>Ga0114931_10002485_pt1 | contig 23446 bp, 23 predicted proteins | sample 2SBtaG_FD_89579 | JGI IMG/M metagenome (GOLD analysis project Ga0114931, IMG submission 89579) | Deep subsurface microbial communities from Kolumbo volcano to uncover new lineages of life (NeLLi) - 2SBTROV14_V59a metaG | ecosystem: Environmental > Aquatic > Marine > Volcanic | place: Kolumbo... | reverse complement strand
GCCGCCTCAAGGAGCGTTTGGTGCTGATGGTGATGACTTTGGTCGGGTTACGGCATTACCGGCGTCAGCGGCCCTGGGCACTGGAAGCACTGGCCGAGCGTCTGGCGTTGCCCTTGGATGCCGTGGGCCGCCAGGTGGATATGCTGGTGCGGGAAGGATTTCTGGCGGAGACCAGCGACGAACCGACCACCTATTTGCCGGCTCAGGATATTGAGAGTATATGTCTGATCGATCTGGTACAAGCCAGCCGTTCTGAAGGTGAGAGCGATTTTTTGAATGATCAATATGTGGCGCCGCTGGAGCCCGTGGATCAGGTTATTGATCATATGAACCTGGCGCTCAGCGCAGCTGTGGGAGAAACGACGGTGCGTGATCTGGTATTACGCGCCTTGCCTGGAAAGTCGGATCAGGCACCTGTCGGAGATTGAATGCCTGCGACCTGTCGCTTGCCGTTGTTGTCTGGCGCCGCAAAGATAGCCTGCCCCAGGCGATAGAAGTGGTTGTCCGGCCCGGTTTTGACCATCATCCAGCCCGGCAGGTGTTCGCTCAGCATGCGAAAGTAAGCGGCTGGTGTAGTCTGGGTACAGTCCCGGAGATCGGGGTCCCAGGTCAGGCGGTACTCCCAGGCGGCATAGGCCCCCAAGGCTTTGGGTGCAGTGCCCGGGATGGGTGGGTGGGTCTCCAGTGTCTGGCCGCTAAAAGCCCATTGATCGCCACACAAATTCTGTTCGGTGAGTTGTTTAGCTTTACCCAGGGCAACGTGTACCATGGCACGAACCTCGGTGGGTGTTCCGGCATCAGTACGAGGAATCCAGGTTATCAATTGTTGCTTTGCCGCTCCCAGGGCAACAGGGTCTGTCGGGTCCGCATTCCACAGACCGCTGCAGCCGCCGAGGAGCAAGGCAGAGAGTGAAAGGCAGATTGTTGACAGGATTTTGATCATCGTCATCGGTTTCCTTGACCTGTAAAAACTCTACGTCTATCGGTCCGCCGGGGATGGAAACGCTGTCACATTTCGTGACAATTTTTGATTTGCAGGCGCCGAAATCTGATCTGATTCGGGCTGTAATGTGAACTGATTCACAGTTGAGGGACTTATGGCGGTACCAAACCAGCGCTGGCCGCAGCGCATCCTGCAGGGTCTGGTGGTTATTGGCTTACTCTGGGGTGTTCATCTTTATCAGACCCGGCACGCCGCCACCGGGCCGGCACCGCCATTGGCGGGGTTAGGGCTGCACGGTGAATCCTTGTCTTTGGACGGCTTGAGAGGTTCTCCCGTGCTGGTGCATTTCTGGGCGAGCTGGTGCCCGGTGTGTCGCCTTGAACAGAGCAGTATCGACGCCATCGCTAAAGATTATCCGGTTTTGACCGTTGCGCTAGATGAGTCCTCCGCCAGCGAGATGTTGCAGTTTTTGCATGAGCAGCAGGTGGACTACCCGGTGATAATTGATCAGGAGGGTGACATGGCGGCTGCCTTCGGGGTACGGGGGGTACCCAGCAGTTTTATCGTCGATGCCGATGGCAATATCGATTTTATTTCCGTGGGCTATACCACGGAAGCCGGACTGCGGCTGCGCTTGTGGCTGGCCGGTCTGGATGGTGGTGCATTTTGACCGGCAACCCAGCCGTAGACCGAATAATCGAGCAGCTGTGTCATGAGGGATGCCGGGAGGTTCTGGCAAATATTCAGGCACTGGATGGCGGAGACGATCTCGATGGCCGGGTGAAACACCTGAGCGCCGCTGAACGGGCGCTGCTGTGCGCCGAGCTGCGGGCCATCATGCGGATGTATGGTAACAGTTGCCACCTTTAGCCGGTGTCGGAAATTCGCTAACAAGACGCGATCCGGTATTTCTCTGATTTACTCGACCCTCACGATGAGCGCGCGGCTTTTTTCCGTTCGTGTTCCTTGAGTAATTTCTTGCGCAGCCGGATGTGATTGGGCGTGACTTCGACCAGTTCGTCGTCATCGATAAATTCCAGGGCCTGTTCCAGCGTGTGGACCAACGGCGGGGTCAATATTTGAGCCTCGTCGGTGCCCGCGGCGCGCACATTGGTCAGTTGCTTGCCTTTGAGAACGTTGACGACCAGATCGTTGTCGCGCGAATGCAGTCCCACGATCATGCCCTCATAGACTTCCTCACCATGGCCGATGAACATACGGCCGCGTTCCTGCAGGTTGAACAGAGCATTGGTCAGCGCCTTACCCGGAGCATTGGCGATCATGACGCCGTTCATCCGGCTGCCATAGTCGCCGCGTTTGAACGGGCCGTAATGGTCAAATACGCTGTAGATCAGCCCGGAACCCTGGGTGGCGGTCAGAAACTCGGTGCGAAAACCGATCAGGCCGCGGGCCGGCATGATGTAATCCAGGCGTACCCGGCCGTGTCCGTCCGGCACCATGTTTTTCAGGTCGCCGCCCCGGGAACCGAGTTTTTCCATGACCGCGCCCTGATGCTGTTCTTCCACATCCACCGTGACTTGTTCAAACGGCTCCTGGGGTTCTCCGTCGATTTCCCGGATGATGACCTCGGGGCGGGATACACCCAGTTCATACCCTTCCCGGCGCATGGTTTCGATCAGCACGGAAAGATGCAGTTCGCCGCGCCCGGAGACCCGGAACTTGTCCGGATCGGAACCCTGTTCCACCCGCAGGGCCACATTGTGGACCAGCTCCTGATCCAGGCGTTCCTTGATCTTCCGCGAGGTGACGAACTTGCCATCCTTGCCGGCAAACGGCGAGTTGTTGACCTGGAAGGTCATGCTGACCGTGGGCTCATCCACTGACAGCGGCGCCAGCGCTTCGACGGCTTCGGGATCGCACAGGGTATCCGAGATATTGAGGGGGTCGAGGCCGGTGAAACAGATGATGTCGCCGGCTTGGGCCTCTTGTACTTCCACGCGCTCCAGACCCAGAAAGCCAAACAACTGCAATACCCGACCGTTGCGGCGGTTTCCGTCGGAGTCAACGACGGTTACCGGGGTATTGGTCCGGACCCGGCCACGGGTAATCCGGCCAATGCCGATGACATCGGTGTAACTGTTGTAGTCGAGCTGGGACACCTGCAGCTGGAAGGGATCCTCAGGCTCCACCTGGGGCGGATGGACATGGTCAACAATGGCTTGCAGCAGCGGCTGCATATCACCCTCGCGTACCCCGGGATCTTCAGAGGCAAAGCCTCCCAGGCCGGAGGCATAGATCACCGGGAAGTCGAGTTGTTCATCGGTGGCGCCGAGGCGGTCGAAGAGGTCGAACGTCTGGTCCAGGGCCCAGTCTGGCCGTGCCGCCGGGCGGTCGATTTTGTTCACCACCACGATCGGGTGTAAACCGCGCGCCAGGGCTTTTTCGGTGACAAAGCGGGTCTGAGGCATTGGGCCTTCCACCGCATCGACCAGCAGCAGCACTGAATCGACCATGGACAGCACGCGCTCAACCTCGCCACCGAAGTCGGCATGTCCCGGAGTGTCGACGATGTTGATCCGGTAGTCGCCCCAGTTGATGGCGGTCGGTTTCGCCAGAATGGTAATGCCGCGCTCACGCTCCTGGTCATTGGAGTCCATGGCCCGTTCCTCAAGCTGGGTGCGTTCGTCGAGCGTATCGGACTGTTTCAGGAGCTGGTCGACCAGGGTGGTTTTGCCATGGTCGACGTGGGCGATAATGGCGATGTTACGGAGATTCTCTATCACGGTTCTGCACTGCGCTTGGCGTCAAAAGGCGGGCATTATAGCCCAGGCAGCGGCGAGAGGTGGGAAAAACTGGTTTCAGGAGCCGCCAAGACGCCAAGAAAGCCTGAATTTTCATATTATTAACCTCGCAATGAAGAGAGAGTGCAGCGAGTCATCCTGGACAATCCAATAACTGGATCCCGGCCTGCGCCGGGATCCAGTGAACGCCGGGATGATGAGTCAAGCAGATGTTACTGAACATTATTGGAAACAAAAACTATGGTCTTCCAGAATACTTTTACTGTCACAACCCATGGTCGCGGCACCACACTGATCACTCAGGACATCCAGCAGTGCGTGGCGGAGTCTGGTATCCAGGCCGGGTTATGCAATATTTTTGTGCATCACACCAGCGCCTCGCTGATGCTGAATGAGAATGCCGACCCGGATGTGCGGGCGGATCTGGAGCGATTTATGAGCCGTCTGGTGCCGGATGGCGATCCGCTCTATGCGCACATGCTGGAGGGTCCCGACGATATGGCGGCGCATGTGCGTACCGTGTTGACCGATTCGGGCCTGACAGTGCCGGTGACTGATGGCCAATGTGCGCTGGGCACCTGGCAGGGGGTGTATCTCTGGGAGCACCGCAGCCGGGGGTATGCGCGTAAGGTGACCGTGACGGTGTTGGGGGGGTGACGGTTGAGGTGGGTCGGGACTAAGTCAGCGGGTTTAATGCATCTTGGGCGTTTCGGTCTCATCGGTTTCGGGCACCTCCGGAATATTGGGGGCCTCACCCATCATATGGTCGGCTTCGCTTTCCTCCGGCTTGGTAACTGATTCACCAGCATCAGCAGGTGGCGTTGCGGAGTCCGCCGGTTCCGCTGTTTCCTCTTCAGGCTGGTCGCTTTCATCAGGGACAGCGGCCGCTGCGCGGCTAATGCCGGGTGTTTCGGGAAGGTCAAGAGCCGGTGGCCGCGACTTGTCTGAACACAGGGCTTCCGCGCCTTCTGCCAAATGCGAGTACAGCGAGCGGTATTGCTCGGTCATATCCTGAAACAGATTGGCGGTTTTCTGGAAATGCTGACTGACCTGATCTTTGTAGCGGGCCTGTTCTGTTTTCAGTTGTTCGATTGTCTCCTCCAGCTCCCGTGCCCGTTTGCTGGCCGGGCTGAAACGCGAGGTATACAGAACTCCTCCGCCAATGCAAATACCCAGTGCGGCAATAATGGATACGATCAGAATAAGATCTTCGGCCATGATCGGGTCTCCTGCGATAAACGATTCGTTGCCACCAGTCTACAACAGACAGGTGGTTATTTGCGTGGCAGTTTGCGTTTGATTTGATCCGGAACCGGGTCGAGGATTTCACCTGCAGCACCAATTCGCGGAAAGGGGATGCCCAGAGCCTCGTAGCGAGATACCAGGCGCGGATACCCCCAGCGAAACAGATATTCCTGAATATTCTCTTCCGCCAGGCGGGGTTTCATACAGGCCGGCTAGGCGTCGCTGGCGTTCGGCCTCATAGAGAATGATGGCGGCGGCGACCGAAACATTCAGCGAGGCGACCATGCCGTGCATGGGAATGGTGATTTCGCCATCGACCTTCGTCAATGCCGCTTCGCTGACACCATATTTCTCCGTACCCATCAGGATGGCGACCGGCCGGGTGTAATTTTCCGCGCGATAATCCACGGCGCGATCCGAAAAATGCGCGGCGACGATATGAAAACCGCTGTCATGCAGCTGGTCGATGGCCGCAGTAACGCTGCTGTGGCTGTGGCTGTCAACCCATTTGGCGCTGCCCATGGCGGTTTTGCGATGCGTTCGGTAAGGCCGGTCGGGCGCCACGGCATGGACCGCCATGACCCCCGCGGCGTCGCAGCTGCGTTGGATGGCGGATAGGTTGTGGGGTTTGTGCACACCTTCCAGAATCACTGTCAGATCGGGCTGGCGGCGGCGAAGAACTTCGAAAATACGGTGATAGCGGGCGGGTGTCATGGCTGCGATTATACTGGCTCAGAGGGAGAAGAAAGCTTACTTTGGGGGTAGTATGAAATAAAAAATGGCGCCTTTATTCAGTTCTGCGTCTGCCCATATATCGCCACCCAGCCGGTGAATAATACGTTGTGCGGTGGCCAGCCCGATACCAGTTCCCTCGTATTCACTTCCATGCAGGCGCTGAAAAGCACCGAACAGCTTGTCGGCATAACGCTTATCGAAGCCGCAGCCATTGTCACGGATATGATAAACACGCTGTCCGTCAGATACCTTTGACCCAAACTCAATTTCCGCCTGCGGGTTGTTGCTGGAATATTTCCAGGCATTGCCAATCAGGTTGTCCAGCATTATGCCGATCAGCGTGGCATCTCCTTGGATTTTCATCTCAGGTGCGATTAGAGTTTTAACCTGACGTTGCGGGTACTGCTCCCGGAGGTGTGTCACAGTGCGGGCTGCCAGCTCACTCAGGTTACAGGTAGTGATTTTGAGTTCGCCGCGGCCGATGCGTGACAGTTGCAATAGTTCATCGATGAGAATTCCCATGCGTTGACTGGCACGGCGTACGCGCTGCAGATAGTCCTGACCTGTCTCATCCAGCAGCTCCCGGTAATCTTCCAGCAGAACCTGGCTAAAGCCGTCGATGCTGCGCAGCGGGGCTCGTAGATCATGCGAAACTGAATAAGAGAAGGCTTCCAGTTCCCGGTTGATGCTTTCCAGTTCCTGTGTGCGTTTAGCGACCTGCTGTTCCAGGTGGATTTCCTGTAGCTTCAAGGCTTGCAGGGTTTCATGACGTTCAATCTCATTGGCCAGTCGGGCGGCGAAGACCTTCAGAACCGGCTCGCTCCAGTCAGAAGGGTGCATGGGATGGGTATCCATTACTGATACCAGCCCCAGCATCTGCCCGCTGGAGCCGATCAACGGGACGCCGTAATAACTGTCCACACCCATCTGGAGCAGCATTTCATCCCCGGCATACAGTTCAGCGGCGTTGGTGGGTATCAGCTCGGCTTTAAGGTTGATGATGTCGTTGCAGGGGGTGCCTTCCAGGGCATAACTGAAATTATCCACGGGTCCTTCACCCGCCCAGACGGCTAGGGTCTGCACGTGGGTCCTGGCCGGTTCGATCAGGCGGCCGACAAAAGCAAAGCGGGCATCGTAGACCGCGGCCAGGTTATGCGCCGCTTGCCGCAGGAAGTCGTCGAATTCGGTTTCCAGAGCTCCCTTTGCCAGCGAGCGCAAGGCATTATCGGATTTCTTCTGCGAGGTGATATCGCGCACCACGGCAACTACGGCTGGCTCGCCCGGCGCCGGGTCTTCCTTGAGTCGGCGCAGACGAACTTCGACCGGGAACTCATGATTATGCCGGTCCTTGGCCAGCCATTCAAAATCTTCAGCTTGGCCTGTCAGGGCACGCTGGATATGGCGCATTGCCATGTCATGGGTATATCCATTGCCCGATAATTTCTCCACGCTGGCATCACGTATTGCCGCTTTGCTAAAGCCGTAGCGATCCAGTACATTGTTGTTTACCTCCAGTATCGGGCCTTCGGTCGCGTGTATGAAAATCATGTCCGGTGAGGCTTCGAATACGGTTTCCAGAAGTTTCCGCGAGGCTAATAATTTTATTTCTGTGGTTTGACGTTTCGACTCCATCTGTTTCAGCGCAGCAGTTGTGTCGCGGTGGGTGTTGACGATGCGCTGAGAGAAAAAGCCGAATAATGTAGTGAGCACAAGAACTGATCCACGCATCCATATGTCATCCGGGTCGGGGTGCAATAGCTGCTGGGTGAAGCCGCCTTTATTCAGCACAAAGGCCATGATTAGCGCATCCAGAGGCATATACAGTAGTCCCGCCAGAAAACCAAATCCGATGAGGCTGAAGCTTCGAGGGGAGCGGCTGGCAGGCATCAAGGATATTCCGGTTCAAGAAAAGATGAGCTGGATAGCATATGCTCAGTCCTTGCTGAAAGGAACGGGTTTGTTTATGGCAAACCCTTGAGCATAGTCCACACCGATTTCGCGCAGCTGTTCCATAATGTCCTCACTTTCGACATATTCGGCGATGGTCTTGATTCCCGCCTTATGACCGATGGAATTGATTGCTTCAACAATGGCTTTATCCATACCATCCTGAACGATATTGCGGACAAAGGCGCCATCGATTTTCAGGTAGTCTACCTGCAACGACTTGAGATAGGAGAAAGAACTCATGCCGCTGCCGAAGTCATCCAGGGCGATGCGGCAACCCAGTGACTTGATTTGATCGATAAAGGCTAGTGCATTTTGGAAGTTGGCGATGGCGGCGGTCTCGGTGATTTCAAAGCAAATATTCTGAGGGTCTATCTGGTGTTGCTGAAGTTTGTCGCTTACAAAGGCGAACAGAGCTTCATCACTGAGAGACTGGCCGGAAAGATTTATGTTGATCAGCCGCTCTTTCGTCAGGTTGATTGCTTCCAGGAAGCTCAGGGTGTGAGCGATGACCCAGCGGTCAATTGCGGTCATGCGCTGATAGCGTTCGGCGGCGGGTATGAAAGCGCCAGGTGCAATGATGTGGTTGTTTTCGCTGCGCATGCGCAATAGGACTTCGCAATGGGGTGCGTGCGCGGTAGTGTCGTTCAGCGAGACAATGGATTGTTGGTAAAGCAAAAGCCGGTCGTTACCGAGCGCCTCGTCGATACGTGCGGCCCAATCCATTTCGCCGCGACGCCTGAGCATATCGATGTCCTGTTCCCGGTAGACATGGATGCAGTTGCGCCCCTTGTCTTTTGCTGCGTAGCAGGCCATGTCAGCAGCACTGAGTATTTCTCCACTATTACAGGTATTCCGGTCAATGGCCACTATGCCAATGCTGATGCCGAGAGAGAACATTTTGTTTTGCCAGAGAAACCGGAAGTCCTGTACCAGACCACGCAATTCGTCGGCGATGTCCTGGGCCTGGTCGATGCCACAGTTTTCCAGTAGCAGGCAAAACTCGTCGCCCCCCACCCGTGACAACGTGTCGCTTTCCCGGATGCGGTGGTGCAACAGGGAGGATAGCTGCTTGAGTAACTCGTCACCGGCGGCATGCCCGCAGGTGTCGTTGACCAGATTGAATTGATCCAAATCCATATAGAGTAGAGCATGATGCCCTTGATCGCGCTGGGCGCAGTCAATGGCGTTATTCAGGCGACGTTCAAACTCTGTGCGGTTGACCAGACCGGTCAAGCTGTCGTGGAAGGCCAGGTGTTGAATGATGGCTTCTGCCTGGCGTCGAGCCCGGCGCATCTCTTTTTCGCGCAATTCGCGCTGGATGGCAGGGGCCAGTCTGGCCAGTTTGTCTTTCATGATGTAGTCGCTGGCGCCGGACCTCATGGCGCCCACGGCAATGTCTTCACCAATGCTGCCCGAGACAATAATAATGGGCAGATCCTGATGGATTTCCCGCACCATTTCTAAAGTGGCCGTGCAATCAAAACCTGGCAGGTTATGGTCCGTGATCACCAGGTCCCAGGTTTGTCCCTGCAGGGCATGTTGCAGCCCGGCCAGAGTGTCGACCTGCTGATAGTCTGGGTCATAACCCCCCTTGCGCAATTCGCGCAGCAATAACAGGACATCATCTTCCGAGTCCTCGACCAGCAACAGCCTGATGGGGATGCCCGTCATTGAATTCCGGATTTATGATTCTGGTGTGCAGTTTAAAACCAGCCAGTACAGACCCAGTTGCCGGACGGCTTCCATGAATTCGTTAAAGTCGACCGGTTTGCGGATAAAGCTGTTGGCGCCGCTGTCGTAACTGGCGACAATATCGCTTTCTTCACTGGAAGTAGTCATTATGACAACGGGTGTTCGTTGGGTTTGCGGGTTGCCGCGAATCTGTTTTAATACCTCTAGACCATCAATCTTTGGTAGCTTCAGATCCAGTAGAATCACTTCCGGTAGTTTGTTGTTTTCCCGGTGCTGATAGTTCCCCCGGGCAAACAGATAATCCAAAGCCTCCTCGCCATCATGAGCAACCACAACTTCGTTGGCGATATTGTTCTTTTTCAATGCCCTGAGGGTTAGCGCTTCATCATCCGGGTTATCCTCTACCAATAAAATTGTTTTGTCTGTCATACCCGCTTTCCTAAAAACTTACTAATCTTTTTGGTTTTAGCGCAGGTCTGACCTTAGCGCCTTTACGGTCAGTAAGTAAATAGATTAATTAGAATAAATGTGTGAAATACAGGATAATAATTCATTAATATAGTTGAATTAAGTTTGGGTTGGCCGTGTTCATGTTGCATCGGGAGGCAGGATTTATGCGTGGGTTTACAGGTAGGTCAAGGATTTCCTTGAACTATCGAGGGATGACAGAGTTTGGCCGACTGATTAGAGTGGCCAACCATGTCAAGTGAGAATAAAGCGCATGCAAATTGCAAGGGAATCGACCGGGATGGCCTGATCCGGCAACTGCAACTGCTCCTTTCGCCGGAAATGGTATTACACTAAAACGAAGACCTGCGTCCCTATGAATGTGACGGTTTGTCCGCCTACCGGGAATTACCCCTGGCCGTGGTTCTGCCAGAAACGATCGAGCAGGTGCAGGCTGTGGTGCGGTTGTGTCATGCCTCGCAAGTGCCCGTAGTGGAGCGGGACGCCGGGACCGGCCTTTCCGGCGGGGCTTTGCCCTGCCGGGACGGGATCCTGCTCAGTCTGGCGAAATTCAACCGTATTCTGCATATCAATGCCGCGCGCCGTCTGGCGCGGGTCCAGCCCGGGGTGCGCAACCTGGCCATTTCCCAGGCGGTCGATCATCTGGGTTTGTATTACGCCCCCGATCCTTCCTCGCAGATCGCCTGTACCATCGGCGGTAATGTGGCCGAGAACGCCGGTGGTGTGCATTGTCTCAAGTACGGCCTGACCGTGCACAATATTCTGGAACTGAAGATCGTCACGGCGGAGGGAGAGCTGCTGACCATCGGCGGGCAGTCGCTGGATACGCCGGGCTATGATTTCTTGGCCTTGATGACCGGTTCGGAAGGCCTGCTGGGCGTGATTGTTGAAGTGACGGTGAAGTTACAGCCCAGGCCGGAACGTGCCCAGGTGATGCTCGCCGCCTTTGATAAGGTGGGCAATGCGGGTGCGGCGGTCGCGCGGATCATTTCCACCGGTATTATTCCCGCCGGCCTGGAAATGATGGATAAACTCGCTATCCGTGCCGCCGAAGATTTTGTGCATGCCGGCTATCCGCGCGATGCCGAGGCCATTCTGCTGTGCGAACTGGATGGTACCAATGAGGAGGTCTCGGCCGGAATCATGTCGGTGCGGGATATCCTGCTGAGCAGTGGTGCTCTGGAGGTCCGAACCGCCCGTGATGAAACGGAGCGGCAGAAGTTCTGGCAAGGGCGTAAAGCGGCTTTTCCGGCCGTAGGACGGATTTCTCCCGACTATTATTGTATGGACGGCACCATACCTCGCAAACGATTGCCGCAGGTGCTGCAACGGATTTCTGAGTTGTCTGCCGAATATCGTTTACCGGTGGCGAATGTGTTTCACGCCGGTGACGGCAATCTGCACCCGCTCATTCTTTATGATGCGAACCGGGAAGGTGAACTGGAACGCACCGAAGAATTCGGTGGCAGAATATTGGAGCTCTGTGTCGAGGTCGGCGGCACTATTACCGGAGAGCATGGCGTCGGCAAGGAAAAAATCGACCAGATGTGCGTACAGTTCCAGCCGCAGGCGCTGAGTCAGTTTCATGCAATAAAGGCCGCATTCGACCCGCAAGGGCTGTTGAATCCGGGCAAGGCGGTGCCGACATTACATCGTTGCGCCGAGCTCGGCGCCATGCATGTGCATCAGGGCCAGTTACCGCATCCTGAACTGGAAAGATTTTAGTTGGTAACGAAATTTTAAGGAAAGCCTCTTGCCGTCACCCCGGCGAAAGCCGGGGCCCAGGAGGCTGGCAATAAGCACTGGATTCCGGCTTTTATTCGAACTCGCAAAGCGAGTTGATGTATCCCCGATGATCCCGAAAGGATCAAGGGACGCCGGAATGACGAATGAGCGGAGTTGGCTTTTTTGAATATTTATCATGAATGACGTCGATAATAGTTTGGAGTTACAACAGCAGGTGCAAGAAGCGCTTGTCAATAAAACACCGTTAGCCATTCATGGCGGTAACACCAAGGCGTTCCTGGGTCATGCTGTCGAGGGTCAGTCGCTGGATGTCAGTCGGCACAGCGGCATTATCAATTATGAGCCGACCGAGCTGGTGATCACCGCCAGAGCCGGGACGCCTTTGACGCTCATTGAACAGACGCTGGCTGACCAAGGTCAAGTGTTTCCCTTTGAGCCCCCGGCGTTCAGCGCTGCGGCAACCATCGGCGGAACTGTGGCCTGCAACCTGTCCGGGCCGCGGCGTCCCTATGCCGGCGCCGCGCGGGATTTCGTATTGGGCTGCACCATATTGAACGGTAAAGGCGAGAGACTACGCTTCGGGGGTGAGGTCATGAAAAATGTGGCGGGTTACGATGTGTCGCGTTTGATGGCGGGCGCATTCGGTACCCTCGGTATCCTGCTGGAAGTGTCGTTGAAAGTGCTGCCAAAACCCGCTTCCAAACTCATGCTGGTGCAGGAGGCGGGGGTGGACAAATCGATTGGCGTGCTGGAAGAGCTGGCCGGCAAGCCCCTGCCGTTGACCGCTTCCTGTTTTGACGGATCAAACCTGTATCTGCGTTTGTGCGGCTCGGAAACTCTGGCCGGTAATGTCCGGCGGCTGATCGGGGGCGAGATAGCTTCCGCCGATTCCAGTCTGTGGTCGGATATCCGGGAACACCGGCACCGGTTTTTCCACACCTCGGGGAATCTATGGCGCTTGTCCGTGCCGTACAACGCGCCACCATTGCCGATAACGGGTGACTGGTTCTATGACTGGGGGGGAGCGCAGCGCTGGTTGAAGAGCGAGGCTTCCGCCGCGGAGATCCGGGAAGCGGTGGCCGCGGTGGGTGGCCATGCAACCTTGTTTCGTGCTGCGGGCCGGGAACCAGCGCGTTTCCATCCTCTGCCGGAGGGTTTGTTACGCCTCCACCAGCGGCTGAAACGGGCCTTTGATCCTGCCGGGATTCTCAATCCCGGTCGCCAGTATCCCGGGTTATAGTTTCCATGCAGACCAATCTTACGCCAGCGGTGTTACACACAGGGAAAGGTCGTGAAGCGGAAAGTATCCTGCGCAGCTGTGTGCATTGCGGATTCTGTACCGCCACCTGTCCGACCTATCAGCTGCTGGGTGACGAACTGGACGGACCACGGGGGCGTATTTATCTCATCAAGCAGGTGCTGGAAGGCAACGAGGTTACCGGGAAAACCCAGTTACATCTGGATCGCTGTTTGTCCTGCCGGGCCTGTGAAACCACCTGCCCGTCAGGGGTTGAATATCATCGTCTGCTGGATATCGGCCGGGAACTGGTCGACTCCAAAATTGAGCGCCCGGTTTTCCAGAGGCTGCAGCGTGCCCTGTTACGCAAGGTCATTCCTTACCCGCAGCGTTTCGCCGCCCTGGTAAAGCTCGGGATGATATTCAAGCTGTTATTGCCCGCGAAGCTGAAGGCCAAACTGCCTGCGATACAGGCTGCCGGTAACAGGCCGCAGCACAGGCGGGCACGCAAAATGATTGTGCTGGAAGGCTGCGTGCAGAACGTGGTGACGCCGCACGTGAATGCCGCCGCCGCGAATGTGCTGGATAAACTTGGTATCGAATTGCTGAGTGTGGATGGAGCGGGTTGCTGTGGCGGCGTCAGCCATCATCTGGATGCCGGGCAGGAAGCGCTGGTTTTCATGCGCCGGAACATCGATGCCTGGTGGCCGCTGATAGAGCAGGGCGCGGAGGCGATTGTCATCACCGCCAGTGGGTGTGGCTTGATGGTCAAGGAATATGCGCAGCTGCTTCGCTACGACCGTGACTATGCGGACAAAGCCCGGCGCGTCTGCGAACTGGCCAAGGATATCGGTGAAATATTCCGAGATGAGGGGTTGCCGCCGGTTGCCGGTAATCACCGATCCATCGCATTTCACAACCCCTGTACCCTGCAGCATGGACAGCAACTGACCGGGGTGGTCGAGTCGTTGCTGACCAGGGCCGGTTTTCAGTTGCTGCCGGTCGAGGACGCACATCTCTGTTGCGGTTCCGCGGGCACTTACTCGATCCTGCAACCCGATTTGTCGCAACAACTGTTAACCAACAAGCTGGCCTCCCTGCAGCGGGAGCAACCGGAGCTGATAGCCACCGCCAATATCGGTTGTCAGATGCATCTGGCAAGCAGGGCCGATGTGCCGGTAATGCATTGGCTGGAGTTGATTGAGCAGGCCATGTGATAGCGTGCCGACGACCGCAAGGCCAGGTGTTGGATGGAGTTACTGTCAAGGTGTAGGGGATAGCGGATGAAGATGAAAGTTATTGGCTTGACGGTGTTACTGATCGTTGCCGCGGTGGCGCATGCCCAGTCACAGCCGTTGCCATTGCATCTGTTCATCAGCCATACCATACCGACGCCGGGTTTCTACCGGCTGGAATGGGAGTGGGTGGGAGAACGGGCCCCGCCGGGGTCTGTGCAATTCGAATTACAGGAGTCAACCGACGAAAATTTTTCCGGGCCGGCGGTCATGTATCGCGGGCCGGATTATGCCGCGGTGGTCACCGGGGTCAGTAATGGCGAGATCCATTACCGGGTCAGGGCGGTGAAAATGCCGGGCGGACCGCAGTTCAGCAATACCGTAACCGTAACAACCGCGCATGAGTCGACGTTGAACCGGGACAAGATACTCGCCACCATTCTGCTGGTGCTGATCATGGGCTGGTTCGTGCGCCGACTCAGCCGGCAGTGATTTCAGGCCAGACGGTTTCTTTCCCGGCCCCGGGAAAAGGCCTGGATATTTTTCACCAGTTCATCCACCAGCCGTTGCCGCGACTCCCGGCTGGCCCAGGCGACATGCGGGGTGATGATCAGGCTGGGCAGTCCGCTATGCAACAGCGGGTGATCGGTCGGCGGCGGTTCCCGCTCCAGCACATCCAGCGCGGCGCCGCCGAGCCGGCTGTTGTTCAGTGCCTCGAGTAGAGCGGTTTCATCCACGATGCCACCGCGGGCGGTATTGATCAATAAAGCATCAGGTTTCATCTTAGCCAGGGCGCCGGCATCGATGAGATGCCGGGTTGCGGGCGTCAGCGGGCAGTGCAGGCTGAGCACATCGCTGCCGGCCAGGACGTCGGCCAATGGCAATCGATCCGGGCGTTCGTCTGGCATGCCGGGGCGTTGGCTGACGATTACCTGCATGCCGAAAGCGCGGGCCCGTTGGGCCACGGCTTTACCCAGCTCACCATAACCGATGATGCCCAGCGTCTTGCTCCGCAGCTCCGCCACCGGATAGTCGAGTACGCAAAATTGCGTTTCCTGAGGCCATTGCCGGCCAGCGGCCTGCTGATGCTCATTGAGCCTGCGGCGCAGGGCCAGTATCAGGGCGAAAGTGTGTTCCGCCACCGAGGCTGTGGCATAGCCGGTGACATTGCAGACCGGAATTCCATACTCTGCCGCGGCGTCCAGGTCGACGTTGTTGGTGCCGGTGGCGGCGATGCAGATCAGTCTGAGAGAAGATAAGCGGCTCAGCACCGGCCTGTCGAGCACGACCTTGTTACTGATAACGAGGTCGGCGTACCGGATCCGGGCCAGCAGATCCCGCTGCTTGGTGAGTGCATAGTGTTCCCAGTGCTGGGCGGTGCGCCATAGCTGATCGAAATTCAAGTCAGCAGGATGCAGGCTGTCAAGATCCAGAAAAACAGCCTGCCTGAAAGGGAATGCAGTGGTTGACTGGGTCATTGCCGGCCGTGTGAATTCCGCTGATCAGGAACAAATCGGTTCGTTACCAGCATAATGGCGGTCGACACCGCGAATCCGGGAATGATTTCATACAGCTCGAACCAGCCTCCCTGCAGATGATGCCAGACCACCACTGTCGCCCCGCCTCCTAGCAGCCCGGCCAGAGCCGCAGTGGCACTGAGCCGGCTGTACAGGCTCAATAACAACACCGGCCCGAAACTGGCGCCGAACCCCGCCCAGGCATAAGCCACCAGATCCAGCACCTGACTGTCCGGATCGAGCGCCAGCAAGGTGGAGATCACGGCAATGACCAGTACGGCAGACCGTCCCAGCCAGAGCCGTGCATGGTGACTGCTGTCGCTGCCACGCAGTGCCTGCAGTAAGTCTTCGGCCAGGGCCGAGGAAGCTACCAGCAACTGGGAATCGGCGGTGCTCATGATCGCGGCCAGAATGGCCGCCAGCAGAAAACCGGCCAGCCAGGGATTGAACAGCTGTTGGACCAGATGAATGAACACCTTTTCCTGTTCACCTTGCGGCAGCGGCGGATCGAGATAGGCCACCGCACCCAGTCCCACCAGTACGGCGTCGCCCAGGGTGATGCTGACCCAGCCGATCGCGATACGCCGCGCGGCCGGGAAATCCCGCGCTTCCCGGATGGCCATGAAGCGCGCGAGTATATGGGGTTGACCAAAATAACCCAGACCCCAGGCAAGCAGTGAAGCGATGGCCATGAGTCCCAGTGCTTCACCCTGACGGTTGGTCCAGGGGTCCAGCAGATCTGCATCGATATGGGCAATGCTGGTCGCCAGTTGTGGCCAGCCGCCAAAATGCTGTAACAGGAGCGCCGGAACGACGACCAGCGCCGCGCCCATCATCAGTCCCTGGATGACATCGGTCCAGACCACGGCCAGAAAACCGCCGAACAGGGTATAGAGCATGATGACGGTCATGGCACCCAGCACCGCACTCCGGTAATCCCACCCGAAACTGGCGGCGAACAGTTTACCGCCTGCGACCAGGCCGGAAGCCGTATAGATGGTAAAAAAGAACAGAATGAACAAGGCCGATAGGATGCGCAGGCTGCGACCCCGGCCGGGGTGGCGTCCGGCCAGCAGCTCCGGAATGGTGAGCGCATCACATTCGCCACCGCTGGCCAGGCGCAGTGCGGGGGCCATGAAACGCCAGTTGAGCCAGGTGCCGGCCAGCAGGCCCGCGGCCAGCCACAGGGATTCCAGGCCGGCAACATAGGCATAGCCGGGCAGCCCCATCAACAGCCAGCCGCTCATGTCCGAGGCCTCGGCACTCAGCGCGGTGCTGAACCGGCCCAGCCAGCGTCCGCCCAGCAGATAGTCGCCCATGGTGCGGGTACGCCGCCAGGCCATATAACCCACCCCGAGCATGACCAGGATATAGCCGAGGAACGTCAGACTGACCGGGTCGCCCGTCATGTTTATCCGGCGGGACGGTAGGTGTCGGGTTTACCCGGCATCTGCGCCCCTCCGGTGGGTAGCCGGTTCCGCCAGACTGCGGTACAGCCCGAGGAGGGTTTTGGCGTCGCGCAGGGTGCCGTCTTGCAGCCAGGTCCGTAATTGTTCCCTGCCGATCCAATGTACCTCGATCAGTTCGTTGTCATCGAGTTGCTGACGACCTATTGTCAGATGCCGCGCCTGGAACAGATGAATCACTTCATCGCAGAAACCGGGGGTGGAGAACATCTCGCCCAGACTGAGCCATTCGCCGGCCGTGATGCCGGCCTCTTCCTGGAGCTCGCGTTGAGCGGTGACGAGTGGCGCCTCGCCCGCTTCCAGTTTGCCGGCCGGCAGTTCCCACAGCCAGCCGCCGGCGGCATGCCGGTATTGGCGGATCAGGCAGACGCGTTGCTGTTCGTCGATGGCCACCACGGCGGCGCCGCCAGGATGCCGTACCACTTCCAGTTCGAATTGCCGTCCGTCCGGCAGGCTGACCGACTCGATGCCGAGATCGACCACGCGTCCCCGGTAGATCGTTCTGCGCGAGGCGGTCATGCCCCGGCCTGGGTAAGTCGCTCTGTCGTCAGACAGTCGTAGCTCGCCAGCAGCTGACCGCAGTCGGCCGGCGTGGCGCTGTCGTAGTACAGGCTGCGCAGCCGCAACTTCTGGGGCGGGCGCAGTTCCGAACCCCAGCTGATCGTGTCAAAATCCTCGCCGCCCAGAATGCAGTGCGCCTGGGTCAGGTACAGACGATCGAGCCTGGCATCCTGTAACAGGCTATAGAGCAGGGAGGGGCCGGCGATGACATAGATGGAACGGTAGCCGGCCTGCCCCATGATATCGACCATCTGACGGCCATCGGCGCTCAGGCCCTCGCCCGCCAGGTGAACCTTGATGCCGAGTTGTTCCAGATGGCGGCGCTTGTCCGGCGGCGAATCGGACCCGGTCAGGACATGAATCTGCCGGTTCCGGTAGGCGGCCAGCGCACGGGCCGGGATGTCCAGGCTGGCGCTGGCGATTGCCAGGTCCGGTTGCGGTTTGAGACCCTGCTCGATACGCCATTGACGCAGGTCGGCGAAACGCTCCTCCATGCCGACCGGCAGCGTGTCCTGGGCTTCTCCAAGGGCGAACTGGCGATAGTAACGGGCGCTGGTCAGTAACAGATCCGCCTGGGCGCCGAGTTCCTGGTACAGACGCCAGTCGCGGGGATTGGCGATGGCCGCCGGCACCTGATGGGTGTTCCGGACGGGGGCGGGCAGCGCAATGCGGCCATCCAGGCTGGAAACAAAATTGCTGTAGACAAAAGGCCGTTCCCGCCCGGGGTGCTGTAACTCCTGGGACAGGTACAGCCCCTGCAGATTGAGTGCCTCGGCATGCTGGGGAAACAGTTGCGTGATACCGCTCATATGATTGGTGTTGTTTGTTTTCTGTTCAGCCGTCATTGTCTGGCCAGATTCGTGGAGATTCAACCAGCAAGATATCACCCCCGCCCGAACAGACGGGAGAACAGATTGCCGTTGTGTCGTTGCAGCAGGCGCAAATAGCTGGAAAAGTCGATGCGTAACTGCTTTTTCAATTGTCTGGCGGGCTCGCGCAGGGCGGGGAAAGAGACGGGCTGGCCGTTGTCTTTGAGGCCCAGGGCGATCAGATTGGAATGGCGACCGAGCGGGAGTTTCAGGGGCGGCGCGGAAAAGGCCTGACGGATGGCCCGCAGAACCTCCTGATAAGGCAGGGAACGCTGCGTCCAGAGATTCATGCTCATCACGCCCGCCTGGTCCAGGCTGTGTTCCAGTGCGGTGAAAAAGTCCGCCTGACAGACCCCCGGGTGGATGCCCTCGGGATCGAAAGCATCCACCAGAATCAGATCGTAGCGTTGCTCATTGTGGCGGATGAACGCCACTCCATCGTCAATCACCACCCGCAGGCGCGTTTCGGAACGGTCGGGCAGGGAAAAAAAACGGCGCGCGATCGTCACCACGGAGGGCCGCGATTCGACCGCGGTGATGTGAACCCGGGGAAAGTGTTGCAACAGAAATAGTGCCAGTGATCCTCCGCCCAGTCCGATCAGGAGAACCCGTTGCGGTTGCGGGTTGAACAGCAGGGCACTGAGCATGCAGCGGGTATAGTCCAGGACCAGGGTGTCGGGCTGATGCAGAGAACGGCTGCTTTGCCGGTGCGCATTGCCAAAATACAGGGACCGGTTGCAGGCATCCTCGTAGACTTCGAGCAATCCCTGCTCGTCCCTTTCAACATGCACTAGCCGGCCGCGGTTGTTCCTCATGCGGGAATTGTAATAAAAAACGCCGGCTCTGCGGGAAGCCGGCTTATAAGGACGGAGTCAGGTGTGGTGGCGGGGGCGGTTCCGCCTCCGCAGGGCTGTCAGGCCGCGGGCCGTTGCAGACCGATGCCGAAAGACGGCGACGGCAGTTCCAGGCGGCTGCGGACTTCTTCGGAGTTGCCCTTGATGACTTCGGCCAGCGTGATTTCACTCAGATAATCGAAAAACTGGTTGTTGAGTTTATCCCAGATGCGCAGGCTCAGGGGCCGCTCAGCTACGGCCGGTTCGTTCATGCGACGCACGGATTCGTCGACCGCCTGCAGGATCTCGGCCAGATTGATTTCACTGGCGGGACGGCGCAGGCAATAACCTCCCCCTGGGCCCCGCAGGCCGGTGACCAGACCTTTTTTACGCAGCTGGGAGAACAGTTGTTCGAGATAGGATACGGAAATGGATTGTTCCACGGAAATATCCGCCAGAGTGACCGGGCCTTGTTTGTGGCGCAGGGCCAGTTCGATCATGGCGGTAATGGCGTAGCGGCCCTTGGTTGATAATTTCATGTCTAACTCCTGAACGTTTCGTTGAACGGCTGGATGTACGATGAATGTTTTGGGAGTGGCAGGCTATTACCTGACTCCATTGGTAGGAAATCATACTAATAACCTAGCTGTGCAGTCAACTATCGACAGGTTAAAAAACGCATTTTCTTTGTGGAAGGCCGGATTTTCAGGCGTAAGATGGCAATAATATCTTGATTTTTTAAGCTGTTGGCTGGTCAATGCCCCATGGGCTGTCCGTGTTGTCGGAGTTGGGTGATTCGGCCTTTGTGGTTGGGGTGTGTCTTTGGTGTTGCTGATTGTTCGGTCTGGACCATTCTCGACCGGCTTGCGGAGGCCGAGAATGGCCCTGACCGGTGGAAGGGACTCGGCCCGGAGTTCACGCGTTTGGTTCAGGCCACCAGGTCAGCCAGGGCGTCCAGTTCGTCGATACCGGAAAGCAGGGCCTCGGTATGGTTGAGCACAGTTTGCGGGTCCAGGCCCAGCAGCTCCATGGAATAGGCGGGAATCTGCTGTTCCTCCGCCGGTACCTGACCCTGACTGGCCAGGGCTCGGTTGGCGATCAGAACCAGTTGGGCATAGACCGCATGTTTGTCCCAGTAGTTCGGGTTGTGATGTTCCCGCGCCGCGATGACCAATTCGTCGGGCAAGCCCCAGGCATGCAGCAGCCAGGCGCCGATCTGGTCATGACCGACTCCCAGGACATGACTTTCCAGGTCAGTGAGTTTGACATCGGGATGAGATTCCAGATAGCGGTTCATAATATAGAACTCGGACTGAAACGACAATCCCAGCAGCAACAGGCCGATATTGTGCAGCAGCCCGGCCAGATAAGCGGTCCCCCGCTGGGGGCGCATGTCGGCCGGCATGGCCTGAGACAGGCGCTCCACCAGGGTGGCGCACTGCACGGCATAGCGCCAGTAGGCTTGCAGACCCAGCGGGCCATCATTGGGAATCAGCAGTGTTTTGCCGATCGATATGCCCAAGGCCAGGTTGAGCACAAAATCGAACCCCAGTACCCGGGCGATAGCACTTTTCAGATCCTTGATTTTACCGGGGAATCCATACATGGCCGAATTGGCGTATTGCATAACGCGGGCCGCCAAAGGGGGATCCTGCTCAATGATGGCCGCGAGTTTCTTTACGTCGGCTTTTGGATCGCGGCTGATTTCCAGGATCTGCAACGCCGTGTTGGGCAGGCTGGGCAGTTCGTGGAATTCCTCTACCGAGCGTTTCACATGCGCCGGCGTAAAGCGTTGTGCCAGCTCGTTCAGCTCGGACAGGTCGGGTCCATAGGGTAGCTTGGTGACGGGCTGCGAGACCCAGGCGATCGTCCGGTTGTCCAGAACCCGGATAAATTCCGCGGGGGTCATGGCGATCAGAGAGCGATGGTCTCCGGGTTCGAAAAAGATTTCGCTTTGTTCCAGCAGGCTGGCATCCACCAGGCAGTCCAGGCCGTAGGCGGTGGTCAGCGGTGGGCAGCTGTTGGGTTCGCAATCGTGAAACACCTTATACATTTTAGCGGTCGGCACCAGCTCCATGGTTCTTCCCAGGGCGGTTTCCAGTGCCCCGAAATCCAAAATATGATCCTGAGGCAGAATCACGGCGAGCAAACCCTTGCCATCGACCAGGGTCAGGGTGCGGGCCAGTTGTCGCTGGGGAATATCACAGGCGGCAGCGGCTTCGATCAGCGTGGTGGTGCGCAGGTGCGGGATTTCAGTAAAGTCGGCCTGGCGGGAATGCAGGAATCGGCGCAGGGTCTCAGGAAGCACGGTAACCTCCAGGTTCAATGTTTTATTGACATGAAACAGCTCAAGCAAGATATACGCCATAGGGGTTGCTGTTGACGATGAATCAGGTTAACCTGTTGTGAAATAGGATTTTTTCCGAAATGGCATGGTGGCCGCCAAGGTTTCATTGTTCCGTCAGGAGTCGAAACAATGACGCGTTAGTGTTACCGTCTTTAAAGGTAAAAGTCCGATACAAGCAACACTTTAGCCACATATGTAAGGGGAGAAGGGGCAAGCCATGACAGAACAACAGATTTCGTTGGACGATCGCCGCAAACGCTCGCAGGAGCGCCTGGCTGCGCTGGTAGCCTCAAGGACCGAGACCCTGGTGCGGTATTCCAGCCTGGCCGGTATCCGGCCCTACCGTGATGATGAAGATACCGGTCGGGCATTGCGCAGTTTTTGTCAGTCGCTGATCGATTACGCGGCCAGCGCGCATTTTCAGTTGTACCGGTACCTTGCCGATGGCAGAGAGCGCCGCCAGGCGGTGCGGGCCATTGCCGAGCAGATTTATCCGCAGATCGCCGCCAGTACCGATGCCATTCTGAATTTCAATGACCGTTATGATGTTTCTCACCTGGATGGCGTGCGGATCGAGGCACTGGCCGATGAATTGTCACGTCTTGGGGAAATGCTGGCCGACCGGATTTCGCTGGAAGACGAGGTCATTCAGGCCATGTCCGGGCCGAAGAAATAGCGGTTTTCCTTTTGTCAGTCAGTTCAGGGGTTGCCCGCCCATCAGGGATTCCGCTTCCCCCCGGCTGATCGATTTTCCCGGCCAGGGTATGATGCCCGGTACCCGGCGGCGATAGCTGTCATACAGCGGGCCGAATTCCATCACCAGTTTGCGGTCTTCCAGACGGGAACCCAGCCACAGGTACAGGCTGGCCATAATCACCACGGTCAGGCGGGCCTGATCCATGTTCTGCGACCAGAGCAACAGCAGACCGAAACCATACCAGGGATGGCGCACATAACGATGCACCGGCGACAGATGAAAACCGGATGTGCTTGCAGCGCCGAGGCCCAGGAATTCCTTCATATCGTAGTGGCGCGAGGTGTACCAGAAACCCAGCAGCGCCAGCCCCGTGAGGCCATAACTGAGCCATTGCCAGCCTCCCTGCCAGCGCCAGACTGAGGGCGTGGCGCTTCCCCAGAGCAAAGCCAGCGGCGGGATCAGCAAAATGACTGCCAGCAGGTTATAGATCACGCGATAACGGGCGTAGAGTCCGGGCCGGCGGCGCTGGACAAAAGCTTTCAAACGATTGCTGGCCAGCCAGGAATGTAGGATGAAATAGCCGCTCCAGGCGAGGCCGAGCAGTAGCAAGGCGTTCAGGTTGCCGGTATTCGGTTCCATGATGGGAGATTCTATCCTGATTTCCGGTATTCTGTGGCCAGCGAGTCTTCAGGCCCTTGCGATTGGGCTTTCTCGCTTCGGCTCACTGTGCACACAGGTGCTCGAAAATTTCAACCCCAATGGCCTGCAAACAGCGTATTCCATGGCTATGGAGTATTTGGTGCGTTGGGTGTCATACGGGTTAACAGGCCCTAGATTTCGATATAGAAACCGGCGCCCAGGGACAACAGATTCTGTAGGGAGCGGAGGCATCCCTGCTTGCGTTGTTCGAGCAGCCAGCGGCCGACGGGCTGAAACAGAGTTTCGCCGGAACTTTCCGTGGCCGGTGGAAAACGGATGATAATCGCGGCTGATTGGCCCCGGAGCTCGGCGAGCAGCTGTTCCAGCGTGGCAATGGCTTGTTGCGGAGTCTGGTCGGAGAGATCGATTTCCCGGTCGGCCGCCAGTTTTTCGCTGGCATATTTCATGGCTTCATCGATATCGAAATAGGGCATAGTGATCCGT
>Ga0114931_10002483_pt1 | contig 23453 bp, 22 predicted proteins | sample 2SBtaG_FD_89579 | JGI IMG/M metagenome (GOLD analysis project Ga0114931, IMG submission 89579) | Deep subsurface microbial communities from Kolumbo volcano to uncover new lineages of life (NeLLi) - 2SBTROV14_V59a metaG | ecosystem: Environmental > Aquatic > Marine > Volcanic | place: Kolumbo... | reverse complement strand
CACGATTCCGGCCAGGAAGGCTCCCGTTTCCAGCAACATGCGCTGGAATTCTGAAGGCTTGCGTTTTTCGAAACTCGACAACGCCAGCGAACCGACCACCTGCGAACCGACCCGGATCGGCATCGACCAACAGGCACGAATATTGAATTCTTCGGCAAACGACTGCAAGGCGTCATTACCCCAACATGGATCCGAGCTGGTATCACACACGAACTGGGGCTCTTCCCTGAACACTGCGGTCCCACACGAACCAGCATTGGGGCCGGGCTTGAGGCCGTTCAATGCCTCGATCGCCTTCAGAGGGATGGTGGGTGCCGCGCGGACCACCAGGGAGGTCCGTTGGTCATCGAACAGCATGATGGAAGCCATGGAATCGGAAAGCAGGTCCTCAGCCAGGGTGCAAAGCCTGTTTAGGGTCGATTGATAGTTATGGTGCTGCACCACTTCGGCCAGTACGTCCCGCTGCAGTCGCAGGAGATTTTCCGTCTGCTCAGCAGTCAGAGCAACGGTTCTGTTGGGCACGACCCGGCAGGAAACCATGGAAGTCATATTTAAGCAAGCCCTCAAGTGAGAATTATTCCCAATTATAGTACGAATGCACTCTCAACCACACCTCCCTATGGCTTACAATGTTAGCCGATCTACAGGAATACAGGGTCGCCATGGCAAAACTGAATATTGGTTTCGTGTCCACCCGCCTGGCCGGCACCGATGGGGTTTCTTTGGAATCGGGCAAATGGTCCCAGGTACTGGAACAGGCGGGTCACCGGTGTTTCTTCTTTGCCGGCGAATCCGACCGACCGAAAGACAGAACCTGGCTGGTTGCGGAAGCCCATTTCAAACACCCGTTGATCGAACACATCAACTGTGACCTGTTCGATGACATCTACCGCTCCCCGACAACCTCGGAAACCGTCAATGCCCTGCGCCGCCGCCTCAAACAACAGCTGCGGTGTTATGTGGAAAAATTCCAACTGGACCTGTTGATCGTCGAGAATGCTCTCTCTCTGCCGATGAACATCCCTCTGGGACTGGCCCTGACCGAGTACATCACCGAGACCCGCCTGCCCACCATCGCTCATCACCATGACTTCGCCTGGGAACGGCCCCGCTACGCCCTCCATGCCGCCGAAGATTATCTCAAGGCCGCCTTTCCACCCGCGATGAATCTGCTCAGACACGTGGTCATCAACTCCTATGCGGCCGAGCAGGTGGCGCTCCGTACCGGCATCCGTTGCTCATTGATACCCAACGTAATGCCTTTCGAATCCCCCCCACCCCCTGCGGATGACTATATACGCACACTCAGACCGGAACTGGGGATTGCTGAGGAGGAGATCCTGTTGTTGCAACCGACCCGCATCGTACCGCGCAAACGCATCGAACGCGCCATCGAACTGGCCCGGATGGCGCGCATGATCGATCGTCCCTGCTGCCTGTTGATCACCCATTCCAGCGGGGACGAGGGAGAGGCGTACCGCCGCTATCTGGAGGAATATGCCGGCCTGATGGGGGTCAAGGTCCTATTCGCGGCCGAGCGCTTCAACCACAAACGGGGACAAACCCCCGACGGCCGTCCCGTCTTTTCCCTGGCGGATGCCTACTTTGCCGCAGACCTGGTGACCTATCCCTCCACCCTGGAAGGTTTCGGCAATACCTTCCTTGAAGCCATCTACTACCGCAAGCCGCTGTTGGTGAGCCGTTACGAGATCTTCAAGGTGGACATTCAACCCAAAGGCTTCCGGGTCATCGCTTTTGACGATTTCATCGATGAAGGCACTGTCGAGTCGGTCCGGAGACTGCTGGAACATCCGGACGAGGTCGAAACGATGGTGGAAACCAATTATCAATTGGGCTTGAAGTACTATTCGTTCTCCGTGCTGCGCAAAAGCCTGTGTGGGCTGGTGGAACAGAGCTGCGAACCGTCGGGCGGCTGTGGCCGGTGAGCGGGCCTCGTCTGGGTCTGCCCCGCACCGTCATCGTCCTGAGTCTGGTTTCGTTGCTCAACGATGCCGCCAGCGAGATGATCACTCCCCTGCTGCCCCTGTTCCTGACCGTCACCCTGGGGGCAGGGCCTGCCGTGGTGGGATTGGTGGAGGGGGTGGCCGAGGCCACCGCCAGCCTCCTCAAAATCCTCTCCGGACGGCTCGCCGATCGAGGCTGGCGGCACAAAGCCCTGGTCCTGGGAGGGTACACCGTATCCAACGTCTGCCGTCCGCTGATCGGGTTAGCCCATAGCTGGCTATGGGTTTTGGCCCTACGGTTCCTCGACCGGATCGGCAAAGGGATCAGAACCGCACCCCGCGATGCCCTGATCGCCCACACCACCCCGCCCCAGCTGCTCGGCCGCGCCTTCGGCCTTCACCGGGCACTGGACAACGCAGGCGCGGTCATCGGGCCTTTGCTCGCTTTCGGTTTGTTACAGCAACAACTGAGTCTCCAACAGATTTTTCTCTGCTCGGCCGTACCAGGCGGACTGGTCCTGTGTCTGCTGGCATTCGGGCTCCCGGAACCCAGCCGGCCAGCTCCCCTCCACCCTCCCCCCTTGCAATGGCGCCGCCTGGATCCAGCCCTGCAGGGACTGATTCTCGCGGGAGGACTGCTGGCCTTCGCCACCACACCTGAGGTTTTCCTGATCTTGTGGGCCAGGGGCCGGGGACTGGAAATCGTCTGGATTCCCCTGCTCTGGGCTGCCGCCAGTCTGGTCAAGACGCCGCTATCGATGCTGGGCGGTGAATTGTCGGACCATCTGGGGCGATTGCCAGTGCTAATAGGCGGCTGGGGGCTGCGGGTAGGGATCTTGATCCTCATGGCCATTGCCGGTGATGGTCCGGGACTGACCTGGGTCTTGTTTCTGGCCTTCGCCGGGTCGCTGGCCCTGACCGAGGGAGCGGAGCGGGCGCTGATCGGAGACTGTGCCCCCGGGCCGATCAAGGCCACCGCCTTCGGCCTTTTTCATATGACGGTGGGCCTGGCGGCCCTTCCCGGCGCGTTGCTCTTCGGAAGCCTGTGGCAATGGTGGGGGGCGGCATCGGCCTTTACCTTCTCGGCCTCAGTGACCGCAGTCGCCGCCAGCCTGCTGATCTGGCTGGCCTCCCGCCGTCACCCTCGTTGAAATAAGCGCACACCTACGGCAATTGTCAAGGGAATCCCGCAGAACAGGTCGTTGTCAGGTCAACCCCGGGAACAGATCGATCAGGCCATTGGCGATGATCTGCACCCCAACGGCCGCCAGAATCAGGCCGGCCACCCGGCGCAGGATATTGATCCCGGTCACACCGAAAAATTCGTTGATGGCCTCGCCCTTGCGCAGAATCATCCAGATGGAATATCCCACCAGAAGCACCACCAAGGACAAAACGATCCTGCCCCCCATTCCCCCGGCATGAGACGAATGATGGACGGCGACGCTGATGGCGCCGGGTCCCGCCATGATGGGGATCGCCAAAGGCACGATCGCGACTGAATCCCTTGAGGCCGCCTCACTGGTTTCCGCGCTGGTCTGGGTCAGGGCGCTGGAACGTGCGTAAAGCATGGCAATCGCCATCAAAAGGACCACCAGCCCTCCCCCCACCTGGAAGGCACCCAGACTGATGCCAAACAGGAGCAATAAAAGCTCGCCCAGCCATACGGCAATCAACAGAATGACCGTCATTGCCAGGGCGGCCTTACGCGCTATTGCCCTCCGCTCTTCAAGTGAGCGGTCACCGGCCAGGGTAAAGAGGCCAGCCATGGCATCGAGCGGATTGACGATGATCAACAGGCTGATGAACGCTTTGATGGCAAATAACATGATGAATCCCTCCTCTCGCTTTATTCTGTTACAGCATATCGATCTCGACCCGGCGCTTCAGTTCCGGCAACGCCGCCAAGGAAAACAAATCGGTCCCCGGCTGCTGCACCGTGCCGGCACCGCAGGCAACCGCCAATCGCAGAACTTCCTCGAGCGCTTTACCGCTGGCAAAACCTGCCAGCAGCCCGGCCACCATCGAATCCCCGGCGCCGACCGTGGATCGAACCTCCACTTTGGGTGGCACCGCCCGCAAAGCGGTTTCGGAGTTCAATAACAGCGCCCCGTCGGCACCCAGGGAGACACACACATATTCAACGCCTTTCCGAAGGATCTCCTGGCGCGCCACTGCCACCACGGCGACAAGATCTTCCAGCGACCTGCCGGCCAGCTGTTCCAGTTCATAGCGGTTGGGTTTGACCAGAAATGGACCGGCTTCGATGCCGCGACGCAACAATTCCCCCTGAGCATCCAGGACTGCCTTGCCCCCACGTGCCTGGATCCGCCCAATCAGATGGGCATAGATATCCCTGGCCACCCCTGGCGGAACGGAACCGGTCACGACGCCGAAACCGTCGTCCACCCGACTCACGAACTTTTGCATCAATCCATCCAGCCGCTCCTTCGAAACCGTGGGGCCGATCCCACTGACTTCGAATTGCCTGCCACTCTCCTGTTCGATGATGGTACTGTTGATTCGGGTTTCCTCCGCCACCCATTCATACACGGGATCATCGACGTGTTTGTGGAGCAGACGCTGGAGAAATTGTCCGGTCTCGCCGGCCAGCACGCAGAAATTGCTGGCAGCCACCCCGAGCCGCTTGAGCCCCCTTCCCACATTGATTCCATTGCCACCCGCATCGAAGCGGGTCGCTGAGGCATGGACCTTCCGGTCAGGAATCAGATGCTCGATTTCATAGGTCACATCCACCGCAGGATTGAGAGTCAGGGTAACAATATCCATGGCCGATCCCTTGAAAGAAGTCAGTTGAGAACAATATACCCCCATGAAGGAAAAAGGGATATCCTCCCCCTCTTGCCACCCGCTCACAATGACGGCCCCCTCGTTATTTTTCGCGGCAGATCACCAGCCACCATGCAAACATGTCACGCATTGACCCAGGGGGCAGGTGGTCCGATTCGAAAGCCTCTCTGGCAGAGAAGCCGGGGATGATTCGTGATCATTAAAAAGCCCGGCTAATGGTAAACTCCGCCTTTTGTTTTCCCGGATCCGATCGACCACACCCGTACTGAGAGGAATCATTGATGACAGGATGGACTTATGCCTTGACCCTGGCGCTTGTTTCGTTCGTGGGCGCTTTTGCCGCCGGATTCGTTCCACGTGTTCTTCCTACCGCTAAAAAGGAGCTATGGCCCGCAACCATGGCCGTTGCCGCCGGCCTGCTCCTGGCCTCGGCCCTGGTAATCGTCATTCCCGAGGGTTTCGAGGTGCTTTTTCTCTCTCACAATCCCGGTGCCATACCCCATTCGGACACCTTTCTGGGTCTTCCTCCTGTTCTCGCCTCAGGTCTGGCCATTCTGGGAGGATTCCTCCTGATGTTGGGTCTGGAGGCGAGAGGTTATGGTCATGATTTCGAGGACGCTCAGCAACCCACCCTGAAGATCCTGTCCGTCGGACTGGTGCTCCATGCCCTCACTGACGGCCTGGCGCTGGGCGCCAGTGTCACCACGGGAATGATCACGATTTCGCTCCCCATCCTGGCAGCGGTGATGGTCCACAAGGTTCCGGTCGCCTTCGGTCTGGGTACGTTCCTGTGGCACAAAAGCGCCCGTCAGGAAGGGGACCCGATGCGGATTCTGCTCATCTTCAGCCTGGCAACACCTCTGGGGTTACTGCTCACTTTTCTGTTTCTGCGCCGCCTCTCCCATGAATGGATCGGCCTGATGCTGCTGTTTTCCGGCGGAACCTTCCTGTATGTCGCCACCATTGAGGTCCTGGCGAGAATCCGCCAACAACAACCCGGCATGGTGCTGTTCAGACGGGTCGGGACCGGTGTGGTGCTGGTGGTGGTTTCCCTGATCGTTTTTCAACTCATCGGATTCGAACACGAGATCCACTGATGGAGGGATTACCGCTAGACCACCCTGAGTTATTGATCGCCCTCGCGGCCGGTCTGTTCATCGGCGGAATATCCACCGCCTTGGTTTTTCTCCGCCGCCAGTTCCGCATCGATCACCAACGGATGCTGTTGTCCCAACAAAACGAAACCCTCAAGTCGGAGCTTTCCCAACGTGAACTGGAATTGAAGAAGATGAAGGATGAACGCGACCATCTTCTGCAACGCGAGGCCGAACTGAAAGCGCGGCTGGAGGATCAGCAGCGCCACAACGAAGAAAAACTGACTGAGCTGGAACAGGCCCGCAACCAGCTGAAAATGGAATTCGAAAACCTGGCCAACAAGATCCTCGCGGAAAAAAGCCGTCAGTTCACCGAGTTGAACAAGGAACGTCTGGACGAACTGTTGCAGCCGGTCAGCCACCAACTCAAGGAATTTCGCGAGCGTATCGACGAAATCCACAGCACCGAACAAAAGCAGCACGGTTCCCTGCTCCAGGAACTGAGGCAACTGCAGGATCTCAACCGGCGTCTCAACGACGAAGCCCACAACCTCAGCCGGGCTCTGAGAGGAGACAAAAAGCGTCAGGGGACCTGGGGTGAGATCGTTCTGGAAACCGTGCTGGAGCGTTCCGGACTGAGAAAAGGGCAGGAATATGACGTCCAAGGGAGTTTCCGCGACGCGGATGGTAACCTGCTGCGGCCCGATGTGATCGTCCACCTTCCGGAAGGCAAGGATATCGTCATCGACTCCAAGGTCTCCCTCAATGCCTACCAGGAGTATGTGGCAGCCGACGACGAGACGGAAGCAGAAGCGGCCCTGAAACGCCATCTGGACGCCATCAGGCGACACATAGACACCCTCAGCAGCAAGAATTACGAAGGCCTCAAAGGGGTCAACTCGCTCGATTTCGTTCTCATGTTCATACCCATCGAACCAGCCTTCAGCGCTGCCTTCCAGAAAGACCCGGACTTGTTCTCCAAAGCCTACGAACGCCACATCATCGTCGTCACCCCGACCACTCTTCTCGCCACCCTGCGCACCATCGAAAACATGTGGCGCTTCCAGCGTCAGCAGGAAAATGTGGCCAGGATCGTTGAACGGGCGGAAAAACTGTACCGCAAACTTCGGGGATTCCTGGAAGACTTCGAGAAAATCGGCCGCCAGCTGGAAACCACCCGCCGGACCTATGACGATGCCCGCAACAAACTGACCGATGGCAAGGGCAATCTGATTCAACGGGCCGAGGAATTCGTATCCCTGGGAGTCAAGGTCAAAGGACCAAGAATTCCCAAGTCCCTGCTTGACGATGCCCGGGCAGATGAGGCAACCTCCCTGGAGCCAGAAACGGATTGAGATGCTTATCAGCGATACAGTCGTGATACGATTCCGACTGTCATGAAAAAATGTCCTGGAGGGAGTGATGAACCTGAAGGTGGAACCGCAACAACAATGGAAGGCAATGCTCCTCGGCTGGATGAGAGAGACTCTGCGGCTGATGCTGGAAGAACTGCGACCTTCCCCCCATCCGCAAAGCACGCTGGATGAGGGGAGAATCGGCGACTTTGCCGTCCAGCCCCCGCTCACCGTCCGGCGGGATGATTCACTGGGCTCAATCAGAGGAAAGCTCGCAGCAGATATGCAGGTTGGCCACGTTCCCGTTTGTTACAAGAATGGCAAATACCTGGGCGCGCTTCCTACTGCCGCTCTGCTTGTGGCTGATCCAGAGAGCCCGGCCGAATCCCACATCGTCAAACTCCCCAGCGTAAGTGCCGATGAAGACGTGAACAAGGCCATGACGCTGGCGATGGAATCCGCGGTATCGGAAATCGTCGTCGTCGACGATGGCTGCATCCCTAAAGGTATCGTACCAACCGGCACCCTGCTGCAGCTGGTTCATGACCGCTATGGCGAAGTGTTGAAACGTTTCACCGGCATCCGTGAGAATTCCCAGCAGGCGGTCTCGGCCATCGAGGGCGAGCCTGTCAGGCGCGTCATCCACCGTATTCCCTGGCTGTTGGTGGGCACCCTGGGCAGCATGTTAGCCACCCTCATCATGGCCGGTTTCGAGGAGATCCTCCGCTACAAGGTGGAAGTGGCTTTCTTCATACCCGGGCTGGTGTATCTGGCCGACGCCATCGGTACCCAGTCAGAAGCCATCGCAGTACGGGGCCTCTCTTTCAGTGGGGCTTCCATCAAGCGCCTGTGGTGGGGCGAACTCCAGACCGGGTTGCTGCTCGGACTCACGTTGGCCATCCTGGTGTTCCCCTTCATCTGGATTGCCTTCAGCGCCTCCCTGGCCCTGGCAGTGGCCCTTTCCCTGGTATTTGCCAGTAGCGTCGCCACCAGTATCGGCCTGTTGTTCCCTTGGGCACTGACCCAACTTGGCAAGGATCCCGCCTATGGCAGTGGACCCATCGCCACCATCATTCAGGATCTTCTGAGCCTACTGATCTACTTCATGGTGGTGTATTGGCTGGTTTTCTGATCTACGACAATGACACGCGCTCGGGCCAAACCGGGAATCGGTTCGATGATGAGCTTGCCGTTTCGGGAGACCTCCTCTCGATCCCGTTTCGCTTCCGGGAACCCTCGTATTTACCGGCAGATCATTTTTACTGAACCTTGAACACCCAGGTCCCATCAGCTATCCCCCACAATCAAATCCTCGACATGGATTTCCATTCCCTCAGTGACCTGCAAAGGACCCTGGCAACCGGGACAGAGGTGATCCAGTCCAGGCATATCGGATTCCCTTTCGCAACGGCGGCAATACCCCTTTCCATCCACCTGATGGATCTCCAGCACCGCGCCTTCCGCCAGGCTGCCGCGCATCACCTCTTGGAAGCAGAACCGCATCGCCTCTGGCTCCACGCACGACAGCCTGCCGACCCTGAGCCTCACGGCATGAACCCGTCCGAACCCCTGTCTGCGGGACTCCTCCTCGAGGATATCGCGAAGATGCTCAGCCAGGGAAAGCTCATGCATATCCTGTATACCGGCCCGCCTGTTGCAACCAGTCTGATTCAGGCGCCCGCAGAAGCTGGCACACGAAATCACGAGCCCGATCGATACGCTCCAACACCTCTGGAGTAAGTGGCACGCCCAGGGAAAAATTCTCTCCCCGAACGGTCAGGAGAAAAGCTGGGGGCGGTTGTCTGCGAAGGGTGTCCAGGTAAATGGCGAGCAGGGTTTGCGGACTCAGGGAATGGCTGGAGAAGCTGTCATCGCGGCGAGGGTGTAGCTGTTCGAAAACGAAAGGGTCAGTCGTCCCCATGCCTGCATCGATGAGTAGAATCCTGTCATGGACCTCAAGGTCGAAGACATGCTCGGGCTGGAGCTGCATGGCTGTCAGAAAAGTGATCAGCTGACGACCTTGCTTCATTTCCTGCCATTGCTGTTCCAACCGCTCGACCAGCCAGGGCCCCAGTCCATCGTCGCCCCGACCCGGATTCCCATAGCCCAGGAGGAGAAATTTCATCCCCCCGCCAGCGACCCGTCACCATGCTTGACCAGACGTTGCAACGTCCTCCCCGAAGCATCGACCAGAGACACCTCCAGAGGCATCTTTCCGATGGCGTGAGTGGCGCAGGACAGGCATGGATCGTAGGCCCGAATGGCGATTTCGATCTGGTTGAGCAGGGGCTCGTTCAGCTCCCGGCCATCCAGATATTCGGCCGCCACCTGACGGACACTCTCATTCATGGCGGTGTTGTTGTGGGTGGTGGAGACGATCAGATTGGCCTTGGTCACCAGCCCTTCTTCGTCGACCCGATAATGGTGGATCAACACCCCTCGAGGGGCCTCGATGATTCCGATCCCCTCAGGACGTTTCTCACCGCTGACCATCAATTCACCGGCATAGAGATCGGGATCGGCCAGCAGTTCCCGGATTCTTTCGGCGCAGTGGAGAATCTCGATCATCCTCGCCCAGTGATAGGCCAGCGAAGCCTGGACTGGCAATCCTTGATCCAGCTGCATAAATTCCCTGCGGGCTTCCTCGGCCAGCGGCGAATCGATGTAATCACAGCAATTGAGACGTGCCAGCGGCCCCACCCGGTACCACCCTTCTTCCGGCCCCAGCTTGGCAAAATAGGGGAACTTCATGTAGGTCCAGGGTTTGACTTTTTCGTGGATGAAGTGGGGATAGTCCTGGTCGCAAATCTGGTCATTGAGGATCTGGCCATCGGCACCCTTCAGACGAAGGCATCCATTGTAAAGCTCGTGCCCCCCGTCTCCGGTCACCAGCGCCAGGAAATGCGAACGAATCACAGCGAATCGCTGATGATAGTCGGCATTGGCATGATAGAGACGGCGGATCAGATCGAGGCCATTCTGACTCCAAGAAATCACCTGGTCGACATCCTTCTCCAGATGGGTCCGCTCACTTGAAGTCAGATGTTTGTTCATCCCTCCCGGGAGCGGACCGGTCCCGTGGATGCGCTTGCCGATGACAGCCTTGATCACTTCCTGACCGAACTTGCGCAACCGGATTCCTTCCAAACCGATGTCACGGAATTGATCTGAGCGGAGCAGCGCCACGATATTGCGCTTTTCCACCTCGCTGTCGAAACCGAATAGAAGGTCAGGCGATGCCAGATGGAAGAAATGCAGCGCGTGGGACTGGAGCACCTGGCCATAGTGCAGCAAGCGGCGCAGTTTTTCGCCAGGGGGGGTCAATTCGGCCACACCCACCAAGCGATCCACCGCCTTGGCAGCTGCGAGCAGATGGCTGACCGGACAGATGCCGCACAATCTCTGCACCAATACCGGGACTTCCCAGTAGGGACGGCCCTGGATGAACTTCTCGAACCCTCGGAACTCGACGATATGAAGCCGCGCCTGGCACACCCGGTTGTTCTCGTCCAGCAGCAGGGTAACCTTGCCGTGCCCTTCCACCCGGGTTACCGGATCGATGGCGACCCGGCGCAAGTTTTGCCGCTCAGTGGCGGTTTCCAGGTGGCGGTAACGCTGTTCAGTCATAACGAATCAACTCGTAGGCCAACACCGGCTCATTGCCCTCGATCAGATCGCTCAACACCGTCCAGATGGTATCGGCCGATGGCGGACAGCCGGGGATGGAATAATCGACCCTGACCACCTCGTGGATGGGGTGTACCTTGTCCAGCAGCAGGGGCAGTTCCGGATCACCGGGCACCCTGGGATCGGTGACACCCATACCGGTGATGAAGGCCTCCTCCAGACAGTCACCCAGGTCGTAGCGATTGCGCAGGGCCGGAATACCACCATTGATGGCGCAGGCACCGATGGCCACAAGAATACCGCAGTTTTTGCGGAATTCTCTTAACACCTTGACATTTTCGGAATTGCACACCCCGCCCTCGACGATGCCGATGTCACAAGTGCCGCAGCTCTTGATGTCGCTCAAGGGGGAACGATCGAAGTCCGCAATCCCGGCCAGATCCAACAGGCGTTCGTCGATGTCCAGGAACGACATGTGACAGCCGAAACAGCCGGCCAGCGAGGTAGTGGCAATTTTAACCTTCCTGTTTGCCATCCTGTGCCCTCCTCAGCAGGGGCGCCTCCTCGTCGAGACTCACTTCGGCAATCGTGCGATGGTCATATTTGCGCCGCCCTATAGGAACGAGAAAGGCGGTTTCCTTGATCACTATCGCACCCACTGGACAAATGTGGGCGGCACGGTCTTGCGCCTCCAGGTCACTGTCACTCAACTTGCCCGAAGGTGAATTGACTATCAGGTGGGTCTTGTCACCCCGTCCTGCCAGCTCGAATACATTCTTCCCCTCGTCCCTGCTGGCGCGCACGCAGAGTTCACAAAAAATTCAGCGGTCGCGGTCCAGAAGCACATGAGGATGGGAACTGTCGAGTTCGCGCTTTGGGAAAAAATGGGGGAAATGACTTTCGGTCATTCCCACGAAGTAACCCATTGCCTGAAGCTCGCACAGGCCGCTTTTTTCACACGAGGGACAAAAGTGATTGCCTTCAATGAACAACATCTGCGTGAGGCGCAGGCGCAAATTCCGGATCTGCTCCGAATCCGAAACCACCTCCTGCCCTTCGGAAGCTGGAAAAGTACAGGCGGAACACCAACGGCCATTGACCTGAACGGTACACAGTTTGCAGCTACCGTGGGGAGGGAAGTCGGGGTGCCAACAGAGGTGCGGAATATAGATACCGGCAGCCATGGCCGCTTCCATGATGGTCTGACCGGCGTCGAAGGGAATCTCCAGGCCGTCGAGGTTAAAACTGGTCATGGGTTTACTCCTGGCTCAAATGATCACCGAAGCGTCCGGTCAACTGCCTGGCCGTCTCAAGTTCACCATCCAAATCGAAACCGGGGGAGAAGTCGATCTCTTTGAGACGGGCATGGTAGAGGTCGGGGAGCTTGGAGAGAGTGTCTTTGACCGGATTGGCAGCGGTATGCCCAAGCCCGCAGTGACTGACATCGAAAAGCAGGCTCAGGCGTTCCAGTTCCTGAATATCTCCAACAGTGCCCCAACCACGCCTGAGTTTGTCCACTAACTCAGACTGCAAACGGCTTCCCACCCGGCAGGGAGTACAGAACCCACAGGACTCCTGGGCGAAGAAGCGGGTGAAATTGTGGACGATGTCCATGAGATCGCGTCCGGCACCGAACACCATGAAGGAGCCACCGGTGCCGAGATCCTCATAGGCGATGCAGCGCCCATAGTCCTGCGGAACCACGAAGGTCCCGGAAGGACCGCCCACCTGCACCCCCAGGGTGTGGCCAGCGCCACACAGCTGCAATACCTCCGCCACAGTAATACCGAAAGGAACCTCGTAGATTCCCGGATCTTGGCAATCACCGCTGATCGACAGCAGTTTGGTCCCCCTGGATTGACCGCTGCCCTTTTGCGCAAACCACGCCCCGCCGTTACGCACGATGAGGCTGGCAGCGGCAAAACTCTCGACATTGTTGATCACTGTCGGCTGCCCCCACAGGCCACAGGTCACCGGATAGGGGGGACGGTTGCGGGGGTGGCCCCGCTGGCCCTCGATGGAATTGATGAGTGCCGATTCCTCGCCGCAGATATAGGCACCCGCTCCCACAACGATCCGGATATCGAAGTGAAACGTCAGGGTGCCACAGATATTGCGGCCCAGCAAACCCAGCCGGCGACGCCGTTGCAACACCGCCTCGAGGCGGGGCAGGAGAAATTCGTATTCCCCCCGCAGGTACAAGAACCCACGCCGGGCACCGGTCACAAAAGCTGCCAGGGTCATTCCCTCGAACACCTGGTCGGCCTGATGTTTCAACAGCTCACGGTCCTTGAAGGTGCCCGGCTCGCCTTCATCGGCATTGCAGACCACATAGTGATCGCCCGGTGCCTCGCGGCAGAAGCTCCATTTTTTCGCGGTTGGAAAGTCCGCCCCGCCGCGGCCGCGGAGACCGGATTCCGACAACTCATCCAGCACGTACCGTTCTCCAAAACGCAGGGCCGGCTTAAGGGCATCTCCAGGCCGCCAACAGGTGTCCAGCAGCAAGTCTCGGCGACACACGTTATCCTGGATCTGGAACCACTCGGACGGCCAGTCTTGCAGGAGAATATTCCGTTCCACTTTTTCGGCAATCATATCGATTCGCTCTGGCGTCAGGTTGCCGATGGCGAGACCATTCACCAGCAGCGCCGGTCCCTGATCACACAGACCGCTGCAGGCGGTGGTGTCGACACTGACCTGCCCATCGTCCCGGACCTTTCCGGGTGTCACCTGCAGCCGCCGACACAACCGGTCACGCAAGCTATCTACGCCGTTGAAGACATCGATGATGCAGTCGCTGAAATAAATGTCGTAGCCCCCGCGGGGCTTGAGATGCAAGAAATGATAGAATTCGGCCACCCCTTCGACCCGGGCCAGGGACAGCCCGAAACCCTGGGCCACCGTTTCCAGGGCCTTGCGGGGAAGATAGCAACACTGCTTTTGAATCGAACGCAGCACTGCGAGCAGATCCTCCGGGTCAGTACCGCATGCTTGCATGGCTCTCTCGGCAATTCCGCTATACTCGTCCACAGTCTCTTCCTATGATGTTGTATCGAATGAGCGTGTTGTCGGCAATCATTCAGAGTATGCCGTCGATTCATGGGAAAAGAAGGTGCCCAACCAGGCCCGGCCATCAGCAGATCCTGGGCAGAGGCTCCCCCTCCGGTTGATCGAGAATGCGCTCACCGCCAAAAACGGTCTTGAGAATCACCTGCCCTACGGGCTGCGCCATCACTTCGCCAATGATGGCGGCATCGGTCCTGTCACCATGGAATCTCAGGGCTGTCAGGGCGCGCTCGGCGGAATCTTCCGGGACCACAGCCAGCAGACGGCCCTCACAGGCCAGATACAGGGGGTCCAGCCCCAACAGCTCGCAGATTCCCCGCACGGTTTCCCGGACTGGGATGTTATCCTCGAAGATACGAAGACACAATCCGCTGGCCCGGGCATATTCATTGAGTACCGCCGCCAACCCGCCCCGGGTGGGATCACGCATGGCATGGACGCTGGAGGATGCCAGCAGGGAGTGGACCAGACCATCGAGGGCCCGGCAGTCGCTCCGGATGGAATGCGTCAACCCCAGGTCACCCCGGGCATCGAGTATCGCGGCGCCATGATCGCCGACGGGCCCCGAGACCAGGATCCGGTCGCCTGCACAGATCCGTGCCGCCCCCAGTTCCAGTCCACTGGGAATCACCCCCACTCCGGCGGTGGTAATGAACATCTTGTCGCCCGCCCCTTTGGGAACCACCTTGGTATCTCCCGTGACAATCCGCACGCCGGCCTCATCGGCTGCAACTTTCATCGACCGGACGATACGCTGAAGATCATCGATGGGCAGCCCCTCTTCCAGGATAAAGGCGCAGCTCAAAGACTGCGGATAGGCACCACCCATCACCAGATCATTCACAGTACCGCACACCGCCAGCCGGCCAATGTCACCGCCGGGAAAGAACAGGGGATCGACCACGAAGGCGTCGGTGGTGAGGGCGGGACATCCCGGCGGCAGCTCCAGTCTGGCCTGATCCTCCAGTCTGGCGAGCTCCGGATCGTCGAAGGTCTGCAGAAACACCTCGCGGATCAGCCGCTCCATGGCCAACCCGCCGCTGCCGTGGGCCAGGGTCACGCACTTACCCATCAGGTACGCCCCCCATAGCGGTACCAGGCGGCACAAGCGCCTTCCGATGAAACCATCAGCGCCCCCAGGGGATTTTCCGGATTGCAGCGGCAGGCGAAAAAGGGGCACTCGCCGGGGCGCATACGCCCCTTGAGCACCTCCCCGCAGGGGGCCGGATCCTCGATGTGGCGGGCGGCGTTCAAAGCAAAACGCCGTTCGGCGTCGAAACCGGCATAAGCCCCGCGCAACCGCAGGCTGGAGGCGGGAATCTCCCCCAGACCCCGCCAGCTGGCCGAGGGTGCCGGCTCGAACACCCTGGCGATGGCCCTCTTCGCCGCCAGGCTGCCCGCCTTCCTCGCGACCCGCCCGTACTGGTTCTCAAGGGTACAGCGTCCCTCCCGGATCTGGACCAAAAGCATCCACAGGGACTGGAGCAGATCCAGGGGCTCGAATCCGGAAACCACCACCGGCAGGTGGTACTCGTCGGCGATGAAGCGGAAGGATTCCGACCCCAACACCGTGCTCACATGGCCGGGGGCGAGGATGCCATCCAGCCGGAGTTCCGGGTCTCCCAGCAGCGCACGGATGGCGCTGGGGGTGGTGACGTGCTGGCACAGCAGCGAGAAATTGGCGAGCGATTCCTTGTCGGCCTGCAGCACCGTGAAGGCCGTGGCCGGGGCCGTGGTTTCGAATCCGATGGCGAAAAACACGACCTCGCGCTCGGGAAGGGCCTTGGCCAGGGCCAGGGAATCGAGGGGGGAATAGACGATGCGCACGTCCGCCCCCCGACCACGGGCCTCCAGCAGACTGCCTGCGGTACCCGGCACGCGCAGCACGTCGCCGAAACAGGTCAGCGTGACCCCGTGATCGAGGGCCAAGGAGATGGCTTTATCGATACGTTCCCGTGGCAGTACACACACCGGACATCCTGGGCCGTGGATCCATTCCACCGCCTCCGGCAGCATCTGATGAAGCCCGTAGCGGAAGATGGCGTGGGTGTGGCCCCCACAGAATTCCATGATCTGCAGGGGGCGGGGTGGGGCCAGAGCCTCCAACAGCCCTTCGATCTCGCGGATCAGGGTACGGGCGGCACCGGGATCGCGAAATTCATCGATATAACGCATCGGATTCCAGGCCGGCGATCAGCTTCATGGTCAGGTGGGCCTCATCCTCGTCGATGAGACTGAGGGCGAAACCCACGTGGATCAGGACCCATTGACCCACCATAACTTCCAGGCGCTCCCCTTCCTCCACAATACAGGCAAGACTGACCTCACGCACGATGCCAGCCACGTCCACCTTGGCCATGGAACGTTTCTGGTCCGAGATGGAGAGTATCTTTCCCGGCACACCCAGGCACATTTCAATCGCCTCTTATCATGGCAGCCGCCCCCACAACCGCTTGTCCCAGACACAACCCCCCGTCACCCACCGGAACCTCGGCTGGAACCCAAACCGTCATCCCCTTGGATTGCAGGCTACCGTGCAGGGATTCCAATAGCAAGCGGTTCTGAAACACGCCCCCGGAAAGCACCACTTTCCGGCAACCGAGTTCCCCGGAAAATCGCAGCACCAGCGTCGTCCACCCCCTGGCCAGTCCGGAGTGGAAACGTCTCGCCATGGTTTCCGCCGCGACCCCATCCCGTAAATCCTGCAACAACTGAGGCCACAACGGTGCCGGATCGATCACCCGCTCCCGGATGGTGAAGGAATAGGCCCCCCTGTCCTGGCTGCCCCAGGCCAGGCTCTCCAACATGGCTGCCGCCTGACCCTCATAGCTCTGCTCCTGGGGAGCGATACCCAGGGCGGCGGCCACCGCCTCGAACAACCGCCCGGTGGAAGATGCCAGGGGGCACTGGAGTTGGCTTTCAAGAATTTTCGTCAGCGGGCGGAGTGGCTTGTCGAGCAACTGGGAAAAATGCTCATATTCCATGCCTGCCTGCCACAGCCGGGCCACCAGATTGCGCCAGGGTTGCACCAGGGCTTTGGTCCCTCCCGGCAGAGGCGCCGGTTGTAACCAGGCCAGACGTTGGCAAGTGCGATAATCCCCGTACAGCAACTCACCTCCCCAAAAAGTGCCATCCCCGGCGTAGCCCAGCCCGTCCAGAATCACCCCCAGGACAGGATCCCCCTCAAGAGGATGGCCGGCCTCAGCCAGACAAGTCGTCAGGTGGGTATGGTGGTGCTGCACCTCGGTCAGCGCCAGCCCCTCCGCAGCGGCCCATTCCCTGCCCATTCTGCTGGGAAGATAGTCCGGATGGGAATCGATGACCACCCTTTGCGGCCGGAAGCCAAAGAAAGCCTGCAAGCCTTGGATTTCCCTGCGGTAGCAGGCGAAGGTCCGGGCATCTTCCAAGTCCCCCAGATGGGGGGACAACAGAGCTGTACCATTCTCCAGCAGACAGACGGTACTTTTGAGCTCACCACCCAAAGCGAGCAGCGGGCCACATTCCTCGAAACCTGGAGGGAGAGTCAGGGCCATAGGCGCCACTCCGCGACCACCCCGGATCGTTCTCATCCTGCCGGCGGCGAATTGAAGCACTGAGTCGTCGATCCGGTGGGTGATCTCCCGGTCGTGGAGCAAATAGGCATCGGCAATGTCCTTCAGTTGGGTAAGTGCCTCGTCGTTATCGCTGCACAGAGGTGCACCACTGGGATTGGCGGAGGTGAACACCAGGGGAGTGTCGAAGTCCTTCAGCAACAGATGATGCAGGGGGGTATAAGGCAACATGAAGCCATACCTGTTCACGCCGGGTGCCACTTCGGATGGCAGATCTTGAGCCGCGCTCGCCTCCAACAGCACGATGGGCCGCAGCGCTGACATCAGGGCCTGTTGTTCCTCGGGCCCCACCCGGCAGTAGCGCCGGATCACCTGGAGATCCCGGGCCATCAGAGCCAGGGCTTTGTGGGGACGGGATTTGCGGGCCCGCAACCGCGCCACCGCCTCCGTGTCGGTTGCATCCACCACCAGATGGAATCCTCCCACCCCCTTTACTGTCACAATCGAGCCTTGGCGCAACCATAATCTGACCTGACTCAGAGGATCCCGGGAGGTGGTGGGGAACGTCCACAGTCCAGGCCCGCAGTGAGGACAGGCGATGGATTCGGCATGGAACCTGCGGTTTCCGGGATCGTTGTATTCCTGTTGGCATTGGGGGCACAGGGAAAAGCGCTCAAGAGTCGTGTGACCACGATCATAGGGCAGGCGGCGCAAAATACTGAATCGCGGCCCGCAATCGGCGCAATGGGTAAATGGATAGTGGTAACGGCGGTTGCCGGGATCCCTCACTTCAGCCATACAATTAGCACATACAGCCCTATCCAGGGGTAGCGGAGACAACGAGGATTCGCCATCGCTGGGGACGATTCTGAAATCAGCTGGCGCTGGCTCGTCGACAGGCCTCGTTTCCAGAACTTCGATGTGACTGCCGGCAGGCGGTCGGAAACGCAGTTCCCGATCGAAAACCCGCAACGCCTCCTCAGAGCCCCAGACATGGATCCGTACCCGCCCTCCCTGGTTACCAACCCATCCCCTGAGACCCATACGTGTGGCCAGTCGCCAGAGCGCAGGGCGCATTCCCACTCCCTGCACCACTCCGCCGAGGATCCATTCCCGCCCCCTCACTTCATAACCACCCCCGGCGGCGGAACCACCACAACAAGCCCACGGCAATGGATAGACAAAAACCCAGCACGCTGGGATAACCATAACGCCACCCCAGTTCCGGCATGTAGCGGAAGTTCATTCCATAGATGCCGGTCACGAAGGTTAATGGCATGAAAATGGTGGCAATCACCGTGAGTACCCGCATGATCTCGTTGGTGCGCATACTGGCACTGGACAGATAGACGTCGAGCAGATTGGCGCTGGTGTCGGCAAACGACTTGAGGAGGTCGAGAATCTGGGTGGCGTGATCACTGCAGTCACGCAGATAGAGCTGTACCGGCTCGCTGATCCAGTCGTCCGCCTCGCGCAACAATTTCCCCAGTGTTTCCCTTTGGGGCCAGGCGCTGCGCCGCAGCAGAAGGATATCGTGGCGGACGTGATAGACGTCTTCCAGCATCTTGCGGTCAGGTGCGACCACCAGGTCCTCTTCCAATCCCTCCAGCAGGTCCTCCAGGGTTTCCAGGACCGGGAAAGTGCGGTCGATGACCACATCGATGAGGGTGTAGAAAAGATAGTCCAGATCCATGCGGCGAAGTTTGTCACAAGAATTTTTCAGGCGCCGGATCACGCCTTCGAAAGGATCGTGTTCGTCCTCGAATACGGTCACCAGATGATTGCGCTGCAAAGAGACATACAGTTGTTTCTGGCTCACCTTGCCATGCTCGTAGATAGGCACGTTGAACACCACGAACAATTGCCCGTCGTAGGGCTCCATCTTGGGGCGCTGTCCGCCTTCTAGAATATCCTCCTGGGCCAGGGGGTGCCATCCCAGGGTCTCTCCATATTCCAGCATCCATCGAGGACTGGGGCGTCCCTGGATCCGAACCCAGGTCACCCGGTCGGTATGCCGCCAGCCCTGAAGCAAGTCGAGGGCTTCCCCGCCAGCTTCAATCAAATCGACGGGGTCATAGCTATAACCTTGCACGATGGGGGCGGGGCGTTGTGGCTGGCCCTTCACTGAACAGCCGACCCGACGCCATCCCGTTTGCCCAGGCGTGACGCCCGCAGCCACTCGTACCAGGCTGTCAGTCCCTTGCCATTACGTACCGACAACTGCAGGATCTGGATGCCGGGATTGACCCGGCGGGCATACTCGATGCACCGCTCCAGATCGAAGTCCAGGTAAGGCAACAGGTCGATCTTGTTGATGACCATCAACTGCGCCGCGTGGAACATGTGGGGATATTTCAGGGGCTTGTCTTCACCCTCGGTCACAGACAACACCACGACTTTCCCCTCCTCCCCCAGATCGAAGCCTGCCGGACAGACCAGATTGCCGACATTCTCGATCATCACCACAGCACCCTCCGGCGGTTCGAGATCATGAAGCGCATGACCAATCTGATGGGCATCCAGATGACATCCCTTACCCGTGTTGATCTGAAGCGCAGGCACCTCACAGGCACGAATGCGCTCCACGTCGAGCTGAGTCTGTTGATCACCCTCGATCACTACAAAAGGCATCTCTCCCTTCAACGCTTGAAGGGTTCGTACCAACAGCGAGGTCTTCCCGGCCCCAGGACTGGAAACCAGATTCAAGGCCAATAGTCTGCGTTTTTCCAGCCAACGTCGGTTGTCCGCCGCATAGCGGTCGTTTTTCGCCAATAGGTCTCGTTCCACCTTGAGCAGACGCGCTCCACCGAGGGAATGAGTGTGTTGGTGGGAATGGGTTTCGCCACAACCGCAAGTGCTACACATGAAGCAATCTCCTGTATTAATCTGACACAAACCTCTGTTCACAAAAATACCCCAACCGATGCCCCAAACCAAGCGATAAAAAAAGGAACCTTTGCAATTCTCACCGGTCATTCTATCTAGCCATTTCGATGGGGGATATTTTCATGGGCAATTTGGCAACCCGCATTCCACAGATAGACATTCCTTCCGACCTGGAAGACGAAGACCGGGCCAACTTTGAGGATCTCGCCTCCCTGGACGAAAACCAGATCATCAGACTCAGGCCCTGTTTTGGCAGCGATGCACGTTATTTCTGTAAACGTGACTGTCAATGGGCAAAGCAGTGTAGGCGGTTGAAGGCCGAGTGGCTGCGTTGATCAGTCTCTCAGGATTGAACGAGCTTTCAAGTTAGCCAGACATTCCATCTCCCTGGGCGGCAACGACAGCGGGACCGAAATCGGCCGGTTGAATAGGGTCAACCGACCTTTTGGCTTTGCGCCGGTTTGATTCTTTAGGCTTATAATGGATAGAATGTCATCGTGAATGGAATGCAGAGACTGCCTTGTGAATGACCATTTCCCCAATATCTTTCCCAGCCTCCCGGAAACTCTCGCGGAACTGATACCGCTGGCGCTGGATCTGCGCTGGTCGTGGAGCCATGTGAGCGATGTGTTGTGGGAAAGCCTCGATCCCGAACTATGGCACCACACCGGCAATCCCTGGCTGATCCTGCAAAGCCTCTCCTCTTCCCGCCTGAAACAACTCTCCAGGGACAAAAGCTTCTGCGACCAGCTCAAGGAGCTGGCCGAGGAACGGCGCAATTATCTCGACAAGGAAACCTGGTTCCAGGAAATTCAGGAAGATGCCCCGCTCGAATGCATCGCATATTTCAGCATGGAATACGGGCTCACCGAAGCGCTCCCCCTTTATTCAGGCGGGCTGGGGATCCTCGCTGGCGACTTTCTCAAGAGCTGCAGCGATTTGGGCGTGCCGGTGGTGGGAATCGGCCTTTTCTACCAGGAAGGTTTTTTCCGCCAGATCATCGACGAAAAGGGTCGTCAAACCGAGCTGTACCCCAACAACAATCCCTGGGAAATGCCGGTCCAGCCGGTACGCACTCAAGACGACCAACTGTTGCGGATGCGTTATCGTTTCAACGGATTCGATCTGTGGGTCCGAGTCTGGCAGGCCCGGGTGGGACGCAACTGGCTCTATCTACTGGATCTCAATGACCCGGCCAATCCACCTTCCGACCGCTGCCTCACCGACCGCCTCTACGGAGGCGGGACCGAACAGCGCCTGCAGCAGGAAATGCTGCTAGGAATCGTCGGCTGGCAACTGCTGGAAACCCTGGATCTCAAGCCGACGGTTTGTCACCTCAATGAAGGCCACGCCGCCCTGGCTGTGCTGGAAAGGGCGCGCAGTTACATGAACCAGAATCAGGTGGATTTCGAACTGGCCCTGAGCGTCACCCGTGCCGGCAATTTGTTCACCACCCACACCCCGGTGGCAGCCGGTTTCGATCGCTTCCCGCCCCACCTGATCGAACGCCACCTGGGGTTCTATTGCGCGCTGTTGGATGTGCCCATGGACCACTTGCTGGCCCTTGGAAGGGAGAATCCAGACGATGCCGGGGAGGCATTCAACATGGCGTGGCTAGCCATCCGAGGCAGTGGTGCCGTCAATGCGGTCAGTCGCCTCCATGGTGAGGTCAGCCGGCGCATCTTCCAACCCCTGTTTCCCCGTTGGCCCCAGTGGGAGATTCCCGTAGGCCATGTTACCAACGGTATCCATACCCCTTCCTGGGATTCCCCCGAATCGGACCGGCTATGGACCGGAGCCTGTGGGCGGGAACGCTGGATCTGCGATCCGTGCCGGATTGGCAACAGGATTCGCAAGGTGGCGGCGGAGGAACTATGGGAATTCCGCAGCCGCAACCGCCAACGGCTGGTGAAATTCGTGCAGGGTTATCACGCTCACCGCCCCTACGCTTTCCACTATCTCCCGGCCGGCACCCCCTTACTGGACCCCAACGCCCTGACCTTGGGTTTTGCCCGCCGCTTCACTGCCTACAAACGCCCCAACCTCCTTCTGAGCGATCCTCAGCGCCTGGCTAGACTGTTACAGGATCCCCTCAAACCCGTCCAGGTGGTCATCGCGGGCAAGGCCCATCCTCAGGACGAGGAGGGAAAGGCGATGATTCAGACGTTGATTGCCTTCATCCACAACCATCCCGACACCGCCGGCAAGGTGATCTTCCTCCCGGATTACGACATCCAACTGGCAGAGCAACTGGTGGAAGGGGTCGATGTCTGGATCAATACCCCACGCCGCCCCTGGGAAGCCTGTGGCACCTCGGGGATGAAGGTCCTGGTCAATGGCGGTCTCAATCTTTCCGAACTGGATGGCTGGTGGTCCGAGGCCTTCGATCCCACCGTAGGCTGGCACATTGGCGACGGCAACGAACATGACGATGATCCGGTGTGGGATCTGCGGGAGGCGCAACAACTATACGAGGTCCTGGAACGACAGGTCGTTCCAGCGTTCTATGATCGTGACAAACGCGGAATCCCAACTGCCTGGGTCGCGAAAATGCGGGAAAGCATGGCCAGGCTGACCCCTTTCTTTTCCGCCAACCGGATGGTGCGCCAGTACACCGACCAGTATTATCTGCCGTTGGCACGAAACCTTGTCAGACGTCAACAGGACGAGGGTAAAGCGGCGCAGGAGATTCTCAGATGGCGCCAGCAGCTGACCCGACACTGGCAAAACATCCATTTCGGCCCCCTTGAAGTGGAAAGCGACCAAGAACACCATCGTTTCACCATTCCGGTATATCTGGGGGCCATCCCTCCCGAGGCGGTGAGGGTGGAAATCTACGCCGACCCACCCAAGTCCCGGCAAGCACCCTGGCACCCGGCCATGGTGCCGCAACATCCATTGCATGGAGCCCTCGGAGGATTCCTCTATAGTGGCCAGGCGCCCGCCTCACGACCGAGGGAACACTACACCATCCGGATCATCCCGCATCATCCCGAGGCCAATGTACCGTTGGAGTGCAATTTGATTCTTTGGCACCACTGATCCGACCACCACTCCATAATTGAGCTTTTCCCTCAACACCTACTATTAGCCGATGCT
>Ga0114931_10002482_pt1 | contig 23468 bp, 21 predicted proteins | sample 2SBtaG_FD_89579 | JGI IMG/M metagenome (GOLD analysis project Ga0114931, IMG submission 89579) | Deep subsurface microbial communities from Kolumbo volcano to uncover new lineages of life (NeLLi) - 2SBTROV14_V59a metaG | ecosystem: Environmental > Aquatic > Marine > Volcanic | place: Kolumbo... | reverse complement strand
TGATATTGTCACAATCGCTGTAGATCTTAGCGCTTGGTTTTTATACAGACAAATTGTAAACAAATATTGGTCCTGGAAAGAATTCAGAACACTTGCAATAATTGGAGCGTTAATATCTCCAGGAGTAATATACTATGCATGGGTTTTTCTTTTTAATCCAGCATACGCTGAATGGAACTCATTAAACCAAACAGTAACTCCCCCATTCATACGAATTATCAGTGGCTTTGGAATAGTATTCTTTTTTGGAATATCCTACATCTGGTTTAAAAGAAAGGAATTATTTTGTATCGGTAAAAGCGAAACCAGAAATATTCAACCAGAGCTTTTTTTAGCAGTCTGGGTAGTAGTTAATTTTATTTTAATATATGCTCCGATAAATGTTCAAAGAAGATTCATTATGGGTCTTCACATACCTCTTTGCATACTCTCAGCAATTGTTCTGATAAAATTTGTTATGCCTATAATTAAAAATGATTTGCTGAAGAAGATTACGGTGTGGATAATCGTCATTATCAGTTTTGCAACTACATTTTATATTTTATCAAATAATATTTATTATCTTAACAATTCAACTGTAGGAACTTATAGTAATGTGAAATATCTCTCGCAGGAAGATATTGAAGGCTTAAAATGGCTGGATGAACATACAAATAATGAAGATGTAGTACTTGCACCTGCAGACATAAGTAATTATATTCCTGCAGTTTCAGGCAATAAAGTATATTCGGGACATTGGGCACAGACAATAGATTACGATAAAAAATCCTTAATAGTTAAGGAAATATACACGACAGGTGTTGTTCCTGCAAGTCTTCCAGTTAAATATGTATGGATGGAAAATGACCTCCCTGCAGCAAAAACAATTCAAGGAACAATAGTCTTTAGCAACAAAAAGATAAGCATTTATACTTCCTGAAAATATTTCAGGAAAAATTAAAGGATTAAAAAAATGGCAGAATTAAAAAGAGTCGTAAAAAATTCAACATTCATATTTCTAACGAATCTTTTTGGTAAAATACTGACTTTAGTGCTTATAATTATTCTTGCAAGGTATCTTGGTGTTCAGGATTACGGAAAATTTTCATTCGTAATAAGTTTTGTAGGTCTTTTTGCTGTTTTTGGTAACTTTGGTTTAGGATTACTACTTAAACGACTTGTTTCAAGAAATAAAAAGAAAGTTAATTACTATTTTTCGAATGCAATAATAATATCAGGTCTCTTTAATTTTTTAACATTCTTAACAATAATTCTCTTTGCAAATATTCTGAGATATGATAGATCCGTAATAGGACTAATTATCGTCGGAGCTTTGTTTGTCGTTTTTCAGAATTTAAAATCTCCATTTCAATCAGTATATGAAGCATTTGAAAAGATGCAATACGTTTTTTGGACTCGAATAACTAAAATAGTTTTTAGACTTTTGCTCGTATTACTATTTATTTTTCTAGAAAGAGGAATTTTAGAAATATTGCTTGTCTATGCATTTGTTGAGATAGTTATGGTCTTGATTAATTTATGGATTTACAATAGATATATTGGAAAAATTTCTTTTAAACCAGATAAGAAGTCTTGGTGGAAGCTAATTAAACAGGCAGCACCGTTTGGAGTTGCAGGTGTATTTATGACAATTTATGATAAAATAGATGTTACTATGCTTTCAAAAATGGTTCCTAGTCCGGATTTATACATAGGATATTACAGTTCTGCATATGAACTAATGTCTTCACTTGGATTTATTGCGATGTCTATTTCAGGCGCATTAGCACCCATAGCATTCAGAGCATTTGTTAACAACAAAGCAAAACTAAAAAGAATTTTTAAGGATACATTCAAAATATTTATGTCTCTTGCAGTTCCTATATGTATAGGAGGTGTTCTTTTAGCACAACAAATAGTCTTTCTTATTTATGGAAATGATTTTTCAGGAGCAGTTATTGCATTTCAAATTTTGGTTTGGGCGGTAATTTTCAACTTTGAAATGTTTGCATTGGGACTTGCTCTTAATTCAATGAATCTTGAAAAAGAGACGATGAAAGCAACTATTCTTTCAGTCATATTTAACATTGTTGCAAATATTATTTTGATACCAATATATGGTTATCTTGCAGCAGCAATAACAACTGTAGGCTCTGTATTAGTCTATTTCATTTATTGCTTTAGAGTAACTCAGAGAAGACTTGTAAAAATAAACCTCTTCAAAATGCTTATTCCAATTGTTGCATCTTCAATTGCAATGGGCGTCATAATCTATTTCCTAAAAGATTTATTACATGTAGTAATACTGATTCCTATCGGGTTTTTAGTGTATGCCGGTTTTCTATTTTTAACAAAAGGTGTTGATATGAAATTAATTAAATCAGTATTGGATGCTTTGAAAAAATGAATTTCAAAAATATTATGAAGAATTTGTTCAAATTTGTTTTTGGAAAAACAAATGAAGACACATATACACCTATTAAAAAATATTTTGAGTTGAAAGAAAAAGAACTTCCTATTGTTTCATATATTATTCCTGCAAGAAATGAAGAGAAATCCATTGCCAAATGCATTAAATCGATAATTGATGCTGATTCATCGAAATCAATATCTTTATTTGAAAGATTAATTAAGGATAGTCCTAATAATGCCAGAAATATAACTAAAAAAATGAGTTCATATTTTTTATTTTTTACGAATTTGTATTTTAACATATCAGTTTATTAAATTTAATATTTCATCAGTAAAAATTTTGGTATCATATTTTTTGCTGTCTTTCATGGCTCTGGAAATTATTGCCTTTGAAGGTTGTTTTATTGCCTTTCTTGTTGTTGAAAGAAGCTCTTCAGTTGTCTCCCACGTGTATCCGTTGACACTGTTAGTTATTATTTCGGGTTGTGCTCCAAGATTTATAACAATTGGCAAACACCCCGCAGCCATTGCTTCGACAGTTGTTATTCCAAAATTTTCATATTCTATAGGGTTTGTCTCGCCATATCCTCTTGCGTGCCAATAAATGCTTGATTCTTCTAATTTAATTAATACTTCTTCATGATTGATGTTTTTTGTAAGAATTATATTATGTCCTTTAGAAAGTTTTTTTAATTTGTTGAAATATGATTTATCTGTCTCTGCTCTATATGAACCCACTATTTCCAGTGAAAAATTAGGAAATTCTTTATTTAGTTCCTTAAACGTTTCTATCATCACTTCCAGTTTCTTTTCAGGAGAATACCTTCCAATAGTAATTATTTTTCCTTTCTTTCGTCTAGGATTAATTTCGGAGATTTTTACAGGCGGATATATTACTTCTGTTTTTTTTGTGGTTAATTTATTCACTGTTTCTTCTGTAAATTTACTATTGCAAATAATTTTGTCATATTTGAACATGTCTTCTTGTTTAATTATTTTTGAGTTCAATGCGGATAACATGCCTTTTTTTTGTTTTGTAAAATTAGGAAAATGAATATAACATATTGTTTTAGGAGTGATTTTTTTGTTAAACAATCCGTTCGAACATGTATCTATAACGACGTCATATTTTTTGTTGTTTAAGTGTTTTAGAGCGGTCTCTACATACATACTTGGTTTGAATGATGAGAATGAAGGTAAGTTTGTTATTGTTTTCCCAAATACTTCAAATTTAACATTTTTCAAGTTTAAACCAAAGAATTGTTCAAGTTTCTTTATGTCTGGTTTTTTTGAAACAAAAATAGTAACATCATTATTTTTGGAAAGTATTGATGCAATTGTAAGCGCGACAGTTTCTCCACCGCCTATAAAATGCATGTTTGGATGATATATTGCTATGTTCATAATTTTAACTCTTTTTTCTTTTTGCAATGTTATTGTTAAAAATTTATATTGACGTTTATTATTATTTTAAGCTGTTTTGTTTAAGTATTTTTTCTATTGTTTTTGCTGAATTTTCCCAGCTAAACTTTTTAATAAAATTAATAGGTATTTTTTTCTGAGTTACTTCTTTTTTGAGTAAAAAATTAATCATTTTTTTCATATCTTTTATGTCGTGAATTTTAAAATAGTGAACGTTATTTTTGTATATTTCTTTCAGTATGGGAATATTGCTACAAAGAACTTGACATCCTGAAATAAGTCCTTCCATTGGAGGCATTCCAAATCCCTCAAAAGATGTTGGAAATATGAGAAGTTTGCTCCTTGATAACAAGTTCCATTTTTCTTTTTCGCTGACTGCTCCTTTGAAATCAATATTTAGATTGTTCTCTTTTGAAATTCTGATAAGATTTCTTTTTTCCTCTCCTTGCCCCACTATAACAACTTTTTCTTTAGGGGTTATTGAAAAGAGAAACTCGTCTATATTTTTTAGGGAATTAAGTCTTCCCACATAAATTATATCTATATCTCTACTAGGAGTTTTTTGTTTATTTTTCTTATCTGAATAAATATTACTCGAGTCTATTCCTGGATAAACTGGCTCACTTATTCTTGCTTGAGGTAACCATTCCTTGCATTTTTTTCCAGCGAGGTTTGAATTGGGAATGAGAATTGTAGAATTGGTATATGCATATCCAGTTTTTTCCCATGATTTTCTGAAGCTTGAACTACTCCATTCATTATTCCATTCATTCTCTCCAAGTTGCTCTTTCATCCAGGGTGGGCTCTCAAAGATGAAATTTGCAACTTCAAGATTATATTTTTTCCCTAACATCTCAGCCTTTATAGCAGATTTTCTCAAATACCCGATAAGCCATATGTTTTCGTTTTGTTTTTTTTGCAGATACTTTTTGTTTTTGGTATCTTTTTGTTCATAACTTTGTTTGATTATTTTTTTTAATGTAGGCTCTATAATTTTTTTAGTATAAAGCTTATCTATTACTGCGTTTGTTTTTCCAATTCCCACTTTCTTCAACATAACCGGAATTGTTTTTTTATAGTGTATTGTGAGATTTTTTTGTTTATCAAGTTCGTCACTTAGAAATGTTTTGTCTCCGCAGAATATTATAACTTTGTGGCCTATATTTGCAAGATTTTCCGCAAACTTAAACTGAGCATATTCCCCTCCACCTATTTGCCTTTCGTTGTCAATAAAAAAAATGAGCTCCATTTTATTTCTTACTCCCTGCCTCTATTTAATTGATATACTTCGGCTTGAGGATTATTGTAAATAATATTTTTTACTGGTTTTATGGAATTCAAGAATGCGTTTTCATCAAGATTTTTATCATGAATATAATATTTCTCTTTATAGTCCTCAATAATTACTTTGTTAATTTTATCGTAAAAAGGTCTGTCAAAAAGATATCTTGCATGTCTTCCAAGATAATACTGTCCCCCAAAAATCCAGTCGGGAAGAATCCACAAATCATCAACTTTTTCTCCTGCTTTAATTTTGTCCTTGATTTGCTTAAAGGATAGTGCGACAGGTTTTATTTTGTCTCTATCGACATAATAATATATGTTGTGTGATGCTCCAGGCACTCCAGAACTTGCGAAAATTACTACTCCTGCTATTTGTTCATCTGTAGTTATCGTTGAACATTCGCCACAGTCTATTTGTCTTATGTATTGTCCTGTTTGCCAGTAGGGTTCAAGGTTGAGATAAAATTGGTCTTCATATGCTTGTTCAGAACTTGTAGACCTAAGATAGGGAATGTATGCGCCTCCTATCACAAGTATTAACATTGCCAGCGGAAGGGCATATTTTATTGTATGAATAAGTTTCTTTCGTCTTGAAAATGTATTAAGCCAGTTGAAAATGAATATGATAGAGTACCCAATTAATATTGATATGAAAGGTGTTATAAACATTCTAACATATCTTTTATCAAGCAAAACTCCGCTGAATCCAATAAATGAAAATATCACAAACCAATCTGCAAAGCGTTTTTCTTTCTTGAAAAGGATGAACATGAATCCTGCAAAATATAATATGAAAAGAGGGGTTACAGATGTTGTGTAGTTAATCATGAGATTTCCAAAGACTATCCAGGGTGCATCTCCTGACAGAAGTTCAGTGGTGTAGTATTCTTGAAGAGATGGAGCATAAAAACTTTGCCCGAAAAATTGTCTTACAAATATTACGGCGGTAAATAGCAGCAATAAAAATAGAAAATATTTTTGCGGAGAGACAAATATTTGATGATAATGATAGTGGAGAAAATTCAGTATTGATTTTATGATTTTCTTCTTTTTTATTATTTTTACGTAAATAGCAGTTCCAAGGCCCAAAAGGAATAAAACCCCAAATGCTGAGACAAATATTATCCATTCTTTATCTATTAGCAAAAGAATATTCACTGCAGGAGTCACGACTCTGTTTGTTAAGTTGTTTCCAAGTCTTCCTCTCGCAATGAGGTCTGCGATTTTTGCTCCGAACATTAGGAAAACTATCACTCCTAAATCCAAAAGAAGAAAGTACTTACTTTTTTCATATCTTGGTTGTATGTATTTTTTGTAATGTTTGTGCTCGCGTATATATTTCCAGATATTTGGTATCTTTTCATAAAACAAGGCTCCAAGAAATGCAAGTATGAATACGATTGTTAACTGGGAGGTTCTGTGTGTAAAAAATGCGAACAGGAGTAGTATGCCTGAAAGTACAAGATATGATTTTTTTTTCGTCTGATGCCATGTTAAAAGAGCCCAAATCATTGGAATATAAAATATCATAACAAGTATTCTTCCTCCTGAATTGAAATCTGTATAATTTGTAATTATAGGACTAAATGAGATTATGAATGCGGCAATATATCCTCCAGTCCATGAATTTAGCACTCTTTTTCCAAGCATAAATGTCAGAAAAACGATTGCTACACCTAAAAGTATGCTTGTGAAAAATACGGTTGTATTCATGTCAAGGCCCATAAGAGTGCCCGCATCAGCCAAAAAGAATGCTGTTCCGCTTGGGTATGATAGTGGATAATATCCGAATAGTGATGCCGGATGAAAAACCCAGAGTGCCGAGCCGTGTAGCTGAATTGATTCTGCCATTCCGTGAAGCCAGTAGCTGTCAAAATCTGTCTGATTTGTATGTTGGAATCTTAGTGCGACAGTTGCAAAGATGAGTAAAACTAACAGAATTAATCTCATGTATTTTCTTTGTATGTCTGTACTAGTCATTTTTTTATCTCTTTACTTGGAATATTGTCTTTTGGGTTTCTTTGAGGTGTTACAAGTCCCCAAAGTATGCCGATACTGCTATAATGCCAGCTTACTAGTGAAAAAGCAAATTCCTTTAAATTTCTTTTTTTAATAAGAAACATAATAAGCAATATTATGCTTAGAATTCCAAATCCTTCAATTATGACTGGAGTTATTCGTATTAAACATATTGATGCAATTAATAGTATCCACCATAAAATAACTGAAAGATATATTTTCATATGCCAGACAGTTTTAAAAAAGAATTTTTTCCCGATACTCGACCTCAAAAATTCTCCTGCGCCCTTCACATATCTTGTTTTCCATCTTTTTTTGAATACTCCAAATGATGTTGTATTGTATCCATAATGGTTTATTGATTTTGTTGATATTCTTTTTAGTTTCCATCCTTTATCTATTAGACGATATCCCAATTCTGCTTCCTCGTAGGCATGCAGATTTCTGTCTGAAAAATAATTTATGCTTTCTATTGCTTCTCTTTTGTAAAGTCCGCCCATCTCAAGTTTGTCTGTGTATTCCAGATTTTTTGTTTTTTCTTCCTTTCGTCTTTTGAAAACTATATTTACAGCCCTTTTTTCAACTACACTTCCTGCTATTCCAGCCAGTTGTTTTTCTTTTTCTAATATTTTTATTGCTTCTTTTAGAAAATTCGGTCTTAGTTCCATGTCGCCATCTAGGATGTAAATGTATTTGCCATTAGAATATTGATATCCTAGTTGAGGTCCAACTCCGCACGACCTCTCTTTTTTGTTAGTCAGCTGGACTATTTTTATAGGATATTTTTTTGCAATTTCAATTGTCTTATCTCTAGATAGAGAATCCGCAAGTATTATTTCTGATTTTATTCCTTTTGTTTCTTTTATACATGATTTTATAGCTCTCTCTATGTTTACTTCTTCATTCAAGGCCTTTATTATAATCGATAATTCATATTTCATTTTCTTCGCTTGATTTGTAGTTCTTTTCTGATGTTAGTTGTCTGTATATATTAATGTACTGAAGAGATATTTTACTCCAGTTAAATTGCTTTTCCAATTTTTCTATAGCATTTTTTGTGTATTTTTCTTTGTTTTTGATTGCCTTTAGTATTCCTTTTGCTACTGCTTTAGGTGTTCTTTCACTAAGCAGAACTCCAGTTATATCATTTTCTATAAGTTCAGGAGTGCCTCCAGCAATTGTTGAGACTACAGGTGTTTTTGAATTCATTGCTTCAAGAAGGACTATTGGCATGCCTTCTCCCTTGCTTGTCAGAACTAAAACATCTGCCCAAGAATATTGTTTGCTAATCTGACTATATTTTAGATTACCTAGGAGTTCTATATTTTTTATATTCCTAATTTTAATATACTCTTTTATATCTGACTCCAGATTTCCAGTACCTATTATTCTTGCACTAACGTCCTTTTCTTTAGACAATTCTTCTATTCCTTTAACAAATAGTAGCGGATCTTTTATTTCAAACAAGTGTCCAACATATAGTACATTAATTTTTTTGTCTTTCTTTGTCATTTTTTTTATATTCATTAACGGCGCACCATTATATATTGTCTTAACTTTTTTTGACAGCTTATAATGTTTTATGCAGGAATTTCCGAGGAAATTAGACACAGCAGTTAACTGGTCCACTTTGTTTAGAAATACTTTTTCAGATACTTCTTCAGGTATTTCATTTAATCTTAGGTCTGTGTGAAAAGTATGAACTGTCTTAACTCCAAAAGGTTTTGCGAGTATTCCTGCAAATGCACAGAAATTTGCACTGTGAGAGTGAACTACTATTTTTTTGTAAAATATTCTGTTAAATAAAAAATATGTTGTGGTTTGGATTAAAAATAACATCACAAGAAATCTATGAACTCTTCTTGAATTTTTGAATAGTATTTCTATTCTTCTGAAATAATTAGGATATGCTAATATTGCAGTTTTAATATTGTTCTTTTTAAGATTCTGTGTCATATTATCTACAGCAGTAGTTATGCCTCCTGTCTGCGGATAGTAATAATTTGTTATCATTACAACTTTAAAGTGCTTTTTTGTTTTTGTTCTTTGAAATAGATTAATAAGACTTGTCAGCTTTGTTGCTAGTATTTCTTTTGTATCTTCTATATTTGCACCTATTCTTTGTATTAAGTATGGAGATATATTTTTTGTATTTCTTCCAAAGTTGCTTGAAAATGCTATTTTATATCCTGCCTCTTTTGCAATTTCAATTGTTTCTTTGTCATAGTCGCCGTTTGGATAACACAGACTTGCAGGGTCTATTTTTGTATTTTGTTTAATTATTTTTTTGCTTTCCATTAATTCAAATCGTTTTTCTTCAGTTGTCAGATTTGGTAGAACAGGATGATTTACTGTGTGTGCGCCAAATGTAATTAATGGTTTCATTTCATTAATTTGCTTCCATGTCAAGAAACTGTATTCTTCTGGGAGCTCTTTTGGCATCTGAATTTTTGATTGATTTACAAGATCTTCTATTAGTCCTTCTCTTTCTTTGTTTGGAAGAGTTATTGTGTAATAATAATATTTTTTTGTTAGCTTATTTTTTCCTTTCCTGTCAAGATTGTATGATTTTCCTTCAAACTCTATTTTTTTTACATTAGCATTATTTATTACGTAATCTACTTTATCATACCAAGCCATTATTTGTTTGTTTATATGTCCTGTTGCAAGAAATATTGTGGCTGGTAACTTATATTTCTTTAATATAGGCCACGCATACAAATAGTTATTAAGGTAACCATCATCAAAAGTCAGCATCACAGAATTTTTTGGAAGTTTTTTATTGTTATAATGCCAGTCAATCAGTTCCTGCTCAGAAATTATGTTGTAGTACTTTCTTAAATATTCGATTTGTTCCTTGAAGTTTTCAGGTTTTACTTGATGAAACATCAGAACAGTTACGTCTTTGAGAGGAAAAAGTCTTCTTGTTAAAGATATTGCTCCTGAATAGTATAAAATTTTTGAAAATACTTTTTTGAAAATTGTTTTCATTGATATGCCTCATCAAATATTCTTTCTGATATCTTCTTCCAATCATATTTAATTGCAGTTTCTCTGCATGATTTTGAAATTTTTTGTTTTTTGCCTTTTATTTTATTTAGTGCTTCTCTAAATTTTTCATTTTGAACAAGAATGCCGTTTTTGTCATTTACAATTTTTTGTAAGTCGCCTACCTTTGTAGATACAATAGGGGTTCCACACGCCCATGATTCAAGAGCAGTTGTTGTTAATCCTTCATGTGTTGAGAATATAAGAAATGCATCAGCAGCAGAATAATATTTTGTAAGTTCAGTTTGAGGTTTTGCATTCAGAAATATGACTGATTTGCTTTTTGATGCAAGATGTTTAAGTTTCTTTTCTTCATCGCCGCAACCAATCACTATCAGCAGTTCATCTTTGCCTGTATTTTTTATCATTTCATCTATTCGCTTTTCTTTTGATAGTCTTGAAATGCATAAAAATATTGTTTTATCAATAGGCAAATTCAGTTCCTTTCTTGCCTTTTTTTGATTTATAGATTTGAATAGTTTTGTATCTACACCCACAGGAATTGTTATTATTTTATTTGCGTACTTTGGATACTTTTTTTTATATTCATTTGTTGTCTGACTATCAACAGATATTATTTTGTCAGCAATTTCAAAACCTTTTTTCTCCAATTTTGAATATATAGTTTGGAGAAGTTTTCCTTTTTTTAACTGCATATTTTTAAAATGAGAACCATGAAGAGTGAATATTTTTTTGCCTTTGAGTTTTGAGAATGAAACTAGCCAGTCAGGTCTTTGTGCATGAATAATAGTATTATCTGTAGTTTTTATTTTTTCTGATAATTTTCTTAATGCATAAAAAAATTTTATGTTATTTTCATTTTCTTTGTTGTTGGCAATTTTTATTGTATAGTTGACTTTTTTGATTGGTTTTGTGGCCTGTTTTTTACCTAAAAATAGAATATTTATTTTTTTTGAAAGATTTTTAGCAAGATGATAGGAATAAGTACCGACACCCCCAACTATTTTTGTTCTCGGGTCGCAATCGGCTATTAGTATTAGTTCTTTTTTTTTCAATTTGTGATTCCTCAATTATTTTTTTGTTTATTCCCACCTGTTTTATTGAAATGTTTCTCCAAATAACCATATAGATTAAGATAATCTTCATAAGTCATCCCGCAAAAAAATGGTTTACATCTTTTTGGTCCCTTAATTAATTTGCATAATTTACTTCTAAAAACTTTATCAGGATTAAAGGGTCCAATTTCATATTTGTAATTTTCAATTATTCTTGCTGAATCGGGAAATAAGAATCTCTTCATCAGACTTTTTGGTTCCTGAGATTTGAATCTTTCAAATGCCACGCGTTTTAGTTTCATTTCATCTCGGTCCATACGTAAGTACATACTCTTCCGGTTTCCTTTTATGAATCTTGGTGCTACATTAAATTTAATTATCATAAAAAAATTCAATCTTTTCAAAATTGATTCTCTAATATAATAATTGTTATATTCAGGAGATTCAAGTACATTATTCAAAGAAATACCAGCTTTTTCTGAAGCTCTAGCAACCGCATAATTTGTCGCGTCATGGTCGCTGTGTCCTCCTTCATAAGCACAAGTAGTTATTCTTCCAGGTTTATATTTATTAATTATTTTTGTTAGAGTGTTTATTAGTTTTATCACATTTTCAGGTTTCTTTAGAGATTCTTCGTTTTCATTTCTCAAAAATAATATATTTTCTTTTTTGATTTTGAAATTTTTTAATGAGGATAGTGATTCTAATTCTCTGTTTTTGATTAATTTTTCAACTTGTTCTTTTTTTAGTTCATCTGTTCTGGTTATGCCGTCTGCAACGTAGACGACCATGATTTCTCCGCCTTTCATAATAGTTTTGTGCATTAATCCACCAGAAACAATAATTTCATCATCTTGATGAGCGACAACTACAAGTAAACGTTCTTTTTTTGAGTAATCTTCAGAATTCCTATAAATTAAGTAATTATATATCAGCGAAACTATTTGTATAACAAAATAAGTCGTTAAAATCAGCAATGCAGTCTCTTTAAATGCCATTTTTTTTACCTGTTATTCTGAATTTTTTTGTCATTATTTAGTTTGCCTGTTTTTTATTTTTTTTATTCTATTTTATTGCAATAAAAACATTTGTCTGCGCGTATTTTCTGTGGAAATTGTCTGAAAATTTGTTTAGTATTTTTCCTGCCGTTTTAGACACATTCGAAATGAAATGTTTTTTGTTTATGTTCTTTATCTCAGAAAATTTCTTGAGCATTTGGGTTATTTCATCATAGCTAAAACCCATATGATTATTCATTCTTTTTGATACAGGTATATTTTTCTTGCTTGACAAAAGAATTCTTGGTCTTACAAATTTTCTATGAAGATTAGGAGTTGCAAGATATAATGTGCCACCTTTCTTTAATACTCTGTATATTTCATCTATTGTTTTTTTGTATTCGGGAATGTGTTCAATTACATGGTTATATATTACAACATCGAACTGATTAGATTTATAATGCATTTTTGTTGCATCAAGATATGATATTTTTGCTTTTTCCCTTATGAATGGGTATTTGTTTAAATGCTCTTTATTTGTATCTCCACCATACATATTCCAAGAAGTCATATTTGCAAGATGGTATGTGATAAAGCCATGATTGCACCCAACTTCCAAAACTTTTATTTTTTTGTTTTTATCTATTCCATGAGATTCCAATTCTTTAAGAATAGTTTGTGTTTTTTTCTTTCGCGATGTAAAATATTCATAATCATTTTTCTCCATTAAGTCTTTTACATTCTTTCTTTTTTTACTCATTTTTTTATTTTTCTTCATTTTTATCAGTTTTTATATATTAATATAAATTTTATATAATATTTTTTAATTTAATAGTTCTTTTAGTATTATTTTTGTTGCATCTTCACATGTTTTTATGTGTGCTGATGCTTTTTTAATCATATTTGCTTTTGTCTTGGGATTTAACATTTTCAATCCCTTTTTCACAAGAGATTCTGAGTTCAGACAAGTCTCAAAAAGACCAATCTTATTCAATTTTTTATTTATACTCATTTCTCTTGGAGATGTATAAATAACAGGGGTTCCAAGTAATGCCGCTTCCCTTAAAACGGTGTCTCCACTTGTTATGACAAGTGCAGCATACTTCTTTATTGCAATCATTTCTTCAAATGTGTGGATGCCTTCAAACGAAATTACGTTATCATAAGGAACTTTTCCTGATTCAGAATCATAGACAATTTTATATCCTTTTTTTCGCGCTGCATCAAAAAGATTATCATAACTAATGAGTTTGTTGTCTGAATAATTTAAGCTAATATTAGATATATCTCTTACATAAATGTATTTTTCTTTTTTTATTCCCAGCTTATCAAAATATTTTGTATCTGTCTTTATATTATCATATAAATATGTCAATTCCTTGTATGTGTTGACTACTTTAACTTTTTTTGATTCTTTTGCCTCACAGAAAGATATGAATTTTGAGGCAAATAATCTTGAACACAGATAATTTTGTCTGTATTCTTTATCGTCATGGAAGTGAACTGCCCGCATTCCAAGAGGTCTTGCTAAAAAGCCCGGATAAAACCCAAAGCTTGTAACAACGTCAAATCTTCTTCTTAAGTATAAACTTAAGAATCCTAATTCTCTCATGGTAATCGACCAAATCTTTCCAATGAAGTTTGTTCTGTGAGTTCCAAGCGGAATAATTTCATAGTTTGCATATTCTTTTTTTGCAATTTCAAGAAGATTGCCTCGTCTTAGAACCGTAAATGAAACTTTATGTCCTTTCTTCGACATTTCTTCGACTGCTTTCTTCCAGAAGTTAATATCCGCCGTGTGAACAATATCTATTAGTATTCTCATTTTTATCAACTTTTTTTATCCTCAAAATATTATTATGCCTGCAGCGCAGAAAACAGCAGTTAGTAGCCACAACCACATTGTTGCCTGTTTTTCAGTTAATCTAAATAAGGATACTATGAGAAATTTGAGTGATTTGTATTTCATTGTTGGAGGCGCTTGTATTGTTCCATCTGCTCTTATTTTACCAAATCTCACATCTTTCTTTTTTCTTATTATAATTGTCCATGTATCCATGAGAAAATTTATTATGTGTGGAATTAATATGAATATTCCAAATATTTCAAGGTTTAAAGCAAGTAGCGCAGCACCTATTGATCCTCCAATAAGAAACGCGCCAACATTACCATCGTGTGCCTTTGCAGGGTATATGTTGTATTTTATGAAACCAGTTAACGCTCCAAATATTGGTAAAAGAAATATTATTCTTTCAAAATTTCCTCTTTGAATAGTTTCGATACCTATTGCAAGTAATATTATCCAAGATGTTCCTGTTGAAAGACCATTATAACCTGCATGAACATTAATCAGATTGGCAACAACCATAATATATATAGGTGCAAGTAACAGTGAATAAACAAGACCCAATTCGAGGTTAAACGACCAAAAAGTAATGCTTGTGTCTGTAATTAGGGATGCTATCGGGAAGGATAGCAACAAAACCACCAGAATTTTATCATATCTTTTTGATAAAACTGATACGCCATCTCCACTTCCAAATAGGTCATCTGATAGACCATATAATGCATATACTATTACAATGAAATAGAATATAAAAAGCATACCTAAGTTTATTTGTTGAAGTAAGAGCAACTGACTTAGAGATAAACTTATGAGAATTCCTACAAGCATGGATATGCCTGCCATTGTTACAAATGTTTTATTTCCTTTTTTGTATTTGTCTGGTCTTACAAATCCGTGCTTTGTCAATTTCTTTAACATTATCGGAGTTGCCCAGTATGTTGCAAAGAATGCATATAGGAATATTATGATGTATTTGTATATAAGTTGGATATCCATTTCAAGCAAATTTATCACCATTATTTTTTTATAACTATACAATGGCGAAAATTAAATACATTTATAAATGTTTTGAACTTTTCTTTCTCAAAACAACCAGAAATAAGGCCATTTGAGGGTAGTATTCAGTATATAAAAGTGTTCAAATTTCATAAATAGTAAATTGAATGCATATTTAACAGGCCTTAAATAACAATAAGAATAAATATAAACTGTAAATCCTTCAAGATAAGTCGAGTCAAAAAATAATGAAGACAAAAAAAGAGAACTAATATTGATTTATAAAAAAAATGAGTGTTGAAGACAAATCTATAAAAATGTTGTATGTTTTACTTGTTATTGTTCTAGTTTTAGGGATAGGCTCTGCAGTAATTTTGGAATTTCTCATCCCAAGGGACAAAGACCCTTTCAGCACTGTAAGTTTTTCTGAATCTCAAACTCTGCCAAATATTGTCAGGCTTGGAAGTTCATATGATTTTGAGTATAAGATTGAAAGTTTCGAAAACGAAACAAGAGAATACAATGTCAACACAGATTTACAACTTTTCAGATTATATGATACAACAGAAGGGTTATACTCCTGTCTGAGCCCATACAGAAGAAAAATATACGTACAATGGGAAAATGAAACAAATTTAACACATGTAACAATCGGAAAGCTAAATGAAATAGTGCCTGATATGTCAATTCAACCTGATGAAAATAACATAATTGATTGGAGAACATACCACTTATCATTTACTGCTGGCAGAGCATTTGGGATTGGTGAACTTGTGATTTGGTTTGGAAGTCACGATGAAACAAAATATCAATTCAGCATAAATGCATTCACAAAAAAAGTATATTTTGGAGGGGAATATATTGGCGATGTAAATATATCCCGTCAAAATGATAAGATTAACATCGATTATGATGGAAAAAATATTAAGTTTACATATAACGAAAAAGTTTTACTTGACAGACCTCTAAGTGATGGAACTAATGGTCAGTTCGGATTTGAAACTAGAGATATGTTCGTAACATTAAGCCAAATGACAGTCTATAAAGATGAGAATGTGGAAGTTCCAGACAGAGGAGATGTGTGGGATTATGATTTGGATAGCAATATGTATTATACTCAAATGGAAAATTCGCGCCAAAAAATAAGCAGAAATGTATATATGTGGCGTTCATACATTAACAATGCTGAAGATGAGGAATTAATCAGACAAAGAACAGAAACTCCTGGAGTAATTGAGGACTTGCTTAACAGAACACCTGAAGACACTCCTGTTACCCAAGAGATAACTCCCTTTGAATGCGACAATCCTTTTGCATGTAATTACTTGAGAACTAATAATGAAACTTACTTTGTTGAAGGCTTGAGTCTTATTGATTTAGGATTATCTATTCCCCAGACAAATTACGGAAGAAGATTTTGGCTTGAACCAAGAAATGGGACTGAAGCAGCGATACCATGGGATTATTTTACATTGGAGGCGACTTACGACAGTCTTTATGTAAGAGATAGCATAATGTTTTTATTTGGAGATAAGTTTGCAATTATGTTTACCAATAAAAGTATATCTACACTAATTGTGAATTCATCAGGTGTTGTGGTTAAACAATATCCATTTTTTCAGCAAAGAAACACAACAGTCAATGGTATATTGCAAGATAATTTCACATTACAAGCAGAGGGAAAATTCATCCACATAATTTCAGGAGAGCAAGACTTAAGAATCCAGCTCAATGAGCCATTGTATAACATTTCTCCAAAAATTCTTCATATGAATACATTCAGCTCAGTAAGAGAACTAAAAATAAAAAGCAGCAATCCATCATGCAAAAAAGAAGACTTTTATGAATTTTGCGAAATTGTTTACAATTTTGAGGGAGGAAGAGTCAGCAACACAATCAAGCCAAATCCAGAGCAATACGGAAAAATAATTTTGGGAGACAATACAAATATTTTTGTTGGTTCAAATAATTCTGATTTGAAAGAAAATAATTCAACGTATCTAAAGGAAAACGGAATCCTCTCAAAAACAATCGTGTTTAATGGCCCTCTAACTACAATTGTTAACAAAACTAATTTTTCATTCATAGCCAGATATAAGTACTTGGATGGAGATGGAAAAATAAAAATAACTCTCTACAATCCTGATGGACAAACAATTGTTTCTATGACAAGCATGCCAAAAGATGATGCGGTTTTAATAATAGACAATACAGAAGTAAAAAATAAATATCTACGATACAATTATTTCATTAAAGATGATATTTGGCAGGAATTTTCAATTAAAGTTTATGAAAATAATATTTCTTTTATTCACAATGTGACCACTATAGCATCAGTTCCAGCAACCATTAGGTCGGGTTTCTTTTCAATAATCACTGAAGATACGTATGCAGAACTTAAGGATGTAAGACTTGAATATTTCAGTCAAAATATGGGGAGAAGACTTCCTCTTCTGGATGATCCATGTCGGCTTCGTTTGGTTCAACATGAACATATTTACAATGAAACATTCACACTTGAGCCTAATAATTTAAAAGAAATAAAAAACAATTTTAAACTAGATAAGTTTTTTGATTATGGATTAATCAATGTATCCCTTAATGGTTCGAGTGGTACGAATGGTACTCCCTTAAATATTCAATTTTGGATGGTGAGATCTTGATTTTTGAAACTGCGCAGATAATACTTGGACTGTTATTTTTCTTATTTATGCCTGGTTTCCTTGTCGTAAAAATATTTTTTGACAATGATAAGTTTCTTGAAAAAATTATGCTTTCAATGTTGTTTTCAATAATGATAGGACTCGTAATAGGAGTTTTCTTCGGATATGATTCTGCTCAGGCGGCATTTACAGGAGGGTTTACTGAAACCAATTTATGGCTTGGCGAAATAATTACAGTTATAGTACTTGGAATAGCACTTCTTGTGAAAAGACTTGTTTTTAAGGAACCTGTAAAATCTATAACTAAAGGAAATTCAAAAAATAAAGCGAAAACTTCAAAAAATTCAGGTAAAAATAATAAGTCAGATACCAAGATGAAATTCAATATAGCCCAAAAGTTTGAAAACTTCAGAAAAAACAAAGGATTGTATCAGCTAATAGTAAGGTCAACGATATTCTTTTTGGTTGTATTCGGAATATATATGGCAATTTTTCTATGGATACGGCATCTGCCTTTCTTTGTTCAACACCTTCAGATTGGAGAAGATTTTTACTTTCCATTCCTTACAGGTCTTAGAAAAACAGATTTCTTGAATGCCGGAGTCTTTTCAATAATAGCTTTTGTAATATGGAATAGAAAAGGGCTTGCGAAAGTAAAAGCTACAAAAAGAATTATTTTACAAACAATTGTTTTTTTAATTATTGGAATATTATTTTTAGCTCTTCACTATTATCTCAAATATTGGATTGGAATTAATCCCGATATAGCAGCTTCCGCATTGATGTTTTTTACAATAATGAAACTATTATTAGTTGTGCTGTTTGTCGTGTTCATAGCAGTCGCTATATTCACACAGGAATTCTTAGTAAATATATTTAAAGAATACTGGAAATCAATTTTAGTATTTTTAGCAATAGGAATAGCTTATTTTTTCCTCATACAGTTTTTTCAACTTATATGGTATAAACTTTCATACTTTGTTTCAATTTCAATAAGGTCTCTTTTAGAATTGACGTTTAACACAGTTTACTTCTCGCCCGGAAGTGCCATAAATGGTCCTAGACTTGGCGTCGAAGGATTTAATGTTGGAATAAGCAACGAATGCTCGGGTGTTGATTCTCTTCTATTATTCTTGTCGCTATATGTTCTTCTTTTAGTCTTAGACTGGAAAAGAATGAACATTAAAAGAATGTTAATATTGCTGATACCAGGACTTATTGGGACTGTTGCTTACAATATTTTAAGAATTTACTTGCTTATGCTTGTAGGAATATTTATTAACCCTGAATTTGCGGTAGATGTGTTTCATACAAATATAGGATGGATATTATTCTTGTTGTTTTTCATTGTATTTTGGCATTTTGGAAGCAAATGGGTTTATATTAAAAAAGGCCAAAAAGAAGAAAAATAATCTTTTTGCACTACAAATTTTAAACTAATAATTATATTTATAGTAACTTTTAAATATTAGATAAATACAGGATTTGAGAGGGGGTAACACAAATGTTAACACAAGAAGATATTAAGGAATTACCAAATACAAAGTACAATGTAAATACGCTACATGTTCTGCAGAATATGTATTCTAATGTAAATAAAATTGCGTCCAGTTCTACCGCAGAAAATATGCTTAGCGTACTTGAGAACAAAATTGGGGAAGATAGTTATCATGTCGGACCAGATGGTCTTGTAATTAAAAAAAATCCTATGTTTCAGGATATTGCAGTTTACAAAAAACAGGCAGAAAAAATAACGAAATCAGGAGTAATGAACTTGATTGAAAGTCTAAAAGATAAGTATTTTCCAGGCATGACGTTAACAGCTCAGGGAAGAACTTTTGAGCCTGCAAATTATGAACGATAAATTATTTATTTTGTCTTGAATAGGCTAAGAATTTAGTGGCTGCAGCATAAACTAGTCCGCCAAGTACGAGTAATGAGACTCCTGCAACTCCTATTGCTCTGTTGTTAAGAGAGCTTAGTTCATGTTGCATTAAACTATCTGTTTTTCCGATTGAAATGTATGTTTCGTTAAGCACATGGTTAATAGAATCCTTGTTTTCTTTGTCATTTCCAGTGTAAAAGTGTTCTTTTGCATATTCAATTCTTTCATTTGTCTTTGCTAGTATTGTGTTGATTTTTTCTTGATGTGACGTAACCATAAGATTGTCTATTTGTTCAGAAATTTTATTAAGGAACTCCTTTGGTAATGGTTTTGTTTGAGATATTGCTCTATTAGAAATAAATACCGTATTTGATTGTACGTTTTCAAAGTCAGTTTTATTGTAATTATCAGTGATGAGTTTATATTCCTCGCTAATACCCTTAAGAATATTTGCGCTGGTTAAAGTTATAGCTGTGCCCCCGACAAATACAACGCCTTGATGTATTGCTAGTTCTAAAGGAGAAATATGTTTTTCTTTATCATCGCTACTTGCTGACATACCCACATTTATCACATATATTTAATTATTAAAAAAATAAAAAAAAGAAAACTTAATACTTTCTTCTGAATACTGCAAATCCTGCGACTCCTGCGACTGCAACCAAAGCGCCTATTACTCCAAATTCTGGAACTTCTTTATTTCCGTCTTCATAGAAGCAAAGTTGTGATAAATCTACGCTGTTTGCCTGTGTGTCTGGTGGACATTTTGCTGCGGTATCCATGTAGACAACAGTGTCGCCTGCAACTAAATTAAATGTACCAAGGTACTCTTCGGTAGTCGTTTCAGCGCAAGGGTCTGCGTCATCTTGTACAACAGGTCCTGTTTGACCATTTATTGTTGTTGTAAATACTTCATGAGTCTGACATTGGCCAGGGTTTCCTCTGTGAACTACTCCGGTAACAGTATAAGTTGCTGTTCCAGGTATATTTACAGTTTCTGTATCATTAAATTGGTTGCTCCAATGACAGCCGTCTCCAACTACCCACATATCGACAGGTTGTATTAAATCAGCACCTGCACAATAGGTTTCTGCTGTACTTACGGTTCCTGCTGTACTTACAGGCAACACAAGTAGAAGTGCAAATATTGCAAAAACTAATGTTTTTTTCATTGTTTATTCCTCCATATCTATTATAAAATAAAATCAAGAATTTTACTTTGTTCTTTGTTCAAGAACTATAAACCCCCAATTTTTAGTTGATAACAGGTTCAGATATATAAATATTTGGTTTATTCACTATTTATAAATGGTAAAGAAAAATGATATTGTTCTATTTATTTTCTATATTGTAAATAAATGGTTACCAAAACAATTAAATATCTATTGAACTGCCTTTTTAGAATGGATGCTGAGACAGAATACAAAGTATTTGTAATAGTTACTGCAATACTTATTATGGCGTTTTTTGTAACGGATTTCTCTATGAATTTAGGCAACGATGCAAGCAATTCAATAACATCAAATATCGTTATAAAGTTAAGCAATGAAAGAACACTTACATCACAGGAATGTCTAAATGAAGGCGGAAGACTAGTAAGCACAGTAGCAGGACAAAGATGTGGTGGAACAGAAACATTAGTTGGAAATGTCAAAGGATATCTAAGTCCAACAATTTGTTGCAAAGAAGAAATCTAAAACTGAATTGTTTTTTTTATATTGTGCAGATATTTGCGTTAATTTGTTGTTTTCTGTATTATTTTTAAATATAATAGTAAAATATATAAATGATTACAGCGTTACAATTAATGTAAAGATAACAATTTGGTGTGAAAATGGAATACAAAAGTTATGTTGAACACAGTTTTTCAAAGAGGTCAGTTAACATTCAAGTAGATAGATCTGTGTGGACGAGTTTAAGAAAACTAAAAAAACCTACTGAAACTTTTAATGATGTAATATTGGATTTGCTAAACAAACGATCGAAAGAACTTTCAAATTCAAAAGTTGGTGCAATTGAATATGGTAGAAAAACAGACTTTTCAAGGATGGTAAAAGATACTGGTTGCCAATATGAATACAATGATATAAAATCTATGTCTAATTTTATTTTTGATTTAAAAATGAAAAAAATATATTCTGGAAAAAGAACATATAATCCCGGAGAATTTTTTGGTGTAGAACCAAAATTTTTTTATTTAAGCAAAGCTTATCTTTTTTTTTATTTAACACTTATTTTTAAGATTTTAATGAAAGAATTTGGTGTGAAGTTAGATTCAAAAATTACTCCTGTGGAATTTGAAAGTATTTTGATGTGGAGACAATTATATTATGACTATGGTTTGAGTGAAGAATCGTTTATTGAAGATATAGAAAAACCTCTAAGAAAAAGTGAAGATAAGGAACTATTTGAACGATTTAAAAGGGATATCGAAAAATCTCCATCGAAATATGTGTTATTTTGAAGTTAGAAAAATGAGATTTCAATTTTTATATGAATATTTTAAGAAAAGTAAAATAAATGATTTTGAGAACGATATACATATAGAAATAACTGAAACTCCTTCTTTTAATATTTCTGAAGAAGACTATTCCTTGAGAATAGAAACCTGTAGTGAAGGAGATATCCATAGAGACTATGCAGTTGAACATCATTTAGGACAGAAACACGAAAAACCTCATTTGCAGTTTAAATTCCATAGTGAGAAGATAGGATCTATTTGGATTAATTTATTGTTTGAAGATGAGGCAGAATACAAAGAAGGAATAGAGGGATTTATATTTCACTCAAAAAATATCTTTTTGGATTTAGAATCAGAACATGAAAATCTTTGTGAAGAATTAATGTATGTAGAGAAAGTCGACAAATTAGAAGCACAAGGAAAATTTTTACAGACAAAAATAACAAAAAGTATTGTGCTGGGACTGACAGAATTCAAAAATTGTACGGATCAAAATAGGGTGCAACTAATAAAAAATCATGAATTGTTGAATATTTTTATTGGTGAACATAATGTTTTACTATTACTGGATGATTTGCCAAAATAATATATTCAGAAATAGACTTTAACAAACAAAATAGCTGAGATTCCTGTGATAACTATTTCGCTTACAAAACGTTGTTTCTTTGTCTTAAAAAATAGGCAAAAAACTTTTTTATTAATTGGATCAAAAGGTCTTGTATGAACTGTTAAAAAATCAATCATCCAGTGGATTACGATACTAAACATTGCAATAACAATGTAAATTGATTTTACTCCAAATAAGTAGAATGTGAGAAGCATTAGTTCTATTGTTATGATTCCAATTGGTTCTTGTATTGCCGTTCTGAATAAGTTTATATAATTCATTAACTTCATTTTAGAACGTGTTTTTTTAGAAATAAACAACATTCTAATGTAACTTGGAACATGGTCTATATCTAGAATTATTGCGAATATTGCTATTGGAAGAAGATATTTTTGAGTTTCTGGAATAATAAATGATAGAATGAAATATGTTAAAAAAATGTGTGCTATTTGATTCATATTTTGCCTCAATTATATTTGAAAGTAAATGGACCCGCCCAGAGCCGAAGCACCTTTTTAAAAAAGCTGCACCAAAACTACTTGGGACTTTCAGTCCCATAACTTGATAGTTTAATTGTATTTCTTTTGAAATAATGAAAGTGGGCCCACCCGGAGTCGAACCGGGGACCTCCCGCGAGTCAGGCGAGCGTCATAGCCACTAGACCACAGGCCCATTTTGAGTTGTTTGTGCTGCTGAGCTTTGGTGAAGCGCACTTTGGTGTTAACGGACGAAACCGTTAGTCGAAGCCACTAGACCATTTTTGTTTTTTGTTTTTTTCGTGCTGTCTTGTACGGCACTTGACCATGAGGTCAACAGGCGTAACTGTTGGACC
>Ga0114931_10002481_pt1 | contig 23469 bp, 17 predicted proteins | sample 2SBtaG_FD_89579 | JGI IMG/M metagenome (GOLD analysis project Ga0114931, IMG submission 89579) | Deep subsurface microbial communities from Kolumbo volcano to uncover new lineages of life (NeLLi) - 2SBTROV14_V59a metaG | ecosystem: Environmental > Aquatic > Marine > Volcanic | place: Kolumbo... | reverse complement strand
TGCCTGTGCCAGTTTTGGAATTGAAACACATCTTATCTCACCAAATTATCTAACTAGAGAGCCTAACCTTATTGCAAAAAAAAGTTTAAAGTTACTAAAAAACTTGGGTGTTTATTATCACCCAACCCGTACGGTAAAACTTGAAAATGGGAATATGCTACTTGAGAATAATAAATCTATCCCTGAAACAGAATACTATCTTTTAGCTATTGGTAGATCTCCAAATACAAATCTACAATTAGAAAAAGCACATATAGCCTATGACAAATCTGGTATTTTTGTAAACAAAAACCTTATTACTACAAACTCTGCTATATTTGCAATTGGTGACTGCACACAAAGCCCTCAATTTACTCACCTTGCAGCTAATCATGGCAAGTTTGTGATTAAAAAAATTATGGTTCCATTTGCCAAACGAAAAGATCGTGCATTACCAAGGGTTACATTTGTAAACCCAAGTATTGCCTCTGTAGGATTGGTGGAACAAACTAATTTTTCACATCTATTTGAGTTGGATTTTACTAATCTAGATAAAGCCCGCACAAATTTTAATAAAAACTCCAGAGGAGTAATATCAGTTGATACTCGAACTGGTCTTATTCTTGGTGCATCACTTTTAGGAGATTTTGGGGGAGAGCTTATTAGCACCTTTACACTTATGATGGATGAACAAATTCCAATTCTTAGTATGACAGATTTTATAACTCCATATCCTACATACGGAAATATTTTTCACAATCTTAGTCGAGATTATATGTCATATTTGTCACAACACTGGAAACAACACCCATTAAAAAGCGCTAAACAAATAATTAGTTATATTTTTTCATAAAACTATGATAAAACAAAACACCAATCCATTTATTATTGTAATCTTTGGTTTTACGGGAGATTTAACATTTAAAAAGATAATTCCTTCACTATGGAGTTTGTACACTAAAGGGAAACTAACTAAAAAGTTTAAAGTTTTAGGTTTTTCACGAAGAAAACTTAGTAACAAAGATGTTTCTGAATTAATTAACAAGTCTTTGGCTAGTCATATTGATATTAATACAAAAAAAGAATTAATTAAAAACTTTTGTTCATTATTTAGATATGTTTCAGGTACATTTGAAGATCCATCTGGTTTTGTTAAACTTAAATCTGACATAAATCAAACTGAAAAAGATTGGAACCATATTTCTAATCGGCTTTTATACTTTGCAGTGGCACCATTCAATTATCAATTTATTTTAACAAATATAGCAGGTGTTAATCTTAATATTCAGACTGACAATTATTGGACTAGATTGCTAATTGAAAAACCTTTTGGTTCAGATCTGAAATCTGCCAAACAACTTCAAAACTTGTTAAGTAAGTATTTTACTGAAAATCAGGTATATAGAATAGACCATTATTTGTTTAAGGAAATTGTTCAAGGAATAGCAAATTTTAGATTTTCTAATAATTTGTTTGAACACATTTGGGATAATACAAAAATAGAGCGAATTGATCTACGTTTATACGAGTCTATAGGCATTGAGGGTAGAGGTTCATTTTATGATACTGTTGGAGCACTAAGAGATGTTGGTCAAAACCATTTGTTATCTATGCTTGCAACTTTAACAATGGATTACCCAATTAAGTTATCGGTTGAGAGTTTTAGAATGAAGCGATACGAAATGTTGTTATCTCTTTGTCCATGGACACAAAACTTACTTAAAAGTAATACCTATCGTGCCCAATATAAAGGTTATTTAAAAGAAAAAGGCGTAAATAAAAATAGTAAAACTGAAACTTTTTTCGCACTTAAAACTAGTCTAAAACATAAAAAATGGAATGGTATTCCAATTTATATTGAAGGTGGCAAATATACATCAAAAGTGTCTAAAGAAATTATCATAACCTTGAAACATCCAAATGTATGTTATTTATGCAACATTGCTGCACATAAGCCAAATCGCATAATTTTTAGATTTGCTCCAAATGATGAAATCGTAATTAATTTTTGGACTAAAAAACCTGGGTTGGATACAGCAATAGAAGAGCGAAAAATGTCATTTTCTCTATATAATAAAAAGACAAAGTCTGAATATGTTGAAGAGTATGCCAAAGTAATTATTTATGCAACACAAGGTCAACAATCATTATTTGTATCCAAGAATGAAGTTGAAGCTATGTGGGCATTTACAGATCCAATTATTAAAGCATGGCATAATGACGTTGTACCACTGGCAACTTATTTACCTAATCACAATCCAACAATTACTTTTGATTGTTCTAATAAAAAAAATTAGTTGTCATCGCTATCTGTTGACCAATTATCCCAATTAACCTCATCATTAGCAACTTCTGTGTTTGTAACTTGACCACTAGTATCCAAATGAACCTCGTATAAAATATTGTTATCAATTAATTTAGCAATATAACCATTAGTAGCTGGTTTAATATTTATTATTTCAGCATTTGGATAAGCAACTTGAATTACTTTTTGAATATTTGTTAATTGTTGGTTTACTGTTGAAGTTGTATTTGTTTTATCACTTAAAACACCAATTTTATATTTACCCAATAAGTCCCAAGCAAAGTTAGAATGTATTGATGCAAATATACTTGTTACTTCTTGTCCACAACGTTTTGTTATCTGTCTTTTTCCTCCTGGATGAAAATTTATATATGTTGAAACATTATAAACGTTGTTATTTATAATTAAGTAACAGTCATTGGGTGTAGAATGCTTAGCAATATTTTCTACAGTTAGTGTTTCTGTATTATTTTTAGTTAAGGTTGAGTTACTATTAACTACAGAATTTCCAGATTTATTTTTTAAAACAGGTGCATTTGCCGGATAAAGTATACTAAGCATTAACGTAACAAATAGCAATACTGCAAAAATTATTATTGATATAAAAGTTATTTTTTTCATAATTAAAGACTAAATTCCTCTGAATGTATCAACTTATCACTTACTCCCATTGTACTAAATTGTTGTTTAAAAGATTTTATCATTGCTGGTGGAGCACAGATATAAATATCTTTATTTTCTATATTTACTATTTGTTTTATAATATCAGCTGTCAAATACCCTGACTTTGCTGTTACATGTAAACATAATTTAAAATAACCACCTAAATCTTTTTCAATTGTTTTTAGCTTGTCAAACATTACAATATCTGACTGATTTTTTACTGAATAAAATAAATTAATGTTATATTTTTTATCTATTTGTAAAGATTTTACCATGCTAATAAATGGTGTTATACCAATTCCGCCTGCTATCCAAATTTGATCTTTATACTTAGAATTTTGATAATTAAAATTACCATACGGACCTTCAACTTTAACATTTGTACCTAATTCTAACTTTGAAATTGATTTAGTATAATCTCCTAATCCTTTTATAACTAGTGAGATATTTTTACTATCTGGACTACTTGTTAAACTAAACGGATGACTTTCCGAACTTATATTGCTATTAATAAATTGAACAAACACAAACTGACCCACTTTATAACTTATTTGATCATAAATTGGAGACATTACAATTTCTGTGCTTAAATTATTTAGTTTATTAACCTCAACTACTTTATAATCAAACTTTTTTATCAAATATTTTCCTAAAAATGTTTTATAAGTATATGCCAAAATACCTAAAGAAATTATTGTTAACATATAAATACGAAGTATTGGATTTGTAGATATATCACTAGAAATTAAATATGCATGAAGCGCACCAAACATAAATGCTAACCCTAAAAACTTATGTGTAAATTTCCAAAGATTATACTTAGGAACAAAATATAAAGTTAAAATGATTAAAATTAACATTAAGTAAAGTGATGATATTCCAAAATTAATTGCTAAATTGTCACTATACATAAAAAAACTAAACGCTGATTTTGGAGAAATGGCATAGTTTGATAACAAAAAAACTGGGTGAAACATAAGTAAAATTAAGGCCAACTGTCCAATTTTACTATGAACCTGGTATATTTTATTAAACCCTACAAAAATAACCTGTAAAATTTTAAGTCTAGTACTTAATATAAAACTAATTGAAAATAAAATTGTACCAACAAGACCAAGTAATTTACCAATCCCATAATATGAAACAAGTGGTACTGATGATGAAAAAAGCATGATTAATACAGGTATTAAGGTAACTAAACTTATTAAATACCAACCAGAATTATTTAAAAGTTTATATCGATTTAACATTTTTAAGATTTAATAATATAGTGATTTTAACTTAGATACAATTTTACTACACATTGATGAAAATCATCTTAATAGAATTAATAAATAAAATTAAGAAGTTTTATATTACTTTTTATTTCGACTTTTTGCTCTTAAACCAGAGTTTAAAATCTTTTTTCTAAACCTAATATTTTTAGGTGTAATTTCAAGTAATTCATCATCTTCGATAAAATTTAAGCTTTGCTCTAGATCCATTATAGTTGGTGGAGCAAGTACAATTGCATCATCATTTCCAGATGATCTAACATTTGTTAACTGTTTACCTTTTGTAACATTTATCTCGATATCTTCTGTTCTGCTGTTAAGCCCTATTATCATACCCTCGTAAACTTCTGTTTGAGGATTGATAAATGTTGTACCCCTACCTTGTGCAACATTTAAACCAAATGATGTAGCTTTTCCTGCTGTTGAAGCTATTAAAACACCATTTCTAAGTCTTGGAACATTTCCTGAAACTTTTCTATATTCTATAAAACTGGTATTAAAAACTAAGTTGCCTTTTGCAATAGTAAGTAAAACATTTCTAAGCCCTAATGTTCCTTTTGTTGATATTTCAAATACCATACTAGAGGTGTTGTCGTCATTTTCTAACTGATCAGTTAGCATTCCACCTCTTTTTATTACTTCTCCAATTATAGAATTAACAAACTCTGTTGGAACTTCGATAGATAATTCTTCGTATGGTTCTTGAATTTCTCCATCTACAGTTTTTTGAATTACCTGGGGCTTACTAACCTGCATTTCATACCCTTCTCGTCGTAAATTTTCCAAAAATACCGATAAGTGTAACTCTCCTCTTCCTGCTACTTCAAATTTTCCATTACCTGTTTTTTCAAATTTAAGTAAGATGTTAGTTTGAACCTCTTTTTCTATTCTTTCTGCAATTTGCCTTGCATTAACAAAATCTCCTTCTTTTCCAACAAAAGGAGAAGTATTTGCTGAAATAACAATTTTAAGTGTTGGATCTTCTATTGAAATTGAAGGCAATGCTTGTTGTTTGTTAAAACTTGTAATTGTATCTCCAATTGATGCTTGTTTAATTCCTGTGATATACACAATATCTCCTGTAACCCCTTTATCTATTTCAACCCTATTTAAACCTTGATTTGTATATATCTTTTCAACAAAATGCGGTGAAACTTGTCCATTTGGTTTTATCAAAGCAACTTTTGTGCCTGCCTCTAGCTCACCTCTAAAAATCTTGCCGATTGCATATTTACCCTTATAATTATCAAAGTCTAAACTAGAAACTAACATTTGAAATCCATCTTCTCCAGAAACTACGGGCTCTGGAATATATTTAATTATTGCTTTAAAAATTGGCTTTAAATCTGCTGTAGCATTTATATCTTTAGGCATTTTTTCCCATGCTTTCCCTTCTCGTCCTATTGCATAATATACCGGAAATTCTAAATGATGATCGCTTTTTGCTAAATCTAAAAACAAATCAGAAGTTTTATTAAGTGCCTTTACCACGTCGCAATCTTTTTTATCAATTTTGTTAATTACAACTATGATTTTAAGATCAAGCTCTAGTGCTTTTTTTAAAACATATTTGGTTTGTGGCATAGGGCCTTCTTTAGCATCAATTATCAATATAGCTCCTTCTGCCATATTTAATGTTCGCTCTACCTCCCCACTAAAATCAGAGTGACCAGGCGTATCTATAATATTAATTTTGTAATTATTGTATGAAATAGAGGTGTTTTTTGCTAAAATGGTGATTCCTCTTTCTTTTTCTTGATCATTAGAGTCCATAATTAAAGTATCGGACATGTAATGTTCGTTTTCTCTAAATGTTTTTGATTGTTTTAATAACCCATCAACCAAACTTGTTTTTCCATGATCAACGTGAGCTATTATTGCTATATTTCTAATTTCCATAATGATTAAATATTTATATAAACACGTAATGCTAACATAAAACCAGTGATTAAACTATTGTTTGCAATTAAAATAGACATTTATAATGTGTACTAATTATTATTTAACTAGTAAATATCAAAATCTTTAAGTAGTTTTTTGTTTCCAGCAATTTGATATTGCAATAGAGTTTTATATGTACCTTGTTTTACTGATAAATCTTTGGGTGTACCAATATCTTCCACTTGCCCTTTGTTTATAACAATCACCTTATCTACATTTTGAATAGTAGAGAATCTGTGTGCAATAATAATTACAAGTTTTCCTTTCATTAAATTTTCAAGTGCACTTTGTACCTCTAATTCTGATACTGAATCTAAACTGCTTGTTGCTTCGTCTAAAATTAATATCGGACTATTATGTAAAACTGCTCTTGCAATTTGAACTCTTTGTTTTTGACCACCCGATAATTTAATCCCTCTTTCACCTATTTCTGTATTAATACCTTTTTCAAAATTGTTAACAAAAGCATATGCATTTGCAACTTTAAGTGCATTTATTATTTCATCATCTGTGGCATTGTTTTTACCATATGCTACATTATCTTTAACAGTAGTTGAAAATAGTTCACTATCTTGAAATACCATAGATATATTCCCTCTAATTTGTTGAAAAGAAATATCATTATAGTTTTGGTTATTTAAATATATAAATCCTTTTTGTGGCTGATAAAATTTCATCATCAAGTTTACAATTGTAGATTTACCAGCTCCACTATGACCTACTAATGCAACTTTTTCAAAACCTCCTATTTCAAATGATAAATTTGAGACAACTTTTTTGCTATCTTTATAACTAAAATCAACATCTTCAAACTTTATTGTAGGGTTTTTAACTTTTGTAACTTGTATTTTTTGTGTAAGTTCCTCTTCTTCTTTTAAACTTAATATTTCAAAAAATTCTTTTGAACCACTTTCTGCCTGTTGAAATCTTGTTAAGATAAAAGACATAGCAAAAAGTGGTCTTCTTGCCATTATTACAAGTTGGATAATAAGTACCATTTCTCCAATTGATAATTTTCCATTAAAGGCACTATAAAAAACAATAATATTTACAATCAAAAGTACTATATTTAAAGATAAGTTTCTTAAAAAATCAAAAATATGAAATGTTTTACTTTGCTTAGCATATATTTCGTTGGATTTTTTCAGATTTTTTGATAAAAAATTTAATTCATTTACCTCGTTTAAAAACATTTTTACAACTTTAATATTTAAAATTGTTTCTTGTACTCTACCCCTCGTTATATCTTGAATTTGATTTTTTAAAACTTCTCGTGTACCCCATTTTTTTGTTGATATATAACTTAAAGTTATATATATAGGAAAAAGTGTTGCTACAAAAAATGCTATTTGTAAATTGTAATAAGCTAAAACAATAATTGTAAATATACTTTGAAAAATTATAGGCAAAAAGAAATTAGTACATGTATTTATAAAGTCTTTTATAGAAGTTATGCCACGTGATAACTGATTTACAATTTTTCCTGAAAGTTCACTATCAAAATATTTTTGTGGTAAAGTTAAAACCTTACTGTAAAACTTTTCAGATAAAAATTTTTCAAGCTCTCCTGATAGGTGATCCCCTAACCTTTCACTAAATGCCGTTAATGCAATATCAACTAAGCCTATGATAAAACTTATAGATATTAATATTGTTATTTTGTTTAGACTATTAGAATGAGTGGTAATATTGCCAACAACTTCATCAACTATTAATTTAGAAATAATTGGGGAAACTTGTTGAATAACAGCACCAAGAAAAATCAATAATGTAATTAAATACATTATCATATGCAATGGCTTTGCTATTAATAATATTCTTTTAATATTTTGCATATTGATCCTAAAACACAAAATAACAAAAATTGTAACTCGAAACAGGAGGTTAAGGACAACAATTAAATGATAAACACTGTGCCACTTACTTCCTACACTCTCGATTGATAAAAAGCAAATCTTTAAAAGAGAGAATCAATCTGCCTGCCTGCGCAGGCAGGCGAGAGCTTTCCCATTCCAACTCTTGTTATTTTTTAGAAAATCTAAATTTATTTCGTTTTTACTTAGTTTTCCAAATATTTATCAATTAACTGTTTAAATACTGAAAATGGTTGTGCACCAACTACAAGTTCACCTTTTATTGAAGAATCACCAGATTTCCCAATGAAAAATGAGGGTGTACCTGTAACCCCAATACTACTACCATAAGCTAAATCTGCTTTAACTTCTTTTTCAAATTCACGTGCTTCTACGCAAGTTTGCAAATCTGTTGCACTTAACCCTAAGTCTGTAGCAAAACCATATAACTGATCCACTGTTAATCCATTTCCATTTGAAGTTGTGGTTTCAAATATTTTATCGTGAAATTCAAAATACTTTGTATCTCCACCTTGTTTTCTTACACACTCTGCTGCAATTGCTTCTGTTGTTGCCATTGGATCATGGAAACTTAAGGGGAAATCTCTGTAAACTATTTTTACTTTTCCTGTGTCTATATATTGTTTCTTTATATCTGGAAGAGTGTTTTGGAAATATCTTTTACAATATGGACATTCATAATCACTAAATTCTATTATGGTTACTGGAGCATTTGTATCTCCTAAAACTGCATCATCATCTGTACTTACTTCTTTAATACTAGGACTTGGAGTAGGTGGTGCTGTTTGCGCTGTTGGAGCTGTATTATCTGCAACAGCATCTTTAATCTCTTGTATATCTGATTTTTTCCCTCCTAAAATACTTGGATTGTTTGTGTAAATAATAGAAAGACCAATTAAGCCCCCAGCTATTAATATTGATAATGGTGTAAGCAATTTATCCATAAAAATTCTTTCAATTTAAAACACAGTTTTTATTGTATAGTACATTTATAAAATGTAAAACAAATTATTTTAAAATGAGAGTTTTATTTTTGATTTTATGTAATTCTTTAATAATTTGCCTTCGAATTTTGTCAAAATCTACAACCTTGTATTTAGTAGAGTTTTTTTCTGGTTTAATAATATCAAAATTTTTAACATATAAGCCTTGTAATATAAATTCTTTAAAACCAACACTTGAAAATATGCTTTTGAACATATAAATATCAGATTTTACCCCCTCTCTTACACCAATTTTTTTCATCTTGACTTTATTTGTTGCATAAGGAAAAACTACTAAAGCAATGTTATATTTTTTAAAAAAAGCCCTGTTCATTGTAACCTCAATGCTATAACCTTGCGAATCAAATATTTGCATATTTTCCTCAATTATCTTTCTTTGCAACGCTCTTTCTCCTGTTAACGCCTCACCTGTACCAATTAATCTCGGTAACAATTCAATTGTAAAACCACCTCTTTTAGAGAGTGTCATATGATAGTCTTTTGTTATAACAGGGGTAATTAGTTGTTGTATATCAATTGGACGTAAACCATTAATATCTGCATCTAAAAAGCAAATCACATCGCCACAAGAATTTTCAAATCCAGTTTTCATGGCCTTAGCTTTTCCAAGATTAGTATTATGATCAATAATTTTAACATCTTTTATTAAATGGATTTTTGAGGTGTTTTCTTTAGTAGAACCATCGTTAACAATTATTATTTCATCAGCAATCGCTGAGTCTTTTACAACTTTAACAATTGTTGGTAATAATTCTGTATCATTGTATGTAGGAATAATTACTGAGACCATAGTATTTACTTATATACTATTTGAAACTTTATACTTTTATAACTGGGAGGCTAGAAATAAGTTTGGATTGCCTTACAAATCCTCTAACTCCAATGTTTTTTATCACCTTAATTACCATTTTAACATCATTAATTAACCCTTTAATACCAAATTTATTTAATTTCATTTCGTGCTTTAAATTTGGCAAATCAACAAACGCTACTTTTAATCGTCCTAAAAATCTTTTATTAATCTCAGATTCAACACAATATCCCTCACTTTGAAATATGTCCATATTATTTATAATCCAAGACTTAAATAAAACTCTTTCACCCGAAATTGCTTGAGCAAAATATAAATGTAAATTCTTAACTATCTTTTCTGATTTACCTCCTCCTCTCAAAGAGATAGTCATATCATATTTTTTTTCTTTAACGGGATTAAGTAAAGCTTGTACATATTGAGGTGTAAAATTAGACAAATCTGCATCAACAAACATTATCAAATCACCTTGAGAAACAAGTAAGCCACTTTTCATAGCAGAAGATTTTCCTTTATTAACTGGATGAGTTATTAACTTAACTCCATCTAACAATTTAAAAATCTGTTTATGTTCTTTACTAGATCCATCATCAACAATAATTATTTCCAATATATCTTCTACTTGACTAAGGCTCTTTACTATCTCTTTTATTTTCTTAGAATCTTTGTATGTAGGAATAATTACTGAAACCATAGTATTTTATTTTCTGCTTTTTTATTCTAAACTATATGCATGAATCTGTCTAAATTTCAAAAAATCATTAGCTTAATTACTTTTGGAACTATTTTAATTATTTTATTAATTATGAAATTATTTGCAAGATGATTAATATTACAAAAGAATCTGGTGAGCTAGCTCCTTATAATGAAAATAAAGTTTTGAATGTTTTAACAAGAGTTGGTGCTACTAATAAAGAAAAATCCGAAATACTACAGCACTTAAACGAACAATTATATGAAGGCATTAAAACATCGGAGATATACCATATTGTATTTAAACAACTAAATGCAATTAAACCACACCTTGCCTCTCGTTTTAGTTTGAAACAATCAATTGCAGAGCTTGGTCCATCTGGTTACCCATTTGAAAAATTTATAGCAGGTATTTTAGCTCAGTTTGATTATAAAACTGAAACTAATCTTATGATGCATGGTAAATGTGTGGTTCATGAAGTAGATGTAGTTGCTTATAAAAATAAAGTGAAAGGAATAATTGAGGCAAAATTTCATAGAAATGCCGGTTTTAAAACAAATATTCAGACAGTTTTATATGTTAATGCAAGATATCAAGATATTAAATCTAATTTTGCCAAAAATGAGAAATCAACTGGGTGGCTAGTTACAAATGCTAAATTTTCATCTGATTGTATTAATTATGGTGAATGTGCAGGACTTAAACTAATTGGCTGGGATTATCCTAATCATATTAGCCTTAGGGTATTAATTGATAAAAGCGGATTACAACCTATAACTACTTTACATATGCTATCTAAAGCTAATAAAACAAATTTACTTGAAAATAACATAGTCTTTTGTAAAGATATTATAAAAACTAAAAAACAAGTTTTAAAACAAATTGTTACTAATATTAGTATTAGTAAATTAATTAATTCTGCAAAACTCGTTTGCAAAACACACAATCATAATCATGAAAATTTTTAAATATAGAAACAAAATTTCACCACAATATTCGGTTACAAAACTAGGAAGAGTATTAGAACCTAATATGAATGATAAAGAAGAATCTGGAGGAGTATTTAATCCTGCCAGCTTAGAAATTGATGATAAGATTTATATTTATTATAGATCTGTTCAAAAACCCAACTATTCTAGAGTGAAACTTGCAATTGCAGAATTTAATAACTCAGAACTATCTATTGAAAAAAAAGGTACCACAATATTACAACCTGAAACGGAATACGAAAAATGCCTAGAAAATTTAGAAGGTGGTATTGAAGATCCTTGTACTGTAACTATTAACAATACCTATTACATGGTTTATGTAGGTAGAGGTTCTAGTGGTAATATGTGTCCTTCTTCTCGAGTAGCAATTGCATCTTCTTTTGATGGACTTAGTTGGACAAGACTTGGTAGAATGATTTTTGAACCCTTTTCACAACCTGAACTTAAAAATATTAATCCCAATTTACTTGATAATAAAGATGTAGTTATTTTCCCTAATAAATTTGGTAGTACATATGTGTCTATGCAAAGATTTACATTTCCAAATAAAATTTGCAAAACTGGTATGTGGTTAGCTTATTCTAAAGATCTAATTAATTGGTATAATTTAACACCATTTTACTTTGGAACAAACGCCTGGGAAAATATAAAAGTAGGAGCAGGAACCCCCCCAGTACTTACAAAATATGGGTGGATGTTAATTTATCATGGACTATCGGGTACAAGTGTAAATGATCCAACTAGAACTTATAAAGCTGGAGTAATGTTTTTAGATAAGTTTGACCCATCTAAGGTTTTATACATATCAAAAAAACCCTTAATGGAACCTCAAAATAATGATGAATTGTTTGGCGAGGTTAACAACGTTGTATTTCCTTCTGCAATTTTTAAACTTCCAAATGGATACCTTTACTCTCATGAATATGACAACTCGGTGAAAATTTTGGTATACTTTATGGCATGTCTGATTCTAAAACTGGACTTGCAATTATTCATTTAAATTAAGTCTTTTAGAAATTTCAAGGTCTATAAATGTTTTATCGCGACCGTATTTTAATGATGATATTTTCTTTATTTTCTTTGCTTTTTCTTCTGAAGAATTTTTATGTATATCATTAATATGTTTCCAAGGAGTTTTAGTTAAGAAAGGGTTACTTGGTTTACCATCAATTAATAATTTAGTAAAAATTTCTCCAATACCAGAATTTACTAAATCAGATTCTGTAAAACTATCTTTAAAATGATTGTATAGATAATTAGCATCTTCACTACCAACTCTAAAACTTAAAATTGTTCCTACATTACCAAAAACTGCATCTTTTATATTTTCGCTAAGCTGTTTTATAAACTGGTTAGCAACAATTAAATTTAATTTGTACTTTCTTGCCTCAGAAAATATAGTTATAAAATCTGGTGTTGAAAAATTTTGAAATTCATCAACATATAAATAATAATCATCCATTTTTTTTGTTTCCGCTCTATTCATTGCTGTTACTAATATTTTTGAAATAATTAGGTAACCTAAAAAAACTGAGTTTTCTTCTCCTAGTTGCCCCTTTGAAAGATTAATTAATAATATTTTTTTAGAGTTTACAATTTCATCAAAATCTAAGGTGGTTTTTTGTTGTCCTACTATATTTCTTATGGTTTTCTCTGTAACAAATCGATCGAATTTAGAAGAAAAATATCCTAAAACCTCAGATTTATGAAAATCAGTTGTACTTTTTATTTCATCTGTCCAATATTTCTTTACAAGTGGATCTGTAATTTTATCGATTCTTGAATTTGCATACTTATAATCTGTTATCAACCTTAAAACCTCAATTAAAGTACTCCCTTTACTGCTCATGCTGGTTAACATTACATTTCTTACCGTTCTTTCTAACCTAGGACCAATTATTCCTTTTTTCTCAGGATCATAAAGTTTATACAAAAGTGAGATAAATGAGTTTATAACTATATGTTTTTGTTCTTCTGTATTAACATCTAAAATATTAATGCCAATTGGTTTTTCTCTATCAGCTGGATTAAAGTAAATTACATCATTAACCCTTTTATCTGGAATAATTTTTAATAAATCTTCAACAGCATTACCATGTGGGTCAATAAATGCCACTCCTTTACCATTTAACATATCTTGATAAGCTAAATATTTTAATAATTCACTTTTTCCCGTGCCAGTTTGGCCAACAATATATGTATGCCTTCTTCTATCTATATCTTTAATTTTTACACTACTAGTTTGCCCCCTAAAACTTGAAACTCCTATATTTACACCAGTTGTTGGTAAATTGTTTGGCAAACCTACATTATTGACATTTAAATAGTTAATATTTTCGGAAAATTTTGATGAGTTAGGAAGATGCCATAACACTGATAACTCTTTTGCACTTAACACCCCTGATCTAAACCAAAATACTTTATTAATTTTTCTATCTAGTAAATTTTTAACCGATTCTTTTTTAAACTGAACATTAATAAATCTTGTTTTAAGTTGAGAAAAGCTATTTTCTATTGGACTTATATTGTTACCAAACACCCTGATTACTACATTAAAACAACTTTCATTTAATTTATCCTGAACACCAGATTGTAAATCTTCAGGCCAAAATTTTTTAGGTTCATTTTCGTTTGTTTCTGTTATTGATCTTAAAAACCTTGATCCTTTAAAATAAAAACTATTTGATGCTAGGTTTAAAACAATAGATACACCAGAATTATTTGAAAGTGAATTTACAATATGGTGTAAAAAGTGTTCATAAATATCTTCAGTTACTTTTATCGGAAAAAAATGTGGCTTTGATAGTTTTAATTTTGCAACTTTAGAAAACTTACATAACTTTATTGGATCAATATGTAAAACTACACTTGACTTTGGATAAACTGAGTATAACGAATCTGATACTAAACTTACAATTTCATCATTACAAGATAAATAAAAGTCAATTTTATTATTAATTTTTACAATTTCTAATGCAACAAAATAATCACTTATTAAATTTTTAATAAAATTTGACTGACTAAATAAACCATTAAAACTACTATATAAATTAGAAGCCTGTGATACGTTGGTTTCATTTTCTTTTTCGACTATTACTTGCAGTGTTTTCATATTAAAATGCTTTGTCCATTACTTATTTCGTTTTTTAAAATTTTTTCTGCAATGGGGTTTTCAACTTTTTCTCTGATTAATCTATTAACTGGACGTACTCCAAATTTGGGGTTGTTACACATTTTAGCAATATATTCAATTGTTTCTGGTCTGTAACTTACATTAATCCCAATATCTTTAAGTCTTAAACTAAGCTCTTTTAATCTAAGATTTACTACCTTTTTTATATCTTCAAAACTTAAGCTATTAAAAAAAACTAATTCATCAAACCTGTTTATAAACTCTGGTCTAAAAAATTTTAATAATGTTGGTACTAAAACCTGAGCATAAAATTTATGATTATCTATTTCTGGCTTTGCTAAAATTTCATCAACACCAACATTACTAGTTGCTATTATTACAGTATTATTAAAATTAACTGTTCTTCCTTGCCCATCTGTTAATCTTCCTTCATCTATAATTTGCAAAAATATATCAAACACTCTAGGATGCGCTTTTTCAATTTCATCAAGTAATACTAATGAATATGGTCTATCCCAAACTGGATTAGTTAATTGCCCTCCCTCTTCATACCCTACATAGCCTGGAGGAGCACCTATTAGCCTTTGTACATTATGTGCCTCACTATATTCAGACATGTCTAACCTAATTAAGCTACTTTCATCTAAAAACACATCTTCTGCAATTTTTTTTGCAAGTTCTGTTTTTCCAACTCCACTTGGGCCAATAAACAAAAATGACCCAATTGGTCTTTTAGGGTCTTTAATGCCAACTCGAGAACGTTTAATTATCTTTGCAACTAAATTAACAGCATTTGCTTGTCCAATTATTTTTTCTGATAAACTATTTTCAAGTGTTAATAATCTATCTTTATCAGAAGTTGTTATGTTAGAAACTGGAATACCTGTTCTTTCTGAGATTACTTGCTTTACGTCGTTAATATTTAAGGATAATTTACCCTCAACCTTAGCTTTTGCAAGTGACTCATCTAATAAATCAATAGCTTTACCCGGGAAAAATTTTCCAGTATATAAATATCTTTTGGCAAGAGTAACAATAATTTTACATTGCTCATTTGTATAAGAAACCTTATATAATTTTGACATTTTGGGTTCCAAAAATTGCAATATTTCATAATTTGTTTTTTCTGTAGGTTCACTAATATAAAGTGGTTCAAAATATGAATTAAACATTGAATCTTTTTCAAAATACATTCTATAAACTGAGGGTGTTGAAGTAATAATTATATTAATTTTTGGATTTTTAGATATTTCAGACAAAGTTGAAGATAGTTTATAAATATTTTTTTTATCAAGTAGCAAAACAGAATATATATCGTCAATTATTAAAATACCAGACTCAACTTGATTTAAAGATTTTTCATACTCATATAAAGATGCTTTGTCACCTAAAATATAATTAAATAACATTTTGATATTTAACTCATATACATTTGTATTCTTATTTTTTTTAATAAAATCTAATATAAAAGAATTTATAAAAGCAGTTTTACCAACACCTTGCTCACCAACTATAATTACATTATTTTTTGTATTTCTAGTTAATACCCTTTTTAATCTGTTACTTTCAAGTTTTAACCCTAATACTTTGTCAAATTGGGATTTTATTGTTTGATTTGTAATTTTATTTATCATTTTGTTATTGCTGTTAACTTATCACCCACCATTTTTAATTCTATTACTGTTTTACCTATTTTTTCTTCAATTTGTTTTTTTAATAATCTAGCTTGGCTTTCTGTCATTGTATGTGGCCAAGTAAAAGAATTTTTGGCAGTTGCATACAAATAATTATTAGCATTGTAAGCAGTCTCAAATGGTACTGTTCTAACTTGTTTTGTGTTTATTGTTTTTATTGAATCTCTTTCAGATGTTTTTATTAAACTTGCTAAACCAGCACTTAAAACACCAGCTTTTACCCTTTCAACAACACCAACATCACCCTCAAAGGTTTCTGTTTGTGATTCTATCTCAATATTAAATGGCACTTTGGTAACTTGTTTTGTATCCGTTATTTCTATTGGATCTGATGTTTCCTCACCAGATGTTTGTGTGGAACTTTCCAAACCAGTGCTTAAAATATCAAATTTTACCTTTAAAGTGGGGTCAACATCGCCCCCAAAAGTTGATATTTGTGCTTCTGACCCATTATTACTATAAGACTTGTTATCTAAAACTGATTTATCCGGAGTTACCACCTCAAACTCAGTTGGTACTGTTTCTTGGTTTATTGTTTCTTGTTGTAAATGATGATCAATCTCCATACCATCTTGATTAACAACATCAATCGGTACTGTTAATTGGTCTTCATATCTCTCGGTGTAAACTTGCCAATTAGTTTTTTGTGTTTCGTTTTGTTCTGCAAATTGTAAATTATCAAATGCACTTGTAGGTTTCTCTAATGTTTTGCTACCCCTTCCATTACTATGATCTGTTTCTAATATGATTATTAAACCATCATTTAAAGGTGGCTTTGGTTCAACTGGAGCATCTTTATCTTCGGGAACTACAATAGTTTCATTAGAATGTGGATTTTCGAGAAAGGTTGCTGTTTCTTTATCTAACTCTCTTTCCCTAATATTATTGTCTCTTTCAATACGTATTGTATCAGGTTGCATATCAGTATTTAATGGATGAGAATCTATAGAAAATGGTAAGTTAGGTATTATTGTTTGTTCTGGTAAATCAGCTGGTTTTTTATCTATATCTGACATGTTTCCAATAAAGGTTATGTCTGACCCAAAGTTTTCTTGTTCAAACTTATCTTTGTCAAATCCACTAACTGTTCCAAATGTTAAGTCTGGATTTGCTAAATTTATTTCAATCCCATATTTTGACAAAATATCTGCTACTTGTTGTAAACTTGTATCAACCAATATGTAGTTATATACCCTGTTTGTTGTAATATCGAAAACATTTATTATATATGTAGATTTTTGTTCTTTTATCTCTAGCTTTTTGCTAGTTGCAGAACTTATACCCTCTTGTGTTACTGTAAATGCAGTTTGTCCCTTTTTAATAGCTTGGGTAATTTTAGATATAAGTTGGTATATATCAGAATTTTTATCAATAGAACTTTCAAGCAAATACCATTTTCCTGCAAAATATGCTTCTACAACATCTCCCCTAACCCTAATTTCATAGCCTGTTAACTTTACCTCACTGTTTTGTAAAGTCTCTACTTTTGAATGTAAATCTAATTCTGATTCTACAAAAATAACCTGATTGGTTTCTTGTAAAGTTACTTTATGAACATTTTCACTTTCTATAAATTGGTCAAGTTCTTGTTGTTTTTCGTGTTGTAATTTATGAGAAATAGTAGATGTATGTATTCCAGTTTCTTGATCAACTTTTTCTTCAAATTGAAAGATATATTTTTCTTGATCTATTTCAATAGACCACATTGCCTTTGAAATAAACTGATAATCTGACAAAAAATCTACTACCATTACTAGTGATCTACTTGTTTCTGGATCAAAAAAAATTGGGTTTTGAAATATTTCTTTTGTTGAAGTTAATGTTTCTCGAAAATCTATAATGTTGGTATCTGGAATTTCTGAAACAGATACTAACCCTGATGTAGTATCTATTAAAACCTCAGATTCAGTTTGAAAATCTGATGATGTAATTTGTTCTAACTCTGGGCCTTGATCAATCAATAGTTTTTCTATCAAGCTGTGGGTGTAGTAGGGGATTTGTACTAATCACCCTTGCTCGAAGGTGTTATTTGTTATTTAAATTTAAGTGGACCTGGCTTGTCCCCTATTTTATGGAGCGTTACAGTTGCGGCACAGCAAAGGAATTTAACCTTATTTCCCTTAAACTTAAATATTTGTAATACTTTTTCGTTATTTTACTAGTACTTTTCTTTCTTTTATTTTTGTAGCTGCTTTACCAATTTTTTCTCGTAAATAATATAGCTTAGCTTTTCTTACTTTACCATATTTTGTTATTGTAATCCTTTCAATATTAGGTGATTTTATTGGAAATATTCTTTCAATACCAACTTGACCTACTCCTATTCTTCGTACCGTAAATGTTTTTGAATCGCCTTTTCCCTTAATTGCTATAACTATGCCTTCGTATGGTTGAACTCTAACTTTATTTCCTTCTACAATTTTATAAAAAACTTTTACAGTATCCCCAATTGAAAAAGAGTATTGAGTTTTTGCCTCTTTAACTGTATTTTTAGTTTCTGCTTTAGATTTTATATCTTCTTTAATAGCTTTAGTGTTAGTTTCTTCAACCTTTTTTTCTTCTACCTCTGTATTTAAAGTATCTTTTACAGGTTCAACTTCAGACTTTTTAGTGTCTTTATTACTTTTTTCTGTTTTTGTATTTTCTTTATTATCTGACATAACAGGGGGAATTGTATAAAATCACATACAAAAAAGCAATAGAATACTAAACTTTAGTTTTTTGCCCCAATTTAATTTGTAATTTTCCACCTTTAACATTTACATCTACCTGATCGTTTTCTTTAAATTCTTGAGAAATTACACCTTCTGAAATAGGATTTTCAACTTCTTTTTGAATTATTCTTCTAATTTGTCTTGCTCCGTATTCTTTACTAAAACCATGCTCTGCAATGTAATCAATTGCACTAGGTGTAACATGTAATTGCAAATTCTGTTGTTGCATTAGTTTTTTAGTTTTATTTAACTCTAAACCAACTATTGCTTTAATCTCAGGTTTAGTTAATGTATTAAAAATAATTATCTCATCTACTCTGTTTAAAAACTCTGGCCTAAAGGCTTTTTCTAATGCTTCTTTTAATTTTACCTCTGTTTCATTTTGATCATTAAAACTTGACTTTAATGATCCAAACCCAATATGAGTTTGTTTAAGTAATTCTGAACCAGCGTTTGAAGTCATTATTAATATGGTGTTTTTAAAATTAACCTTTCTTCCTTTTGAATCAGTTAAATGACCATCTTCCATTATTTGAAGTAACATATTAAATACGTCTGGGTGTGCCTTTTCAATTTCATCTAGTAAAATTACGCTAAAAGGTTTTCTGCGAACTATATCTGTAAGTTGACCACCCTCATCAAACCCTACATATCCTGGAGGAGAACCAATCATTTTAGAAACTGTATGCTTTTCCATATACTCACTCATATCAAGTCTAACTAATAAGTCATCACTACCATATAAAACTCCTGCTAAAGCTTTTGTAAGTTCTGTTTTTCCAACACCAGTTGGTCCAACAAATATAAAGGTTCCTATTGGTCTATTTGGGTTTTTAAGTCCTGCTCTTGCCCTTCTTATTGCTTTTGATAAAGATTCTATTGCCTTTGATTGACCTACTACTCTAGTTTTTAAATTATCTTCTAATGCTAATAGTTTTTGTCTTTCTTCTAAATTTAACTCTTCAACTGGTATACCTGTTGAAAAAGCAACAACACTAGCTATATCTTTTCTTTCAACACTAGGAATTTCTTCTAGTTTAGTTTTTGCCCATAAATCTAAAAGTTCTGATCTAACTTTTTCAAGTTCACTAACCTTTGCTTGTATCTCTTGTTTTTTTGAATAATCAGATTCTAATGAAAGATTATTTTTTACTTCTTTTAGTTCTTCTTCAACATTTTTTAGGTTTGATGGCTCTTTAACTTGAGCAAGTCTAACCTTTGCCCCAGCCTCATCTATTAAATCTATTGCTTTATCTGGTAAAAATCTATCTGATATATATCTATCTGAAAGTTCTGCAGCAGCTTTAATTGCATCGTCTGTAATTTTAACCTTGTGATGGTCTTCGTATGCTTTTCCAAGTCCTTTTAATATTTCAATTGTATCTAAAACTGAAGGTTCATGCACTAATATTGGTTGAAATCTACGCTCTAATGCACTATCTTTTTCAATGTGTTTTTTGTATTCATCAAGTGTAGTAGCACCAATCATCTGAAGCTCACCTCTAGCTAGTGCTGGTTTTAACATGTTTGCAGCATCAACAGCACCTTCTGCTGCACCTGCTCCTACTATAGTATGAAGCTCGTCTATAAAAACAACAATCTGACCACTTGCATCTACAATTTCTTTAATAATCTGTTTTAATCGTTGCTCAAATGCACCTCTGTGTACTGTTCCTGCTAAAATAGAACTAATATCTAAATCAATAACACGTTTTCCTCTTAAAGTTTCAGGAACTAAATTTGCAATTATTCTTTGAGCTAGACCTTCTGCTATTGCAGTTTTACCGACCCCTGGTTCGCCAATTAAAACAGGGTTATTTTTGGTTCTTCTAGATAGAACATGAATAACTCGTTCAATTTCTTTAGCTCGGCCTATAACAGGATCAAGCTTTCCTTCTTCTGCAAGTTTTGTTAAATCGCGACTAAACTTATCAATCATGTTGGTATTATTTTGTGTATTTTGTTGAAGATTATTAAAACAAACATCGCATAGTGCAACATAAACTTGCTTTCCACCCATATTTTGGGTGGTTTGAATAACAGCTGGTCTTTTTCTACAATTTTGACAAATTACCATATGTTTTTATTATATACCCGAAATAAATACGAAATCAAGTATTTGTATTTTCAACCTAAATGTAGTTTTTTATCACTTTTCTCCCCAACTATCTACAATTTTTGAATCTACTTTAATTGGTATATCTTTTAATATCAACTCTCCTGCATTTATCATTTCTTTATGTACAATTTCAAGCGTTTTTAAAGAATCACTCGTACTACACTCAACCATAATTTCATCATGTATTGTATTTATTATTTGTGCATTTAAATTTGCTTGTTTTAATGCTTTTGATATTGAAACTAATGCAAGTTTTATCATGTCTGCGCCTGATCCTTGTATTGGATGATTCATTGCTGCTCTTTTTATTCCAGCTATATTGCGCTCATATTCAGTTGTTTTTTCTCTAGGCACATCGTAATATCTTTTTCGACCATAAAGTGTTGTTGTGTAACCTTTGGCAATCGCCTCATTACCAGATCTATCTAAAAACTCTCTAACAAACTTATATGTTACATTATACTTATCAAGTAGATCTTTAGCACTATTAAATTCTATGTCTAAATTACTTGCAAGTGCTCTTGCTCCCATTCCATATATAATTCCAAAATTTAAAGTTTTAGCACTTGCTCGTTGATTTGGCGTAACTTTGTCAAAGTCTACATTAAACAACTTGCTTGCAGTTAACCTGTGCAAATCAATATCTTGTTTAAATGATTTTATAAATTGCAGATCTTTACTATAGTATGCCAAAATTCTAAGTTCTTGCTGAGAATAATCTGCAATTATGTATTTATTCCCTTTCTCTGGTACAAAAAACCTTCTTATTTTTTTCCCTATTCCACCTTTTGGGATTTGTTGAAAGTTTGGATTAGCACAAGAAAATCTACCCGTGTCACTACCAAGCTGTTTATACTCAGGATGAATTCTATTAGTTATTGGATTAATTTTTTCTAATAAGTTTTCTCCAAAAGCCTTAAGTAACTTTTCATGTTCACGATATTTAAGTAAGGATTTTGCAATAGGATGATCAATTTTTTCTATCTCATATTCTCTTGTTGACTTAATTTTAATGTTTAGTTTGTTATTAAATAAGTTTAAAACTTGTTTTGGGCTATTTAGATTTATATAATCTGTTGAACTTTCAAACATATTTAAAGATTCTACATTATAAAACTTAGCAATTTGTGTTTGAATTTTTTGATTGATTAAATCTCTTTCTTTCTGAAGTTCTAAAATTAATTGTTGCCAATTTTCTTTTTGTACGTAGGTTCCTTTCATTTGCATTTCAACAACAACAAATGCAACTTTATGTTCTAATTCTAAAACCTTTACTAAATCTTGGTCTTTAACCATTTCAAATTGTTTATTATATATTTCAGGTAATACTAAAGCATCTGTTGCAGCATAGTTAATCTGTTCTTGATTTAATTTTCCTGTGCTAAAAACTTTTTCAAAGTTTAATTCTTCCAGTTTTTAACAATATCTTTATCTAAATATTTCTTTGTTATTGCTTGCAAATTTGCCTCTTCTAATTTTCCTGCAGTTAAAAGTTTTTCAGCTAAAAATGTATCGTAAATATGCTCAAACTGAAAATTATATATCTCTTTTAAAATCTGGATATCAAACACTGCATTTTGAAATACTTTAAGTATTTTGGCGTCGTTAAATATTGTGTTAAGAGATGAAATGTCTGTAACTTTTAAGCAATTTATTACCCAGGCAATATTTCCGTTAGATAGTTGAACTGTAAGTAAATGATTTGTGTAAAAGTTAGGTTGAAAAACTTCGCTATCAATACCAAGTATACTTTCAGTTTTTAATAATTGTAGCTCTGTTTCTAATTGTTTATCATTTTCAATTAATCGGATTTCCATTTATCTTTAATAATTTTTACAACGATTTTTGCATCAGCCTTACCTTTTGTTTCTCTCATTACTTGTCCTACTAAAAACTGTATTGAATTTTCGTTACCATTTTTATAATCTTCATAAGCTTTTTTATTTTCTTTAATTACTTGATCAACAATTTTTTCTAACTTAGCTTTATCAGAAACTATATCTGTTTTTTCACTTGCAAGTTGAATAAAAAAATCTTTTAAGGTCAATTTTTGTGCCTCTTTAGAATTAACTAATTTTTTTGCAATTTTTTTTTCAGAAATATTATTATTAAAATTAATTAATTTATAAAAATGATTTAATAAATCTAGATCATTTATTAAAACTGTAATTTCATGTTCTGATAACCCATATTCGTTTTTTAGCTTTTCTCTTTTTACAACAGGTAATTTATCAACACAACTAGCCAGCTTATTTATATAGGCTTGTTGCAAGGT
>Ga0114931_10002480_pt1 | contig 23473 bp, 26 predicted proteins | sample 2SBtaG_FD_89579 | JGI IMG/M metagenome (GOLD analysis project Ga0114931, IMG submission 89579) | Deep subsurface microbial communities from Kolumbo volcano to uncover new lineages of life (NeLLi) - 2SBTROV14_V59a metaG | ecosystem: Environmental > Aquatic > Marine > Volcanic | place: Kolumbo... | reverse complement strand
CCTTGGTGAAAATGCCGCCGCCGAGACGGGCGAAGATGGAAATCAACGAACCGCCGAAGCCGAGCGCCACCAGGGCCTCGAGCACGCGTCGAAGTTCGAGATCGGCGGATTGGAGAAAGCCGTAATATAGCGTCACGCCGAGCAGGCCCAGGCCAACCACCAGCAGGCCGGTCACGGCGCCGGCCTTGAAGGCGACCCGCAACGCTTGATCCACGCCGCCCCGGGCGGCGGCGGCGGTACGCACATTGGCCTTGACCGAGATCGACATGCCGATATAGCCGGCGGCGCCGGACAGCACGGCACCGATCAGGAAACCGAACGCGACATATTTCCCAAGCAGTGCCCATAGGATGATGAAGACCACGACGCCAACCATGCCGATGGCCATGTACTGGCGATTGAGGTAGGCGCGGGCGCCCTCTTGAATCGCGGTCGAAATTTCCTGCATCCGCGCCGTGCCGTTGTCGGCGGAAAGCACGGAATGCGAGGCGTAGACGCCATAGAGAAGCGCCACGACGCCGCAAAGAACGACGAACCAATAGATGGTTGGCATTTGGACCACCCTCTCAGGACCGATCGGAAAGGAACGCCGAAATCAAAGCCGCGGGCAGCTTATCGAGACACCCATGGACAACGACGGCGAAAAGACGCGCGGAAGATGCCAGAGCCAGCGGCGGAACGCAACCGGGCTTTCACGCAACCGTGTTTCCGCTATTTTTCAGTGCGTAAGCTGGATCAGGACGTCGCGCACCGCCGCTTTGCCCAGGACTCGCCTGGCCGCGTTCAGGAGGCTCGATCGAACCCGATCGATGTCGACCATGCGTTGGTCATCGGTGCGGATCGCCGCCAGTCCACTGAGCGTGGTGGTGAAGGCATCGCGAAGCCGCGGCAGGAATTCGCGCGCCTTCTCGGCGTCGCTATCGCTGGCGAGTTCCAGATTGACGATCAGGGTCACGTATTTGGCGAAGGAGCCATCGCGTATGAAGGGCGCGATGATCGGTTCCATTTCGAAATAGACCGGATCGCCGGCGACCTGTTGTTCGGGCGCGGCGCCCATGCCCGATCCGAATTGGGTCCACGCGAAATAGCCGCCCCCGCCGAGGCCCAGAACCAATCCCGCGATAATGATGACTTTCTTCACCGTTCGAAGGCCGCCGTGTCGGAAAGCGCGCCTCTACAGCTATGCCTATTCGGTCGTGAAGAATTGGTGAACGCGAACCCCGTTCAGGCGTTTCCCACCGGGCAACAGACGCGCGCCACGCGGTAGCTCTCGACGCAATCGGCGTCGCCGGGCAGGGCCGAGGACGACGACCGCCACAGGCTGACGCGGGCGATTTCCCAGCGCTCCGGATCGAGCATCACCACCCGGGCATTTAGATCGGGACAGGCGAGGGCATCGCGATGGCGCTTCGCCTCGCGCCGGGCGATGACCGAAAGATTGTCGTCCTCGCCCAGGGCGTCGACCTCGCGAACCGCGAACTCGGGCGCCGCGCGCCACGGCCCGCGATCGTAATTCAGCACGTGCCAGGTGCGGACGCGCGGCCGGTCCAGTCCCTCGACCACCTCGCTGAACCAGTTGCCGAGCAGGAAGCCCCGCATCGACTTGCCGTTCCGCCAAATATAGAAGGGTTCGAAATGATCGCGATCGCTACTGTAGAGGCAGGCCGCGTGAAGGAGCCCCCGACCCTCGAGAACGGCCGCGAGCCCGCTCAATCGTTTTTCGACGACATTTCCGGTCCGATGCGACGCCGAACCGAACGTCATCTGCATTGCCTGCACGTATCCTGCCCTCCCTAGGCCGACGGTTCCATCTCGCCATCGTAAGCACGATAATCCCGCACCGTCACCCCAACAATTGCATGATGCGCATGGATGCCATGCGGCCACGCCCGAAACCCATACTTTAGCGGTGTGTATAGCCCAGCTTGCCCACATCGATCGGATAATCATGGTCGTCGACGACGCTGAGGCCACCCCGTTCGACCATGCGTCCGATGACCGTCACGCGAACGCCGGCCCGGGCGGCGGCCTCGTTGATCGCCTCGCTCCGGGCGGGATCCGCGGCGAAAGCAAGCTCGTAATCGTCGCCGCCGGTCAACACCAGCGGCAACAGCTTCGGGTCGCGCTCCAGAACCGCCCGCGCCGCCTCGGAAAGCGGCACCCGGCCCGCCTCGATGACCGCGCCGATGCCCGAGGCCGCGCAAAGATGACCGACATCCGCCACCAGCCCGTCGGAGATATCGATCGCCGCCCGCGCCAACCCGACGAGACGCCGACCGAGATCGAGCCGGGGGCGCGGCAGGAGATAACGATCGATCAAGCGATCGGCCAGAACACCTCCATCGATCCGCGCTTGCGCGGCGGCCAGCCCCAAGGCCGCGTCGCCGATGCTGCCCGAAACATAGAGCCTGTCGCCGGGCTGGGCGCCATCGCGACGCAGCACGCCGCCGTTCGCGGCCCGCCCGACCGCCGTCAGCGAGACCACCAGGGGGCCATCGGTCGCCACCGTGTCGCCGCCGATCAGATGGACGCCGAATTCGGCCTGATCGGCGGCGAGGCCGGCGGCGAAGTCCGCCAACCAAGCGTCGTCGAGGGCAGCCGGCACGGCCAACGCCAACAGATAGAAGCGCGCCGTCGCGCCCATCGCGGCCAGGTCCGACAGATTGACCCGCAGCAGCTTGCGGGCGATCAACGCGGGCGGGTCGTCGGCCCTGAAATGGACCCCGTCGACGAGCATGTCCTTGGTCATCACCAGGGTGCCCTCGGGCGCGATCACGGCGGCGTCGTCGCGCAAATCCAGGGCCTCGGGCGCACCCGTCGTCAACGGCGCGAAGACGCGCTCGATCAGGGTGAATTCGTCCACTATGCGTCGCTGGGCGGGGTGAACTCGTCCGGGCGGCGGTCGCGGGCGATCCGGTCGAGAACCGCGTTCACCATCGCCGGTTCGCCGCGCCCGAAGAAGGCCCGCGCGACCTCGACGTATTCGTTGATCACCACCCGCGCCGGCACCCCCGGCCGGGCGATCATCTCGAAGGCGCCGACCCGCATCACCGCGACCAGCAGTCGCTCGACCCGCTCGATCGACCAGCGATCGCTCAAGGCGCCCGAGATCAGCGTGTCTATTTCGTCGCGCCGCGCCCAGACCCCCCGCACCAGTTCGGCGAACAGCTCGGGATCGGGGTCGAGCGACGGCTGGCCGTCGTCGTTCTCGTCGCCCCGGCGGTGCTCGAACTCGGTGATCACCCGCTCGGGGCTGGAGGTTTCCTCGAAGTCGATCCGGAACACCGCCTGCACGGCCACCAGCCGGGCGGCGCTCAACCGTCCATGGCCGGGCGGTGCTCGCTCGGTCGCCGACGGCGTCATGACGCCGCGCCGCCTAGTCGACGTTTGAGGGCGATCATCGCCAGGCAGGCCTCGGCCGCCGTCCGGCCCTTGTTTCCGCCCTCGATCGACGCCCGCGCCCAGGCTTGATCGCGGCTGTCGCAGGTCAGCACGCCATAGCCGATCACCAGTCGCTCGCGCCGCGCCAGATCGGCGAGCCCCCGGGCGCTCTCGGCGCAGACGTAATCGTAATGGCTGGTCTCCCCCCGAATGACGCAGCCGAGCGCGACGTAGCCGTCATGACGGCCGCCATCGGCGGCGAAGGCGATTGCCGCCGGCAGCTCGAAGGCGCCGGGTACCGCGATTCGCTCGACCACCGCGCCGGCGCTCTCCAGGGTGGCGATCGCGCCGCGCGTCATTTCGTCGGCGATGTCGGCGTAAAATCGCGCCTCGACAACCAGGACACGGAGCGGATCGCCGGGTTCAGTCATCCTGGTCACCCGGGATGGGGCGTTGCTCGCTCACCGTGATGCCATAGCCGTCGAGACCGACATAGGTGTGGCGCGAATTGGACATAAGCACCAAATCGCGAATCCCGAGGTCGAGCAAAATCTGGGCGCCGATGCCGATCTCGCGCAGGTCCGTGCCGCCCGCCTCGCCTTCCGTGGTCTTGCCGAGCCGCTCGCGCGCCCGGTCGGTGAGGCTTTTCGAGGTCGCGCCCCGGATCAACACCACCACCCCTCGTCCGGCCTCGGCGATCATTCGCATGGCGCCGTGAAGCTCCCCTGCCCGTCCTCCGAGCCGGTCACCCAGCACGTCGTCGAGGAGATCGAGGGCGTGGACCCGCACCAGCACCGGACCGGGGCCGGCGATATCGCCCTTGACCAGGGCCAAATGCTCGCCCTCGCCGGTGGTCGCGGTATAGGAGACCATGCGGAACTCGCCGCCGTGAACACTGTTGAACACGGTTTCGTCGGCGCGGCGAACGACCCGCTCGTAGCGCAGCCGATAGGCGATCAGATCGGCGATGGTGGCGATCTTGAGGCCGTGGCGCTGGGCGAAGGCGACCAAGTCGGGCAGCCGCGCCATGGTGCCGTCCTCGTTCATGATCTCGCAGATCACGCCGGCCGGAGTGAGCCCGGCGAGGCGGGCGATGTCGACCGCCGCCTCGGTATGCCCGGCGCGCATCAGGGTGCCGCCGCCGCGGGCCACCAGCGGAAAGACGTGGCCCGGCGAGCCGAGATCGCGCCGCCCCTTGGTGGGGTCGATGGCGACGGCGATGGTGCGCGCGCGGTCGGCCACCGAGATGCCGGTCGAGATGCCCTCCTTGGCCTCGATCGAGACCGTGAAGGCGGTCTCGTGGCGCGATTCGTTGTGCCGCGTCATCAGCGGCAGGCCCAGTTGATCGACCCGATCGCGGGTCAAGGCCAGGCAGATCAGCCCGCGGCCGTGGGTGGCCATGAAGTTGATCGCCGCCGGCGTCGCCATCTGGGCCGGGATCACCAGATCGCCTTCATTCTCGCGGCCTTCATCATCGACCAGGATGAAGATGCGGCCGTTGCGGGCGTCCTCGACGATCTCCTCGATCGGGGACAGAAATTCACGATCCTTGGTCACGGCGTCATCGCCTCCTGGAGCCGCGCGACATAGCGCGCCAATACATCGACCTCGAGGTTGACGCGATCGTCCCGATCGAGCGTCCCGAAGGTCGTGCGCGACAGGGTATGGGGAATGATGTTGACCTCGAAGCGCGCCCCCTCGACCCGGTTGACGGTCAAGGAGACGCCATCGACGGCGACCGAGCCCTTGGCCGCGATCAACGGCGCCAGCGCCTCGGGCGCGGCGATGACGAAGCGCGCCGAGCCGCCGACCGGCGCCCGTTCGACCACCGCGCCGACGCCATCGACATGGCCGAGGACGATATGGCCGCCGAGTTCGTCGCTGGCCTTGAGCGGGCGCTCGAGATTGACTGGCGTCCCCGGCCGCCAATCGCCGAGGGTGGTGCGCGCCAGGGTCTCGGCCGAGACCTCGGTCGCGAACCAGCCGGGACCGGTCTCGACCACCGTCAGACAGGCGCCCGAACAGGCGATCGAGGCGCCGATGGCGATGGCGTCGACGTCGTACGCGGTCTCGATGGCGAGGCGCGCCTCGTCCGTGCCGCGCTCAATGGCGCGCACCGATCCGAGGTCGCTGACGATGCCGGTAAACATGGGCGGGAGCCTAGCCCGGAATTCTCACAATAGCCATGGTTTGCGGCGCGTCCAGGGGATGCGATCCGCTAGAATAAGGCCGAAGAGCATAGCGGCGCTATGGTCGAGGCCTTTGACGCGGCGGGCGCGCGCCTGGGCGCGACCCTCCGGGCGTCGCCGTCGTACCGACAGGGTGCGTCATGCCGCTTGCCCGATGCGCCGCATCGCGCTGCGCGGCCTTCCTGCCCTGTCGGTACGACGGCGACGCGCAAGCCATGGTTATTGTGAGATTTCCGGGCCAGCCATTCGGGCGTAGGTTTCCATCGCGTCGTCGCCGATTTCGTCGATACCCAGGCGGCGATAGGCCGGCGCCTCGGCCAGGCCCTCGACGGCGAGCGCGCCGACCGCCGCCAGGCCGTCGCCGCCGATCAGGCGCGGCGCCCGGAACCAGTGGATGCGATCGACCAGCCCACGCCGCAACAGGGCGCCGGCGAGCGCGGCGCCGCCCTCGACCATGAGCCGCGTCAGGCCGCGATCGCCGAGCGCCATCAACGCAGCCTCGGCGTCGGGACGACCGTCGGCGCCCGGCGCGATCGGGATCACCATGCAGCCCGCCGCCTCGAGTGCCGTCTTGGCGTCCTCGGGGGCGTCGTCGCGGGCGATGATCCACAGCGGCCGGTCCTCGGCCGAGCGGACCAGACGGCTGGTCGGGGGCAGGCGTAGGCGGCTGTCGAACACCACCCTAGCCGGCGATCGGTCGGCCATCCCCGGCAATCGGCAATCGAGCCCCGGATCATCGGCGATGGCGGTATCGACGCCGATCGCGACCGCATCGGACCCGGCCCGCAGAAGATGCGCCCGCGCCCGCGCCGCGGCGCCGGTGATCCAGCGGCTCTCGCCGGTTCGGGTGGCGATGCGTCCGTCAAGCGTGGTCGCGAGCTTGAGCAGCACCTGAGGCCGGCCGTGGACGACCCGGGTCAGGAAACCGGCGTTGGCTTCGGCGGCGTGCTCGCGACAGAGGCCGACCGCGACCGCGACGCCGGCCGTGCGCAGCATCGCCAGGCCGCGCCCGGAGACACGCGGATCGGGGTCCTCGATCGCCGCCACCACCCGGGCGACGCCGGCCGCCGCCAGGGCTTCGGCGCAGGGCGGGGTCTTGCCGTGGTGGGCGCAAGGCTCCAGGCTCACATAGGCGGTGGCGCCCCGGGCCGCCGCCTCCCCGGCCCGACGCAGGGCCTCGGTCTCGGCATGGGGGCGGCCGCCGGCGCCGGTCCAGCCGCGACCGACCACCCGCCCATCCTTGACCAGGACGCAACCGACCGCCGGATTGGGCCAGGCCCGGCCGAGCGCGCGCCGGCCGAGCCAGATTGCCGCCGTCAGATGGCGGCGGTCGGCGGGGTCAAGATTGGTCGTCACTCAGCTTGCCGATGAAGTCGCCGAAATCCTTGGCCTCGCGGAAATCGCGATAGACCGAGGCGAAGCGCACATAGGCGACCTGATCGAGATTGGCGAGGGCGTCCATCACCATCTCGCCGATCACGGTCGAGGGGATATCGGGCTCGCCCAGGCTCTCCAGGCGGCGCTGGATGCCGTTGACGATACGCTCGATCCGATCGGGTTCGACCGGGCGCTTGCGCAAGGCGATGCTGATCGAGCGGGCCAGTTTCTCGCGGTCGAAGGGCACCCGGGCGCCGCCCGACTTGACCACCGTCAGATCGCGGAGCTGGACCCGCTCGAAGGTGGTGAAGCGCGACCCGCAGCCGGCGCAATGGCGCCGCCGCCTGATCGCGGTGTTGTCCTCGGTCGGACGCGAGTCCTTGACCTGGGTATCGTCACTTCCGCAGAACGGACAGCGCATGCTCCCTCTCCCGTCGACGACCTCGGAATTTTAGTCAGCTATCAATGGCATAAAGCGGAAACCGCCGGCACATGGCCTCGACCGTCCCACGCGCGGTGGCCTCGACGGCGGTGTTGTCGCCCCCCTTGGCGAGGCCGTCGAGCACATCGGCGATCAGGTCGCCGACCTGGCGGAACTCGGCGATGCCGAAGCCCCGGGTGGTCCCCGCCGGGGTGCCGAGACGAATGCCCGAGGTCACCGTCGGCTTTTGCGGGTCATCCGGCACGGCGTTCTTGTTGCAGGTCATCGCGGCGTTCTCGAGGCTGCGTTCGGCGTCGCGTCCGGTCAGCCCCTTGGCCCGCAGATCGACCAGCATGAGATGGGTATCGGTGCCGCCCGACACCAGATCGTAGCCACGCGCGGTCAAGGTCTCGGCCAGGGTCTGGGCATTGTCGACCACGGCCCGGGCATAGACCTTGAACGCGGGCTGGAGCGCCTCGCCGAAGGCCACCGCCTTGGCCGCGATGACGTGCATCAGCGGACCGCCCTGGAGGCCGGGGAAGATGGCCGAGTTGATTTTCTTGGCCAGGTCCTCGTCGTTGGTCAGGATCATGCCGCCGCGCGCCCCGCGCAGGGTCTTGTGGGTGGTGGTGGTGACGATATGGGCATGCGGCAGCGGGCTGGGATGGGCGCCGCCCGCGACCAGACCGGCGAAATGCGCCATGTCGACCATCAGGCAGGCATCGACCGCGTCGGCGATGGCGCGGAACCGCGCGAAGTCGATGAACCGGGGATAGGCCGAACCGCCGGCAATGATCAGCTTGGGCCGATGCTCGTGGGCCAAGGCCTCCAAGGCTTCGTAATCGATCCGGCCGTCGCCGCGAACGCCGTATTGGACGGCGTGGAACCATTTGCCCGACAGATTGGGCGCCGCGCCGTGGGTGAGATGGCCACCCGCCGACAACGCCAAGCCGAGCACCGTATCGCCGGGCTTGACCACGGCCATGAAGGCGCCCTGATTGGCCTGCGCGCCGGAATGCGGCTGAACATTGGCGAAGGCGCAATCGAACAGCTTACGGGCGCGCTCGATGGCCAGCGACTCGGCGATGTCGACGAAGGCGCAGCCGCCGTAATAGCGCCGCGCCGGATAACCCTCCGCGTATTTGTTGGTCAACACCGAGCCCTGGGCCTCGAGCACCGCGCGGCTGACGATATTCTCGGACGCGATCAGTTCGATGCCATCGTTCTGACGATCGAGTTCATGCGCAATCGCGGCGGCGATCTCCGGGTCCGCTTCGGCGAGACGCCGCGTGAAGAAGCCGCTTTTGGACGCGGCCGGGCCAATATCCGACATCGACAATCCTTATCCTCTACCTCGGCTATCCCATCGTTCGCGGCTGATGACATGGACGCGGCCCAGGGTCAAGCCCATAGACCGGGGTGGATTCGATGACGCCCCATTCCGCCTAGCTAGCATATCTAGCGGTTCGTCACCAGCCCGCCACCAAGGGTAATGGATGCGAATGTGGGATTGCGGAGACCGCCCACCCCAACAGCGAAACCGCCGATGCCCTTTGGTTTCCTTTCCACCATCCAAACATGTAAATTGGTTAACCTGAACTAAGGCTGAACTCTATTTCGTTTTATCTATTGACATGCTGCTTCCGACATGCAAATTAAGCGTCCGCCTGCACCCAATGAAGGAAGCGTGACTATGGACACCGAGGCTCGCGAGAAATTATCTCACGAAGAAATATTGAAGATGACGGCGCAAATCGTTTCTGCTTACGTCAGTCACAACGAGCTGCCCGGGTCTCAAATTCCGGAAGTGATCAAGTCGGTTTACGGGACCCTCGAATCACAGAAATCCGGTGACGCGGCGGCCGCGCAAGAACCGCCCAAGCCGGCGGTCTCGGTGCGCAAGTCGGTGACCCCCGATTACATCGTCTGCCTGGAAGATGGCAAGAAGCTGAAGATGCTCAAGCGGCATCTCCGCACCACCTACAACATGACGCCCGAGGAATATCGCGCCAAGTGGAGCTTGGCCGCTGATTATCCCATGGTCGCCCCCAACTACGCCGCGCAGCGGTCGGCCTTCGCCAAGAAGATCGGCCTTGGCCGCAAGCGCGCCGGCGCCCGACGCGGTGGACGCAAGGCGGCGCGCTGATCGTCCAAACACACGCTTCCATCGCGACGGTCGGCCGACGCGAGGACGGGTGCGCGCGATCGACGCGAGACGATCGAAACGAGAAATTGAAATGAAAAACGGCCCGGTGGAAACTCCACCGGGCCGTCTCCTTGTCGTCGCGGCGTCGGGTTGTCGCGACGCCGCGATGGCGGCCGTTTAGATGCCGGTCGCGTAGTCGTACTGGCCATTCTTCCACTCGTAGAAGACATAGCCTGGGGCGGTAACGTCGCCCTTCTTGTCGAAGCCGATGTTGCCGAGCACGGTCTCGAACTTGTTGCTCCGCAACGCCTTGATCAAGGCATCCAAATCCAGCGAACCAGCTTTTTCGGCGGCCTGGGCGAATGCCTGAATGGTGCCATAGGTATAGAGGGTATAGCCCTCGGGCTCGTAGCCCTCGGCGCGGAACCGCTCGACGACCGGCGCCGCGACCGCGTTCTTGCGCGGGTCGGGACTGAAGGTCATCAGCGTGCCCTCGCCGGCCTTGCCGGTGATCGCCCAGAACTCCTGGGTGACCAGGGCATCGCCGGAAATCAGGCGCGCCTTCAGGCCTTGCGCGCGCATCTGGCGAACGATCAAGCCGGCCTCGGGATGGTAGCCGCCGTAATAGAGAACATCGATTTTGTTCTTCTTGAGCTTGCTGACCAGGGCCGAGTAATCCTGCTCGCCGGCGGTCACGGTATCGTAGAGGGTTTCCTTGATGCCGCGCTTGTTGAGCTGTTTCTTGGTCTCGTCGGCGAGCCCCTTGGAATAGGCCTGCTTGTCGTGAACGATGGCGATGCGGGCGTTGCCGTAATGATCGGCGAGGAAGTTGCCGGCGACCAAGCCTTGCTGATCGTCGCGGCCACAGGTGCGGAACACGTTGTCGCCGCCCTCGTCGGTGAGTTTCGGATTGGTCGAGGCCGGCGAAATCTGGAGGATGCCTTCCTCCTCGTAGACCTTGGACGCCGGGATCGACGAGCCCGAGCAGAAATGCCCGGCGACGAAAACCACGCCCTTGCCGACGAATTCGTTGGCCACGGCCACGGCCTGCTTGGGATCGCAGGCGTCGTCGCCGACCTCGAGCACCAGCTTCTGGCCGAGAACGCCGCCGGCGGCGTTGATGTCGGCGACCGCCATTTCGGCGCCGCGCCGCATCTGTTCGCCAAAGCTCGCGTATTGGCCGGTCATCGGACCGGCGGTGGCTATGACGATGTCGGCGCGTGCTGGGATCGCCATCATCGCCATGCCGGCGACCGCGGCGAGTAGGCTAATTCGGGTCCGGTTCATGAGAGTGTCTCCCTTTGGATAGTGGACCGAGATAATTGTCGAGAGCACTCGCGGCGCCGCCTTTGGCGACCGCATGAAACCCCTGCGCTCTCGAAGAACCGCGCAGTTTATCATGCCACGAAGGCAACGAAAACGGGCGCGGGTGGAGTAGCGTGTTCATCACGCGCCGGCCTCGCTCCCGGGCCGGCGGCGGTATCCCCAAAGCCCCTGGCGCTCGTAGAGCCACGGATACTGGCTCACCATGCGCGCGACATGGGTGAGGCGGAACGAGATCAGGCCGATAATCATCAGCGCCCCGGTCCCGACCAGGAAACCGGGAATCGACAGGCCATCGCCCTCGAACAGCGACCAGGTGAGAAAGCGGTTGGCGAGCCCGAGAAGAACGGAATAGATGACGACTTGCCGTGGCGATTGCCACGACGAGGCCACGGCATGCCCGGTCATCCACGCGGCGCCGCCCAGAATGACCAGGGTCAGGCCGACGAAGACCGCGGGCGTGGTTCCCAATATCTGTTGCATGGTCGTGCTCTCCCGTTCTCTCAAGCGGTCCGACTTGAACCCCTAGCCACCTTCGAGGTAGGCGCCGCGGACTTCCTCGTTGGCCAGGAGTTCGTCGCCGCTGCCTTCAAGCACCACCCGGCCGGTGGCCATGACATAGCCGCGATGGGCCAGGCGCAGGGCGTGAAAGGCGTTCTGTTCGACCAGGAAAATGGTCATGCCCTGGCGCTCGTTGATCTCCCTGATGACGGAAAATATTTGCTTGACCAGTAACGGCGCCAGGCCCAGCGAGGGCTCGTCGAGGAGGAGCAACCTGGGCCGGCCCATCAGCCCCCGGGCAATGGCCAGCATCTGTTGCTCGCCGCCCGACAACGTGCCGCCGCGCTGGTTCTGGCGCTCCTTGAGAATGGGAAACAGCGTGAAAGCGCGATCGATGTCTTCATCGACATGACTGCCGTCGGTCGAGGTCGCCCCTATCTGAAGGTTCTCGAGCACGGTCATGCGAGAAAAGATGCGCCGCCCCTCGGGAACCTGGGCAATGCCGCCGCGAACGATCTCGTAGGTCGGCGCCTGGGTGATGTCGCGTCCCTCGAAGACGACGCGCCCGCTCCGTGCCCTGAGATTGCCGCAAATAGTCATCAACAGGGTCGATTTGCCTGCCCCGTTAGCGCCAATCAGGGTAACGATCTCGCCTTGCCGGATATTGACGTCGACCCCGCGCAGGGCCTCGATTTTGCCGTAGGCGGCGCGTATATCGGTCACGGCGAGCATCATTGCCGCTCTCCGCCGGCGGCCAACCCGTCGTCGTCGTCGTCCTCGCCGAGATAGGCGCGGATCACCGCCGGATCGTTGCGCACTTCCTCGGGCGTTCCATCGGAGATCTTGCTACCGTAATCGAGCACCACGATGTGGTCGGAAATGCCCATGACCACGCTCATGTCGTGCTCGATCAAGAGAATACCGATGTTGTGCTGTTCGCGGATGACCATCAGAAGCTCGTTGAGCTCGGCCGATTCGTGCGGATTGAGACCGGCGGCCGGCTCGTCGAGGCAAAGCTGGACCGGCGCGATGCACATGGCGCGGGCGATCTCCAGGCGACGCTGGGCGCCATAGGGCAGGTTGCCGGCGTTTTCGTCGGCGAGTTCCAGCAACTCCACCTTGTCGAGCCAATAGCGGGCCAGTTCCATCGCCTCGTGCTCGGCGCGACGATAGCGGCCGAGATTGAACAACCCGGCAAGCGAAAAGACCGAGGCCCGCATCAGCTTGTTGTGTTGAGCCGCGATCAGGTTCTCCAGCACCGACATGCCCGAGAACAGGCGGATGTTCTGGAAGGTGCGGGCGACGCCGGCCTGGGCGATGCGGAACCCTTCCATGCGCTCGAGATAGCGCGGCCCCGAGGCCGTGTGCAAGGTGAGACGCCCGGCGGTCGGTTGATAAAAGCCCGTCAGACAGTTGAACACCGTCGTCTTGCCGGCGCCGTTGGGGCCGATGATGGCGGTGATCTCGCGCTCTCGGGCGGTGAAGGACAGATCGTCGATCGCCACCAAGCCACCGAAACGCATGGTCAAATGCTCGACCGACAACAGCGGCGGACTATCGCCGCCCGCCTCGTCACCAGCAACGTCGGCGAGCGCCGTCATGGCTCGCTCTCCTTGGATACCGCGGCCGCCTTCAGGCGGATGGTCGGTTCGCGATGGGCGAGCAGGCCACGCGGTCGCCAGATCATGATCAGCACCATGCCGGCGCCGAAGGCGAGCATCCGGAACTGGGCCAGATCGCGGAACCATTCCGGCGTGCCGATCAGCAGGATCGCCGCCACCACCACGCCGATCTGGCTGCCCATGCCGCCCAGCACCACGATCGAGAGAATGATCGCCGATTCGATGAAGGTGAAGCTCTCGGGGCTGATGAAGCCCTGGCGGGTGGCGAAGAACGACCCAGCGAAGCCGGCGAACATGGCGCCGATGCCAAAGGCCGTGAGCTTGGTATTGGTCGGATTGATGCCCAGCGAGCGGCAAGCGATCTCGTCCTCGCGCAGGGCTTCCCACGCGCGCCCCAGGGGCAGCTTACGAATCCGCAGGGTAAAGGCGTTGGTGATCAACGCCAGCACCAGGATCAGGTAATAGAGAAAGATGATCCGATGCAACGACGAGTAGGGAATGTCGAATAACTGGTTGAATGAGACGACCCCCTCGCCCGGATGACGGGTGAAGGGAAAGCCGAAAAAGGTCGGCCGGGGAACGCTCGACAAGCCATCTGGACCACCGGTGAAATCATACCAGTTGATGAGAATGATCCGCACCATCTCGCCGAAGCCGAGGGTGACGATGGCCAGGTAGTCGCCGCGCAGGCGCAGAACCGGAAAGCCCAGGGTGACCCCGGCGGTGGCGGCGAGCAGGCCGGCCAGCGGCAAGGACAGCCAGAAACTGAAATCGAAGTTGAGCGCCAACAGGGCGTAACTGTAGGCGCCGACCGCATAGAAGGCGACATAACCGAGATCGAGCAGCCCCGCGAGCCCGACCACGATGTTGAGCCCCCAGCCCAGCATCACATAGGTCATCACCAGGATGGCGAGATCGAGGAAACGACGATCCGCGAAAGGCATGAACGGGATCAGAAGGGCGAAGGCGATGGCGAAGGGCGCGATCCAGCGCGCCGAACGCTGCACCGAGGCGCCGATCCGATCCATCACGCTGTCGCTATCGACCTCGGCGACGGCGCCGCCGCGCCCGACCATCCAGATCGCGCGGATGAAGATCACCGCCGCGAACAGGACCACCATCCAGTTGACGGTCTTGCTCGGAAACGGCAGCAGTGCCGTGTTGTCGGTCAGCAGCAGCGCGATCAGCAGGCCCATGACGGCGCCGGCGCCAACCAGCACGGGCCAGGGGTGGCCGAGGCGCAACAACGCAAATCCCATGCGCCCGACGAACACCAACGCGACCGTGAACCCGACCGCGCCGAACCGGGTGACGATCGTGAGGCCATTGCCGCCCGGCACCGTTTCCAGACCGACCATGAAGATCGCCAACGCGAAGGCGACCGCCGCGGCGATCGCGCTCTCCTTGATCACGGCCGCCATGTCGAGGCTCTTCTCCGTGGCCAGGCTCGCTACCGCCATCGCCTCAGACCTTCTCGATCTCGGGTTTTCCGAGCAAACCCGTGGGTCGGAATATCAGCACCAGGACGAGAACCCCGAAGGCCGCCACGTCCTTGTATTCAAGCGTGAAATAGGCCGACCAAAAGACCTCGATCAGGCCGATCATCAACCCCCCCAGCATGGCCCCCGGAATCGATCCGATCCCGCCCAGCACCGCCGCCGTGAAGGCCTTCATGCCGGCCAGGAAGCCGATGAAGAAGTGGACCACGCCATAGTAGAGGACGACCATCATTCCGGCCACCGCCGCCAGCGCCGAGCCGATCACGAAGGTCATCGAAATGGTGCGGTCGACATTGACCCCGAGCAGCCCCGCCATGATCCGATCCTGCTCGCAGGCGCGCTGGGCTCGGCCCAGACTGGTATTGCCGATGAACAAGGTGAATAGCGCCATCAACACCACCGTGATGACGACGATGAAGATCTGGATATAACTCAACTGCACGGTGAAGCCGTTGGCCTCGGCGATGATGAAGCCGCCGTCGATGATCGGCTGGATCGGCTTGATGCGCGCCCCTTGCACAAGCTGGACGTAGTTTTGGAGAAATATCGACATGCCGATGGCCGAGATCAACGGCGCCAATCGAAACGACCCCCGCAGCGGCCGATAGGCTATGCGCTCCACCGTCCAGCCGTAGATCGCGCTGAACAGCATCGCGACGATCAGCACGATGACCAGTTCAAGCGGTATCCAGGTGATCCCCGCCACGCCCAGAATGGTGAAGCAGATCAGCGAGATGAAAGCGCCGATCATATAGATCTCGCCATGGGCGAAGTTGATCATGCCGACGATGCCATAGACCATGGTATAGCCAATGGCGATCAGGCCATAGATCATGCCCAAGGTGACGCCGTTGATCAGTTGCTGAAGAAAATAAAGCATCCGTCCCGCTTTTCGCCTTACCCCCACGCCGGCGTTTTGCTACCCAAAATCGGTGCCGCGCGCAACTCGAAACCCAACCCTAAACGTTCCGCCCGGGCATTCTCTTTATCGCCGATCGCCCCCGTTCGCCGTGCCGCGGTGCCCTCGGAACGGACCATACTTCGGGCGTCGATGCAAGACCCCCTCTCCAAACGAAGGCGGGACGTGCCCCCTGGATGGGTGCCGTGCGCTGGGTTAGTCTCGGCCCGGGGAGGGCAGCGGCGTGACGGCGCCAACACGGCATACGAGCCAAGAAACGACGCATCCGCGATCGCCGACGGCGATCCAGCGGCGCTGGCTCGCACGCGGCATCGCCCAAGCCGGCGGCAAGTTGCCACTGTTCGACGAGCACGGCCGCTCGATCAGCGCCCAGACGATCCGAAGCTGTATCCGCAAGGGCTGGGCCGAACCCTGGATCCATAACCCGATCAAGCCCGATTGGCTGGTCTGCAAGCTGACCCCGGCCGGCCGCGAGGCGCTCGGCCGCTGTCGCTCCCAAGAACGCTTACCCGACGATGCATCCCGATAATCCGCGCGCACCCAACCATCGCTGTTCGGTTCGGCCGATAGACGCCGCGAGCCTGGTCATCGTTCGCGGCCATGGCCCCGGTGCCCGGGTGCTCATGGGCCGCCGCCGCCGGGCCAGTTCCTTCATGCCCGGCTGGTACGTATTTCCAGGCGGCCGGGTGGAGCCCGCCGACGCCACGCCCGCGCCCGGTCCGGCCCTTGGCGACGAGGCCGCGGCGCGCCTGACGGCCCGTTGCCATGGAACCGACCCGCGCGCGCTGGCGGTGGCGGCGATTCGCGAAACCTTTGAAGAGACCGGCCTTCTCATTGCCCGCCCCACCGAAACGCCGAACGCGGCCACGGCGATCGCCAGCGGTCGATTCTGGAGGGCCTGCCAGGCGGCGCGGGTGGCGCCCGATCTCGGCGCCCTCGCCTATATCGCCCGGGCGATCACCCCGGCGTCCTATCCGAAACGCTTCAACGCCCGCTTCTTCTTGACCACCCGCGTCCCCGAGAACGACGCGCTGATCGGCGATGGCGAACTGGTCGATCTGCGCTGGGTATCCTTGGCCGATCCCGGCGATCTGGCGATCGCCGGGGTGACCGCCTTCGTCCTCGACCGCGCCCGCACCTACCTCCGTGGCCAGGCCCCCGTCCGCGTGCCGGTGCTGTGCCATGTCGGCGGTCGGCAACGCCTGCTGGCCGACTGACGACGCCCGTGGCGGCGCTGGCCCTCACACCCTCGGCGCGACGCCGGAACCTGGCCGCGGTGATCGCCTCGATGGCGGTGACCAGCCTGATTTATGGCCTGACCATGCCGTTGCTGGCGCTGGTCCTCGATCGCCAGGGCGTCGACGCCAAGCTGATTGGCCTGAGCGCCGCCTCGCAATCCTTCGCCGTCTTCGCCGTCGCCCCGATCGCCCCGCGCCTGCTGCGGCGCTGGGGGCCGGCGCGACTGATGCTGCGCTGCATCGTGGTCAACATCATCGCCTTTCTGATGCTGCCGCTGTTCGACTCCTTATACGCTTGGTTTCCGCTGCGTTTCGTGATCGGAGCCGCCGGCAGCACGTTGTGGATCGCCGGCGAAACCTGGATCAACCAGATCGCCGACGAGCGTTCGCGCGGCCGCTTGGTCGGCCTTTACGGCGCCGCGCTGTCGGCCGGGTTCGCGCTCGGCCCCCTCTCGCTCGGCCTCACCGGGAGCGAGGGCTGGACTCCCTTCCTCGCGGCGGCGGGGATGATGCTGATCTCGACCGGTCCGTTGCTGCTCGCTTACGCGGTGTCGCCGCGTGTCGACGGCGGCCCCTCGGGCGGCTTGCCGAGCCTTCTCTGGGCGGCGCCGACGGCGATGCTGCTCAATCTGGTGTTCGCCGCCGCCGACGGCGCCCTGTTGTCGTTCCTGCCGATCTACTTCGTGCGCTTGGGCTTCGACGAGGCCAACGCGCTTTACCTTCTCGCGGTCCTCGGCGCCGGCGGTATCGCCTCGCAATATCCGATCGGCTGGCTCGGCGATCACGTCGACCGGCGCCTGATCCTGATCGTCTGCATCGCCTCCCTGATCGCCGGTCTCGCCCTGATGCCGCTGGCGATCGGCGCGACGCCGCTCGATTGGCTCTACGTCTTCCTGCTCGGTGGCGTCCTGGGGGCGCTCTACAATCTGGGAGTCGTGCTGCTGGGGGAACGTTTCAGGGGCGCCGAGCTGGCCACGGCCACGACCCTGTTCACGGTGATGTGGAACCTCGGCAGCATCGCCGGCCCGCCGCTCGGCGGCGCCGGCATGGCGGCTTTCGCGCCGCACGGGCTGCCGCTGACGGTGGCCGCCATGTTCGCCCTTTATCTACCGGTGCCGGTGATCGATCATCTGCGGCGGAAACGTCGCCGAAAACGAGGCGATACTTGACAGGCGGGCCTTGGTCGCTATCCTCGCCAGCCCCAGGACGCGACCGGGTACGAGGGTGCCATCATGGCCAAGCCGAATACGATTCTGATCAAGCTCGAAAGCACGGCGGACACGGGCTACTTCTATACCGCCAAGAAGAACCCGCGCAAAACGACCGAGAAGCTCACGTTCCGCAAATACGACCCGGTCGCGCGCAAGCATGTCCTGTTCAAGGAAACCAAGATGCGTTGAGGCGCTGGCCGCCGCCGCGTCGATCCGCCTCGTCTCTCCCTCTCCGGCTCAGCCGGTCGCCATCATCACGCAATTCCGACCGCCGCGCTTGGCCGCGTAAAGCGCGTCGTCGGCGCGTTTGAGCAGGTTCTCGGGCGTGTCCGAGCCGCCGGTCGTGGCGGCGACGCCGATGCTGACCGTGACCGTGGTCTCGCCGCCATCCGACAAGCCGAAGGGAACGCCGGAAATCGCCTGGCGCAGGCGCGAGATCACCGCCTCGGCGAGGGCGATTTCGGTGTCGGGCATGACGATGACGAATTCCTCGCCGCCGAGACGCGCGGCGAGATCGCTGGCGCGGATCCCGCGTTTCAGGCGCGCCGCCACCTCGCGCAAGATCTCGTCGCCGATGGCGTGGCCGAAGCGGTCGTTGACCGCCTTGAAATGATCGATGTCGACCATCGCCACCGCCAGTGATTTGCTTTCCCGGGTCAGCCGCTTGAGCGAGGCATCGAGATGCGAGGTCAGATAGCGGCGATTGTAAAGACCGGTGAGACTATCGGTGATGGCCAGCGACATCGAGCGTTCATAGGCGCTGTGTAGACGATCCTGATAGCGTTTGTGGCGGAGCTGGCTGCGCGAGCGGGCGATCAATTCATTGTGATCGATCGGCCTGTAGATATAGTCGTTGACGCCGAGATCGAGGGCCTTGGCGAGACGTCCATCATCGCCCTCGTTGATGACCATCAGAAGCGGCACGCCGCGGGTCGCGTCACGGCTGCGCATCTGCGAACAGAGGCGCAGGCCATCGAATTTGGGCATATCGAGATCGACGACGATGAGCTCGAAGTCGTCGCGTTCGGTGGCGTCGAGCGCCTCGTGGGCGTCGTCGATCCGGGTGACGGTGTTTTCGCGCCCAAGAACCTCGGTGATCATTTCGGCGCCGTCACCGGCGTCGGCGACGACCAGAACCCGGCCATCGCGGCCGTTGTCGATATTGAAGGTCTCGTCCTCGGGCGCCCCGAGTTGCAGGCTGGTATGATCGCGCAGGCGCAGTTCGTCGAGCACCAGCTTGAGCCGCAGCAGCGAGCGCAAGCGCGCGAACATGGCGATCTCGTTTATCGGCTTGGTCAGGAAATCGTCGGCGCCGACGTCCAGGCCGCGAACCCGGTCGGCCGGCTCGCTCAAGGCCGTCACCATGATCACCGGGATATGGGCGAGTTCGGGGTCCGCCTTCATGCGGGCGCACACCTCGAAGCCGTCCATGCCCGGCATCATGATGTCGAGCAGCACGATGTCGGGCTTGAGCTCGTTCATGCGCTCGAACGCCTCGAACCCGCTGACGGCGGTGGTGACCTCGTAATATTCGCCCGTCAGCTTGGCCTCCAGAACCTTGACGTTCAGGGGCTGGTCGTCGACGACGAGGACACGAGCGGACATGGAATGCCTAATTCACGAAGCGTTTAACGGTATCGATGAACTGAGTCACGGTGATCGGCTTGGCGATATATGCCTCGCAGCCCCCATCGCGGATTTTTTCCTCGTCCCCCTTCATCGCGAAGGCGGTGACGGCGACGATCGGGATATCGTGGATGCTGTCGTCGCTCTTGATCCAGCGCGTCACCTCAAGGCCGGAAACCTCGGGCAACTGGATATCCATGATGATCAGATCGGGGTGATGTTCGCGCGCCAGCGCCAGCGCCTCCTGCCCGTTCTTGGTCTGCAGCGTATCGTAGCCGTGCGCCTGCAACAGATCGCGGAAGAGCTTCATGTTGAGCTCGTTGTCTTCGACGATCAAAATGGTTTTACCCATTCACCCATCCCTGTGTGAGGCCTCGATCGAGGCCCGGAAGCAAAATGTCACCTAGAGGGTTGCCTGATTCCTGCAATCGACCCTAGGGAAAAACGGTTACAGTATCGTTACCCGTGGTTCGCGCCCGGTCATTGGTTTCGCGGGCGGACCGAAGACGGCAGTCTAGCACAGCACGGGGTCGGGCCGGGCGGGATTACGCCACTGGTCGCCATTCGGCAAGCCGTCAAGGAGAGTTGCTCATGCGGATCGGCGTCGATGTCGGCGGCACCAAGATCGAGGCCATCGCCCTCGATGGCGGCGGCGCGCGGTCGCGGCGGCGGGTGGCGACGCCACGGGGCGACTACCCGGCCACGGTGGCCGCCATCGCCGGCCTGGTGACGGCGATGGAAACGAAACTCGGTGTCCGCGCCACCGTCGGGGTCGGCATTCCCGGGGCCATGTCCCGGGCCACCGGTCTGGTCAAGAACGCCAATTCGACCTGGTTGATCGGCAAGCCCCTGGGTCGCGACCTGGAAGCGGCGCTCGGCCGACCGGTCCGCCTCGCCAACGACGCCAACTGTTTCGCCTTGTCCGAGGCCAGCGACGGCGCCGGGGCCGGTTTCGACGTGGTGTTCGGCGTCATCCTGGGAACCGGCGTCGGTGGCGGCATCGTCGTCGGCGGGCGGGTGCTCGAGGGGCGCGACGCCATCGCCGGCGAATGGGGACACAACCCCCTGCCCCGACCCGGCGACGATGAACGTCCGGGGCCGACCTGCTATTGCGGTCGCGCCGGCTGCATTGAGACCTTCTTGTCCGGCCCGGCCTTGGCCGCCGATTATCGCGCCCACGGCGGCGACGACGCCAACCCGGCCGAACTCGCCGCCCGCGCCGAAGCCGGCGACGCCATCGCGCTTTCGACCATGAGCCGCTACGAGGACCGGCTCGCGCGCGCCCTGGCGGGGGTGATCAATCTTCTCGACCCCGACGCGATCGTCCTCGGCGGCGGCCTCTCCAACCTCGACAGACTCTATCGCGAGATGCCGCCGCGCTTACAGCGCCACGTCTTTTCCGACCGGGCCGACACGCCGATCCTCCGCGCCCGCCACGGCGATTCGAGCGGCGTTCGCGGCGCCGCCTGGCTGTGGCCCGCGCCGACCGGGACCGCGTCCACGATCAGCACGCGATCGGTGGAATGATCTCGATGCCGGTCAATTCGGCGCGGATCGAAAAATCCTCGTAGACCAGCTCGATCTCGCGCATGACCCCGTCGGCCTGCAGAACAATGCCGATCTCGACATCGGGGATTTCCGCCGCGCCGCCGAGCGGAAAAAACGCCGCCCGCACCGGCCAGGCCGTGACCGCCTCGCCCTGGTCGAGCAACGAGGGTAGCGTCTCGCGATCGCCGATGAAGGCGCTCACTTGACTGGGATTGGCCAATGACGAGCCGTCGAAGACCACCGCCGGGAAAACCCGCTTCCCTGCCTCGGCGGCGGTGATCAGCGCCGCCAGATGTCCGATCGGAAACAGGGTGCCGGCCGGCAAGGGTATGTCGCGCCGTTCGGGGTCGACGAAGCGCGCCCGGCCCGGACGAAGCGGATCGGCGGTCGCGGTCCCGTTGATCAGTTCGTCATCGCGGCCATCGGCGCGGCCGAGCTGGTGGAAACGGAAATGCAGCCCGTCCTTGGTTTCCCAACTCGCGAAGGCGGTCTCCGACGCGACCTCGGCCCCATCGCGATCGACAAGCCCTATGGAGAGCCGCTGATATAAAGTCCAGCCGTCGCAAGTATCGGCGGTCTCGACATGGATTTGGCCCTTGACGGCGATAATCTCGCCACCGCGCCGGGCCTCGCCGAGGGCCAGCGAATAGATCGCCCGATGCGACAGAAGCTCGACCGCACCGGCCGACGCGATGCCGGTTGCCGACCAGATCGCGAGCGCGCCAAGAAGCGCGACCCTTATCGGTAGTATCCACATCATCCCATGCCTGGCGCCGGTGGGCCGACGCCGACCATCGACGAGACGGGCGCCGGCGCCCCGTTCCCTCATATCACATCTTCCCGACGCTTTTTCCCGCATCTTCCGCGACCCATCGCCGTCGCCTGTTCACGACAGCGGAAAATCCTGCCCGCGCCGGAAATTCTTGCCCGGCATGGCGACAAAACGCGAAAAATTATCTTGAAATTACAAAGCGCCGTGTCTTGGCACGGGACTTGCTTCGTCATGTGCGGGGCATGACCGTGCTCCAAGGAACCCTTCCAAAAGGGAGAACAGGGACATGTCGTATAATGGTGGCCTCCGGTTACCGTCCGAGACCGAGTTGATCGAAAATGTCGGCCTGATCGCCGATCGGATCGTCGCCGCCTGCGTCAGCGATGGCGACGAATACGATCGCGACACCCGCATCCTGCTGGAACGGGCCCTGATCGTCGCCGCCGAGGCGCAGCAACGCCTCGCCGAGCAAAGCCAGCGCATCGCCACGCTTGAAACGCTGTCGTTCAAGGACGAGCTCACCGGGCTTTACAACCGTCGCGCCTTCAACGAGCACTTCGCGCGCACCCTGGCGATCGCCGATCGCCATGGCACGACCGGCGTGCTGGCCTTCATCGACCTCGACGATTTCAAGGGGATCAACGACGACTTCGGCCATTTGGCGGGCGACGCGGTATTGCGCCACATGGGCGAGTTGTTGACGCGCAACGTGCGGGCGACCGACTTCATCGCCCGTCTCGGGGGTGACGAATTCGCCGCCATCCTGGTCCACACCAACGCCAATGGCGGCCGCCAAAGGGCCGCCGCTCTCAAGCGCCTGGTCAATGGCACCCCGGTGCGCCACGGCAAGCACCGGATCGCGATCCGGGCGAGCTTCGGGGTGGCGCCGTTCGGCCCCGGCGACGACGCCGAGGTGGTGTTGGCCCGCGCCGACGAGAAGATGTATGCCAATAAACGCGCCCGAGCGGCGACGACCCCGTCACCGCTGCGACAGACCGCCTGAGGTCGCGGCCGCCGCCGGGACCATGCCCAGCCAGACGTTGCCGCGCGGCTAATCGCGTGCTAACCCGGGGCTCTTTCCCGGGCGACGAGGTGCGGCATGGCGCGGTTGGACGGCAAGGTGGCGATCATCACCGGCGGCGCCTCCGGGCTCGGCGCCGCCACCGCTCGGCGCTTCGTCGCCGAGGGCTGTCGGGTGGTGATCGCCGACATCGACGCGGCCAGCGGCGAGGCCCTCGCCAAGGAGCTTGGCGCGGCGTGCCTGTTCATCGCCGGCGACCACACCCGGCGCGCCGACAACGCCGCCACCGTGGCCGCGGCGCTCGACCGCTGGGGGCGTCTCGACATCCTGCACAACAACGCCGGAACCCCGTTCTCGGGCGCCTTCGAAGGGGTCGACGACGGCGAACTCGACCGCGTCGTCGGGGTCAATCTGTTCGGTCCCTTCCGCATGGCCCAGGCGGCCCTGACGGCGCTCCGCGCGCAAGCCAAGGCCAGCCCCGCCGGCGCCGCGATCCTGTTCACGGCCTCCTTGCAGGCGATCATGGCGCGACCCGGCTTCACCCCTTACACCGCCGCCAAGCACGCGATCACCGGGCTCACCCGGGGGTTGGCGCTGGAGCTCGCGCCCGACAACATCCGCGTCAACGCCATCTGCCCGGCCGCCGTTGAGACGCCGATGCTGAAGCACTTCCTGCCCT
>Ga0114931_10002479_pt1 | contig 23475 bp, 16 predicted proteins | sample 2SBtaG_FD_89579 | JGI IMG/M metagenome (GOLD analysis project Ga0114931, IMG submission 89579) | Deep subsurface microbial communities from Kolumbo volcano to uncover new lineages of life (NeLLi) - 2SBTROV14_V59a metaG | ecosystem: Environmental > Aquatic > Marine > Volcanic | place: Kolumbo... | reverse complement strand
GGTGGATCGCTTCGCCGAGGGCATGGTGGGGATTCCCGAGTCCGAACGCGCCCCAGGAGTGCCCGCCGGGGCCGCGGAACGTCACGCGGTAGCGGTGGCTGCCGAGCCCGCGATGGGTGATGCTGGTGGTGGAGATCCCGTCGATGCCGACCCAGCTGTCGATGCGGGGGCCGCCGGGTCGAAAGAGATGCTTGACGCCGCGCAGGTCGCCGAGGCCTTCTTCGCCGACGCTGCCCACGACCAGGATGTTGGCGTCGGTTTCCAGGTTGGCCCCATTCAGGGCCCGCACCACCGCGAGCACGAGGGAGAGGCCTCGGGTATCGTCGCTGATCCCCGGGGCGCGCAGGGTGTCGCCGTCGACCCGCACCCGGACGTCGGTGCCTTCAGGGAACACGGTATCGAGGTGGGCGTCGAACGCGACCGTGCGGGTCCCCGTACGGCCGGGCCGCCAGGCCAGGACGTTGCCCGCCTCGTCGATCCACACCGAGTCGATGCCCGCGGCCCGAAGCAGGTCGGCGAAGCGGCGGGCCCGCGCTTCTTCCATGAATGGCGGGGCGGGGATCTCGGTCAAGGCGATCAGGTCGGCCACCGTCTGCCGATCGGTCTCATCGATGATGCGAAACGCTTCGGCCACGGCGGGGAGGTTCCGCACCGTCCGGACTTCACGCTCGGCGGACTGGGCCCGGGCCGCGGGGGTGACCAGTGTTGAGACGGCGGTGAGCAGGGCGAGCGGTGACAGGGAACGTCGCGACATTGGAGGCACGGCCGATCGAAGTGGGTGCGCGGTGGCGTGGGTGGTCGGGAACGCCTTGGAGTTAACGATTATTCCGGAGAAGTGCTACCGCGGGCCTGGCCCGGGACGATCCGATACGCCTCCATGGCGCAATACTCCGGAAGTCCCAGACGGTCGGCGCGGGCCGCGGTATCGAGGTTGCGGTCCTCGACCCGTTGCCAGAACTCGCGGTCGTCGTGGCCGCCCGGGAACGGGGCGGTGTCTTTCTGGGACTGGTGCTTGAAGATGGCCAGCCGTTTCCAGCGCAGTTCGTCCTGGGAGAGGGGGACCAGGCAATCCGCTTCGGTGAGCGGCCACTCCTGCCAGGCGCCCCGGTAGAACCAGACTTCGGGGCGGGGGATCGCGGCCTGGTCGAGAGCCTGTTCAACGGCGTCGAGGCAGAGACGGTGCGTGCCGTGCGGATCGGAGAGGTCGCCGGCCACGAACACGAACTCGGGCTTCACCTCCTCGAGCAGTTCCCGGACGATCCTGACGTCTTGCTCGCCGATGGGACACTTGCGAACTGCGCCGGTCCGGTAAAAGGGGAGATTGAGGAAGCGCGCCGCCGCGGCCTGCAAGCCCACCACCTCGATGGCGGAGACCGCTTCGGCTTCGCGAATGAACCGTTTGAGGCGCTGAATGGGGGGCGTGTCGACGGCGCCGGGGAACTTGGCGGCGAACGTCTCCTCTACCGTCCGGTGAAACGCGGCCACCCGGTCGTCATCCACGCCGAGGGTTTCCGCCGCGCGCTCGACAAAGTCCAGATAACGCCGGACGTCGTGGTCGAAGACCGCGATGTTGCCGCTGGTCAGGTAGGCCACGGTCAGCCGGTTGTCGTTCTGGCAGAGTTTGCGCAGGATCCCGCCCATCGAGATGACGTCGTCGTCGGGATGGGGAGAGAACACCACGATCCGCCGGCCGGCGGGCAGGCGGGAGCGTCCCCGGATCTTCCCCATCAGGCGGTTGAAGATCTCCCCGTTGATGGGGCCCGGTCCCTCAGCGCGGGAGAGCAGGGGGCTCAGGTGGTGTTCCGCGTAGTCGGCGGCGGTCAGCTTGAGGATCGGTTTGCCGGTGACCTCGGCCAGCCACACCACGGCGCGCTCGGTGAGGGCGGGCGTCCACTCCACCTCCTGCAGCAACCACGGGGTGCCGATCCGGGTCAGGTCGGCGGCGGCCGCCTGATCGAGGTACACCGTGGCCCGGGGGTGGCGGGCCAGGAAGGTGGCGGTGACATCCGGGGTCACCTCCCCTTCCACCGCGCGCCGGACGATCGGCGCCTTGTGTTCGCCGGTGGCGATCAGGACGATCTCGCGCGCTTCGAGGATGGTGGCGATCCCCATGGTGATCGCCTCGTGGGGAACGTTGTCGACCCCGAAGAAGTCGGCCGCGGCGTCTTTCCGGGTTACCGTGTCGAGCGTGATGACGCGGGTTCGCGAATCGGCCGGGGAGCCGGGTTCGTTGAAACCGATGTGGCCGCTCCGTCCGATGCCCAGGATCTGGAGGTCGATGCCGCCGGCGGCCCGGATGGCGGTTTCGTACTCGGCGCCATACCGCTCGACGTCCGCCCGGGGGACGGACCCATCGGGGATGTGGACGTTCTCCGGGCGAATGTCGACGTGAGAGAAGAGGTTCTCCCACATGAACCGCCGATAGCTGTGAATGCTGTCGGGGTCCATCGGGTAGTACTCGTCGAGGTTGAAGGTGATGACGTCACGAAAGCTCAGGGTGCCGGCCTGGACCCGTTCGATCAGGCCCCGATAGATCCCGATCGGGGTGCTGCCGGTGGCGAGGCCCAGCACACAGTGGCCGCGGCGATCCACTTCCCGGTGGATGACGTCGGCGATGTGGCCGGCGAGGTGATCGGCGAGCGCCTGATTGTCCGCCATGACCACCGTGGGGATGTGTTCGCGATCCCGGGGGCCGTCGACGATGCCGGGCCCGGTGGGGGGAGTCCACATCGCCGGGTTCGGGTCGGCGGTGGCGGTCACAGGTCATCCACCCGGCACCCGGGTTCCTGGCCGTCGATGATCCGTTTTCCCAGGGAAAAACAGTGTTTGACGGCGTCGATCCGGTTGTCGAATTGCTGATCGTCGTCGAACGGGCGCATGCGGGGGCCACCGGGTCGTTCCCGGCTGATGACCAGGTAGGTGGTCCAGACGCCACGCCGCAGTTTCTGGGGATCCGCCTCGATGATGTACTGCCCGTACTGCTTGATCTCGCTGGTCTGCATGGACTGGGCGTTGCCGGGATTCACGCGAAGAAAATGAAGAATAGACGTCTCCGTGGTCCGGGGCCAGAGGGTGTCCGGTTCCACCGCGCCGACACGGGGGCTAGATTGTCCGGGGCTCGGGGCCGGGAGGAACCGGGCCCCGTCCCCGGGGCGTAGCGCAGTCCGGTAGCGCATCTGCTTTGGGAGCAGAGGGTCGCCGGTTCGAATCCGGCCGCCCCGACCTTGGTGACCACCCGACGCGGTCGGACCCCTCACGGTTGGCCGTCGAGACGCCCATGACCGAAACCCACGATCAACCCCGCCGGCCGTCGGAACGACGCGGCTCGTCCGACGAGTACGGCTTACCCCGGGACCGCCGGGAAGACGAGCGCCGGAGCGGGCAGCGGCGCCAGGCCGGAGACGGCGTGCCGCCGGGAGCGGAACGGCGTTCGGGCCGGGATCGGCGCCGAAGCGAACAGCGGGCCAAACAGCGGCGCAGTGGAGCCGACCGCCGCAGCGTGCCCGAGCGCCTGAACCGGGTCGCTTCCATCCTCCTCCCGGGTCTGCTGGCGCCCCGGGAACACGAGGAACCCGACGATTCGTCCGAAGTGTGACGGACGTCACAGAAGGGAAGGGATCTCCGGCCAAGATTCGTCGTGGTTGCACGCGTACCACGGGCAGCGCAACATGGGACGGCTTCCGGCCACCCATGGGCCATGAAGAAGACCGAGTCGTCGGCGATGGACCTGCCGGCGATTCGGTCTTTTGACGTCGGGATGGGGGAGGCGACCACCGGGGGTCGTCTCTCTGGGTCCGAGGGGCTATCGGACCAGGACCTCGCCTTCGAGTTCTTCGCCGCGGCCCCGGACCTCCGGGTAGTCCCGGTAGATGATGCGATAGGCGCGTTCGTACTCCGCCTGGTAGGCGTGTTCGGCTTCCTCGACGTTGACCAGTTGATCGAGGGGCTGGAGTCCGGTGCCGATCTGTCGGTACAACTGGCCATTCAGCAGTCGATACCGGGCTCCGTCTCCGCGTCGCGCTGCGCGTTCCCACGCGCTGTACACCGAGGCCACCAGGCCCTCGCGGACGGTAACGCAGTACCGGCTGGCCGGGAGGGATGGGGCTTCGGTCGCGAGGACCGGCGCGAGGAGAATGGACTGGATACGCCGGGCGCGCGGGGGAGGGGCCGGTACATCGACGGCCACGTGAACCCGGCGGCGGAACCGGGGGTCGCGGCGATCGTGGCGGCGGCGTTCCACCAGCACGGGGATTCGCCGGATGCGGCGCTCGCCTCGCCGGCGGTCGAGACCGACGCGACGCTCGCGGGGGGGCCGGCGGGGACCCGAAAGCCTCCCGGTTGGGGCCGGGGTCGGGAGCGATGCAGCAGGAACCTCGGAACCCGGTTTCACGTCCTCCCGTCCACCTGGTGCCAGGGTCGATCCATCCGGCCGCCTAAGTCTTGTATTGTCATAAGTTAAGCACGACCCCGCCTCGCGGGCCAGAGGCAACCGGTCATCCAGTTCGGTTGGCGTCCTGCCGATGATTTCTTCACGAACCGCAGGCAACGCCGGATGGCTCCATGAGAACGCTCCTGGTCGAAGACGACGCCGTATCCCGCCGCTTCCTTGCCGATCTGCTCGAGGCGAGCGGGTATCAGGTGACGGCGGTCGCCACGGCCGAGGAGGCCTGGGCGGCGTACGAGGAGCGATTCTTTCCCCTGGTGGTGGCCGACTGGCTGATGCCCGCCGAGCATCGCGACGGACTCGATCTGTGCCGGTCGATCCGCCAGCACCCGGCCGGTCGCAAAACCATGATCCTCGTGGTGACGGTTCGGGACCAAGCTCCGGACCTCGAGGCGGTGCTCGACGCGGGCGCGGACGATTACCTGTCCAAGCCGATCGACCCGAACGTGTTTCGGGTGCGGCTCCGCATTGCGCGGGAACGCCTGATTCATCGGCGGGCCCGGGAGTCGGTCGAGGCCGCGCTGCACATCTCGGAGTCGACGTTACGCTCCGTGGTCGCCTCCGCACCGCTCGCCATCCTGATCCTGGATCGGAATGCGGTCTGTACCTATGCCGATGGACGGGGGTTGTCCGCCCTGGGCTGGGAGCCGGGGGAGGTGACCGGTCAGCGGGCCGGCGAGATCTTCCGCGGGGCGAGAGAAGCGGAGACCCGGATTGCGGCGGCGCTACAGGGAGAAGAGGTGTGGGGCACGATGGACCTCGGGGATGCGGCGTTCGAGGCTTCCTACACCCCGCTCCGGGAGCGCAACGGAGCGATCGCGGGCGTGCTGGTCATTGCCACCGACGTGACCGAACGGCGTCGGATCCAGGAGGAAGTCCGGGAGGGAGAAGAACGGTTCCGCCGGTTGTCGGAAACGGCGTTCGAGGGCCTGGCGATGATCGAGGATCGTCGGGTGATCGACGCGAATCAGCAGTTCGCCGACATCTTTGGCTACGACCGGGAAGCGTTGCTCGGGACCGTGACCCGCGAGTTCCTGCACGAGGAGGATCGCCCCCGGCTGCGGACGATGATTGCCAACGGCGACCTCGGGCCGATTGCGCTGCGCGGGATCCGGGCGGACGGTTCGACGGTGGAGATTGAGGTCCGCCTCCGCCCGACGCATTTCCGCGGACGCGAGGTGATGGTGGCGGCGGTGCAGGATGTTTCGGAACAACGTCGGGCGGAAGAGGATCGCCAGCGTCTGGAGGATCGACTCCGGGACGCGGAGCGGCTCGAATCCCTCGGGGTGCTGGCCGGGGGGATCGCGCACGACTTCAACAATCTGCTGATGGGTGTCCTCGGCAACGCGGGTCTCGTCCTGATGGACGTGGAGGCCGATTCTCCGGCCGTGCATCACATTCGTCAGATCGAGGAGGCCGCCAACCGGGCCGCCGAGCTGACCGACCAGATGCTGGCGTTCTCGGGGCAGGGGAAGTTCGTCGTCGAGCCGGTGAATCTGAGCGACGTGGTCGACCACGTCCGTCGTGAACTCGACCAGGTGGTTGGGGACCGCGCGGCGCTGGTCTACCATCTCGAGAGCGATCTCCCCGCGGTCGAGGGAGATGCGCGGCAGCTCCAGCAGGTGGTGATCAATCTCGTGGACAATGCGGTCGACGCGGTGTGCTCCGGGGGCACGATCACGATCTCCACCGGCGTGCGGCGTCTCGATCGGGAGTCGATTCAGTCGGCGTCGGCGATGTCGGGAAACGCGACGGACGACGGGTACCGGGTGTACCTGGAGGTCGAGGACACCGGGTGCGGCATGGATGCGGGGACGGCCTCGCGGATCTTCGAGCCGTTCTTCTCCACCAAGTTCACGGGACGCGGCCTGGGGATGGCTGCGGTGGTCGGCATTGCCCGGGGGCACGACGGGGCGGTACACGTGCGCTCGGAACCGGGCGAGGGCACGGTGGTCACCGTGTTCCTGCCGCCGGTGGAACAGCCGGTGGCGTTACCGCTCCCGGACGTCGATCGACCGCCCGACGGATCGACGGCCGGCGAGCGACGCACGGTGCTGGTGGTCGACGATGAAGTGGCGGTCCGGGAAGTGGCCGGCGCGATGCTGGAACGGGAGGGGTACGACGTGCTGAGCGCCGGGGGTGGCACCGAAGGCGTGCAGCTCTTTTCGGCCCACCACCACGACCTGGCGGCGGTGCTGCTCGATCTGACGATGCCCGATCTCCGGGGAGACCAGGTGTTTGCCGAGTTCACCCGACTCGATCCATCGGTGCCGATCGTCATCATGAGCGGGTACGACGAGAAGGATGTCGTCAAGCGCTTTCCCCAGCCGGGCCTCGCCGGCTTCCTCCACAAACCGTTCGGGAGTACCGCGTTGCTCGAGGCCCTGCGCACGGCGCGGACCCCGGGGGAGCCACCTCAGTCGAGGGGCACCACCGGATCGACATCGGCCTCGTAGTCCACCGCCGGCAGGCCGAACCCGAACAGCTTCAGGAACTCCTCCTGATATCCGTCGAAATCGGTGACCTCCATCAGGTTCTCGTCGGTGACCGCGGGCCAGATCGCCTTGACCGCCTGTTGAACGTCCGGCTGCATCTCGAGATCGTCGAGCCGCAGGCGTCCCTCGTCGTCCCGGGCCGCGCCGTCCCCGTACAGGCCGGTACTGAACAGCCGGTAGATCTGCTCGATACACCCTTCGTGCAGACCGCGCTCCTTCATCACGCGGTAGAGGATCGAGATGTAGAGGGGGACCACGGGGATCGCCGAGCTCGACTGGGTCACCAGGGCCTTCATGACGCCGAGATCGGCGGTGCCGGAGGTGAGGCGCTCCCGGATGGCCCGGGTGGCGCGATCCAGATCCTCCTTGGCCTTGCCGATCGTGCCGTGCCAGTAAATGGGCCAGGTCACGTCCGTGCCGATGTAGGTAAAGGCGACGGTACGGAGGTCGGGGCCGGCCACCCCCCCGTCGCGCAGGGCGTCGATCCACATCTCCCAGTCCTCGCCCCCCATCACCGCCACCGTCTCGGCGATCTCCTGCGGAGTGGCGGGCTCGATGGTCACCTCCCGGACGCATCGCTTGTCGGTGTCGAGCGTCGTCCCGTGGTAGGGTTTGCCGATCGGTTTGATGACCGAGCGCGCCACCTCACCGGTCCGGGGGTGCGTACGGCGGGGGGAGGCGAGGCTGTACACGAACAGGTCGATCTGGCCCAGCTCCTCGCGAATCCGCTCGACGGTGCGGGTCTTGATCTCGTCGGAGAATGCATCGCCGTTGAGGCCGATGGCTTTGCGGCCGGCGGCCCGGGCGGCGCGCTGGAACGCCGCCGTGTTATACCAGCCGGCGGTTCCCGTCTTGCGTTCGGTCGGCGGCTTCTCGAAGAAGACTCCCACCGTGTCGGCCTCGCAGGCGAACGCGGCGGTGATCCGGGAGGCCAGGCCGTATCCGGTGGAGCCGCCCACCACGAGGACGTTCTTCGGGCCGGCGATTCGGGGCCGGGCCCTGACCCAGGCGATCTGTTCCTCGACGTGCGCGGCACAGCCGGCGGGATGGGCCGTGAGACAAAAGAATCCGCGAATTTTCGGTTGGACGATCATGCGGTGTGGGGAACGGGGACAGACGAACCGGACAACGGGTCTCGAAAGAGAACCGGGGCGGGGAGATCGGGCAAGCCGGGGGCGGGCCGGTCCGCGGGCGGGCGAGCGGTTGTCCCGCCGCCGATCGGCGGCGATGTTAGAACGTCAAGCGCCCGTAGCTCAGTTGGATAGAGCAACGGACTTCTAATCCGTAGGTCGCAGGTTCGAATCCTGCCGGGCGCGTTTGGCCCGCGGCAGGGAGCCGGGGTGGCCCGCGCCCGACTCCCGCCGGTTCGGGTGGGTTGGCGGGTTGTCCCCGCACCGGGTTGTCGGCTACCCGGGGTTGGCAGTGGCCAGGGTGTCGGCCGCGGGAGCCGATTCCTCCGCTCCCTCACCGATTGCCGCCAGGCCGGCCAGGATATCCTCGTTGCTCGGCCGAATCTTGTAGTTCACCTCCACGAACTTCCAGCGGACCACGCCGTCGCGATCGACGATCAGGGTGGTGGGGTGGGGAACGGGCCGGCCTTTGCTCTCGGCGGGGTTGAAGAGACCGTACCGGTCGATGACGTGGTGGTCAGGGTCCGAGAGGAACGGGAAGTCGGGCTGCAAACCGTCCTCCTTCGAGATGCGATCGATCATCATCTGCAGCTTCTCGGGCGGATCGACGGAGACGGCCAGGATCTCGATCCGCTCCTTCTGTCGGTCACTCAACAACATCCTCAGCTTCCCGAGCTGAGCGGCGCAGTACGGTCACCAGTGTCCCCGGTAGAAGACGAGCACCACGGTTTTCTTCCCCCGGAAGTCGGACAGGGTGATCAGATCCCCGCCCCGCTCCCGCAGGGTGAAGTCCGGGGCGGTGTCCCCGACCTGTACCCGTTCGAGGTCGGTAGGGGGCAGGTCCAGTCCGTCGGTGGGGCCGAGCTTCGGGGCGCGACTGCATCCGAGAACGAGCAGGACGAGGCCGGCCGCCAGGGCCGGTGCATTCCACCACGATTGACGACGCATGGGTTTCCTCATTGCCGGTTGATGCAAGGATGTCACGGCTTCGGGGTCAGGGGAAGCGGGAGCCGGCCACCGTTCGGAGTACGGCCCGATGACGGACGATGCTGACCGGTGCCGCGGGTGGTTGAGGCCGTGTCGGGGTGGGTCGTCGACCCGGAGTGCCAGAAGTCCGCATCGCCGTGCACCGTGCGCGCGAGGGCGCCGCCGTAAAGTGCGGCGTTGAACACCACCCGGAACGTGCCGAACGGCTGTCCGCGCCACTGCGGTCGGAATCCGATCAACACCACATGTCCGGCGCCGTGACGAACGTCGAGGGCGGCGGCCATCCCCTGGAGGTGTTGCTCCCCCAGGAGGTATCCGGATCGCAGCGGGGATCCCTCGGTGGCATAGGTCGCGAGCGCGGTGCCCTCGAACCCGTCGTTCACGTCAAAGACCGGGCTCCGGTCGACGAAGATGTCGGCGCGGGCGGGCATGCCGGCCATGACGGGATGGGACCGGTTCACGTTCACCTCGAGGATCGATCCGCTTACGAAGAAATCCTTGCGGTCCAGGGTGTCCACCACGTCGACCACGGGCAGGTGCAACTGCTCGATGGCGAAGTTGCTGCTCTGGTTGAAACAGACCAGCGTTCCCCCGTCGCGCACGAACCGGTCGAGTGCCCGCACCCCCTCGGCGCCGATTCCGCCGGCGTACCGGGGCGGTACGACCCCACGGCGGAATCCGCGGAGGATTGTCCCCGGCCGATCGGCGGCGAGGATAAGCACGTCGTACCGCGATCGGAGACTGCCCGAGCGGATCTCCGCGTTGCGCACCGCCCGCACGGGAAAACCGTACTGCTCCAGGAGCCATCGCGTCCACCCCTCGTCGATGCTCGCGCTCCACGGGCGGTAGAGCCCGATCCTCCGCGCTACCGGGGGACCGGTGGGGAGCGCGGTGCGCGTCCCCTGCAGGAACAGGGTCTGAGTCCAGCGCGCGATGCGCTCCGGGCCGACGCCGGCGATCAGGTAGCGTCCCCCGGACGAGTCCGGCGCGAACCGCACCGTTCCGCCCGCCGCGAGCGCCCGGTTCACGGCCCGGAAGGTATTGTTCTGGGCCGGGGAGAGTGCCAAGGCCGATCCCGATCCCCGCACGCGGCCGGGGAGCGGCGCCACCGCCCCGGCCACCGGGTGGGTGGTGAACGCCGGAGGGGTGGAATCCCCCGGTTGCCACGCGGCGGCCCCGGTGTTCACGGGTTCCAGGGCGGCCCGCACGGCCTCGTCCAGCGGCTGGGTGGCCGCCACCACCCGGACCCCCATCTGCCAGGGGAGCGTCCAGCCGGCCGCATCGTAGGGCTGTTCCGGCGGGCCGTCGGGGTACTCTCGCAGGTCGGGGTAGGACTGCGGATCGAACAGTTCCCGCACGTACTCGGCAAACGGCTGATCCATGGGGATGACCCAGGTTCCGGCCGGATAGGTCAGGCCCTCGTGCCGGATGTTCCGGGCCAGCCGTCTGATCTCGATGCCGTTGAACGCGAGGCGTTGAAGGAGGGCCACCGGTGCCGTCGGGTCCGGCTGGTCCCGGGGAATGAAGTAAGCGAACGGCGGCTCCTGCCGGTACTTGCGGATGATGTCCCGGCCGGACTGGTAGCGGTTGTACAGGACTTCTTCCCGGTAGCGCGCCGCGTAGTCGATGACCGCCATGGACGCGATGACCATGTAGTCGACCGCGTCGCGGAGGCGCCACCATCCGCCGGGCCAGGGACTCGGGTAGAGCGATTCGGGCCGGAGGTCCTGCCGATTGCGCGGGAAATCGCCGATGGTGTAGAAGTGGGGTGTCGCGTAGCGGTACAGGGCCGTCTCGGTCCAGAATGCAGCGATATTTTGCAGCATCGGCAGGTAGTCGATGTAGCCCGGGTACCACGCGTCGAACCCGGTTCCCATGTGGGTCGCTCCCACCCGGCCGCGCGATTCGAGCGCCTCGGCGATGGTCATCCCGATCACGTTGACGGTGCGGGACATGAGGGGTGGGGCGTGGTTCGCAATCGGTTCGGCGAACGGCGGCAGCCAGATGCGGGTGGGGAAGGGGGAGGACTGGTGCTGGACGTAGATGATCTGCGGTTCCCAGTACCGCCACGCCCGGGCCACCACCCGCGACTCGATCATGTTGAGCATGTACGCGTCGCGGTTGTTGTCGTGGCCGATGTAGCGCTGGTACAGGCGGTGGAGCGGCGCCACCTCGTACGGGGTCCCGACGTTCTCCCGGTACCAGTCGACGACGATGTCCTGGCCGTCCGGATTGAGCGATGGCCAGAGGAGGACGACGGTTTCCTTCAACATGCGGTCGACGGCCGTGGTCCCCACTCCGCTCACCAGTTGGTACGCCAACTCGATCGTATGCTGGGCTCCCGCCACCTCGGACGCGTGCAGGCCGCCGTCGATGTGCACGAACGCCCGGCCGCGGTGGGCGAGGGCCCGGGCTTCGGCATCGTCGAGCCCTGCGGGGTGGGCGAGCCGGTGGGCGATCTGCCGGAACTGTTCCAGCGAATCGAGATTGGACGGATCCGAGATGACGGCCATGACCCAGGGCCGGCCCTCGGAGGTGCGACCCACCGGCACCAGACGCACGCGATCGCTGGCCCGGGCCAACGCCTCGAAGTACGCCACCGACTCCTCGTAGGTGGCCAGATGAAAGTCGGCCCCCACCTCGAACCCCAGGACCGATGTCGGGGTCGGGATGTCCTGAGCGGACAGCCCGAAGGCCGGTACCGCGGCCAGGAAGGCGGCGACGAGCAGACCGCGGGGAATCGGGAGCACGGACGATGACTCCGCGAACGGGAACCGGTGAGCGGGCGGGGTCAAGCGTAACCGCCGAGCCGGGTGCTCACAATGGTCGGCTAGCGAGGGGTCAGCACCCGTTCCCACGCCCGGAATGCCACCTCGAAATATCGGGGCGAGAACAGCATCCATTCGCCGAGGCGTTCCGGGACGCGGTAGTCGGCGGCCGCGGTCGCCATCGACGTGCCGGCTGAGAACGCTCGGCGGGCGGCCTGGCCGACGTCGTCGATCACCTCGAGGAATCGGGCCAGGTCTCCGGCGTCGGCGAGCGTGCCGTGGCCCGGCACGTAGCGGGTCGGTGCCTCGCGGGTGAGTGCGCGGACATCGCGTGAGAGTACCGAGGGGATGGCGTCGCGGTAGTTGGGAAACATTCCGTTCCAGACGAGGTCGCCGCACCAGATAACGTGTTCATCGGGGATCTCGAGGGTCAGGTCGCTCGGTGTATGGCCCGCGCGGGGCGCGAGCCGGACCAGTCGGTTTCCGAGGTCCAGTTCGGTGGGCTCTTCCTCCGAGACGATGGTGGCCGATTCCAGCAGCCGCACCCGGGTGGCGTCGGTGTTTTCGCCGTCGCGATCACCGCGTGCCACCAGATTCCGGGTGGTGGCGGTGACCAGGATCTCGGGATGCACCGGGCCGTATCCACTCAACCCGCCGGTGTGGTCGCCGTGGAAGTGGGTGAGCAGGACGTGGGTCGGGTCGCGTCCCGTCAGTCGGCGGGCCTGGTCCACCATCCACGATGCCCCGCGGGGTGTCGCGAACGCCTCGACGATCAGCACCCGATCCCGCCCGGCCACGATGCCGCCGTTGCAGAGGGTGGTCCGGTCGGCGAGCGGAGCGGAGATGAGGGCCCAGAGGCCGTCACCGAGGGGTTCGAGGGTGCCCCACGGCTCCTGGACCGGGTTCGGGCCGAGGTGGTGCGCCCGCACCGCCCGCGGGAGTCCGGACAGGCCGGCGAGCCCCAGGGTGCCGGCGACCAGGAAGGTTCGCCGGTCGAGGGTCGAGGCGGTCTCGATGGTCATGGCTCGGCTCAGATGCCCAGCATCCGGGTGAACTTGACGATGATGCTGCGGCCGGGCACGGGCGCATCGATCGTGGTGAACCGCTGTTCATTGTACACGATGAACAGGTCGCTGAGGGGACTGTGGATGAAGTTGAACCGGATATTGACGTTCAGCAGATCCCGATCGGGGTCCCATTGGGCGAGGCCGTCGATGAACATGCTGGGGGAAAACGAGTAGTTGGCCCGGCCGGTCCAGATCTCCCGCACGAACTGTCCGTTGGGGCCGCCGAGATCGGCGTCGGTGCGGGAGACGCCGACGCTCGTCGCCAGATGGTAGCCGGCCTTGAGCGTGCCGGTGAGCCGCAGGGTCTTCTGGGTCCCGGTCCACAGGCCGCCCGCGATCCCCGTGAAGTTGAGGGAGAAGATGGCGCTCGGGTCGGTGTTGCCGCGGAACATCCAGAAGACCCAGTCGTGCTGGCCCACCGGGACCGGATCCACTCCGCTGCGCAGCGTCAGTGGGCTGGTGAGCGTCTCCGAGGTGGGGTTGACCGACAGCTCGGCGAATCCGCCGTTGTTGAGGAAGAAGGTGTACCCGGAGTGGAGGCGCTTGGCGAGCATGTCTCCCGAGGCGTCGGTGATGTAATTCCACACGATGTGGGGATGCATCTCGCGGATGCCCAGTCGGCGCAGACTGGCGAACCGGGGACGGATACCCATGTCGGCGTGCCATTTGCGGATGCCGGTGCGACGGACGAAGCCGAGTTCGTCGTTGAAGTTCTGTCCGATGGCGAGCAGACTGAACTTGAGGTGGACGAAGTTGGCTTCCCGGTTCAGCGTGGACTGGAGGGCAAACCGGGAACCGGTGACGCCGGGCGTTTCGGAGTTGATGAAGAACGATTGCCAGTCGACCCGGCCCGGGAGCCGGATGTTCGCGTCGCCGCCGTAGATGTAGTTGTAGTCCCCGCGGTCGTTGACCCGGCTGCGGCCCATGGCGAGCAGCCCGATGTCCGAATTGGAGAAGACGTTGTGGCGAATGCGGATGACGCCGAAGTCGTTGGCCGGATTGACCCCGGATTCCCGGGTGCGCAGGAACAGCGTCCCGACCTGCGAACTTCCCTCCTGGCCGGTAAGCCGGGCGCCCCCATCGATCGGGATGGGCCGACCGTCGGCGGCGAGGCCCATGCGCCGGGAGAAGAACACGAGCAGGTCTTCATCGCCGCGGGGTGCGGTGGAGACCCGGGTGTTGCGCGGCGTATCGCCGATGTAGAACAGGCCCGAGTTCTCGAGGAAGAACTCCCGCTTCTCGGGAAAGAACTGGCTGAACTGGGTGAGGTTGACCTGCTGGACATCGGCTTCGACCTGGGCGAAGTCGGGGTTGAGCGTCAGATCGAGGGTCAGGCCGTTGCTCACTCCCAGCTTGATGTCGGCTCCCACATCCGCGGTCTCGTCAAAGGCCGGCCCACCGGTTTCCCGGACGGTGCGGCCCAGGACGTAGGGGGTGACTCGGAGATCGCGGCCCCCGCCGATCTGCCGGACGCCGAGGAGATTGCCGGCCAGGGATACCCGGCTCAGGGCGTAGGCACGGGGGATCGGAGCCCAGAAGGCCACCTCGTTGTTGCGGCGGATCCGGCGACTGAAGTTGATGCCCCAGAGCGGAGCGCCGCGGGCCGAACGGAGGGTGCGGAGCGGGATGGCCATCTCGAGCGTCCACCCGTCGGGGACGATCCGGGTGCGGACCGACCACGGCGCATCCCAGCTCGCGTTGACCTCCCGGCCCTCGTTGGTCACCTGCCGGTCGGCCTTGGCGCCGGCCGGATTCGTGGAGAAGACGTACCCGTTGCGGCGGTCGCCAAAGGTGTCGAGAATGACCTCGAAGGCATCCTGGGTATCGCCGCGAAAGTCGCGACGGATCTCGTTGATCAGGGGACGGCTGTGGCCGTCGTCGTGGAGCCAGGCGGCGACGTAGAGATTCGATCGGTCGATGGCCACCCACACCTCGGTCCGCTGCGAGGCGGGCTGGCCCTCGTCGGGTTCGGCCTGGACGAACCCCGACGCGGGGGCGGTGGTCTGCCAGACGGCGTCGTCGAGCCGACCGTCGATCCGCGGAGCCGGAGTGGCGGGGATCGCCTGGATACTGCGGCGATCCGCATCCGGAATCTCGGTGGGGAGGGAATGGCCGGTGGCCTGCCGGCCGGCGAGGGCGGCGGGGGCAGCCAGGAAGAACACGAGGGCAACACCCGGAAGGCGGACGGGCACGGCCAACTCCTTGCGAGACCGGATCAGGTGGCGAAAGGGTCCGCCGGACGCGGCGGCCGCCGTGCAATACTACGGTGGAGGGAAGTTCGGCGTTGGGTCTGGGTCGGGCCGGGGTCACCGGGATCGTCGTCCCGTTCGAACGGCCGGGAGGCGAGCGTCAGATGGCGCCGTGCTGGCGGAGCGTATCCACGATGCCGCCGTCGGCCGGTGCATCCTCGGGCGTGGCGCCGGCCCCGTGCCGGGACAGGTAGGCGGCGGTGACGCCCAGGAGTCCCAGCAGCGCGGACAGGATTCGTCGTTTCATGATCGCGACCTCGTCGATTCGAGCGGGAGAGTCCCCTCCCCGGGGTCCTCTCTCCGAGCATCGGATGTGGCGGAGGCGATCTTGACCGGGCAGACGTCCGGCCCGCATCACCGCTTGCCAGCCCGCCGAAAACAGGGATACTCCATGCCACACGCGAGACCGAGGGGAGTCTGATGCATCACGTCGTCCGTCGTTTGATGGGGGTGGTCGGGGTTCTGATCTGTGGTGCCGCTGCCGGCCAGTCGGTGCGGGAGCCCGGCGAGGGGTTCTTCGACGCGTTGCGCTACCGGCATGTGGGGCCGGTCGGGAACCGGATCAGTGCGGTCACCGGGGTCCCGGGGGACGCCAACGTGTACTACGTGGGGGGAGCCTCGGGCGGGGTGTTCAAGTCGGAAGACGGCGGGGTCCACTGGACGGCGGTCTTCGACGACCAGCCGGTGCAGTCGATCGGGGCGCTCGCGGTCGATCCGGTGAACCCCAACGTCGTCTGGGCCGGAACGGGCGAGACGTTCATCCGGAGCAACGTGTCGATCGGCAACGGGATCTACCGTTCTGTCGATGGGGGACAGACGTGGGAACATCGGGGTCTCGACGCGACCGGCCGGATCGGCCGGATCGTGATCGATCCCCGGCACCCCAACACGGTGTTGGTGGCGGCGATGGGACATCTCTACGGTCCCCAGCCGGAACGCGGCGTGTACCGCACCACCGACGGCGGGCTCACCTGGGAGCGGGTGCTGTTCGTGGACGAGCACACCGGGGCTTCGGACATCGTGATGGACCCCAACAACCCGCAGATCCTCTTTGCCGGGATGTGGCAGATGATCATTCGGCCCTGGGGACGGGAGAGCGGCGGGCCCGGCAGCGGGCTGTATCGCTCGCAGGACGGGGGCGTCACCTGGGAGAAGCTGGAGGGACACGGATTGCCGGCGCCGCCGGTGGGGAAGATCGGGCTCGCCATGTCGCGGGACGATTCGCGGCGCGTCTACGCGCTGATCGAAACCAACACCAACCGGGAGTTCGCCCCGCTCACCGAACACCAGGGGGTCCTGTGGCGGTCGGATGACGGTGGCGACACCTGGCAGATGATCAACGCCGATCACACCCTCGCCCAACGCCCGCTGTACTACTCGCGCATGGGCGTGGCGCCCGACGATGCGGACGAGGTGCACTTCATGTCCACCGTGCACACCGTCTCCCTCGACGGCGGCCGCACCGTTCGCCCGGGTCGGGCCGGAGGCGACAACCACGACATCTGGATCGACCCCCTGCTACCCGACCGGATCATCGTCGGATACGACGGTGGGGTGAGCATCTCGACCACGCGGGGCCGAAGCTGGATGCGACCCCGACTGCCGGCGGCCCAGATGTACCACGTGTTCGTGGACAACGACGTGCCGTACTTCCTCTACGGGAATCGGCAGGACGGGTCGTCCCAGCGCGGACCGAGCAACAGCCTGACCCGGGGTGGCATCTCGATCGGCATGTGGCACTCGGTCGGCGGATGCGAGTCCGGTTTCGCGGTGCCGGATCCCGTCGAGAGCGCCATCGTCTGGTCGGGCTGCTACGAGGGGATCCTTGAACGCTACGATCGGCGCACCGGGCACGCCCGGAACGTGAGTGTGTGGCCGGACAATCCCGAGGGGTGGGCCGCCGCCGATCTCCGGTACCGGTTCCAGTGGACGTTCCCGATCGCGGTGTCGCCGCACAACCACAACCGGGTGTACGTCGGCAGCCAGGTCGTGCATCAGACCACCGACGGCGGCCAGCACTGGACGGTGATCAGCCCGGACCTGACGACCAACGACAAAAGCCGGCAGCAGAAGACCGGGGGACTCACCACCGAGGATGTGAGTCCGACCTACGCCGCGGTCCTGTTCGCGATCGCGGAGTCGCCGGTCGAGGAGGGGCTGATCTGGGCCGGATCGAATGACGGGCGGCTGCACCTGACCCGGGATGGCGGCGCCACCTGGACCGACGTATCGGATCGACTCCCCGGGCTGCCTTCCTGGGGCACGTTCAGCAACATCGAGCCCTCGCGCTACGAGGCGGGTCGGGCGTACGTGGCGGTGGATCGTCATCAGATGGGGGATACCGATCCGTACCTGTACCGCACCATGGATTACGGCCGGTCGTGGACCAGGATCGACGGCGGGATTCCCCGCAGTGTTTTCAGCTACACGCACGTGATCCGGGAGGACCCCGTTCGGCCCGGGTTACTGTACGCCGGGACGGAGAACGCCGTCTACGCCTCCCTGACCGACGGCGACACCTGGTTCCCGCTGCAATCCAATCTGCCCCACGCCCCGGCACACTGGATGACGGTGCAGCCGCACTTCAACGATCTGGTGGTCGCGACCTACGGGCGCGGCTTCTGGATCATGGACGACGTGACGCCGCTCCAACAGCTGACCGACAGTATCCTGGAGGCCCCGGTTCACTTGTTCGCCCCGCGGCCGGCGTACCGGTTCCGATTCCGGGAAGCGCCGCAAAGTCAGCCCGAGGATCCGGGTGCGGGAAGGAATCCCGCCTACGGCGCTTCGCTCCACTACGTTCTTGCCGCCGCGGTTTCCGCCGTGAAGGTGGAGATTCTTGACGCCAGGGGCACGGTGGTGCGTTCGCTGTCCGGCCCGACGGGGGCGGGACTCCACCGCGTGCAATGGGACCTGCGCCATACTGCTTCGGGCACCCCCCGCCTGCGCACGCCGGCTCTGGAGAACGCGCACGTCCGGCCGGGCGCCGAGGGGTGGCGGCCCGCCGGCGAAAACGGGCGGGTGGCTCCCCTCGCCGCCCCGGGGACCTACGCGGTGCGACTCACGGCGGGTGACGAGGTGCGGTCCCAGGCGTTGCGGGTCCTGGCCGACCCCCGAGCCGACGGCAGCGACGAGGAGATTGCCGAGCAGGTGGGGGTCCTCCTGGAGCTGCGCGACCGGGCGGATTCCGTCGTGGGGCTGATCGACGAGATCGAGTGGATCCGTCACCAGATCTCGGAGATCGAGGAGCGACTGGGGAGTTTCGACGATGAGGCCCTGAGCGCGATCCACGACGCCGGTCAGGCCCTCGATTCGTCGCTGATCGATCTCGAGATGTTGCTCACCGACCTCCGGCTCTCGGGTGGGCTGGCGGGCCAGGACCGCATCCGCTGGCCTCGGCGCCTGTACGCCAAGATCACGAGCCTGGCCGGATACATCGGCAAGACCGATTTCCCGCCCACCGACCAGCAGCTCGAAGTGCATCGCCGGTACGGGGAGATGCTGAAGGAGTATCAGGCGCGGTTTCGTACGATCGTGGCCGGTGACGTCGCGGACTACAACCGGGCGCTGGAAGGCCGGGGGTTCGGGCCCGTCATCGTCCGGGACCCGTCGCGCCCCATCTCGTGAGCATCGAGGTCCCGGCGCGGAAACGGCCGGGACCTCACGGAACCCCGTGGGTCAGTCGGCGGTGCTGCGGAGCACCCGTTCGAGACGCGTGATGTAGGTGTGGAGCAGCTCTTCGAGTTCGTCGAAGCGCACGTACGCGTCCCGTCCCGGCGCCTGATCCGCCCGGTCCAGCATCCGGTAGAGGTAGCTCAACTGATCGACGAGCATGGGGGGCATGTACCGCCCTTCGGCCGTGACCAACGCCGCTTCGATCTCCCGCAGTTGCGTCCGGATCTCTCCGGCCCGCGCATCCCGACCCAGGCGTTGGCGCGCCTCGCCGATCCGGGCTACCGCCATCCGGGCCTGGCTCAGGGCATCGCGCACCTCAAGACTCAGGTCCCGCTGCTGCACCAGCATCGCCCGGGTGACGCCGTCGTCGACCACCCGCGGGTCCATCTTCACCTCGAGGGAGGCGCTCGCGGTCCAGTCGCCCGCGGTCAGCGTCACCCGGTAGTGCCCGGGGGTGACGAGCGGACCGTTTCGCCCGGCCGACCGTGCATTGGCGCTCCAGGCTCCGGGGTAGCGCAGATCCCAGCGGAATCGGTGCATACCCGCCCCCGTGGGGAGCCGTGGCGTCCCGATCTCGACCAGGACCGGCGCGCGCATCCCCGGCGCCGCCGGCGGGACCTGCCGGGTGCCCGGCGCTGCACTGGAGAAACGCCGGATGAGGGTCCCGTCGCCGTCCAGGATCTCCAGGGACACGTCACCGTCGGCGTCGGTCAGCAGATAGTCGATAAACGCCCCCGGCGGCGGGTACTCCGGGTCCGCCGGGCCCCGTCGCCCAAACCCGAAACCCCCGTACCGCATCCGGTAGGCGGGTCGAGGGTGGAACAGGTGACGGCCCGAGGCGGCCACCTCCGGATCCAGTTGGCGCAAGGGGCTCAGATCGTCCAGGATCCAGAACGCACGGCCCATCGTGGAGAGGATCAGATCCCCCCGGTACACCTTGATGTCGGTGACCGGAGTGACCGGCAGGTTGAGCTGGAACGGCTGCCAATGGGCGCCGTCGTCGAACGAGACGTACATCCCGAACTCCGTGCCGGCGTACAACAGTCCCGGACGCTCGGGGTCTTCGCGCACGACGCGGGTCGGCGTATCGGCGGGCACGCCGTTTTTCCCATCGGTCAGGCGGGTCCAGTGCGTCCCGTAATCGTCGGTGCGGTAGAGGTAGGGCTGCCAGTCGTCGAGTTGGTAGCGCAACACCGCCGCGTAGGCCCGGGCGGGGTCGTGGGGGGAGGGCTCCACCGTCTGAACTCGCCCGCCGGGAGGCAACCCGGCCGGGGTCACGTCTTCCCAGGTCTTGCCGCCGTCGCGGGTCACGTGGATCGGGCCGTCGTTCGACCCCACCCAGATCAGTCCCTCGACCAAGGGCGATTCCGCGATGCTGTAGAGCGTACTGTAGACCTCTTCCCCGGTGATGTCCCGGGTGATCGGCGTGCCCGAGGCCACCTGGGCCTCCGGCGGAAACGCGGTGAGGTCGGGCGAGATCGTCTCCCAGGTCTTCCCCTCGTCGGTCGAGCGATGGACGAACTGGGACGTGTGATAGATGACGTCCGGATTGTGCCGGGACACGTAGATCGGCGAGACGCGCTGGAAGCGGTACGTGAGATCGCGGGGATTCCGCCCGTACATGTTGGCCGCGCCCACGTAGTACTGCTGCTCCTGGCCCGTTCGCATACTGTAGCGCCCGAAGCGGCCCTTGCAGTTCGAGTATACGATGTCCGGGTCGCCGGGTTTCGGGACGGCGGGACCCGTCTCGCACCCCCCGATCGCGCGCCAGTGGCCCGTGGGGCCCGCGGGATGGTTGTACGGCGGCAGGCTCGGCACCATGATCGTGGAGTTGTCCTGCTGGCCCGCATAGAGCCAGTACGGGAACCGGTCGTCGAGGTTCACCTGGTACAGTTCGGCGGTCGGCTGGTTGAATTGGGTGGACCACGTCTCGCCGCCGTCGCGCGTCACGTTGGCGCCGCCGTCGTTTGACTGGATGAACAGGTCAGGGTCGTCCGGATTGATCCACATGTCGTGGTTGTCGCCGTGGGGGACGCGCTTCCGGGTCCACGTCCTGCCCCCGTCGGTGGACTTGAAATACCCCGTCGAATTCACGTAGAGCACGTCGGGGTTGGTGGGATCCGCGTCGATGTTGGTATAGTAGAACGGCCGATCGAGCAGGTACCGGGCCGTACTCACCAGGGTCCAGGAATCCCCACGATCGTCCGATCGGTAGACGCCGCCCTCGCCCACCGGTGCCTCCATCAACACGTACACCCGGTTGGGGTCCGCGGCGGACACGACGAGGTCGGCCTTGCCTCGAAGCCCGTTGGGCAAGCCCCCTTCGAGCCGCGTCCAGGTGTTGCCCCCGTCGCGCGACCGGTACACGCCTCCCTCCCGGGCCCCGCTGATGATTGTCCACGGCTTGCGCTCGCCGCGCCAGGTGGTGGCGTAGATCAGCCGGGGATCGTCCGGCGCAAACTCGAGGTCGACCGCCCCGGTGGAGTCCGACACGAACAGCACCTGTTCCCAGGTACGGCCCCCGTCGCGCGTCCGGTAGACCCCGCGATCGGGTGATGGCCCAAACGCATCTCCGATGGCCGCCACGTAGGCGATATCCGGGTCCGCCGGGTGAATCAGGACGGCCCCGATCTGGCCGACGCGTTCGAGGCCCAGCGGACGCCACGTCTTTCCCGCGTCGTCGGACCGGTACACGCCCCGACCCGTGATCACGTTGCTGCGCATCCCGTCTGAACCGGTCCCCACGTAGACGATGTCGGGATTGGCATCGGCGACGCGGATCGCCCCGATCGATCCCGTGGCGAAGAAGCCGTCGGAGACCGGGTGCCAGGTCCGGCCGTAGTCCGTGGTCTTCCACACCCCGCCGCCGGTACTGCCGAAATAGAAGGTCGACGGGCGGGCCCGATGTCCGGCCACCGCGGTGACCCGGCCCCCGCGGGAGGGTCCGACGTTCCGATAGTGGAGATCCTGGAACAGCGCGGGCGCCACGACCCGGTTGGGGGCGTCCTGGGCGCCGATCGCCGCCATCGGGGCCAAGGCCAGGATGCCTCCGATTGCCATCGTCGCGTAACGTCGCATGATCATCCTCGGGCCGTGGGTGGAAACGGAAAGCGACACTCGGCGATCGGTGGACCGTCGAGCTTGTTTGCCGTACGGATCAACCCCGGATCGGGTTGGACTACCGAAACACGATATACAGCACCGCGATGCTTGCCACCACCGATTGAACGACACCGGAGTCAGTTCATTTCGGCGAGCCTCCGCTTGAGGCGTCGGTTGTCGGGAAAGTCCTGCAGCAGGGCTTCGATGGCATCCCGGGCCGAATCGGGAAACCCGGCGGCCTCGTAGACGTCCGCCTTCAGGGTTCCCAGCCAGAATCGGGCTCTCCGGTTATCCGGGGGGGCGACGATGGCGTGGGCGGCCGCCAGTGCTCCCGCCACATCGTGACGGTCGTCCAGAATCGACCGCGCGGCGAGGACCTGGATCATGACGTCGTCGGGATGCCGCAGCGCGAGCAGCTCCATGAGTCGCGCCGCATCCTCCTCCCGTCCGGCCGCGCGGTCCTGGTCGGCCTGATGATAGAGGCCCGCGGTGAGCAGCCGTTCGATGTCGGCCGGGTCACCGGTGCGCGTCCCCACCCCGCCGGCGTAGGAGTACACCAGCTCACCCCCGTGTTCGGCCGTTTCGTAGACGAACAGGAGGCCCACCACGCCGATCACCCCGGAAAGGACGAGCAACGGTTTCCGGACCTTCGCCGCGGCGCCAACAGCGCCACGATCTCGACGATCCCCACTACGAGAAACAGGTTTCGGGTTCGTTCGCCCCACTCCTCGTGCTCCTCCACCATCTCCCCGGCGCCCGGAATCCGTTCCGCCTTCGAGTGAGCGGCGTCCCCGGAACTGACGGCAAAGACCGCGGCCACCGTACCGGCGATGAGCAGGGTGGCCGCGGCGGGTCCGGTAAACGCGAACCGACCGGTGAGCGAGATGAGTCGGAACACCACGCCCACCACCAGCAGGGCAACCACGAAGTGGACGATGATGGGATGCAGGGGCGCGAGGCTCGACATGGACGGGACATGCTCCGGCAGGTTGGAAAGATCGGGGGCTGGGGATGTATATCACGCCCCGGACCGAACCTCAACCGCCCGGCACCCGGCCCCGCGGGAACGACCATCGCACGGCGCGGGATCGTCGAGCCATCGATCCGGTCCCCGGCAGGTCGACGTGGGCCCGCCGGGAAATCGGAGGCGGTTCGATCTCGATGGCGTGGTGACGCCTGGCGGGTGACGGCCTCGACGACGGGTGGGTGCGCGTGCCCCACGTGACACACGTTGTTCACCCCGTCCAGCCAGCGCGTCCGTCGGCATCGAACCGGTGAGACCGCGACCGCGGAGGGTGGTGAGCGGCCGGTCGTAGCTGAGCGAGAGCCAGCGACCCGGGTGGCGCCGGCGGAGTTCCAGGATGCGCCCGGAGTCCGCCCCCGGACCGTCACCCGGTGGGGTGGGGAAGGGGGGCGGGGGATCCGTCTCCCGATGGATGGGGCCGATGCCGGTCATGAGGCCAGGATATCGCCACTCGGGTTTGGGCCGCAGCGGCCCTACATTGGGTGATCGTGTCGGATTGTGTCGTGGTGTTCGAGCTCCGCGGCCACGCCGTGG
>Ga0114931_10002478_pt1 | contig 23478 bp, 23 predicted proteins | sample 2SBtaG_FD_89579 | JGI IMG/M metagenome (GOLD analysis project Ga0114931, IMG submission 89579) | Deep subsurface microbial communities from Kolumbo volcano to uncover new lineages of life (NeLLi) - 2SBTROV14_V59a metaG | ecosystem: Environmental > Aquatic > Marine > Volcanic | place: Kolumbo... | reverse complement strand
TGTGCCGGCCACGAAGTGCTCTATCAGTTTGCTTTGTTGACTTGGGGTAAGTCTGCTTTTTCGTTGGTACATAGTAGCTATTTTAGACTTCTTTCTACTCCTTAGCTACTTCAGCCCCTAATTTAATTACCGATCGGCACAGAAACCAAAATTCTGCGTGACTCCGGGTTGTACAATATTGTTCCACGAAACCCCTTCAGCTGTAACCGTGCTTCCGCTCTGCGTATATGCTGCATTCCACATATTTCTAACAGTGCCCTCAATCGAGAACGAGACTAACCAGTCCTCCTGAGACGAGCCCGAGTTAGACACGGTTACCTGTGCGCAGTAACCCGATCCCCAGTCGTCATTGATGACAACGGAAGCGGTAACGTCCCCTCCGCCGGGAGGCGCGTTAAACTCGTCGTTGTCGCTCGCGCTGCTGCATCCGGGGTCTGCGGGAAAGTCCGTAAGCCCGTCACCGTCGTTGTCGATGCCGTCAGAGCATGCAAACACAGGCGTCGGAGACGGGGTAGGTTCCGGAGGCGCTATTCTATCGGCGCAGAAGCCAAAGTCCACGGAATTTCCGGGTGCAACCGTATTATTCCAGGATACGCCCTGTGCTGTAACTTCCTCCCCTGACTGTGAATACTCAGCATTCCATATATCCCGGACAGTTCCTTCGATAGTAAAGGTAACCACCCAGTCCTCTGTGCTCGTTCCGTTATTTGTAACCACGACCTGGGCGCAGTAGCCGCTGCCCCAGTCGTCGTTTATTGAGACTGAAGCTGTGACGTCCCCTCCGCCTGGAGGGGCGTTAAGCTCGTCGTTGTCGCTCGCGCCGCTGCATCCGGGGTCAGCGGGAAAGTCTGTAAGACCGTCGCCGTCATTGTCGATACCGTCCGAGCAAGCCGCTACAGGAGGCGGTGGAGTGGGAGGAGGCACGTTGCCGTCCATTAGCTGGCTAAGCAACGCCACTTTATCGTACCAAACACTCTGCCAGTCGTCCTTTAGTATCCCCCCGGTATCGCCGCTGTTGGGGTTCCATGACCAGTAAAAGAAATTCGTCATCCCCTTCCCGTCCATCCAGTTTACAAGGGCGTCCTGCCATTCCCTGTCTTTCGGGTCGCCGCCGTTTCCGTATCTGCCGCCGAACTCCCCGATGATAACCGCATAGCCCCGATCCACCAGATAACCGAAATGAGTCTCCCATATTGCCGGCATATTCCCCGGAAAACCGGAATCGTTGAAATACGGCTGAGCAAAAACGTCCGGACCGTATACATGAGGGCTCAATACCAACTTGTCTTCTGGAATATTTAATGGGAAGCAATCAAAAGGCTCGAGGTTCCCGCCCCACCAGTGAGGAATGGAGCCCGAGCACGTTGGGTTCTCTTGAATACCCTGGACGAACACCAATATATCGGGGTTTACAGTGAGAACTTCCGAAGCAGCCAGTTCCGCAGCTGCTTTCCAGTCGGTTGCCGTGACCCCCGTGCCCCAGGTCGCAGGCCCGTGAGGCTCATTCTTAATATCCATTGCGAAAAAACGCTCGACGTCTTTATACCTGTCCGCTAAAAATGTGAGGTCGTCAATCCAGTCCTGCTCGGAGTAGCTCCCTGTGTACCAGAGCTCTTCGATAGTCTGGCAATCCGAGGTGTGGTGATCGAGAAGTATGTAGAACCCTTGTCTGTCGAGCTCTTCTACGACCCTGTCCATAATATCCAGAGACCCAAGTCCCTGAAGGTCCGGGTTTGCCGAGTAGTCGATACTGCTCGGACTAACATTGTCCAGGGTTCTGGGGCAGAAAGGCAGTCTGATTGCGGTAAAGCCGAGACCCTTAATCTGCTCGATCATATCCTTCCAGTTACGGGCCCAGAGACCGTGTACTACATTATTGTTAGTCTCAAAACCAAACCAGCTCACACCGTAAAGATTTATTTCCTGAGCCTGCTCGTCAAATACCCTGCCGTTCTCTACGTAATAAGCACGGACAGGTATTGTGACACAAATGAATACAAAAAACGCCGTAAGTACTAAGCGCATAAGCTATCCCCCTTGTTAAAGTTTTTCTTAGACTGTTTTAGAACCCGTGATTAATAACTATAGCCGCGGTTTTCCGGACCGTGTTGATCCGATATAAAAGAGTTAGCTGCCGGACATGGGTTTTAAAAGGTCAGTGCAGTGATTGGCAAATTGAATGCCACAAAGCCTGGGCATATAAAAACAAGTCATTTAAGACACTTAGAGGTTAGTTGGGTTAAGAAAAAAGGTTGATATGGAAATTCTGTGTACTTTGGCACAGCTGCGTTGTGCCTATTCGTACAAGCGTGTGATATAATTCTATTCCTTTATTAAGCGGGTAACCGCTCGGTTTTCTTGACTCTTTATCGGGTTATGAAGTAATATCAGATCATGAAGGAGGCTTACGGCTCAAGCGTGGATTCGATGAATTTGGACTCTCTTAAGACCCTTAAAAAATATGAAGAAATACTGGAAAAAGACCCCTCCTCGTCCACCTTTGTGTTCCTTGCTCAAATACTGTATAAACAAAATAAGCTCGAGCGAGCGATTGGTGTATTAATCAAGGGACTCAGATATAATAAAAATAATATCACGGGCAGATTTCTACTCGGGAGAATCTACTATGAGCGTTGGATGATAGATCCTGCTAAAAAAGAGCTGGAGACGGTATTCAGACAGGCTCCCGATAACCTGGCAGCTGGGAAAATGCTCGTAGAGATTTACAAGAGTGAGGAGAACTTTGAGAAAGCGCTTGAAGTTTTAAGGTTTGTTTATGAATTTCATCCCTCAGATTCTTCAATACGCTCTGAGATAAGAGAGCTCGCAGAGGAAATAGATGGTCAGCCTCCTGCTCCATGGGCAAACTTCACTGCACCGGAAGTGAGTAAAAAGATTGAGACAGCGCAATCAGAGGGAGACCCTCCCGATACTGAGCTCCTGACTGAAACCTTAGCCGATATATATATAAAGCAGGGAGACTATGATAAAGGATTTTCCGTTTATCAAAAATTTTTAGAAAACGATCCGGAAAACACCTCGGTCAGAAAAAAGTTTGAGGAGTGCAGACTTAGGGCAATAAACAAAATCGCGGGCTTAAGTTAAGAGGAGTAATCGAAAGAGAATGAAAATATTAATAATTCACGGACCGAATTTGAATATGCTCGGAAAACGCGAGCCTGAAATTTACGGTGCTGAGACCCTTAGTGACGTAAACTCCCGGATAGAGACCCTGGCCGGAGAGCTTGGAGTTGAGGTTGAGTTCTTCCAGTCAAACTCCGAAGGAGAGATAGTGGAAAAGATTCAGGACGCAGCTTCTGGGTACGGGGGCATAGTAATGAACCCGGGCGCCTACACGCATACGAGTATCGCCATACGTGACGCAATCCTTTCCTCGGGGCTCACAGTGGTTGAAGTCCATATATCAAATGTGCACAAACGCGAGGAATTCAGACACAAATCCTATGTATCAGGAGTTGCCCTGGGTGTCGTGTCGGGTTTTGGTATAGACAGCTATTTCCTGGGATTAAGAGGGCTTGTAAATCATCTAACATGCTGACCACGTGTACACCTTATTCGAATGATAAAACCACCGGCTTTTGTTAGTAACGAGTTAGCAGCTATATTTACCTATCTATACCACGATTCAATTCCGTTCATAAGTAGCTGATGAAGAAAAACTGGACTATAGAGAAAGAAAACCCCAAACAAAGAGATAAGCTCTCTCAAAGCCTCGGAGTCTCTTCAGTTACGGCCCAGATACTTCTAAACCGCGGGATAACAAACGAAGAAGAAGCAAACATATTTTTAAACAGCACGCTTTTTGATTTACCTTCTCCGTATCTCATGGCAGGAATGGACAAAGCCGTCGAGAGAATAAAAAAAGCCCTTGAGCGGAGTGAAGCTATTGCGATTTACGGAGATTACGACGTAGACGGAGTTACTTCCACTGCGCTCTTTTACACTTTCCTCAAGAGCCTCGGAGCAAACGTGACTTACTATAACCCCGATAGGATAAAAGAGGGTTACGGAGTAAACATCGATGCGGTTAGAAAGTTATCCGAAGACGGCGTCACTCTGATAATTTCAGGAGACTGCGGTATAACGGCGGTGAGCGAAGTTGAGGAAGCTAAAAACATGGGCGTAGATTTTATAGTTACAGACCACCACCAGCCTCACGCTGAGCTTCCGGACGCTGTATCGATACTCAATCCGCAGCAGCCTTCGTGTAAATATCCGGCCAAGGAAATTGCAGGCGTAGGCGTTATATTCAACCTGGCCATCGGGCTCAGAAGAGCGCTCAGAGACGCAGGATATTTCAAAAACGGCGAGCCGAACCTCGGAGACTTTCTCGATCTTGTAGCGCTGGGCACAGTGGCCGACTGCGCTCCGCTTAAGGAGGTAAACAGAATACTGGTCAAAGAAGGTATTAAGAGAATGCAAAGCCCTAAACGCATCGGGCTCAAGGCGCTCAAGGAAGCGAGCAGCATTAAAGGGGAAGTAAGCTCGTTTGACCTTGGTTTTAAGCTCGGCCCCCGTGTAAACGCTTCTGGCAGAATGGGCAGCGCCGCAAGCGCAGTCGAATTATTTATTTCAGAGGACATAGAGGAAGCCCGCGAGCTTGCAAAGAAACTCAGCCGTGAAAATTCGACCAGACAGGGCGTTGAAGCAGATATAATAAGAGAAGCCATAGAGCAGATAGAATCAGACTCCCTGCATCTTTCCGCAAACTCTATTGTAATTGCGTCGCGCAATTGGCATCCCGGGATAATCGGCATAGTAGCTTCAAGGATTGTAGAAAGATACGATAAGCCAGCCATTCTCATAGCAATAGGAGAGGATGGAACCGGCAGGGGCTCGGGCAGAAGCGTAAATGGAGTAAATATCTACAAGGCGTTAAGCGAATGCCGGGAGATATTGCTGCAGTACGGGGGACACGAGCAGGCAGCGGGCATTTCGATCAGAGAGGAAAATATTGAAAAACTCCGGGAGATGTTTAGATTAGCGGTAGATGGAAGCGGCGAGGGCTTTGAGACAACGCTTAAAATAGACTGCCGGGTCGAGCTTAGGGATATATCAGAAGAACTAATATCGGAATTTGAGACGCTTGAGCCCTTTGGTATCGGGAACCCTGAGCCTGTATTGTATGCCGAGGCGGTGCAGATACGGTCTCAGCGTCTCCTTAAAGAAAAGCATCTCAGTCTTAAAGTAAATCAGGGGGGCAAGCCCTTTGACGCAATATGGTTCAATATGAAAGAGCCTCGTCTCTTGAAACAAGATAGAATTGATATAGTATTCACTCCTGAATTTAACAATTGGAACGGCAAAAAAGAATTAAGACTAAGAGTAAGGGATATAGATTGGCAGCTTAATTGAAGAGAAAATTTCGAGCTGTCGGGCTATATTTATCTAACATGAGATCGATAAAAAAATACGGAGGTAAATTAATGGCTAAAAAACCCAATTTAGAAAACCTTAACTTTCTATACCCGATAATAATAATCGTGGTAATTATACTCGCTACAAGCGCGTTCGTTATTGTAGAGAGTGGTCATGTAGGTGTCGTCAGGACACTCGGGGCGGTGCAGCCCGAGCCCCTACCCGAAGGCTTCCACATAAAAAAACCTTTTTTAGATAAGGTAGAGCAGATAGACATCAGGCTTGCCAAGGCGAAGTCAAAATCTCAGGCTGCCTCGAAGGACCTCCAGACAGTGGTGACTCAGGTAACGGTGCAGTACTCGCTCTCGGGACCGATTGCTCCTCTAACATTTCAGAGGATCGGCAAACGCGAGGTAGTCGCCGCAACAGTGATCGAGCCCGCTATTCAGGAGTCCGTAAAAGCCGTCACGGCCCAGTACACAGCCGAGCAGCTTGTAACCAAGAGGGCAGAGGTAAAGCAGCAGATTCAAAAAGCTATAGAAAACTTCATAGACGTTACGCTTAAAGACAAAAACGTCCCGACGGCGCTCAAAATCGCAAACGTCGCGATTACTGATTTTGAATTCTCAGAGGAATTCAATAAGGCCATTGAGCTTAAGGTAAGAGCCGAGCAGGAAGCGCTTCAGGCTCTTAACGAAAAGACCAGGCGGGTAACGCAGGCCGAGGCAGGCTATCAGGAGAGAAAACTCGCGGCTGACGGTAAAGCTTATGAGATCGAGACCGCGTCCAAGGCCAAGGCCGACGCTATTGCCAGAGAGGCCAAAGCGCTTAAAGACAACCCTCAATTGATCCAGCTCCGTTTAGCTGAAAAATGGGACGGGACCCTCCCCAAGTTTACCGGGGGTGAGGCTATTCCTCTGATAAACGTCGAATCTCTAACAAAAGAAAAGTAAGGAGGCTTACTTTTCGTACTCCCTATCTAGAGGTTATTTTTATTTATACGGACTAGTGGGCTGATCAGTCCTCAGAGGGTTCTATAGGGGGGCAAGAGCAAACCAAGTTTCTGTCGCCGTAGGGGTTGTTAATCCTACCGACCGGGGGCCAGAACTTATATTCCTCCACATACGGGAGGGGATAAAGCGCTTTTTTCCTGGAATAGGGGTGTTTCCAATCCCCTATCAAAGCCGCCCGTGCCGTATGGGGGGCGCCTTTAAGCACATTGTCAGCTGAATCTGAAACGCCCTCAGCAATTTCCTCGATCTCTTTGTGAATAGATATAAGAGCGTCGCAAAACCTGTCGAGCTCGTCTTTTGCTTCACTCTCGGTAGGCTCTATCATCATAGTTCCTGCGACAGGCCAAGAGATTGTGGGCGCATGGAAACCGTAGTCCATGAGCCTCTTTGCAACGTCCTCAACGTCCACGCCGCAGTCACGCTTAAAGCGCCTCAGGTCTAATATAAACTCGTGGGCCACTCTTCCGTTAGAGCCCGAATAAAGCACGCCATAATATTTTTCCAACCTCGATTTGATGTAATTTGCGTTCAGTATCGCATACTCCGTAGCTTCCCTGACACCGGTTTTACCAAGGAGCTTAATATAGGCATAGGAAACGAGTAAGATGCTCGCGCTCCCCCAGGGCGACGCCGAAACCGATGATGATTGTTTAGCGTTTCCGGGGTCTACAACCGGGTGGCCGGGTAGATACGGGGCAAGATGCTCCGCGACACAGATCGGCCCCATTCCGGGCCCTCCGCCGCCGTGAGGGATACTGAAGGTCTTATGGAGGTTTATATGACATACGTCCGCTCCGATTTCGGCCGGGCTTGTAATGCCGACCTGCGCGTTCATATTGGCGCCGTCCAGATATAACTGACCCCCGTTTTCATGAACAATAGAGCACATGTCTCTGACACGTTCCTCAAACACGCCGTGGGTGGAGGGGTATGTAAGCATAAGTGCCGAGAGAGCGTTTTTATTCTTTTCAGCTTTTTTCTTTAAATCATCTATATCTATATTCCCATGTTCGTCACAGCCTACCACTACTACGCGCATACCGGCCATCGCTGCGCTAGCGGGGTTCGTACCGTGCGCTGAGGAAGGAATGAGCGTAACGTTCCTCTCTTCCTCCCCCCTGTCTTTATAAAAGTCCCTGATGACCAGAAGCCCCGCGTATTCGCCCTGCGCCCCGGAATTAGGCTGAAGCGATACAGAGTGAAGCCCGGTAATCTCGGAAAGGTATCCCTCCAGCTCTTTAAATATCTTCAGATACCCGGCCGCCTGCTTTTTGGGGGCAAACGGGTGCATCTTTGAAAACTCGGGCCATGTAACGGGAAGCATTTCCGTAGTGGCGTTAAGCTTCATAGTGCATGAGCCCAGCGGTATCATCGAAGTCGTCAGTGACAGGTCCTTACTCTCCAGCTTCCTGATGTATCTGAGCATCTTTGTTTCAGAACGGTATCTATCGAACACGGGATGGGTTAAAAAGGAGCTAGTGCGCCTGTATTCTTCGGGGAACTCAGCCGTGTAATCCTTAAAGGCGTTCTCAAAACGCGTGAAATCGTACTCACTCTTATTTAGCGCAGAAAAGATGCGAAGGAGTTTTTTGACATCGTCTGACTCCGTTGTCTCATCGATCGATATCCCTATATGCTTCTTATCTATGTATCTGAAATTAATGCCTTCTGACTCTGACAGCAGTCTTATTTTTTCAATCGCTTTCTGGGCCTCTTTCCCCATATTGACCTTGAGTGTATCAAAGTAGGCGCTGTTCACCTGCTTATAATCCATGCTGCCCAGCTCCCGCTCTATGAAGCGCGCTGTGCAGTGTATTCTTCCCGCAATCGACTGTAAACCGTCTCCGCCGTGGTATACGGCGTACATACCGGCCATGATGGCAAGAAGGGCCTGCGCGGTGCAGATGTTGGAAGTGGCTTTTTCTCGTCTTATATGCTGCTCCCTCGTCTGTAGAGCCATCCTGTAGGCGGGCTCACCGTTTGAATCCACTGAGACGCCGATAATACGCCCGGGTACCTGGCGTATATAGCTTTCGTGCGTAGCGAAATATGCCGCGTGCGGCCCGCCGTAGCCCATCGGTACGCCGAATCTTTGAGCAGACCCCAGGACTACATCGGCTCCGAACTCTCCCGGGGGAGTGAGAAGCGTGAGGCTAAGTAAATCCGCAGCCACGGCTACGAGAATTCCCTTTTCATGCGCACTATCCACAAATCCCGAGTAACCGTTAATCTCACCCTCTGAGTCCGGGTACTGTAGCAACGCTCCGAAGTAATCATCACTAAAATCAAACTTTCCGTGGTCCCCGATTAAAAGCTCAATACCGAGCGGCGCGGCCCTTGTTTTCAAGACATCTATTGTCTGAGGAAAACATTTCTCGGAGACGAAAAATTTGTGGGGTCTTTCACTTTTACGTTTACTCACGCTTACGCGATGGAGCATTGTCATAGCCTCAGCCGCAGCGGTCGCTTCGTCCAGAAGAGAAGCGTTTGCTATTTCCATCTTTGTAAGGTCTATCACAAGTGTCTGAAAATTAATCAGTGCTTCGAGGCGGCCCTGAGATATTTCTGCCTGATAAGGAGTATACTGGGTATACCAACCCGGATTTTCAAATATATTACGCTGTATTACTCCCGGAGTAAGACAGTCATAGTAGCCAAGCCCGATGTAGGATTTATAGACTTTGTTTTTTTTTGCGGTCTTCTTAAGTTCCTCCAGGAATTTATACTCACTCAGAGGCTCGGGTAGGTTAAGTGGGGTCTTGAGTCTTATCGAAGAAGGGACTGTCTGGTCAATGAGCTTATCCAGGGAGCTCAGATCCAAAGACTCGAGCATCGACTCGGTCTCCGAGTCGCTAGGCCCGATATGCCTCTTGGAAAATAAATTATATCCGTTGGGATTAGTTTTCATTAATATCTACGCAGGAAATATTTTCTAAATTTTACAGAAGGGTAAGAATTATGAATATCAACATATAAACACCGGCAATAAGATTAGGATATAGTACCCGATCTATCCCAGGTTGGTCTTCCCTGTTTGAATCTTCTTAGCGTTAATATTTCTTGGGCTTAATCTTCCATTTCATTCTCTACATGTTCCGTATAACTATCGCTTTCCATTAAATCCTTAAGCTCACCCGGGTCGTAAGGTTTGACCTTGATCATCCAACCCTCACCGTAAGGGTCTTCGTTTATAGTTTCTGGGGCATCGAGGAGAGCCTCATTTACTTCCATCACATCCCCGCTAACCGGCGCATAGAGATCAGACACAGCCTTGGTCGATTCTACCGCCCCGAAGGGATCGCCCTTAGTAATTTCATCACCTTCGCTCGGAAGCTCAATATATACAATTTCCCCGAGAGAATCCTGGGCATAGTCCGAAATGCCTATCACCAGCATATCACCTTCTTCCATAACCCACTCGTGATCGTTCGTATATTTTAATTCAGCAGGTATCTGAACCATCATATATTCTCCTTAATTATTGTCCTTTTTATAGAAGGGAAGCGAAGCCACCCGAGCTTCCCTGAGTGTATTTCTAATCTCAATCTGTATACTCTCATTACTTAACTCCTTACCGTCTGCTTCCGAATAGTTTCCCCGTCCACCATAATTTAAATAACCCATACCGATGGGTATTTCAAGACTAGGGGAAAAAGTCCCGCTCGTAACACTACCGAGCTTCTCCCCGTCCCTGAATATCGGGTAACTCTGCCGGGGTATTCCGCGCTCTACCATAGTAAATGCAATAAGCTCGCTTGTAAGACCTCGGGCCAGAGAATCCTCTATCTTTTCCTTCCCTATGAAGTCTCCAGCGTCAAGCTTTACATATCGTCCGAGCCCGGCTTCAAGGGGATTCGTGCCCTCATCTATCTCATGGCCGTAGAGTGAATAGCCCATCTCTAAGCGTAGCGTGTCCCTGGCCCCGAGCCCCGCTGGTTTAAGATCTTTTCCGCTACCCGTTTCCGTTAGTCTTGTCCACAAATCAGGCCCGGCTTCCCACGGAAGAAATATCTCGTAGCCGTTCTCGCCCGTATAGCCTGTCCTGGCGACGATCAGATCGTTTCCGTTCCACTTGCATGTCAAAAAACAGAACCTCTTCATGCTTTCAAGAGGAATACCGATACCCTCGGACAATACAGCCTCAGAGCACGGGCCCTGAACCGCTATCTGAGAGTAATTGGGACTTCTGTCGAGCACTTCGACATTGTAATCACCTATATGCTCCCGGATCCACTCATATACCTTCGAGGAATTAGACGCGTTTACGCAAACCAGAAGATTCTCATCCGAAAATTTATACAAAATAACATCGTCCACAACTCCGCCCTTGTCGTTACATATAAGGGTATATTGAGCTTGGTTTACCTCAATCTTGGATGCGTCGTTTGAAGTGATCCACTGACAGAACGACAGAGCGTCTGAACCCCTGAGCTCTATTTCTCCCATGTGGCTCACGTCGAATAAACCTCCGGAGCTTCTAACTGCCAGATGCTCCCGTCTTACTCCCTCATACTGCACGGGCATCTCCCAGCCGGCAAACTCGACCATCTTTGCGCCCAGACTTTTATGTATTTGATACAGGGATGTTTTCTTCATTACCCTAATTGTTTAACGATAGATTATAGAATTGTCAATTAATGGGTGAAGGTAAATCAGGAGATGCCTGTAAGGTATAGGATATGCTGTAATAAATCCATAAACCTTATGGATACAAAATAAGCTGAAATGATTGAATAAATTTCGGATCAAGAATTAATACTGGCGACTTAATACTCTTCGACCACTCTTAAATCCCCCCTGTACCGCTCGGGGACGAGATTGGGGTCGTTTACGAAATGCTCGACACCCCGGTTGTCTGTCCAAATATAAATTGTACGGCTCCCGGGCTCAGGGGCGTAAGAGTAATCCTCGGGTCCATATTGAGAATCCTCTGAATATTCATATACGTCTTCGGGATAATACTCAGGCTCTTCGTCCTGGTAATCCGGGCCGTAGACGTAATTATTTACATCCAGATTGCTCCTTCTCTCAGGTACCGTGCCCAGGGTCGAGCCGTACCCGTCGTATGGGATATCCTCATACCCGTAGTAATCCCCGGGGTAATAGTCATTGTATCCGTAATAAACATAGCCGCGGGGCTTATAATAAGGTTTGTATCCGTAGTAGTTGTAGTTATAGTGCTTTTGGTGGTTTTTATAGTAATGATTATTACCATATCCGTAATTCCCGTAGCCTTTTTGATTAAAGGCCTGTGTGCCGGGATGAGGTTTGTAATATTTGTTATGAAACTCCTGGTGCTTATTGAAGAGATTGGTATTTGTAGAAGACCCGTGGCTTTTTTGGCCTGTCGGATACCTGCTGTGCCCGCTCTTTGAGCCCAACTTGGTATTCTTTTGACCGATACCCTGTCCGAATGCGAAAAGGGGTAAGGACGTAAGCATTAGTAAGAAAAGGAGCGGCTTTATTGTTCTATAAATCATGACCCTTCCTATTAATCACACTGTATTAAATAATGCTGCATAGAGACAGCTATTTCAACCCCTAAGTCGGCCTGTGTCAGAAGTATACATCTCCCCCTAAAGAAGCTAGTGGAATTAAGATAGTAAAATGCAGTGTAATAAGTTCTTGTCCGAAGAATACAGGATGCGTAGGGACTCTATAACCACACAGGCGGTAGAGAAAGTATATTCGCATTCTAAAAAAGCTTTAGGCCTTTTCACTTTAACACTTCTGTTATTCACGTCATTTGTTGCTCTGAATCCAAACGCTGAGGCCCAGCAGCTCGTCTGCCCCCCGGCGCAATAGAAGAGATAACTGATGAGACGGCGGGGATGGTTTTGACCCTTCAATAAACGCGGACGGCACGCGTATTGCTTTTGAGTCCTTTGCAGACATAAACGGCGGGAACGCTGAGATATACCTGGCGGCTTGTTTCGATACTGCCCGGAACGTCCCGATCCTATCCGAATGGGGTCTTATAGCCATGGCCGGAATATTGGGGATAATCGCTCTTTTGGCCGCGCGAAGAAGTAAGGCAATAACGGCTTAACCAAAGAGAATAAGAAACAGCGCTAATCGAATACGCAAAAGGGGGAGCTTCGGCTCCCTTTTTTGTTTAGTTTTAATATTCATGGATACAACTTTAACCGAGCTTGGCAAAAAGGGGTGAAGTACAGGAGCCCCGTTTTTAATTATTAGCCAATCAGCTCAACTTAAATTACAATAAAACATAAAAGCCTGGCATTAGGGAATTGAAAACATGTCGAAAGTTCTGGAAATAGCTGAGTTAGGTCAGCCGGTACTCAGAGAAAAATCCGCTGATATTGAGAATATACATGACCCGGCGGTACAGGAATTTATAGACAACCTGATAGAGACCGCAATCGACTCAAACGGCGTCGGCTTAGCGGCCCCTCAGGTGTTCGAGCCTTACCGCGTATTTATCATAAACTCCCGTCCCAATCCCCGCTACCCGAGCGCTCCCGAAATTGGCCCTGTGGCGATAATAAACCCCGAAGTAATCTCGTATTCTGATGAAAAAGAAAAAGACTGGGAGGGCTGTCTCAGCATTCCCGGCATAAGGGGCCTCGTGCCGAGACACAAGGGAATCCACGCCCGTTATACGACCAGGGACGGTAACGCGGAAGAGAAGGAGTTTACAGACTTTGTAGCCAGGATATTCCAACACGAGCTCGACCATTTAAACGGCGTAGTGTTTTTAGACCGCATGGAGTCGAGCCGCGAGATTATTACGGAAAAGCTATATCAGCAGCTGATGGTAGAAGCTTCGGAGGATTGAACAGTTGAACCCGAGAGCTAAGGTAAAAGAGCCCTTTAAGCAACTGGGAGTTATTATGCTACTTCTTATATCGACGTTTTACTCCAATAATCACGCAGCAGCCGAAGATACTCATGATACGCTGTTTCAGAGCGCTATATTGCAATCGTTGGTCGAAGGCGTATACGACGGGGAATTAACCTTGGGAGAGTTAAAAGAGCACGGAGACTTCGGAGTCGGGACCTATAACCAACTAAACGGAGAGATGATCGCTCTTGACGGGGTATTTTACCGCGTAAAATCAGACGGTAAGGTGGAAATTCCTGAAGACTCGACCAAAACCCCCTTCGCTATCGTAACTTTCTTCGATACGGACGACACCCTGAACCCGGACAGCAAGCTTAGCTGCGAAGAGCTGAAAAGCTTTATTGAAAACAACCTTCCCGCTAAAAATATATTCTATGCTATAAAGGTAAAAGGAACCTTTGAATATATGAAGACCAGGAGCGTGCCCGAGCAATCTGCTCCCTACCTCCCTCTGAGTGAAGTTATCGAACACGAGTCAAAATTCGAATTCAAAGATATTCAGGGTACAATCGTAGGTCTTTGGCTACCCGAGTACATGGGGAAGATAAATCAGCCCGGTTTCCATTTTCATTTCATATCGGGAGATAAGAAATCAGGGGGTCATGTGCTGGATTGCAGAACGAATAACGTGAGGGTCGAGATAAATTATATGAGAGAGCTCGATCTCGATCTTCCTTATACGGAAGGTTTCAATAACGCGGGGCTTACAGAACCCGAGAGGGAGGAACAGGAATAATTATGAAACACTATTTCTCAACAACATTTATCTTAATATTAGCCGCATTGGTTTTGGGTAACACTAATATCTCTCATTCAGAATCCGGGACAATGATAATGCCAGAGGGCGAATGGATTGACCTGACGCACGACTTTTCGTCCGACACCGTGTATTGGCCGACTGCCGAGGGGTTTACACTGGAAACCGAATTCGAGGGTATTACCGATAAAGGCTATTACTACTCTTCGAACAGATACAAGGCTTCAGAGCACGGAGGCACTCACCTGGATTCACCCGTGCATTTTGCTGAAGGCGGACAGACTGTGGATCAGATACCGCTTGAGAAGCTTATAGGTAACGCGATAGTTATTGACGTTAGCGCAAAGGCGCTCTCAGACAGAAATTATCAGGTAAAGGTAGAGGATATAACCGCTTGGGAAGAAGAGAACGGGGTACTACCTGATAACACAATACTTTTATTAAATACCGGTTATGCTAAATTCTGGCCCGATAGAGTTAAGTATATGGGGACGGATAAAAAAGGCGCTCAGGCAGTGAGCGAGCTCCACTTTCCGGGTCTCCACCCCGAGGCGGCAAAGTGGCTTGCGGAAAACCGGGATATCAGCGCCGTCGGACTCGACACACCGAGCATAGACTATGGCCAGTCTACACTTTTTCAAACCCACCGGATCCTGTTTAAAGAAAATATACCGGCATTCGAAAATGTAGCGAATCTGGACAGACTGCCAACAAAGGGAGCGTTCGTAATCGCACTACCCATGAAGATAAAGGGCGGGAGCGGAGCGCCGCTCAGGATTATCGCCACCGTACCGGAAAATAAAGACGCCGTACCGGAGAATAAAAAACAGGAGAAAACAAATGAGGAGTAAAAACTTATATGACAAAGGAAAAACCAACCAGAGAAAAGGAAATAGAAGAGGGGAAACAAAGAGATATATCGGAGCAAGCTAAGAATGCGGGACTACTGGTCCCGGTATTTATTACAGCCACAGTCTGGGACGCCTGGGTTATTCCGGATCAAAAGAGTACCGAGCAAGGAGAGAACGAGACGGCGAGACTTCATAATATTCTGGACAAGCTGGTCTATTATATGAGGGTGCAGCGCCAGACTAACCGCTCGAGCCTTATCTATTTTCCCGTACCCCTAAGCAAGGAGGGAAAATCCGAGGACGTACAGTTATTGTCCCATCTGGGCCCGCTCGACGTCGGGGTGAATAAACCATGTATTACGATAATGACCCCAGAGGAATACGAGAATCATAATATTAATTAGATTTTCTCACCCTACACTGCTAAACCTCCCGCTCAGATCAGAATTTCCTCAAGGTCATCAATAGGCGTTTTCAGAAAACAATCCGCCTTATAAATACCATAAATAATGTATAATAATTCTTATTGAGGTCGGGTTATGAAACATGGCGAAATTTACTTTGACAACAACGCAACCACCAGACCGCTCCCCGAGGTAAGGGAAGAGGTGCTTAAGGTTATCGGTGAGGAATTCGGCAACCCCTCGAGCGCACACTCTACCGGAGAGAGGGCGCGTAAACACCTGCGAGAAGCAAGAGACAGCCTTGCGGCGCTCCTTGGATGCAATGCATCCGCCCTCACCTTCACAGGTTCGGGGACCGAATCGAACAACATGGCGTTTTATTCCTGCACCAGGGACAAAAAAAAGAAATGCCGGGTGGTTACAACCTCTGTCGAGCATTCATCTATCCAGAAGATGTGCAGTTACTTATGTATAAACGGCGTCGATATCAAAATGGTAAACGTCCGGCCAAGCGGTCTAATCGACCGGGAGGAACTAGAGAGGGCTATAAATGAAGGCACGTCGCTGGTCTCCGTTCAATGGGTGAATAATGAAACGGGAGTAGTGCAGCCGATCGAGGAAATAGGAGCGATGTGCAGAGACTTGGGAGTGCCTTTTCATACCGACGCGGCACAGGCCGTAGGAAAAATTAAGATGAAGCTCGATGAGCTGCCGTTTGATTTTCTTTCACTCACCGGTCACAAGTTCCATTCCCCCCAGGGCATAGGGGCAATTTATTGTAAAGACCGCTTTATGCTGGCGCCTATCCTTTTCGGCGGCTTCCAGGAAGAGGGTTTCCGCCCGGGCACTGAAAACCTGCCCGGCATTGCGGGAATGGGAAAAGCAGCCGAGCTGAGGCTCGCAAAATTAGACGAGTACATATCAAAGATGACAGGCCTTAGGGACCGCTTCGAAGCCATGGTGCTGGACTTTATACCCGGCACAAAGGTAAACGGAACCACAGACACAAGAGTATGCAATACGACCAACATAATGTTCGGCGGGGTGGACGGCAGAAAGCTCGTAAGAGAGCTTGACAACGCCGGGGTTAGGTGCTCTCAGAGCTCAGCATGCACGAATTTCGAGATCGCCCCCTCCTACGTGCTCCGCGCTATGGGGCTTAGTGAAGAAGAGGCTTACTCAAGCATAAGGTTCAGCTTTTCCGTAGAAAACACATACGAGGAGATCGATACTGTAATCGAGCTTCTAAGAGAGCTTTTAGGCAAAGCCGGAAACTGAACCGCAAACCCACATAATACTAGCCCTGCCTCATCCACCCGCGCATCAGCCGCCTCCGATTCTAATTCACTTCAGGCTTGAATATAAGGGTAACAATGGACGGACTAAAGAAGAACATACTTATTTCAGGGCTTCCGGGGATCGGCAAGACCACTCTTATTAAAAACCTTATTCAAAAAATACCGCTGTCCCGGCCTGTAGGCTTCTACACCGAGGAAATAAGGCACGAGGGTGAAAGGAGAGGATTTCAGGCTGTGAGCCTGCACGGTGAGAAGCTGATACTTGCGCACGAGCTTCTTCAAAGTGGATACCGTGTGGGGAAATACAAAGTAGATGTAAAGGGTTTCGATGCATTCCTCAGTTCTATAGGTTTTTTCGGAGACCCGGAAAGGCCCGTAATTATCGATGAAATAGGTAAGATGGAATGTCTTTCCCGTAAATTTATAAGAATAACTTCAGAATTATTGGACTCCCCGGCAACTCTCGTCGCCACTATCGCGCATACGGACGGTGGTATAAAGGGCCGGATTAAAAAGAGAGACGATGTACTCTTATATAAAATGAATCTCGACAACAGAGATACGTTGCTAAGTGATATTCTGAACGACCTGAACAATCTGAGCTAATGCAACTTGCCGAGCTAATGCAACTCGCAACCCTGCTCCGGACGGGGTTTTAAGCCCACACCCTGTTTCAGTTCATACGATTTTAATATTTATAGAGTAACTTCCTTAAACGATCTATATCTAATATAAAAGTGAGCGAAGCCAACAAAATCTTTGATATTTTCTAAAGTATGTATTATAAATCTGGCATGTAGTAAAATGCTATGGAGGTGAAATCCCCTGTGAGCGAAACTGCGGGTAGAACTAAAAAACACAAAAGCTGGTATAAAGTGCTTGAGCATGGGGAGCTTCCGGAAGGAAGGGTAACTACCAGGACATGCGGAAATCTTACTATATGCCTGAGTCGGTATGATAGTAAGTACGGAGCGATGGACAACAAATGCCCCCACCAGGGAGGGCCGCTCGGAGAGGGCTCGATAGAAAACGGGTGGCTCCGCTGCCCCTGGCACGGATGGGATTTCGACCCTATTTCGGGAAAACCGCCAGGAGGTTTTGACGACGGCGTGCCGGTCTTTGAAATAGAGGAGCGGGACGACGGTATATACGTAGCTCTTGAAGACTTGGGAGAGCACCGGAGGACGGTTACCGACCTTATGGCGGAGACAATGGTCAATTGGGGAATAAAGCATGTGTTCGGCATGGTGGGACATTCAAACCTCGGGCTTGCGGACGCGCTGAGGGTTCAGGAGGATAAAGGAAACCTGACTTATGTAGGAATACGCCATGAAGGTGCGGCGTCTTTTGCTTGCTCTGCGTACGGGAAGCTCACAGGGAGACCCGCTGCCTGTCTCGGGATTGCGGGGCCCGGATCGACGAACCTGCTCACGGGCCTTTGGGACGCAAACGTGGACAGGAGCCCCGTGCTTGCGCTGAGCGGTCAGGTGGATACGCAGGTGCTGGGCCCGGGCGCTTTTCAGGAAGTGGACCTACATGCCGCTTTCGGCAAAGTCGCTCAATGGTCTCAGACAGTGCTTACAACGAGTAAGCACGCAGAGCTTGTAAACCTGGCGCTCAAGAGCGCTATACTGAACAGGGGAGTATCTCACCTTATATTCCCGGACGAAGTACAGGCACTGCCGGCAAAAGAGGATTCAAAAGTCGGGAGTCCCTTGGGCAGAGTAACTCCGCTCACCATAACTCCGCCAAAAGAGACATTAAACGAGGCGATAAAGCTTATTAAGAAAGCGGAGCGGCCTTCTATCATCGTAGGACACGGCGCCAGGTTCAGTATGGATTCGATTACCGAGCTTGCAGAGAGCCTTAAGTGTCCCGTGTTTACAACATTTAAAGCTAAGGGACTAATAGCTGATAATCATCCTCTCGGATGCGGCGTGCTAGGGAGGAGCGGGACTCCGATAGCGAGCTGGTTTATGAACGAATCGGACCTGCTCGTAGTATTCGGCGCGAGTTTCAGCAACCACACCGGGATATCCTCGAAGAAACCCATAATACATGTGGACTTTGACAACATGGCGCTCGCCAAGTTCCACCCCGTCACGGTACCCCTATGGGGTGAGATCGGGATTACCGCAGAGCTTATTAAAAAAGCCGTAAAAGGAAAAACGAAGTCCAGGGACAGAAGGCGCGAGATAGCCAAACGCTGGAAGATATGGCGAGAGGAAAAAGAAAGCCGGAGAAGAGATGAAAGCAATATCGGGCTTAGCTCTTCGTATATATTCGAAGAGCTGTCTGAATACGCGCCCGAGGACGCAATTATCGCGGTTGACGTAGGCAACAATACCTATTCATTCGGAAGGTATTTTGAGTGCAGGAAGCAATCGATATTGATGTCGGGGTACCTTGGCTCGATAGGGTTTTCACTGCCTGCAGCAATAGGGGCCTGGACTGCGACCCAGGAAAACGACCCGCTGTTCAAAGGACGTAAGGTTATCTCGGTCTCAGGAGACGGGGGGCTGGGATAATACCTGGCTGAGGTGACAACCGCTGTCAAATACGGGATGAACATCACACACGTCCTCCTTCACAATAAGGAGCTCGGGAAGATTTCAAAAGAACAGCGCGCAGGGAACTGGGAGGTATGGCAGACTTCTCTACATAACCCGAACTTTGCAGACTATGTTAATTCCTGCGGGGGACTGGGTGTAAGGGTGACAAGTAAATCTGAACTGCCGAGAGCACTTAAAAAATGCGTGACGCATAAAGGGTTCTCAATGGTAGAGATTATGGCAGACCCGGATTTAATATAATTGAAGCCGGTAGCTAGAATATTAAAATGTAAGGGGGAGCAATGACGGACAAGACCGAGTATCCCGAGCTTAATTATAATGAAATTCTAAAAACCAGAGATACGATACACGGATACGCAAAACTCTTGGGCGCTATAAGGGGCTCGATGACCCCTCCGCAAAAAGACCACTGGCATATAAGTCTGAGGACGGGGCCTCTTGGATTCCGGACGACTCCGATCCCGATCGGGGATGGGCATACGTTTGAGATACTGCTTGATTTAGTCTCGCACTCTGTAGAGATCACAACGAGTAAAGGTTACACGTGGAGCACGCCGATTGAAGGACAATCTCTCGCCGTATTCTCCAAGAATCTGCTATCTGAGCTCGGGAAGCTCGGGATAAAGCCCGGGATCGATACGTCAAAATTTAAAGACGAGACGGAAAGGGATTACAATTTTCAGCACGCCACGGACATATTCAGGTTCTATTCCATATTCGATATGGTTTTAAAAGAATTTAATGGGACCCTTACCCAGGAAACAAGCCCTGTTCAGCTCTGGCCGCACCATATGGACATTGCATTTACCTGCCATACGGGGGCCGGGTTATTAATTACCTGCGGCTTCCTGACAGGCGACGGCAGTATCGAAGAGCCGTACTTCTATATAACCGCCTACCCCGAGCTCGACGACATAAGTAGTATCACCCCCGGCGGCAAGGCATATTGGCGTACCGGGGACTGGCAGGGGGTGATATTGAAATACGGAGACCTTATGGAAGCGGACTCTCCGACCGGGGAGCTTCTGGACCATCTTAAAAACACTTTTAATCAGATAATGGAGAAAGCCTGAATTTTATTCCGGGCATGAACCCGAGCAGGATTCATAACCGGTCTTACACTGAGAGACGCACTTGGACCTCTTACCCGACTTGGCGGCGCCTCCGATATATACGCTGCAGCCCGCCTCGCAGCCCCGCAGCTTATAGCCACAATCCTCACTACAGCTCAGCTCAGGTTTCGCAGGGTAGTTTAATCTCTTAGGCAGAGAAGGGTCGGCGCATCTCATGGCGCAGTACTCCGAGCTCTCGGCGCACTCGCTTCGGCAAGCGGTTTTCTTCTTGCTCTTAACCCCGCCGCCTGTAAATTTAGTGCATACCTCATTACAGTCGATAAGCTTCAAATCGCATGCGTTTGTGCAGGCTCTGTCATGATATGCCTCAGGCTTCAGCGTAGGTCTAGGTGTAGGATTCAGGCATCTTAAGTTGCAATCGTGAAGCTCTTTCCCGCAGCCCCTATTACACTCCCGTCTCTTTTCGCCCTTTGCCGCTCCCCCGACGAGCTGTGAGCATGAGAGCTCACAGTTATCCTGGCTCTCCCGACACATCTGAGAGCAGGTGGGTACTATTCCGTCTTCACTCCGGACCGGTGTAAATACCGATCCCAAAGAGACTATTGCCACTATTACCGCTAATAGAGATAATTTGCTCGTATAATTCCGAGAGGACAGATTCTTATACATACAAAGGGAGTTTAACACTACCTGAATACATATTCCTAAGCTCGGTATTAACTACAAGGCGGCTATTTAAAGCACAGCTACAATGCCTCTGGCACAAAGCCCTTCTTGTTACGTACGAATACCCTCGTTATAATTTGCAGTCATGGGTCTTGATAAACTCAGAGCCGATGCGGCAACAATATTCCGGGCAGGCCTGAAAGCTGTGGACCCCGCAAACGCCGTAAAGAAAAAGCTAAAACGGGAAGGCGATATAGTAACGCTCGAAGGCCGTGAATATAACCTCCGGGATTACGAGAATATTTACGTAATCGGCATGGGCAAGGCGGCAGCTTCCATGGCAAGCGCAATTGAGGACATATTAGGGTATCTGATAACCGCGGGCATCGTGAATGTAAAGTACGGATACTCCGTACCTTTAAAGATTATAAAAGTGAATGAAGCCGGCCACCCCGTTCCGGACGAAAACGGCCTGCGCGGAACCCGGGAGATTATAGACCTGCTGCACAGATCCGGCAGGGAGGATCTTGTCATCTGCCTGATATCGGGCGGAGGCTCCGCGCTCCTGTCGCTTCCGGCGGGAGACATCACCCTTCAAGATAAGCAGGAACTTACAACGTTGCTTCTTAACTGCGGCGCGACAATACATGAGATAAACGCACTCCGGAAACAAATCTCTAGCGTCAAAGGCGGCCGCCTGGCAAGACTCGCCTACCCCTCGACATTAATATCTCTCATCCTATCCGACGTTATCGGAGACAACCTGGACGTCATAGCTTCAGGCCCTACGGTACCGGACACTCGTTCTTTTCACGACTGCCTTAAGATAATAAACAAATACAAGCTCAAAGAAGAAGCTCCCAGGACTGTGATAGAATATATAGAGAAAGGCTGCATCGGGGGTCATGAGGAAACGCCTAAGCCTGATGACACGGTATTCGAGCGCACGCAAAATGTTATTATCGGAAACAATATTGCGGCTGTAAAAGCCGCTAATCAAAAGTCTCTGGATCTCGGATATAACACCTTGATCCTGTCTACGTACATTCACGGCGAGACTGAGGAAGTTGCCAAGGTGCATACGGCGATCGCTGAGGAGATACTCTCCTCGGGTAACCCCATAGAGAAACCCGCCTGCATTATATCGGGCGGCGAGACGACCGTGACGATAGAAGGTAAGGAAAAAGGAGGCAGGAACCAGGAGTTTGCTTTAGCGGCTGCAATACATATTGAGGGGCTAAAAGATGTTGTAGTACTGAGCGCCGGAACGGACGGAACGGACGGCCCGACAGACGCAGCAGGGGCGACCGCCGACGGAACCACAGTTTCGAGGGCCTATGGTTTAGGGCTCGACCCTTATGCTTATCTTAGTGATAACGACTCTTACAACTTTTTTAAGCCCCTCGGAGATCTGCTAATTACGGGCCCTACGTATACAAACGTAATGGATGTGAGGGTTCTGCTCGTATCGTAATAGCGGGAGAGCCCGGTTATGAGCTTCAGCCTTGATTTTTCAGCACATACACGGACACTCTCTACAATAATTACTCGGCCTAGCCGTACTATTCAAAGATCTATTGACAGCCACTTAGGTAGGATTGAGGGAATTTCAGCGAACGCCCGATAATCAGAGTTTAAGACCGGCAAGAAAACCAATCTGCTCCCGAAGCCCTTCTCGTGTGACAGAGAAAATATCGAATGTTCTGTTGAGAGTGACCATCCTGATATTTTCGGCTACAAGCCTTTCTGAGCCCGAAATCCAGTAGACGCAGACAATCATCTCAAGACCATTTGGGTGTTTAAACATAATTGAGGTGTATCTATCAATACCCATTATCAATGGACCGTCCGGGACAAGCTTAACCTCGTAACCGGGAGCGCCGTTATATTCTTCTATGAATTCCCCGAGCACGCGCCCCACGGTATTCTTGAATATATCGTCTACTTTGTCCGTTAAATTTAAATCAGAATTATAGCTCACTTTATTCACACCAAGAATTAACTTGCGCTCATTTGTATATCTAAATACTAAGCAATTTTTATGAGTACGTCCATGTCAGGACAAATCAAGTGAGTGCCTTTTTAAATCTTCAATGGAAATTACCTCAAGCACGGACTCATGGGTCGAGGTAAGAACGACCGGGGGAGCGACCCCGTTATCCATTGCCTCTTTCCACCTGAGTGCACACACACCATCTATCTCCGGGCTTTAGCCCCGGGAAATCGAAATCCGGATTAGGTGTGCTTAGGTCATTACCTGTGGCTTTTGAAAATTCCAGGAACTCCTCCGAGACCTCGGTGCAGACCACATGCATCCCCAAATCCTCGGCGCCGGCGCGGCAGCACCCGTCCCAGAAAAAACCGCTCATAGGATTTGTAGAGCAGGTCTCAAGCTCTTCTCCAAATACATTTTTATCTTCAGGCATAAAATAGCCCCCCTTTATCTGATCTTTAATTAATCGGAGACTAGAAATCTATACCCCTCACTCAAAAGCCGTACCGGGTAAATCAGAGATTCCCGGCTTTTTGAAGTGCTTTTTCATATACTCCTCTGGCGTCTTATCGTCCAGCGCACGGTGCGGCCTGAACCCGTTTTAGC
>Ga0114931_10002477_pt1 | contig 23479 bp, 22 predicted proteins | sample 2SBtaG_FD_89579 | JGI IMG/M metagenome (GOLD analysis project Ga0114931, IMG submission 89579) | Deep subsurface microbial communities from Kolumbo volcano to uncover new lineages of life (NeLLi) - 2SBTROV14_V59a metaG | ecosystem: Environmental > Aquatic > Marine > Volcanic | place: Kolumbo... | reverse complement strand
TCGTCCTCGGTACACTGCTCTGTCACTGCCGGGTCATAAAACCGGCACATCCGGCAACAGTGCAGGTACACCGAACACGACGGGCATTCATCCAGGCGCGACAGCGGCAGGGTCAGTGCCCCGAGCGCTGCCCCGCAACGATAGCAGCACAGTTCAGACATGGAGAAACTGTAGCAGGAAAAAGCGGCAGACCCCAAGACCGTTCGCCACCGACCGACAGCCCGGCCGATTAATACCCGATAAAACCCAGGTCGAAATTCAGTTCCAGTTCATCGCGAACGGCAAGTGCGCCGCCGAACACGCTGAACGGCTCGATGCCATAATCGGTCTGTCGAATCCGGAATGTACCGGTGACACGAAACCCGTCAGCGGCGGTAACGATCTGCACCGGCACGGTCAGTCGTCGTGTCATGCCATGCAACGTCAGGTCCACGTCGGCGGTTCGGGTGTCGCGATCCGCGATCGGCGGGGTCATCGGCCCGATCATCGGCAAAGTCACGTGCAACAGCACATGTGGATAGTGCCCCGCTTCCAGACTCGCGAGCATATTGCGGTATGTCCCGTTGCGATCCTCCTGCGTCAGCCCGGTCGTAAACCCGGCTGCCTCGCGCGCCTGCGGTTCATCGACAATCAGCGTTGCGAGGGCCAGGTAGAGATCGGCACGCGCCGGGTTGTTTACCGGTACCCAGGCATAACCCCGGATCTGACGGCCGGTCACTGCATGGTTGTGGCCCAGGCGTGCCAGCGCGCCGGTCCGAAAAACCAGGATCCGTACCATCGACCCGTGGTCATCGAGACGATAAACCGGCTCCCCGCGCGCTGCCGCATCACGATAGACCCGGCCGGCCGCGGTAAACTCGCCCGGCGCCCCGGCCGGTACCGGCGGAGGCTCGGGCCGCGACACGCAACCGGTTACGAGCAGCACCACGACGGCCGGCCACATACCCGGAAAACCGGCTGCAAACCGGAAAGCGCGCAATGGACGGAACCGGCTCATCACTCATGCACACGTTGCAATGCGACATCGAACCGGACCCGTACCTTCCGGCCAATGACATCGCTCCCGGCCCACTCACCGGTGCCGATACCGAATGCCGTCCGTTGCAACGTCAGCTCCCCGCGCATATGCGCCAGACCGCCAGCTTCGGACCATGAAAACGGGACTTCGATGACCCGCTCGATGCCCTTGAGTCGCAACGGGCCGGTGGCGATAAAGTGACCGTCCCCGGCACCGACAATCGATTCGCTGACAAACCGCGCTTCGGCAAATCGTTCGAAATCGAACCATTCCGGTCCGGCGATCGCTGCATTGATATCCTCACTGTCGAGGTCTGCGCTAGGCACGGTCACCGTGACAACCAGCCGGCCCCCGGCCGGCGCCGACGGATCGAATTGCAGTTCCGTTGCGAATCGATGGAACAGTCCGGGCGCCTCCTGACCGGCATAGGTGATAAAAAATCCGAGCCGACTGCCCTGCGGCAACATTTTCCATTCTGCGGCACCGACCGTGGAAACGGCAAACAGCGACAGCACGAACAGGGCTCGTCGAACGATATTCATGGCCGCCCGCCGGGTAACATGCGCACGAGCACGTCGTTCCTGCGAATGAAATGATGCCTCAGCGCCGCGGCGACATGCAGGCACAAGACGCCGGATACCGCAATATACAGGCCGAAATGCACGCGAGCGGCGAGGTTCGCCAATGGTTTGCTCGGCGCGGTGATATCCGGAAGCGGAAACAGCCAGAACACATTCAGCGGAATATTGGCAGCCGAATTGATCACCCATCCCGACAGCGGAATCGCCACGATCAGTACGTATAAAACAACGTGTGTCGCGATACCTGCCGCACGTTCCCAGCGCGGCAACCCGTCGGGGGGCTGCGGTGCAGGATTGCACAACCGCCATCCGATTCGAAGGACAGCGAGCAGCAACAGCAAAATACCGGTTGATTTGTGCCAGATAAACAGCTCGATCTTGGTCGGGGACAAATGCCACAGGTCGGCAGCCCAGCCCAGTGAAACCTGCACGACAATCAGGCCCAGCATCGACCAGTGCAGAACCTTGGCAACACTGCCCCATGCCTGTGCCGTGTTACGCAACATCCGGTTTCACCCGGGTGACTGCCCCGGAGGGCCGCCCCGGGACGAACGTGACACGAGTGTGCGCCTGGTAAATAGCCGACAATGAACCGCCTCCGAATTTTCGAACGGGCGCGGGCAAAAAGTCTGCGCGATGAACTTTTAAGGTTAACCGATATCCCGGGTTGCGGCGAACCCGATATCCGGCCAGCGTTCCCGGGTCACCTGCAGATTTGCCTGGCTCGGCGCAAGATAAGCCAGGCTGCCGGCGGCGTCGACCGCCAGATAACGCGCTTCGCGCTCGCAAAACTCTCTGAACTTTGCCTCGTCGTCACACGATACCCAGCGAGCGGTTACCACATTGACGGGCTCGAACTTCGCCTCGACGCCATACTCATCGCGCAACCGGTAAGCGACCACATCGAACTGCAGCACACCGACGGCCCCGAGTATCAAATCGTTGGATGCCAGCGGACGAAACAGCTGCGCCGCTCCTTCCTCGCATAACTGGTCGATACCCTTTTGCAACGCCTTGGCGCGCAGCGGATCGCGCAACTGCGGACGACGAAACAGTTCCGGGGCAAAACTGGGCAGGCCGGTAAATTGCACCGACTCTCCCTGGGTAAACGTGTCGCCGACCGCAATCGTGCCGTAATTCTTGAGTCCGACAATATCGCCCGGATACGCCTCTGTCACACTGGCCCGGTCCGAGGCCATAAAGGTCAGCGCATCGGAAATACGCACATTCTTGCCGGTACGCACATGAAAAAGCCGATCGCCGGGCTTGTAATGACCGGAACACACGCGCATGAACCCGACGCGGTCCCGGTGTTTCGGATCCATATTCGCCTGAATCTTGAATACAAACCCGGTCAGATCGGTTTCGGTGGCCGCCACGGTGCGGGTACGGGTCATCTGTTCCTTGGGCGCCGGTGCCTGTTCGACAAAAAAATCGAGCAATGGCTCAACACCGAAACTGCTGACGGCCGAGCCGAAAAAAACCGGTGTCTGCCGGCCGGCCAGATAAGCCTGCGGATCGAAAGGATGCGAAGCACCCTGAAGCAGCTCCAGCTCGTCACGCAGTTCATCGACCACATCGCGTCCGATCTGTGCCACGAGCCCGGGATCATCGAGCGATGTGAATCTCGCCGAAGCCTGGCGCGTAAAATTTTTACCGCTCTCGTACAGGTGTACTTCGTTCGTCACGAAATGATAAATACCCTTCAGCCGAGAACCCATGCCGATTGGCCAGGTAATCGGCGCACACCGGATATTCAATATAGACTCGACCTCGTCGAGTAATTCGATCGGATCGCGCCCTTCGCGATCGAGCTTGTTGATGAATGTCATGATCGGCGTATCGCGCAGACGACAGACATCCATGAGCTTGATCGTCCGCTCCTCGACGCCCTTCGCACAATCGATAACCATCAGGGCCGAATCGACAGCGGTCAGCACGCGATACGTGTCTTCGGAAAAATCGGCATGGCCCGGCGTATCGAGCAAATTGACGATGCGGTCCTGATACGGAAACTGCATAACCGACGAGGTGACCGAAATGCCACGTTCCTGTTCCAGCGCCATCCAGTCGGACCTGGCATGCCGGGCGGTCTTGCGCGACTTGACCGAACCGGCCTCGCGAATCGCACCGCCGAACAGCAATAGCTTCTCGGTCAGCGTTGTCTTGCCGGCATCCGGATGCGAGATAATCGCGAAGGTACGTCGCCGTGCGGTTTCTTGCTCGTGAATGGACATGGGGGCCGGACTCGGGATGGGCGGCGCAGTATACCGAAAAAGAGGGGACGGGTATCCGGTTCGACAGGGACCCGGCAAAGCCCCGGAAACGTCCCGGAAAAATCCGCGAAACCCTCATTACCCCCCGCTCTTCTCCACAAACCGCCAGGCAACCCCGTAATCCCAGTAAAACGGCCCCTGACCCGCCCCGGGCCGAACGCGAACCAGGTAATCGCGCCGCGGAGCCAGCTCGACATAGATGTTCTCGGTATTATCAATACCGCTGCGCGACTCGGCAACCACCACCCGCTTATCGCCCGACACATCGTAGAGCACCAGGTCCAGATCATACAGCGTCGCTCTCCCATCAAATGCCAGCAGCGAGCCACCGCGGATATCCATGTTCCAGACCAGCGAAATCGCCAGGTATCCGCCGCGGTTGCCGGTCGAAAAACGATAGCTCGCCTGCCGGTTACTGTCCGCCAGGCCGCCGAAAGCGGCATCGAAATCAAATCCGGCCGCGCCGATGCGCCCACCGCCCGGCTGATCCTCGGCGCTGTCCTGCTCTGCGCCGGTTACAATCCGGTAACTCGCCGCTACGTTCAACTGACCGGCGCCATAGCGTCGATCCAGGCCATTGTTCGTCCGGTCGGCCCGGGCCGCGCGGTAGCCGATAATATCAATGCCCGAGGAATTCGCCGTCGTCCGGTCGGCGCCGGCCATCATCGCCGCCTTGATCACCTCGGACCGTTCGGCGTTATAGATTTTACTGCCACGCCGGTTTGCCGTCGCTCCGTGCGACAGCGATGGATGCGAGTGGCCGGTGCCGATCAGCAAAGCGGCCAAGGATGCGGCACGTCCGGTTGACGCGCTCGGCGTCTTGTCGGGAACGACCAGGTGCGGGCGCGGACGACCCGCCACATAATCGGCATCGATCGGCAGCGTTGCACGGTGCCTGTCAGCGCCGGTATGGGCCACTGACAACACATTGAATGCATCGGCCAGCAGCGGCGACCGGCCGCCGGCATTAAAGCCGACCACATGAAAAAACTCGTCCGTTTCGACCAGCCAGTCTACTCGCCGTAACGCCTCGGAATTGGCCGGATCGGCAACGGCGCTGGCTGCGTTACCCACCCACGCGTGGCTGACCACACGACTCACCGACGCCCTGGGTTGCCGGATTTCTCCCAGGCGCAGCAGCGCGGGCCCGAACCACTGGCTGGTCAGGTAACTGGCGACCCGATCGATGCCCGGCGACACCGATGATTGCAAACCGAAAAACCGTCGCCCCACACCGGTCGCATGACCTGAAAACGGTGCATACACCCGTGGCCCACCTTCTCCGACGGTAATTTTCTTGCCGCGAAATTCGGCATTCGTCACATCCGGGGCATAGGCCACGACGCCGGGGTCGGCATGTCTGTTGGCCTCGACGATCATGACCGGAACCCCGGATGCAATCGGTAACGATGAACCCAGTTCTGCCCGCAAGGCGGTATAACCGACATCGGCAAAATAATCGGCACGGACCGGCGCATACACTGCCAGCAGTAACAAAACCGAACCGTAAATCCGCAGGTGCCTGCGGCATCGGATAATCACATCATGATCCGTTAAAAGGGTCGAACACTGTCAACAGGTGATCCGTTACCGTCCCGGCAGCGTCTGCGGCAACAGTGGATTGCAGTTCTTGATGGTAACGCGGCCCTGCAATATGTCTCCCTTCGAGTACTCCGAGAAAAAGCACCGGTTCGTTTGTGGATCGTAGTTTTCGATCCACAGATTGTCATCCTTCCAGGTCGTTGCGATGTGCATCTGTCCGTCGGGGACGGTAACCGACATGACGCCGCCCCAGCGCTTGACGAATACCTGCTGGAAGTGGAAAAAATAGGCCGCCCAGCCCACCAGCATGATGACAATCGCGGCGCCGAAAGCCGCACGCCAGCGATCGAGCCTGCCGCCTACGACATACAGAATGCCACCGGCGACAGCAATAAATAGCGCCCAATAGAAATACGTAATCATGCCTTCATCCTCCTGTTCGTCTCATGCCAGACTGCCCGCATCAAAGCGGCAAAATCAGTGCCCGCACCCAGACCGCGATCATCACGCCCAGCGCCACCCCGCCCAGTGCGATTTCACGCCACACGTTCGTCCTGATCGACCGCAACCTGAGCCCGATGATGACGCCGGGCACGAACCCGGCAACAAATCCGGTCAGATGCGCAAAGATATCCGTACGCTCATTGCCGGTACCCAGCCAGGCCAGCAGGATGACGGCACCGACCAGCGGTGCGGCGCGCCGTGCCCAGCCCGTCTGATCGAGACGCCGTCCGAGCCATAACCAGGCCGACAACGAACCGAGTGCGGCAAACACTGCCGTCGATGCGCCGATCGATATATGCGAGGGTCGCTGTACGGCTGCATTCATCAGGTTGCCGGCAATCCCGCCGAAAAGAACCAGGCAACCGGCGAGCCCGCCGCCGATTTCCCGCGCCAGCAGGCCGACAAACACGGCACCGAAGCCGACATTGACCCACACGTGGCCGAGATCCGCATGCAACATTAACGCGGTCGCGGCGCGCCACCATTGACCGGCCTCCATCAACGCGACATCGGCCCGACCGATCGAGGTCCAGTCGATGCCGAATGCAAAACGGGTCTGCATGGCGTAACACAGCAGCAAAATAGCGGACCAGGCAAACGCGGCAGCCGCCGCACCCGGTTGCGGCTGCGCATGCCGGGCCAGCGGCCCGATGCGGTGATTCTCCCGTTCCCACAGATACAACTGCTCGCGTGCCCGCGTTGCCTCGTGCGCCGGTACGCTCAGCCGCCAGCTGAATATGCCGCGTTCGATCTCGTGATCGATACCCATGGCCAGCAATACCAGTGCGCGATCGCTGATCTCCTGCGCCCGGACGGAACGGTGCACAATGACCATCCGTCAGAACCGGTTGATCGGGCCGCCCGACGGCTTCCTGCGACGAAGCCGCCCCGACGGCTTCTTTCTGGCCTCGTCCGGATCCATGCCCGCATCGACTGCATCACGGGCCACGGACAACCGTTTGCGGCTGTATTGAATCTGCCGCGTGCGTGCGGCGATCGCACGGTACAGCTGCTCGAGCGCCGGTTCGACGGACAGGTCTCCGGCCGCCAGCCGGGTTTCGAGTATCCGCTTCTTTTCTTCAAGATCGGCCAGTGTCGCCATTACAATCTCTCCGGTCGCTGTCGGCTCTCAGTCGACGCGTGGCTGCGTCAGGATCGGTCCGTATACCCAGATAAAAATGGCAAACGTCGCAATCCAGCCGCCCGCGGCAATCTCGACGGACTGCATGTATTGCTGCCCGGCGAACGGTCCGAGCAGGCGGACGATGACGGCGAGCGTCAACAGAATATAGGCAAAAACCGTCAGCCGGGCGGCATGCAGTGCCCGACCCGTATGGCCGAGCGGAACCCGTGTCGTCATCGCGAGCACCATGCTGCCGACGACGCCCATCGTCAAGGCATGCAGGGCAACCGTGAGCGGGTAGGTCGAACCGAATACGGACCAGGCAACCAGCACATAACCCACCGGCAACCACGAGTAAGCGACGTGCAGGATAAACAGCAACGGTTCCGACAATGTTGCCAGACCGGACCAGCGGCTCATGCGCAAGGCATGGATTGCGGCTGTCGCCAGGGCCACGATGCCGGTTGACGGACTCGCCGGAGCAAACGTCACGGCCAGACCGGTCATCACGGTCAATACCAGGGTCGCAATCTCGACGGGGGCCGTGCTGCGCGGAACGGATGCGCCCGCTTGCAGCCGCCCCTGCCCCTTGAGCCAGTTCGCCGTGAAAGCGGGTACGATCCGGCCGGCTATCGCGGTAATCAGCACCAGCACGACGTGGATCATCAGTAACAAAGCCGTCAGATCGAGACCGGTTCCGAGGCCCGCAGCGCCGAGATGATAGACCAGGTTCAAAACGGCCATCGCAACGACGATGCCGACGATGACGTAGTTGCGCCGGTTTCCAGAAGCGACCACTTCCCGGCCGAAAAAAATGACGAGCAACAACGCAAACAGCATATCCACGCCGGCGACCAGCCAGCCGGACAGCACGGACGGAAAAAGCATTACGCAGCGCCCGGCAATCCAGGCCGCCACCAGCCAGCCAAGCGGCGCGCCGTGCAGACGCGTTCGGCCGGTCCACATCGCAACCGCCGTCATGACGAACCCGGCAACAATGGCCAGCACGAAACCGAACAGCATTTCGTGGGCATGCCACAGCATCGGATTGGGCAATGACGCGACCGGGCCATGGCCACCCAGGGCCAGAACCCACAAAACCATGACGAACATCGCGCACAGGGCCCCGAGCAGGAAAAAGGGCCGGAAGGCATAGCTCAATAGTTCGGAAAAAATCTGCATGACCCACCTGAGTAACACGACCGGAAACAAGCCTGGCCGGCGACCTTCCGTCGCCGGGCCTCTATAATAAGGTATGCGCTACATAGAACCACTGTATCGTCCACCGTCCGAGGCCCGCTCGCTGATCCTGCAGGTCACAAATGGCTGTTCGTGGAACCGTTGCACATTCTGCGAAATGTACACCCGGCCGCAGAAGAAATTCCGGCCCATGCCGCAGGCACAAATCGATGCCGCGCTGGCTGAAATCGCGGCGACCGGTACCCCCGTTCGACGCGTCTTTCTGGCCGATGGCGATGCGATGACGCTGTCGGTCCGGCGACTGAAGCTGATTCTCGCCAGCATTAACCGACACTTGCCGGCAGTCCAGCGCATCGCGTCATACTGCCTGCCGCGCAACCTGAACAGCAAATCCGTGGACGATCTCGCCGAACTCCGGGCCATGGGGCTCAGCCTGTTCTATGTCGGTTGCGAGAGCGGCGACGATCTCGTCCTCGACCGGGTACACAAAGGCGAAACCTTTGAAACATCGTTGTCAGCGCTGCAGAAAATCAGGGCTGCCGGAGCCAGGAGCTCGGTCATGATTCTCAATGGCATGGGCGGATCGCGCTATAGCGAGCAACATGCCGTGAACTCGGCACGGTTGATGAATGCGGCCCAGCCCGACTACCTGTCGACACTGGTCATCAGCTTCCCGCTCGGCACGCAGCGCTACGAAGCGGGGTTTAACGGCGAGTTCGAACCGCTGGATCAGCCTGGCCTGTTTCGGGAAATGTACCGGCTGCTCGACACGCTGGATCTTGAACAAACGATCTTTCGCAGCGACCACGCATCGAACTACCTGGTCCTCAAGGGCACACTCGGCAGGGACCGGCAAAAACTGCTGGATGCCGTCCGCACGGCCATCGAACGCCCGCAAAGCGCGAATCTGCGACCCGAATGGCAACGGGGTTTGTAATTCCGGCCCTTTCCCCTACTTGCCCGGCCCCTTGTAATGCGTTTCGACGAAACCCTTGTGCCCGGCAACCCGGTCGCGCCAGGCTGCAACATCCGGCACGTCCGAATAATCGAGCTGACGACCGAGCTTGGTCAGCGTATAGGCTGCGATCGCAAAATCGGCAACGCTGAGCGCACCGCAAACATACTCTTTGCCCCGCAGGCCGATATCGAGCACCTTATATAACGGCTTCACCGATTCCGGGTCCGTTTCCTCGCCAGCCTTCAGCCGGCCCATCGCCGGCATCAGGTGGGAACTTTGCCAGTGCAGCCATCGATCGACATCTGCGCGTCCGCGCGGGTCCGTCGGCAATGCATTCGTCTCGGGAAACACGGTGGCGAGATAAGTCAGTATTGCATTCGACTCCCACAGATTGAAATCTCCGTCAACGAGTACCGGCACCTTGCCCATCGGATTCAGGGCTAGAAATGCATCCGTTTTATTCTCGCCCTCGCGAAAATTGACCTGGTGGATCTCGATATCGAGGTCGAAATGCTTGATGAAAGCCTCGACTTTGCGATTATTCGGCGTAATAAAGAACGAGTGTAATAACACGCTTTGTCTCCCCGCTTGTCACACGGCTCATACTACCCCCAATGAGAAAAGGGGTCGAACCGTCGTTCGACCCCTGCTTCTTCTCCCCAAGCCGGAATCAGAATGCTGCCGTCATCATCAGCCAGGCCTTCGTCGTGTCCTGGCCGAGACTTGCCGTGGGCAGATTGGCCGGACCGTCGTCTGCGTTGTAGAACGCAAGCTTGCCCAATACGGAGTAATGCTTGGCGAACGGCCATTTCGCGACCACATCGACTTCGGTGCCGTAATCCGTGCTGCCCGAATCCGATGAAAAATCATGCAGAACGAGGGCCATCGAGCCTTTCAGCACCTTGGCCGACGCGGCGAGAGACACATCCTCCAGCCCGGCAGCCGGTGTCGACAGGAACTTGTCGGCCCAGCCGTTGTGGGCATGCAGCGTCGCCAGCGGCGTCTGGAATGCCACACCGGCAGAGTTATCCGAGCCGAGCAGCTCGTAGCCGCCCTTGAGGCTGAACCGGTTCCATTTGAAGCCAAGCTGCAGGAACACATAATCAGCATCATAATTATTTACATTTTTCTGATAATCCTTCTGCGTGGCCAGTTCGGCTACATACGTCAAGGTCCAATCGTCATTGATCTTCGGTGCGCCGGTAAACCGGATTCCGTATGTCTGGTTCGACGCATTGAACGCGGCTGGGGTACCGGTCTTGCTGTCCAGATCCAGCCAGTAGCCGTAGACCGCGACGGATAACGCGTTGTTCAGCTTGTAGGAAGCGTCCAGCAGGTGCGAGTCGCTGGCGAAAGAGGCGGACGGCTTGCCGCTCTCCGGTCCGAAGATCCGATTCACCTTGTCGACATAGCTGTAGAAGACCTTGAAGCTGTCCTTTTCGTAGTAACCGGACAGCGCGTCATACGTCTGCTCGTTCTGGCGCCAACCGACATTACCGATGAAACGGTGATTGGCACGAATAATCCGCTGCCGGCCCAAGACGAATTTCGTGTTTTGCAGCCCCGAATAAGTCAACGCTGCAATATTCAGCTCCGTACCCGTCGGATCTGCCACGGTCTGATACTGGGTTTTCCCGTTACGCGTACTGTTGTAGTTATACCCGACGATGGCATGGATATCGTCCATGTTGACCGTAAGATCGAGATTGTTCCATTTCGCCGTTCTGAAAACCAGGCGCGTGCGCAGCGTCGACGCATTGGCGTTCTTCTTGGTATTGTCCTGATCGACGAATTCATAGCGATAGCGAAAATTCACATCGAACTCGCCGTTCTTGAACGTGTTGACCATCTGCTCGCCAAAATTCTCCGCAGCCGAAACAGGCGTCCATGCAACGATTCCGGCAGCCATGACGAATGCCGCCAGCCCACCGTATGCTCTGCGGCGCCTATCCGTATTTATATACATTTTCATACGGTTACCTTCCTTAATATTTACGTTGAGAATGAAATCCAGAATAAGAAATATGTATCAGCGGCAATGACCGACTAACCACCCGTCGATGACATGAAGCGAATAATCTGCTCCGGCCTGTCATTGAATTCGTGCCTGGCGGGCTTGAGTTTCAGTGCCTCGACGAGCGTTTCCCGCAATTCGTCATCGCCGATCCCCGCACGTAACAACGGCCGCAACGGTACGCTTTGTGTCTGGCCGAGGCACAGGTGCAACGTACCGTCTACGGACAGCCGCACACGGTTACAGGTATCGCAGAAGTGCCGTGAAATGGGGGTGATGAAGCCAATATTCGAATGGCTGCCGTCAATGCGAAAATAACGCGCGGGGCCTCCGCCCGGCATCACGCTCGGCAGAAGGTCGAATTTTGTTTCGAGCCGGGCTTTGACCTCACTCAACGGCATGTAATGGTGGGTTGCCGCCCTGCCCGACGTACCCATCGGCATCGTTTCGATAAATCGCAGGCTGAATCCGTTTTCGATGCAGAACTCGGCCATCTCGATGACTTCGTCGTCGTTCCGGCCCTTGAGAGCCAGCATATTGATTTTGATCGGCGCAAAACCCGCCTGCCGGGCTGCCGTCAAACCGTCGAGAACGCGATCGAGATCGTCGTTGCCGGTAATTTGCAGAAATCGCTCCCGGCGCAGCGTATCGAGACTGACATTCAGCCGCCCGATACCCGCACGGCGCAGTGCGGCGGCCTGCTGCGCCAGCAACACGGCATTCGTGCTGAGCGACAGATCGTCCAGGCCCGGCAAAGCGAATAAGCGTGTCGCCAGGTCCGCAATATTCTTGCGCACGAGCGGTTCGCCGCCGGTAATTCGTACGCGCCGGACGCCGAGTTCCGCAAAAGCCCGTATCACGCGCTCGATCTCGGCAAATGACAGGTATTTTTCGCGTCTCTCGAAGTCACGATTACTTTCCGGCATGCAATACGTGCAGCGCAGGTTACATTTATCCGTAACGGACAGACGTACATAGTCGATGGTTCGGCCCAAGGGGTCGATCAGGCGTTTTGTGGAAGGTTTCTGCATATCCTGACCGTGCGCAACCGCGACGCTGAAAACAGATCAATCACGTACATGTGTCGAAGTTTCGTGAAATAACCCCAATCATATTTAACGGCCCCGGTACCGTTCAGAGCACTCAACTCCAGTGGATCACGTTAGCGTTGCCATTCTTAAATAAAAATACGTAGTATCCCGGATTTCAGTAGGTACAATTCGGACAAAAATCAGGACTCCTGAACGGTCTCCGGGCTTTTCGCATACGCATTCGGACACAGGTAAAACCACCAGTCGATCGCGACACGAACGGCAAAAAATAACGTCTCCATACAATGCCACTTCGGGCATCGTCAGCTCGATCCGTTTACCGGGAACTTCGTAATGAACGCGCCATCGGCAGCCACGGCGGATGTCAGGCCCAGCGCGGGACCGCGCTGGGCCTGATTGGATACGCCGGCAACCGACAAAATCAGCTGGCGGCCGCCCTGGTATCCCGCTCCTTGCCGGCCAATGTCGGCACGGCGGGCAATACCCAGCCCCTGGTCCGGCGCCGGGCCGGGCTCGGTATGGCATAGGCGACGCGATCTTCGTCAGCGCGAACCCGGTTCGTGTCGATGCGCCAGCCCTTACGTGTACGCTCGCCGCGACCGGGCAGTAATACGGATATATACCTAGCCGAACCCGTATACCGGTTTGGCGGCATTTGCTCTATGGTGCCGGCTGGGGCCGAAGTACAGGAGAAAATGCCATGCAGACATAGATCGTCTCGATAGCCATCAAAACCGGGCACGAGGACGATGTCGTTCGCTTTTACCAGGAACTCGAACCGCAATTGCGCGACGCGCCCGGCTTTCAGGGTCGCCGGATTTACCTGGCCAAAAACGGCACGATGGCCGCGGCAGTCAGAAAGCTCTACCCGCCCGATGAACTGGCAAAGCATGCCGAACCGCCCCATCAAGACCCCGGCGTGCGGCTCATCATGATCGAACAGTGGGACAGCGTCGAAGCACGTATCCTGTTTTCCAGAAACGTGGCCGCCGGGCGCCAGAAAGAAATCATTCCCTGCCTGTTGCCGCAACACAGCCACGAATTCTACGAGGATCGTTCCGTCGACTGACCCGCCGCCGGCAACTGGGGAAAAATACGGATTGCGCCAACCGGTCACCGCAGGTGCGTTTTCACTGGGCCAATGATTCGATCGCGATGTGGGATAACCGGTGTACGCAGCATGACGCTTGTGTCGATTATGCGTCGAAGCGTACGATGCACCGGGTGACGATCTGCGGAGATCGGCCGGTTTGAGCGGTCTTGCATGAGGGATGATTGCGGGTCTCCGGGTTTGGGTCTTTCCCCGACAATATATGCCCCGACAATATATAGTCCGAACTCCCCCATTGACAGGCAGCCGGATCGAATGAGCGGCGAAAAAAGGAATCCTTTCCAGCGACTGTACCAGTCGGCCACCAGGCCGGAGGATCTCCCGTGGCACTCGGCCACCCCCCCCGCACTGCTCGTCAAGGCGCTGGACCGTCGCAATGCGCCGGGCCGTGCCCTGGATATCGGCTGCGGCGCCGGAACTTATTCGATCTATATGGCCGAACGCGGTTACCGGGTCACAGCCATCGATTTCATGGCGCAAGCCATCGCGATGCTGCAAGCGAGTATCGCGGATCGTGATCTGGCCATCGAAGCCATACAGGCGGACGTGGGAACCTGGGAGTCGGACGACCGCTTCGATGTCGTCCTGGATATCGGCTGCATGCATGCCTCGGGCACCATCGAGCCCCGCGCATACAAGGCGCAGTTGCTACGCTGGCTGGCGCCGGACGGCGATTTCATCCTGGTGCATTTCGGACGGCGCGGCTGGTGGGACCGGTGGCCGATCGGACCCAACCGGATGTATGCAGACACTTTGCGGAAATTATTCGCGCCGGAACTCGAACTGATCGAAGACGCATCGGAAATCCGTCGCGGCATGCCGCTGTTCATGGGACGTACGGCGCTGATCGGACGCTACTGGTTTCGGCGTACCTGAACTCCTGCCCGATTTCCGACCGGGTCAGACTTTGAATGAATCAGCGCTCCGGGCATGGGCGAGATCGTTTGGCGGGTAGGATTTCCATTTGTCTTCGTAATACCTGGCACGCAGATCACCGTCGGATACCCGGTTGAATGTCAGATAGATATTTCGCCGACCCTTGTCGCTGTCATTCGGCGGCGAACCGTGCGGCACATAGCAATCGAAAAAAATGACATCGCCCGGGTCGGCCTCGAGCATCACGTATTCATCATCGGCCCAGCTGGTATCCGTCTTGTCGGACAGCGGTCGCCACTCGTCATCCATCAGGCCCTTCGGGTAGTTCCCGGAATTCATGAACCGAAGTGCGGCATTTTCCTCCCGATTCGGGTCGATCACGATACACATCGAAATAAAAAAGTCGCTATAGGCATTCCAGCCGGCAGCCTGGTCCTGGTGTAATTTGTCGGCGCGACAACCGGGATGCTTGTAATTGACTTTTTCCTTGAACAGGACCGGTGCCTCTCCGAACAGTATCGTCAGTGCATCGACGGTTTTTTCGGTCAGCAACAAACCGGCGATTTCAGCATCGTGTTCGCCGAGTACATGCTCGACTCGCACGAGAATATCCCGGCCGGTCAGCGGGCTTTTCTCAAAGTATTTTGCCGCATGCGCCGAAACCCCGGTCGAAGTATCCTCCAGCGCATCCAGCCAGTCGGAGACGGTTTCGATCACATCCCGACTGAAAAATTTCCTGAGCACAATAAAACCTTTCTCTTCGAACCCGGCTTTCTGCTCCACTGATAAGGCCATGATCTCATCACCCTGTATGGCTGCAACGACACGACGGGTAGTATCTTTCAATGCACGGGCATCAGACAACCCTGAACTTTACCCTTCCGTCAAAGGTCAATACACTCAAGAAAGAAAACCGGAATAACGCAACTGTCATGTCCCGATTTCCCATCCACCCGGTGACCGGCGCCGGCATCGGCCTGAGATCCCGCCACTACCGGGAGATTATCGACACCCGTCCCGCCGTGCCCTGGTTCGAAGCGCTGTCCGAAAATTATTTCGGCGCCGGCGGATTGCCGATCTATCATCTCGAACGCGTTCGCGAGCATTACCCGGTCACGCTGCACGGTGTCGGCATGTCGCTCGGCTCGGCTGATCCGCTGAATTTCGACTACCTGGCCCGACTCAGAAAACTCGCCGAACGGATCGAGCCCGCTCATGTCTCGGACCACCTGGCCTGGATCTCCATCGACGGGCGCCATGTTCATGACCTGCTGCCGCTGCCGTACACGGAAGAAGCGCTGATCCATTTCGCCGGCCGCGTCTGCCGGGTCCAGGATTATCTCGGACGCCGGCTGCTGATCGAAAATCCGTCGAGTTACATGTGTTTTGAAAACGTCGACATGGCCGAATGGGAATTTCTGCGCGAACTCGTCGACCGCGCCGACTGCGACCTGCTGTTCGATGTCAACAATGTCTATGTCAGTGGCCGGAACCACGGCTTCGACCCGGTCGAATACCTGCACGCGCTGCCCGCAGGCCGGGTCAGGGAAATTCACCTGGCCGGTTACGAGGAACAGGACAACTACCTGTTCGACACGCACGGTTACCGGGTCCATCCGCCGGTCTGGGCGCTGTACGAAGAAACAATCCGGCACCTCGGGCCCGTGCCGACACTGATCGAATGGGATAACGACATACCGGAATTGGAGATACTCGTCGATGAGGCAAACAAGGCACAAAAAGTGCTGACCGACGTGGAGGCAGCGGCTTGACGTCGCTGCGCGACATGCAGCGCATGATTCGTGACGCGGTGTTCGAGACCGGCGCGAACGGTCCGGCGCTCGCAGCGATCAGCGAACACATTCGTGCCGGTGACGACCTCGCGCCTGCCGAACACCTGCTGATTTACCGACGCGCGATTCTCGGTACGCTGGTCCGCGCGCTCGGCGCAATCCATCCGGTCTGCAAACGACTGGTCGGCGATGATTTTTTTGACGCAATGAGCCGTGTCTATGCGCGGCAAACTCCGTCGGAATCGCCGGACCTGGGTGACTACGGCGCAAGTTTCGGCGATTTTATCGCGGCTTTCGAACCGGCTGCCGAACTCGTCTACCTGGCCGATGTCGCGCGACTCGAATGGCGCTGGCACCGTGCGTTTCACGCACCGGATGAAGAAGCGGTCGACATTGCGGCCCTGGCCGGCGTTGCGGAGAAGGACAGGGACCGCATCGCTTTTCGCCTGCCGGTCTCGGCCGGTCTGCTCGAATCGGACTACCCGGTACAGCGCATCTGGCAAGTCAATCAGGATGACTGGACCGGCGATCAGTCGGTCGATCTCGATGCGGGCGGCGCCCGGCTGATCGTCTGGCGCCAGGACCACGAGATGCGCATCGATGAGCCGGATAACGCCGCCTGGCTATTGCTCGAGGCGATCGAGGCGGGTCAAACCCTCGGTGAAATCGGCAACCGCGCCATTGTGCAGGACCTCGACACCGTGTTGCCGCGGTGCGTACAACAGGGCTGGATCGGCGGATTCGAGCTCGCGGATGGAAGAAACCGCCGCTAAAGCCCGCGATACGCCCAATTGGCCCGCTTTTCGGTATCATCGACCTGCTATTGTAATGGCGCGCGAAGGAGACACGGATGCCCGGACCAATCGCAATACCTTGCATGCCATAATTTCCGATGAACCAGAAGAAACGCTCATGAAATACGATATCCTCGTGGTCGGCGCAGGTCCGGCCGGACTCAGTTTTGCCCGCTCGCTGAAAGCGTCCGGGTTGAATATCCTTGTCATCGAAAAAGCGCCCCTGGATGCCCTGCGCGATCCGGCGCCGGACGGCCGGGAAATCGCACTGACGCACCTGTCGGTCAGGCTGATGAAAGACCTCGGCGCATGGGCACGCATTCCCCACGAGGCGATCTCGCCGATACGCGAAGCCAAGGTGCTCAACGGGAATTCATCGTATTTTCTCGATTTCGACAGCAAGCACGTTGCCGGTGACGCACTCGGCTACCTCGTCCCGAACTACCTGATCCGCAAGTCGCTTTACGAAGAGACCGAACCGCTGGCCAACGTGGAAATCCTGACGGACACGGTCGTCGAAAGCCTGCACACCGACAACCAGGGCGGCACCGTCAAACTGTCGAACGGACAAACCCGCGAAGCCACGCTGATCGTCGCCGCCGACAGCCGTTTCTCGTCGACACGCCGGCAAATGGGCATCAGCACGAGCATGACGGACTTTGCCAAAACCGCGATCGTCTGCCGCATGGAACACGACCTGCCGCATGAACAAATCGCCTATGAATGCTTTCACTACGGCAGGACGCTGGCCGTTCTGCCGATGAACGGAACGCTGTCGTCGATCGTCATCACCGTACACAACGAACTGGCCGAGCAGATCCTGGATATGAGCGAGGAAGCATTCAACCTCGATATCCAGCAGCGTTTCGACAACCGGCTCGGTGCCATGCGCCTCGTCGGCGAGCGCTACTCGTATCCGCTGATTGCCGTACATGCGGACAAATTTTTTGCCAATCACTTCGCCCTGATCGGCGATGCCGCCGTCGGCATGCATCCGGTGACCGCTCACGGCTTTAACCTGGGCCTCCGGGGCCAGGCAACGCTGGCCCGCGAGATCCGGCGCGCCGTTTCGCACGGCAGGGATATCGGCTCGCGCAGAGTACTGGCGAACTACGAACGCCGGCACATGTGCATCACCAGGCCGATGTACTGGGGAACGAACGGTATCGTCGGCCTGTTCACCGATGAGCGTCCGCCGGCCAGGGCGCTCAGGGGCCTCGCGCTGAGGGTCGCCAACAACCTGCCGCCGATCAAGCGCATGATCAAGAACCGGCTGACCGAGATCTCGACCTGAACGGCGGGGTGGTCCCCGCAGTTCATGACGGCAATTCACACGGTGAAGCGGAATTTCTTTACCCCCGTTCTCCTGCTGACCCTGATCGCCGGCTGTTCGCTGCCGCCAACTCACAGGAACGAAATCAATATGCCGACTCCCCCCGTTGCCGACGTTCGCCCGTTCGAAATCACATCTGCGAACGGAACGCGGATCGATAATTATTACTGGCTGCGTGACGACAAGCGCGAGAATGCCGACATGCTGGCCTATCTGGCGGCCGAAAATGCCTACACGGAGAAGGTGCTCGCCCGCCTGCAGCCCCTGCAAAACCGGTTGTACGAGGAAATTATCGGCCGCATCCAGAAAGACGACTCGACGGTCCCGTATCGCTTCAATGGATATTATTACTACACCCGGTACGAAGCAGACGGCGAATACCCGATTCACGCACGCAGAAAAGGCTCTCCGCAAGGGGCGGAGGAGATCCTGCTGGACGGCAACGAACTGGCCAAAGGACACGATTTCTTCTCGATCGGCAACTTGGCAGTCAGCCCGGACAACCGGCTGCTGGCCTGGGCCGAGGATACGACCGGACGCCGCCAGTACACGATCCGGTTCAAAGACCTGGCCAGCGGAGACATGCTGCCGGATGCCATCGCCGGCAACCAGTCATCGCTGGCCTGGGCCGACGACAACCAGACACTCTTTTATATAGAGAAAGACCCCGTCACACTGCTCGGGGTGCGTGTCAAACGTCATCGCCTCGGCACCGATCCCGTCGGCGATTCCGTCGTTTACGAGGAACCGGATGACTCGTATTACATGTCACTGAGCCGCAGCGGCGACGAACGTTACATCGTGCTGCACCTGGGCAGTAGCGTCGCCGATGAAATCCGTTTCCTGCCGGTCACCGCGCCCAACGACGAATTCAGCGTGCTGTATCCACGGGAACGCCATCACGAATATGACGCCGATCACATCGATGACCGCTGGATGATTCGCACGAACTGGCAGGCCGAAAACTTCCGGCTCATGGAAGCGGCCGATGGCCGGACCGGGGACCGCGAACAATGGCACGAACTCGTCGCGCACGATGCATCGGTCTATATCGGCGCTTTCGACATTTTCGATTCGTTCCTCGTCCTTGCCGAACGCCGCGACGGTTTGCGGACTCTCGAAGTACTCGACAGGCAGGGACACCCGTTGTTTCCGGTCGCCGCGGACGATCCGGCCTATGTCATGGACATCGACACCAACATGGAAGCGGACACGGACTGGCTGCGCTACAGCTATTCCTCGCTGACGACACCGGAAACGATTTACGAAATCAACATGCGCACGCGCGAACGCCGGATGCTGAAACGCCAGCCGGTCCCTGGCGGTTTCGACCCCGAAAATTATCGCAGCGAACGCGTGTGGGTCACGGCCCGCGACGGTGCGCGCATTCCCGTATCGATGCTCTACCGCAAGGATTATGTGCGCGACGGATCCGCGCCGCTGTACCTGTATGCCTACGGTTCCTACGGCCTGTCCACGGACCCGGCGTTCGAGGATGAGATACTCAGTCTCGTCGATCGCGGCTTCGTCTATGCGATTGCACATGTCCGCGGCGGCCAGGAACTCGGCCGGGCCTGGTATGACGCGGGCAAACTGCTGCACAAGATCAATACCTTCACGGACTTTATCGATGTCACGATATTTCTCGGCAGCCACGGTTACGCCGATGCAAAAAAGATTGCGGCATCGGGCGGCAGTGCCGGCGGATTGCTGATCGGCGCCGTCACCAACCGGCGTCCGGACCTGTACAACACGATCGTCGCCGACGTGCCGTTCGTCGATGTCGTCACGACGATGCTCGATGCCAGCATCCCGCTGACCACCAATGAATACGACGAATGGGGCAACCCGGCAAACCGCAAATACTACGAATACATGCTGCGCTATTCCCCTTACGACAACGTCCGGGCGCAAAACTACCCGGCCATGCTCGTCACCACCGGCCTGTGGGACAGCCAGGTGCAATACTACGAACCGGCAAAATGGGTCGCAAAACTCCGGGCCCTGAAAACCGACGACAACCCGCTGATCCTGCACATCAACATGGATGCCGGGCACGGCGGCCAGTCCGGCCGCTTCCGCCGCAACCGGGAACTGGCGATGGAGTACGCCTTCATCATCGACCGGCTGGGTGTAACCGACTAACCGCCCCGCACCAGCCGCCGGCTTCTGTCGATCCGCCGCCCGAACCACGCAAACCCGAGCAGGGCAATCAGTATATTCGTCGTCGCCGAAGCCATGAAAATGCCGTTCATGCCGATCAGCCACTTGCCCAGCATGGCCAGGGGCAGAAACAGGATGGCCGCGCGCAATGCCGACATCATGACGCCCGGTAACGGATAACCCATGCCATTGAACGCCGCACACGTTGCCATGACCATTCCGTACCCGCCGTAACTGACGGACATGATCCACAGGTAGGTGGCCGCGATCCGGCGAATCTCGTCGTTATCGCTGAAAAACCCGGTCAGCGGCCAGGCAACGAGTGCCAGTACGACCGCCACGGCCAGGCCGAACAGCAGGCAAAACCTGCCGATCACGCGGCGCGCTTCGGCCACGCGATCCAGTCGACCGGCCGCGTAATTCTGCCCCATAAACGGGCTGGTCACGGCAGACTGCGCATAGAACGCGATCAGAAACATCGGCTCGACGCGCATCGCAATACCGAACCCGGCCACGGCGTCGATGCCGAACCCGGCGACCATGGCGACGATAAAGCCGTTGGCAACCGGCACGATCGCATTGGTCAGCATGGCCGGCAGGCCGATGTGCAGCATCTGTCGCCACGACTCGAAGATCCGGCCGACGGCCACGAACGGCGTCGCGAATATGCGCAAACGAACATGCAGGAACGCCAGTGTGCCGGCCAGCATGACGAGATTGGCCACCAGCGTTGCCAGTGCCGCGCCGGCAATCTCCATGCGCGGAAATCCGAACCAGCCGAATATAAAGACCGGATCGAGCACCGCATTCATGATCGCCGCCGTCGTGATGATCTTGCCCTCGATCAGTGAATTCCCGCGGGCACGCATCGCGGCCAGGCACGTCCACAGCACGGCTGCGGCCGGCTCGGCAAAATACCAGACGGACATGTAATCACCGATCAGCACCAGTAAATCGTCGGGTGCGCCGAGCAGGCGAAAGACCGGCTCGATCATCAGCAACCCGCTCATGCACAGCGCGAAGCTGACCAGTCCGGCGAGCAGCGCCGTATCGGTCGTCTGGCGACGTGCCGTCGTCGGATCATTCCTGCCGATCGCACGCGAGATGCATGATGCGACACCGGCCTCAAAACCGATAATAATGCTGCTCAGAAACCAGATAATCGGAAACGTGAAGCTGATGGCCGCCAGCGGCGCATCGCCGAGACGCGACACGAAAAACAGGTCGACGGCATCGAATGAGATAATGGCCACGAGGCCCATCGCCATCGGCGTCGCCTGGCGGCGCAAACGACCGGCGACCGGCCCGGTGGTCAGATCTGCAGACACATCTTTTCCTTATTCAGACAATGCGGCCAGGTCCGAACTGACTCTCTTGAACTTCCCGCCCCGCTCGAGCCGCCAGATACCCCGGCATAACTCGAAGGGCCGGTTCGGCACCGTGGCGGCAAGCCGGCGCCCGAGTTCCTCCGTGACCCGCTCGGGTTGAGCCGACTCGAAGTACAGGCACAATGATCCGTCCCGATTTTGATGCAGCCGCCAGGCGTCGAGGAACGGAACCCGCTCGAATTGAAAACTCAACGGCGAAATGCGCCGGCCGTCACCGCCGATCACCCAGTCATCGCGACGTGCCCGGCATATCGTAATCGTTGGCAGCCCGATCCGGCAATCCGGGGCCGACTCGTCAAACGTCACGATATCCCCGAGACGATAACGCAACAGCGGTTGCGAAGACACGAACAGCGGCGTGACCAGCAAACCGTCGGGCCCGGCCTCGAGCACGATCTCGTCGACGTTCGCGTGATAGCGCCGGCACAGCGGGCATTGCCAGGCAATGGCGCCCGATTCGGTGGCGCCATATCGATCCAGAACGGTGGCGCCAAACGCCTCGCCGATCGTCTCTCGCCACTGCGGGCGCAAATACTCCCCGCCCGGTGCCACGTAGCGCACGCCCAGGTCACGCATCGAATCGCCGGCCCGGTCAATGAACCGGACGATGCCGCTGGAAATCCCCCGGATCAGCTGCGGGCGCAGGGCGCGTAACAGATTCCGGATCATTTCCGGGTCCGCAGCCACGCCGGCAAACCAGGTCCGGTAGCGCACACCGCCATACTCGAACCGTTTCGGCGGCATCCGTGCCTCGGCGCACCAGTTGCCGTCGATAAATACGACCTGGCGCACGTCGGCCGGCAGATCATAAAACAGATGCGGCCGGTACAGCAGCGCGCGGCGAAACCGGCGTTCGCGGACCGTGTTGCGGATTGAGACCTGAAAGCCGCTGGTGCCGGAAGTCCGGGTCTGGCGGATCGAATCGTCCGACGCGACCGGCACTTCGGCGACCGCCGCTTTTTCCATCGGGCGAACCTGCTCCCATGCCCGGTTCTGGCCGATCCGCCCGGCATAGAACGGACTGTGGTTGTGAAACCAGTCCAGGATGGCCGCCCGATCGGGCGCTGCCGGACTTTCCAGCGCCCGATCGTGCAATCGCGACGCCCATGCCGCTTGCGGAGCCCGAATCGTGGAATGCCTGCCTGGTGTCACGTCAATCTCGCCCTGGTCGATGCTGCGGCATTATAGGCAGGCAGAAATGACCGGCCGCGGATTTTCGTCCTCGCCAACCATCCCATGCCCCCCGGGGCGTTCTTCGCGGTCGGCGGATCGACGCGTCTATAAAAAAACCCCGCCAAGGGAAGCGGGGTCTAAGGAGGATTGTGGTTAAAGAGACTATTTTTTGCCCACAATGGACAGCCTAACGAAACCTCCGTTACCCCCCGGTGGAGAGAATATGAACGATAATTCATTATTTGTCCGCTTGCCGATGACTCGAACCCCTGTAGTATCAACACCCGTCATGCCAGCCACGTCCGATCATCCCGCCGCCGCTCAAAATGACACGAATACGCGCCTGCTGCTGAAAAATACCTTTGGATTCGCCGGGTTTCGCGGCCAGCAGGAAACGGCCATCGAGGCGGCCATGGCCGGCCGCGATGCGCTGGTGCTGATGCCGACCGGCGGCGGCAAATCGCTGTGCTATCAGATTCCGGCCATGCTGCGAAGCGTCGTCGGCCTGGTCGTCTCGCCGCTGATCGCACTCATGCAGGACCAGGTGAGCGCGCTGCACGAACTGGGCATCGAGGCGGCC
>Ga0114931_10002476_pt1 | contig 23484 bp, 21 predicted proteins | sample 2SBtaG_FD_89579 | JGI IMG/M metagenome (GOLD analysis project Ga0114931, IMG submission 89579) | Deep subsurface microbial communities from Kolumbo volcano to uncover new lineages of life (NeLLi) - 2SBTROV14_V59a metaG | ecosystem: Environmental > Aquatic > Marine > Volcanic | place: Kolumbo... | reverse complement strand
TAACCCGCGTTATTCATGACACTTCCAGGAATAACGATCTAAAATGGTTGATAACTATTGATTATTAATTACTTATGAAAGGGTTAACCCTGCATATTGCCTAATATTGAACACCCATATTTGCGTATTATGTTTTTATAAATTAAGTTTATCTGAAACCTAATGAACAGTTTATCAATAATTTAACATTTAGCAGCCCACTGGATGGAATATTCTGTTGAATTTTCCGGATTAAAGAAACTGGGGATCAAGCTACCACCTACTTCCAAGCCAGTGGCCAATTATGTGAAATTTGTCAAAACAGGTCATCTGATATTCCTGGCAGGCCATGGGAGCTGTGATGCAACATCCCCGTCGTCCATGCATGGAAAAGTAGGTCAAGATCTGACAGTAGAGCAAGGCTATGCCTATGCCCGTGAAGTTGGACTTTGTTTGTTATCAACTCTCAAATCAGCTGTAGGTGATTTGAACAAGGTGAAACGTGTGGTCCGTGTATTTGGCATGGTCAACTCTGCACCCGATTTCTATGACCAACCCAAAGTCATCAACGGTTGTTCCGATCTTCTTGTCGAGATATTTGGTGAAAAGGGCAAACATGCCCGTGCAGCAGTGGGCATGGCATCACTGCCTGTGAATATACCTGTTGAAATCGAAATGACCGTTGAGATAGAAGAATAGTTAAATAATGCTAATAGCTGAACTTTTTACCTGGCAAACTCCTTCTTTGTTCATGGGATTATAATGACCTAACGTATACAAATAATGAAACCCAGAAGCATTTTCTTATTAACCTCTTTCCTCCTCCTCACTGCTATTGTACTTATCTCCATGTACTGGCCACTCATATGGTGGTTTATGATCTTATTTGGTCCACTCATCCTATTGGGCATTGTGGATATCTTGCAACCTTACCATGCCATAAAGCGCAACTTTCCTGTTATTGGACATGGCAGGTTCCTGCTTGAAGCTCTTCGACCCGAAATCATGCAATACTTCGTTGAGACGAATACAGAAGGGCGCCCGATCAACCGGATCTTTAGGTCGTTGATCTATCAACGGTCAAAAAAATTGAACGACACGGCCCCTTTTGGCACCCAGATGGATGTGTACCGTGCAGGGTACGAGTGGATGCCCCATTCAATGTACGCCAAACACGTTGAAACCCTTGAACCAGACCCCAGGGTGATAGTAGGTGGTGAGGCTTGCCTACAACCCTACTCGGCCAGTGTCCTTAATATTTCAGCCATGAGCTTTGGTGCATTGAGCAAGAATGCTGTCATGGCCTTAAACAAAGGTGCAAGGATGGGCCATTTTGCTCATAACACAGGGGAAGGTGGCTTAAGTCCGTATCATTTGAAATATGGCGGAGACATCATCTGGCAAATAGGAACCGCCTACTTTGGGTGCAGAAAACCTGATGGAAGTTTTTGTCCTGACACATTCAGGGAAAATGCGATTAAAGAGCAGGTTAAAATGATATAAATCAAAATATCTCAGGGTGCTAAGCCGGGTCATGGAGGAATTTTGCCTGCTATTAAGAATACGAAAGAGATCGCTGCCATTCGTCATGTAAAACCTCATACAACTGTATTTTCGCCACCGGCACATAGTGCTTTCTCCAATCCAAAGGAAATGATGCAATTCATTCAAAGCTTACGTGAACTCTCAGGTGGAAAACCTGTTGGGTTTAAGGTATGTCTGGGTATTGCTGAGGAATTTGAGAACCTGTGCAAGGCCATGCTCGAAACAGGTATCCTACCGGATTTCATCACCATTGATGGCGGTGAAGGAGGAACAGGAGCTGCACCTGTAGAGTTCTCTAATTCTCTGGGGATGCCGCTCCGGGATGGGTTAACTACAGCCTATAATTTCTTAGTAGGATACAATCTTAAAGATAAAATCAAGCTATTTGCTTCCGGCAAGATCATTTCCGGATTTCACATGATAAGAGCTTTTGCACTGGGTGCAGATGCCTGCAATAGCGCTCGGGCCATGATGATGGCTGTAGGATGTATCCAGGCGCTAAAATGCAACAACAATACTTGCCCCGTCGGGGTCACCACTCAAAATAAATCTTTGGTGAAAGGATTGGTCGTCAGTGAGAAGGCCAAACGGGTTGCCAGCTACCATCATGAAACCGTACATAGTTTTCTTGAGTTGATTGCTGCTGCGGGGCTCAGTTCTCCGGACGATATCAACAGGCACCACGTTTACAAGCGGGTAAGCATGAACAAAGTGATGACTTATGCTGAACTGTACCCCGGCGTAGAAACGGGAGCACTGGCACCATCATCCGGTCAGGAGGTGAGAGGCGTGATTGGGTCCTAGGTTTTTCCTAAGGCAACCACTTTTGTATTGTCGCTTTTGACGACACCCTTGATAAACTCTGTAAAAGCCTGGTAGCTAGAGGCCGGATAGGTCCCTTTGGTCATGCGTATCTTCCTGACATATGTGATGCCATCTTCATTTGTGATGTAGTGTGTAGAATACTCTCCAAAAGCAGACTGTAATGTAACATCTTCCGGGGCAAATTCTACATAAAAACCATCCGGAAGGGAGATATGAACAGAATCAACATCAGTATAACCCGTTTTCCAATAAATGTCTGTTTTCCTTTCCTTCAGGGTCTTTGGCCAATCGTGCCAGGCATTAAGCAAATTTGGTTTGAAGAAGTATCTCTTTCCACTTGTAGTAGCATAGCTTTTCACTGAGAACTTTAGATTTTCCTTTATTGTGGGCAATGGAGCTTTGTTTTCCTTGTAGTCGAACGATTCTACGGATACATTCGGGAGGTCGAGATTATTATAAAGCCATTTTTTACGATCATCACGTGAACGGGCCAGTTGTCGGTTTACGTTTTCATATTGAACACCCTCATACTCAGTAGATACCGATGCATGGGCTGTCCCTTCCTGATCAACGGTTACCTCCGCTTTTCTAATTTGTAGATTGACATCGGCATCATAGACTGGCGTATGTATAATCTCACCACCCTTGGGTGTTACCATTAATACATCTCTATCACCGGTAAATTTACCTAAATATCCGAAGGGGTTGGTCTGACTTGTACACTCCAACCAAACCGTATCTGTTGGCATAGGCACAGCAATAATTGCATGATTAAACTGACTGCTCGGAAAACTAGTGTCTATGTTTGTAGTACTACGGCCTGCTTTCACCAGGACATATCGGGCGTCAATTCCAGTTGACTTGAGCAAAGCAAGAGTATAATTGGACAACGCCTTACAATCACCATATCCATTTTCATCAACTGACTCAGCTGTAAAAGGCTGAAAGCCACCAATTCCTAGCTGGATACTCACATACCGTGTTTTATCCTGCATGTATTCATATACTTTACGAATCTTCTCATGTTCATCAGAAATTCCTGCTACAAGCTGCTGCACCTCAGCAACCGTTTCCGGAGGTAATGCTGCCCGGCCTTCGTTAAGTTCATTGATCCACTCGCCCATGGTAGACCAACTCTCCAGAGATCCCTTATATCCCCCCATTGAGAACTTTTCCGGGGCCGTACGTACCATAGGCATTAGCTGGCCAAAGGTTGGTCCGTAGGGCTCTGATTTGAATACTTTCATGTTTTTCACTTCCCAGAAATACGTACCCGATAATTCCTGAATATTTCTGACGACATCTTCTGGCAGGTTATATTCTTTATACCTCAGTTCATCCCCAGAATTACTCATTGAAACAGAATAAGTCGCATGTTGCACAGCCATTTTGTTGCTGCTCTGCGGCGCCCAGGTTGGATAGAACAGCAAACCGGTTTTTTCAATCTGATATGTATATTCTACAGTGAATGGGTACGAAGGAACCGATAATACCAACACCTTTACTCGATTGTCCGAATACACTGAAAAGCCATCTATCGCTGTCATGTCATGAATGTCGCTGCCTTTAAGCTTTTTCACCGGCATCCCGTTTGCATTATAAACGACCCCCGAAATATTGGAGACTTTCGAGAACTTATCATAAAAAACATACTGCGTTGAATAAGATTTGGCTGATTTTGATAAAATAGTTAAAGCTTTATGGACCTTTTGAGTGGCGGTAGCCAGAGAATGGACTTCAAATGATAGATCATAATCCCTTACCACCACTTTTGCATCCTTTTTTATTTCTTCAGGAATATCCGATACAGGATATTTACGCTTATCCTTATCCATAGACCCTGCTCTTGCAGGTAATAACATTGTTAGCCATAGAATTCCCAGTAATAGATGTTTCATCATTCAGTTCTTTTTTTAAGTACAACCTGTTCGGCCTGCTTGTCCACAATTATCTGGTGGAATTGTTTAAGTGCTGCATACTCTGTCTGGCCGAAAACAGATTTATTAATTTCATAAATACTTGTTACACTGATGGTATGGTCTTTCGCTGTCACATTATATGAAAATTTACCAGTATGATCAGGCATCATTGTCGCGATAGGTGAAGGAAGTTCATCAATAATGAAATCTTCGGGATAATCAATTTTGAGTAAATAAACTTCCTTTTTTGGGAATGCATAATCCACAGGATACTTTCTTTCATCCATCTTAAATGGGTTTTCATGTAATCCTTGTCCCAGCATCGGATCTAGAAATATCACATTCCCATTTGATACTACTTCATCATCAATTGACAGGTCATAAGAAATAGCTAGCGGCTGCTTAACACTCTTTAAACCTGAGATTTGATAGTTATGAATGTCCCAGTCCTTGTGCTTTTCTTTTACACTATCTATAAACTGATCTTCTCCAATATCTTGATATTCCTTTTTTAATTTATACGAAGGATATCCATTAAATTGGATCTTTATGTTTCCGGAGGTTGTTGATTGATTCAGCGACATATTACAGATGAATGAGGTCGAAGAAGTTTTATTTGGCATAAGATCAATCCATTGTCCTCCATGTTTCACTACCAGCCATCCTCTTCCATTGAGACACCTTACTGGTAAAATCCCAGTAGGTATGAATCGATCAGTTGCATCAAGCAACATGGTTTTATCATTATCATAGATCACTCTGGCAATCACATAGTTAAACTGTTTAGCAACAGCAAAGTTTTCCTTTATGAACCCATGCTCCCTGGTGCTCAGTAACACAGGGTCAGCATCAACTCCTGCTTCACGTAAAGCAGCTATCAGAAGCAGATTTATATCTGCAGAATTACCTTTTCCTTTCTCCCATGTCTTTTTAAGTGGATGAGAAGCAAAATCGCTACTCCACCCGTTCCATTCTAGTTTATTACGCACCATATCAGTGATCTTCATAATCTTATCATTTTCAGATTCGAATGTCATGGAGGATATATCAGAGGAGAGGAATCCATGGTTATCGAGAAGTTTACCAAAAGAATAGCTCTCTAAATATGTCTTCGTTAGTTGTTCCCAAGACCCAAAGATTGGATGATAAATATGGTCCAGGCCACGAATTCCCCTAATTTCAAACTCCATCTTGGTAATATAATTGGTTGGTGCGCTGATAAATGATTCAGCTTTGAATGCGGGAGCATTTTCCAACACCCAATGATAATTATCAACATTATATGATTGAGTTTTTGTATAGGATGCAGGATCTGAAGCTCTGGTTCTGAGGCCACTGCTTTGAGGTAACTGTCTCGTACTTGAGGACTTTTCGTTTATATTGAAAGATAGATATCCAGAAGGAAATAACTGATAATCTAAATATTCTGGAACCGAAAGATAAAATTCACTATGTATAACGGGGATTGTATTTTGAAAATACCACGGAGGTAAATTACCAAGAAATGGGGATATCAAAACGTAATGATATTCAATCACTGAACCTACTTTAACATCCGGAAAAGCAATCTTATATTGTCGTAAGTTTTCAGTAGTTGATTCTATAAATGTGCTGGATTTTTCAAGCCTGGTTTTGTTCAATGCTCCATTTTTAAGATTATACGTATAACCCTTGACCAACTTAATGGCATCTTTAGCACCAGATTTGCTCCAATTGATGGGAATGAATATGTTAGCTCCATCCAAACCGTTCTTATTTAAAATTTTCTTTCTAGATACCACTTCAAGTTTATATTGAAACCTAATGCCGGTAAATTCAAACGAAGCTTTTCCAAAGTCCATCATTATAACAGCAGAGGCGGAAGTGTCTACATCAATGCCAGCTAAACTGAATTCATCCATGGTAAGGTTGCCGATATTAATCGGTAGATTCTGTGCTAAAGTGAAAATACAAATTAGGTTGAAATTGAGTAGAATAATTAGAATTTTCATAGTTTCGGTATTTGTCTACCTTTTATTGGCCTTGCCTTTACACTAGTGTGAATTAACAGAGAAGTCACTTTTAAAAACTCATATTACGGTTATTCGGTCCTTCTCTTCAACACTACCTGCTCGGCCTGCTTGTTGACAATAATCTGGAAGAACTGTTTCAGGGAAGGATACTCCAGTTGAGAAAACATAGGCTTATTAATCTCATAAATGCTCACAATATTCAACATATTTCCTTGCTGATTAACGCTGAAAGAAAATTTTCCATTTCTATCCGGTAAGGCAACAGCAGTAGACTTTGGAAGTTCATCAACTTCGTAACCTTCCGGAATTTTCAGAACCAGCATGTAGGTTGTTTTTTCAGGATAGGCAAAGTCTACCGGATATTCTCTTTGTTCCAGTTTAAATGGATTCTTTTTTAATTGCTGCCCAAACATTGGGTTGAACATAATAAGATCGCCTGCCATGTTTGTTCCATCTAGAGATGCCAATTCATATTCTCGAGTGAATGGTTTGGTCGGGCCTTCATCTTCGGCGAAACTATAGTTGGCAATAGTCCAATCCTTGTTATGTTCCTTTACATTCTCGATATATTTTTCTTCTCCATTGATCAGTTTAGATTTTCTGGATTTATATGATGCATACCCTTTGGAAACAAATTTAATTTTACCCGATAACTCACCGGAAGGTGCCAAAACCATTGAAGTTTGTACAAGATTCTCCGACTTGGTTGTAGGTTTCAAAGGCACCCATCTTCCTCTCTGCTTTGAGACAACACGACCGGTTCCATTCAGGCAAGGTACGGGCAATACGCCAACAGGGACGTACCGGTCAGTAGCATCCAACAATACCTGCTTGTTGTCTCCAAAATAGGCAAGTGCGATTACATCATTGAATTGTTTAGAAATGGCAAAGTCTTTCCGGATTAATCCATGGGACCGGGTGCTAACAAGCACGGGGTCTGCTGATATGCCAGATATCCGAAGTGCGGCAATGAGTAGCAAGTTGATGTCTGCACTATTACCGCGTCCTTCATCAAAAATCTTTTTAAGTGGTTTGGAGGCAAAATCATTATAGTGTCCGTCCCATTCCACTTTTTTCAATATAAATGTGGTGATCCTGGCAATTTTTTCTTCATCGGAACTTGTGCCGGCGGTCACAGCGGGCATTACATTCTTAAGGAAACTGCTCTTTTCCATGGCCTTACCAAAATTATCATCCTCCAGATAGGTTTTTGTTAAATCAGACCAAGATCCCATGTATGCTTTGTACGCATTTTGGAAATTCTTTGTGCCTCGAAGCTCAAATTCCATTTTAGTAATGTAGTTCCTGGATGCACTAATATATGCTTCGGGTTTGAAGGCTGGCGCATTTTCTACTATCCAGTGATATTGCGTGTTCCTGTAATTGATGTTTTGCATCTGCATGCTGGAACCAACGCCTGATTTATAATGTATAATTCCCGGTTTGGTCGATTTTTCACTCGTGACATAAGGAAGATAGCCAGAAGATAACAACTGATAGTCCAGATATTCCGGTAAAGCCAAATAATACTCACTGTGAAGCACAGGAATGGACTTCTGGAAATACCAGGTAGGTAGATTCCAAATAAATGGTGAATTAAACGTATACTGGTACTCAATAACGGAACCTTCCTTCACGTCAGGCATGGTCACCTTTACTTTATTCCATCTCTCTGATGTAGATTCAATAAACATATTATCCTTTCTTATTTTGGATTTGACCAGGGATTTTCCCTCCAAATTATAAGTATATGCTTTCATGGTTTGAACCAATTCCTTATCACCTGAACGGCTGTGATAAATAGGGATGGACAAGTTAGCTTCATCCAATCCTTGCTTGGTTAATACTTTAATCCTAAGGGTCCGATCCATAAAAAAATTAAATCCGGTTCTCTCATCGAATTGGAAATATCCCTTGCCATAATCGAACAAGACAACTGCCGACGCAGAGGTATCAACAACCTGACCTTCCAGGTTATAGTCGCTAACACTTAATTTACCGAATTTGATGGGAGCAGATTGAGAAAATAAGGATGTAATTGCCCCGATGCTAATAAGCAGAGAAAAGAAAAATTTCATGATACATAAGTTTAGTTGGCTAATAGAATCCCAATCTAAATAAAAAAACTATTTTTCAGAAATATTAAAGAAATTTAAATCTCATATAGCAAATGGGCAGACCTTTTTCCAGGTAAGGCGTTTCGTATTTTGTTTTAATTTCCAGGTCAGTAGGTAGGCCTGCCTGGTAAAGGTTGGTGGTTTGGTAGATCAACTTTATGTCTTTCCCATTTTTTACTTCTTCCAATGTATACTGAAAAAAGTTAGCATGGTCTGTTTTAAGGTGGACTTCCCCATTACTCACAAGAATTTCCCGATACAATTCCAGGTAACGTGGGTAAGTCAGGCGACGATGAGTATCACTTTTTTTTGGTCGGGGATCCGGAAAGGTGATCCAGATCGATTCTACTTCCTGCCGGGCAAAATGATTGGCAAGTTCGGCAGCATGAATGCGTAAAAAGGCAACATTGGCAAGGCCCGATTCATCTGCTTCCTTACTGCCTCTCCAAATACGGTCTCCTTTTATATCTATTCCAATAAAATTTTTTTTTGGATAGCGACGGGCAAGACCAATGGTGTACTCTCCCCTCCCACATCCCACTTCAAGAACGATCGGGTTACTGTTTTTAAAATATTCCTTACCCCATCGTCCTTGAAGATGACCAAATAATGGTTTTCCGGGTTGCACTACATTCCTTCGGAGTTCATTTTCGGCAAACCGCTGTAGCTTTTTTCTCATTTGTCCTTTGAAGTCATCAAAATATCACGATTCAACTCTGCTATGATGAAAGTACTTCCACCAATGAAAATCAGGTCATCTTTTGAAGCCCTTCTTAGAGCAGCATCCAGGGCCTTATTCACTTCAGAAGCATCCTCACCCGTAAGCCCATGTTCAAGAGCAGTCCTGAATAAGGCATCGGAAGGCATGGCTCTGGGGATATTTGACTGGCAGAACAAATAATAAGCCTCTTCAGGGAAAAACGATAAGAACTTTTCAAGGTCCTTGTCCTGCGACAGCCCGATGATCATCCAAAGTCGATTAAAGGAGATGCCTGCCAGTTCAGATAAAATTGTCTTCATTCCGTCCGGATTATGCCCGGTATCACAAATGATCATGGGTTGGTAGGCTAATGTTTCAAAACGGCCACTTATGCCGGTATGACGCACCTGACCTATTCCATCCACAATCTGACTATCGGCAAAATGAATTCCTTTTTCCCTTAGCTTGTCAATAGTGCCCAAAACACCCTTAAGATTTTTCAACTGAAACGCCCCCTTTAAGTCCAAGTTCAGGCCTTCATAGGCACATTTTTCGTTTTGGTATACATTGTAACGCTCTGAAGATGCATGCTCTATAGTAAACTCCTGATCAGCTATGAGAATGTCAGCATGATTTGCCCTGGCTATTTGGCTAAAAACTTCTATAGTTTGATCCTGGTATTCACTGATTACCACTGGAATACCCGGCTTTATAATTCCCGCTTTCTCACGGGCAATCTCACTCAGACTACTTCCCAGGAAGTTCATATGATCGAACCCGATGTTTGTGATCAGTGAAACTAATGGGTTTATGATGTTGGTGGAATCCAGTCTGCCTCCCAGTCCTACTTCGATAACCGCAATATCCACTGTGTGTTTAGCAAAGTGGTTGAAAGCCATGGCCACAGTAATTTCAAAAAATGAAGGCTTTATCCTCTGAATAACTTTCCTATGTTCACTAACAAAATCCACTAATTCTTCTTCGCTGATCATAGCTCCATTTATACGGATACGCTCCCGAAAAGTATTAAGATGTGGTGACGTGTATAGGCCGGTTTTGTACTCGGCTGCCTGACATATCGAAGCCAACATGTGACATGAACTGCCTTTACCATTGGTGCCGGCTATATGAATAGAGTCAAAATTTTGATGAGGATTTCCTAGTTCAGAGCACAAGGTAATGGTACGATCCAGACCCGGTTTCATGGCTACAGGGCCCTGACGTTGATACATCGGCAAGGCATGGTACAGGTAGTCGATGGTTGCTTTGTAATTCATCCAGTCAAAACTAAAAAAGCTTAAGGGAAAATGGTTCCCCAACCATCATTAAACATCAACAGGGCTAGGGTGGTTTATTTTAAACATATAGTTTATATTAAAGTATATAATAAATTGATATATAGAATATTATATATTTTATTTAGACTTATCTAAAACTCAAAATCGTCCATTTATTTCTGATACACTAATGATCTTTTATAAATTTACCTTTGATCCATGAGTGATAAACAAGATTTTTTTAACTACCTGGCTCCCACATCCCCTTTTCCCCTTGGACTGGAGATTGACCGTGGTGATGGTGTTTATTTGTTTGATGTTCACGGCAAAAAATACATGGACCTTATTTCAAGTATCGGCGTTGCCAGTCTGGGTCATGCACATCCAGAAGTTACGGAAGCTGTTAGCCGGCAGATCAGAAAGTACGGTCATGTCATGGTGTATGGAGAATATATCCAGAAACCCGTTGTACAGCTTGCGAAAGCATTGGCGGCACGACTACCAAATGGATTACAGTCGGCCTTCTTTGTTAATTCAGGCACCGAAGCGAATGAAGCCGCCATGAAACTGGCAAAGCGTATAACAGGACGCTATAAAATTATTGCATTTGATAAATCTTATCACGGAAATACCCAGGGATCAATGAGTGTGTCTGGAAATGAGTACAGGAAACGAGCCTTTCGTCCCTTGATTCCTGGGATCCGTTTTATCGAGTTCAATGATACGGTTGGCCTCGACTGTATAGATGAGTCCATAGCAGCCGTGATTGCTGAACCTATCATGGGTGATGCCGGGGTGGTTATACCAAAAAGGGAATATATGAAACAACTTCGTAAAAAGTGTACAGATACCGGTGCTCAGCTTATCTTCGATGAAGTGCAAACAGGGATAGGCCGAACAGGCAAGATGTTCGCTTTTGAGCATTTCGGGATACAACCTGATATACTTACCCTGGCCAAAGGATTGGGCGGAGGGTTACCCATTGGAGCGATGATCTCTTCTTATGACAACATGCAACAGTTTTCACATGATCCCATGCTAGGTCACATCACAACATTTGGCGGCAACCCTGTTTGTTGTGCAGCAGCCCTGGCAACCCTGAAAGAAATTCTCAAACCTGGTATATTGGACAAGATCGAAGAAAAAGGGGCCTTTTTTGAAGAGGAACTCCGCCACCCGGAAATCGTTGCCATTCGAAGAAAGGGACTAATGATGGCTATAGAGCTGAAAAACGAAGAGCTTGTTAATAAAGTGATTGAAAAAGCCCTGGACAAAGGCATTATTGTATATTGGTTCCTTTCTACCCGTAACAGCTTCAGGATTTCGCCTCCACTGAATATTACATTTGATGAGCTAGAGTTGGCATCTTCAATTCTAAAAGATATCCTGAGCAATCTATAAGAAATGCTGACCTGACTATTACCGATAATTCAGTCGAGATGAATTCTTTGAGCCATTTAGTATCTTTTCGGCTAATTCAGTAATATTATTGTTACCCTCCAACCATAGCAGTTTCATCCCCTGTCTTTCCATTCTTCGCAGCCAGGTCATTTGCCGTTTTGCATATTGTCGGATGGCAGTTTCTAACCGGGTCTTCATTACATCTAATTTTATTTCACCAAGAATATACCTGGTGACCCACCGATATTCAAGACCAAAGTAGTTCAACCTTTCAGCTGAGATCCCGCTGCTGAGGAGCGTCTCTACTTCATCTATCATACCGGCATCAAGTCGATTACGGAGTCTCCATGAAATATTTTCATGAAGTGCCCCTCTTTCGAGGAACAAAACATAAAGAAGGTAATCTTCAGTACCCTCTCTCCGAGGAATGGAATGGTCCTTAAGATATGCAACTATCTCAAGAGCCCGCATCATCCTTTTCCTGGAATTAGTGTCCACCGGAAAAGGAAGGTCTTTCTCATTTGCAATGGCCTGTTTGAGCTGCATGATGTTCAATTCATTCAACTGTTCTCTCAGTATTTTATTCACCGGTACGGCAGCATACTTATTCCCTTTCAAAATCGTCTCAATATAGAGGCCACTCCCGCCACATAAAATGGGTTGTGTTTCCCTCTCTCTGATACCTATCATAACCTCCTGGTAGTCCTTGTAAAAGTGATTGATGGTATAATATTCCGATGGATCAACCATATCAATAAGATGATATGGGACCTGTTCATTATTCCTTGTATAAATCGAAATATCCTTGCCTGTACCGATATTCATTCCGCGATATACCTGCCGTGAATCGGCGCTTATGATCTCTCCTCCACATTTTAAGGCAACTTCAACGGCCAATTTTGTTTTACCCGAAGCCGTTGGACCAGTAATTACAATCAATGGCAGCTTGTTCATTTAAACAATTTTACAAGTTTCAGATTGCCTGCGTTCTCAATCTTTTTCCAGCCTTTTCGCACGAGCTGAGCTTTGTTATATGTCGACATTTGATGATCGTAATATCGATCCAACCCGGGAGACAACCAAAAGGTAGTTGGTACCGTGCTATCATTATATGAAAAGCCCAGGTTTAAATAACCCAACCCTGAAGACCACTCCCTGTCGGCATATGTCATAATATCTTCCGGGGAGTGCTCTCTTACAAAATGCTGAATAAGTTTCGATAGTCCCCCTATCACGCTGATATTCTGCTGACTACAGAAGCGAACTAGTTCATGCGAACGATATTCGATTCCCTCCCGATGCACGGGACAAGACCTACTGAAGGTGGCCAGAGCTAAAAGGTCATTCGATTGATAGAGTCCGTAGAGATGTTTGGCCTTCGCTGGTTCACTTAAATGATTTTCTTTAAGAAACCTGTTGGCGGTTTCAACCTCTATCTTGCAAACCTCCGTATTCCTTGCATATACCTTTTTATTCAAGCCTATCATTGAGTTCAATCGTGACAACACAATGGGGCCAGAACGGACCAATTGATCTTCCCAAATTCTGATCTTTTTTTTACCTGATCCGAGCTTAGATGGTCTGAATGAATCAGCCTGGTCTTTCCAGTTAGCAGATGAGATCACCCGGACAAAATGAATAACAATTTTTTCAGAATGTATGATTGACAGGGTTACATCGTAGTCAGTAGACAATCCAGCCTTTTCAAGTAGTTGAAAAATATGACGGATCGGGTCATCCATCCTGTAATAGTAGATTTATTTGGGAAACTCAATAGTAAATACTGACCCCTGACCTTCCTTGGAATCTACTGAGATTCTGGCACGCAACTTTTCAATTAGTCTCATAACCACCACCAGTCCAAAACCACCAGCGGATTTAGCCCCTTCACCCACACGAACTTTCCCTTTCCTATAGCCTGCAAACAATCTCTTTTGTTCACTATCCGGTATCCCCGGGCCCTTGTCAGCAATACTGACGGTCACGGTGGACTCATTCTCTTTGCCAGACAGAATAACCTCAGATTGCTCTGGAGAATTCTCGATAGCATTTTTTAATATGTTGGAGATAATCTGTTTAAAATACTGTTTGTCGGTTTTTATCATACACTCACTAGGTATGTCCTCCTTAACAAGCTTGATCTTTTTTGCTTCAGCTAAGGAAGAATGTACTTTAATTACCTTGTCGATCATGACATCAAGCAGTTGATTGGTATATACCATCTCATAAAGCTCTGATTCAATTTTATGAACATCAAGCATATTGTCCACCATATAAGTACTTTCAGTAACCACCTCTTTAATCATGTCCATGTATCTTTTCTGGTCCTGACTTAGGGATTCCTCGTTAAGACGGATTAATTCAAGAAAGCCCAGTATATTGGTTAACGGTGTTTTCAGATCATGAGCAACAACCGAAAGCATATTGTTTTTTTCAATATTAATCTCTTCGAGGCTTTCATTTTTAAATGCGAGTTCATCATTTTTCCTTTCAATTTCATCTTTCTGTTTTTCAATTACCTTGTACTGGTTTTTCAGCTCACGATGAGAACGAATCATAAATGTTAGTCCGAAAACTGAGATGAAAGCAAAAACAATCAAAAGAACAACAACGATTTTCAACTCATCTGCCTCCTCCACCGAAATAGTTGATATATTATTGGCTTTTGTATTGGCGTTCTGTGGTGGAGGCACTGCCCACGTAATATGGGAAGAAAAAAACAGGACCAATACAATAAAAACGATCCGGTAAACCCGGCTTATGAAATGAAAAAATCGGTACACAGGTTATAATGGTTGCCGTTAATAACAGCCAATATACAACATATAGCCTATTTACCTAAAAATTCTTACTTCTATGGCGGGATACATCCAATCATATGGTTTTCAAAATGAATGAGTTTTTATCTTTGTCGGCACAATGATCCTCAATGGCAGACTTTATCAATGAAATGAAATGGAGGGGCATGATCCACGATCTAATGCCCGGAACACAAGAATTATTAAGCGGGTCACCGGTGGCCGGATATATTGGGTTTGACCCAACGGCAGATTCACTTCATATTGGAAACCTGGTTCAAATCATGACTCTGGTGCATTTTCAGAGATGCGGTCATAAACCAGTTGTGCTGGTTGGAGGGGCTACAGGTATGGTGGGTGATCCGTCAGGCAAGTCAGAAGAGCGTAATTTACTTTCGGAAGACATCCTCAACCACAATCTGGTACGAGTAAAGGAACAATTGAGTAAATTCCTGGACTTTGAAAATGGACAGAACAAAGCTGAGATGGTCAACAACTACGACTGGTTTAAAGACTATCATTTTCTTGATTTTATAAGGGACATCGGTAAACATATTACTGTTAACTACATGTTGTCCAAAGATTCAGTAAAAACAAGACTGGAGTCTGGAATGTCATTTACAGAATTTAGCTATCAATTAGTACAGGGATATGATTTTCTATGGCTATATGAGCATCTCAATTGCAAATTACAACTCGGTGGCTCCGACCAATGGGGGAATATTGTTACAGGTACAGAGTTGATCCGTAGAAAGCTGGGAGGTGAGGCATATGCCATGACCACTCCGCTCATCAAAAAAGCAGATGGATCGAAATTTGGTAAAACCGAAGGAGGGAATATCTGGCTGGATAAAAACCGTACAACTCCCTACAAGTTTTACCAGTATTGGCTCAATGCCAGCGATGAAGATGTTAAAAATTTTATTAGGATTTTTACGCTGTTATCCTTCGATGAAATCCAGGACCTTGAGAAAGAACATGATGATGCTCCTCATTTGAGAATTCTCCAGAACCGATTGGCAGAAGACATCACAGAACGCGTTCACTCGAAAGAAGATTTAGTAATGGCCAAAAAGGCCTCCTCTATCCTATTTGGTAAATCAACCAAGGAAGACCTGGTCGAGCTTGATGAACCAACATTTCTTTCCGTTTTTGATGGCGTACCCAAAATCTCAGTTTCGACTGACAAACTCAGTTCAGAAATAACCTCTTTGCTTTCCGAGGGGGTGGACGGGCAGATATTCAGCTCCAAAGGCGAAGCACGAAGAATGATCTCGGGTGGAGGAGTGAGCATCAATAAGGAGAAAATAAGCTTAGGCAATCATCCTGGTCCTATCGAATTGATTAAGGGACGTTATGTGCTCGTGCAGAAAGGAAAAAAGAACTATTATCTTCTGATGGTAGGAGAATAAAAAAGGCAGGTTACACACCTACCCTTTTTATAAAATCACATTTTTTATTTCTTTAACCAAATACCGGCAGAGAGCTGAAAGACGTTATTCTTGTTTGAATCTGTCCCACTTGGATCATTGATGTCTGTAAATCCAAGAGTATACCGGGCGCTCAAGGACAACTTGCTCAGTTCAAATCCTAATCCAAGGACACCCGAAACATCTGACGACTTAATAGTATTACTAATATCGACGCCAAGGGCTTTAGCACTGGTATTAATAGAAAACTGCGGTCCCAATTGCAGGTTGAATACTTTTGCAATATAAAATTTGGCCACAATCGGTATATCAATGTAGGTCAAGTTGGTAGCTATACTCAATCCCGTATTAGGCTCCTTCACTTTAAATCCTTTCCTTGAATACAAGACATCTCCTTCCACTCCAACAACAGGAAGCTTAACCTCAGCCATAAGACCTGCATGCCACCCGGTATTGTTTTTTACATCAAATCCGCTGGTAGCACCTGATATCGTTGCAAAATTTAATCCTCCTTTGATCCCCAGTTGAAATTGGGCCTGAGCACTTGGAATCAAGCAGGCCAGGATCATAAACAATACAATGTAATTTTTTTTCATAATTATTCCAGTTGGTTATACAATGACAAATATATTAAAAAAGTGCAATTACTTAGGTCGAATGCAGTCTCAGGTTGTTTTGAAAGATATGATTTGTTTGAGAAGCAGCTACCATCCTTGTGTAAACCAAAGCCCCACGGAAATCTGCAAGACCCTGTTGTTGATAGCATCCGTGACACCCAGATCATCATTGATGTCTGAAAAGCCAATAATATACCTTGCTGTTGTGTAAAACCCACGTATCTCGAATCCAATTCCCGCAACTCCTGCAACATCCGAAGACTTAAACAGATCTTTTACGTCTGTCGTAGAGGCACTTCCGGGCAAAGGCGGCAAGGTATTGGTTTTGATCTTTGCAGAAGTCAAGATTGAAAGCTGAGGGCCTACCTGGGCATTAAAAAACTTTAAAAAATAAAACTTGGCAACGACGGGCAGTTCAAAGTAACCAAGATTATACTTCTGTTCCAATGAAAAGGGAGCTCCAGGTATGGAAAAGTTCGAGCCAATAGCAGAAAACTGTGGATCGGCCTCTATCCCGATGAGCTTAGGTAGCTTGTATTCAAACATAAACCCTCCGTGTATCCCGGATTTTGCATTGCCATCCACTCCCATTAGTTTATAATCTGAAAAATTTGAATTATTATATCCGGCCTTAATACCTACTTTCAACTGTGCAATAGAACCTTCTGCACACAGTAACAATCCTATAATAAAGCAAAAACAAACCTTATTCATGATCCAAATTCTCTTTTTATGAGTCCTAAATATGTAAAGTTCACTTGAATATCAGATAAGTTTAGCCCTCATATTTTCAAAAACGTCTTGTGTCAGTCCTTTTTCAGGTACCTTGCCCTGCATTTTAGCAAAAAAGTCAATAAACATCTTAAAGTCTGATTCAATATCATTGGTTGGATAAAAGGGATCTTTGAAGATTATCGACCTGGTCCCATAGTCGAAGCCAACCAGCACTATCGGGACAGCAGCTTTACGTGCAATATGATAGAAGCCCGTTTTGATCTTGTTGACTTTTGACCGGGTACCTTCAGGAGCAAGTGCAATTGAAAATTCCTCGTGTTCTTTAAATATCTCAACTACTGCGTCCACCATGTTGTTATGCCTGGATCTATCTACCGGATAGCCTCCAAGCATTTTGAAAATGAAGCCATATGGAAAACGAAACAATTGACTTTTTCCCAGATACCGGGTTCGGGTTAAGCCAAGTACCGACCTGGCAGCAACACCAATAATGAAATCGCTATTGGAGGTATGTGGCGCTACCACGGCAATAAATTTCTGGATGTCAGTAGGAATATGACCAACGAATTTCCATCCTGCCTTTCTGAGAAAAAAAAGATAAAACCTCCTCAACATGGGTCTAATTTAATGAAGATTGAAGGAATGTAAAAAGTTATCTCACTCCCTGATCAGGATATTTAGCGACCTTGTCTTTATAGAATTCCTTAATCTCAGCCAGTTGCATTTCATAGTCACCGTTGGTATGAATTATAGGACCTACTCCTGCGTGTTTTTTAGCATAATCAAGATATCCAAGAATAATTGGGACATTGGCTTGTTCGGCAACCCGGTAAAACCCTGTTTTCCACCTTTTGGCATATTTCCGGGTACCTTCAGGGGTGATCATCATGATTAAATGATCTTCCTTCTTGATATAATCAACCATGGCGTCAACCATACTTCGCTTTCTTCCCAGCCCTCCATTCACTGGATTACGATCGATGGCCACAGCACCCAGGCTCCTGGCGATCCAGCCGAATACAGGGAAATTTACCACCTCTTTTTTAATCGTAATTCTGACAGGGATATCCATGATAAAAAATGCCACTCGAGCATATAAAAAATCCCAGTAACTTGTATGAGGAACTGCGATCATCACAGCTTTCTTCAGGTCTTTGGGAACTTCACCGATCACCTTCCATCCGGTTACCCAAAACACAAATCTGGCCAATGACCTGATCATTCTTTTACGATCCGTTCAAGTAACTCATCATCACAAATATTGGGTACGGTAATCTTTAAAGAAGGGTTCTGATGCATGGCACGCTCAGTCGCAGACCTTGCTCCTTTGTTGCCCGCCCAGTTCCTTCGTGCGATCCCATTATTGACATCAAAATACATCATCTTCTGTATCCTCTTTGCTGATTCATCGGAACCGTCAATCACCATACCAAAACCTCCGTTGATCACTTCTCCCCAGCCAACACCACCTCCGTTGTGAATTGATACCCAGGAAGCCCCTCTGAATGAATCGCCAATAACATTCTGGATGGCCATATCGGCCGTAAATTGGGAACCATCATAAATATTGGAGGTTTCTCTGAAGGGAGAATCTGTACCCGATACGTCATGGTGGTCTCTTCCCAGCACAATAGGTGCTGAAATACTCCCCTCTGCAATTGCATTATTGAATGCCAAAGCAATGGCAATTCTCCCGGCTGCATCGGCATACAGTATCCTTGCCTGAGATCCAACAACGAGGTTGTTCTCCTTTGCAGCCGTGATCCAATGAATGTTGTCTGATAGTTGTTGTGTAATCTCATCCGGTGCCTGATCTAATAGTTTCACCAATTCCTCCTTGGCGAGATGGTCCGTTACATCAAGGTCTTCAACCAAACCACTTGTACATACCCAGCGAAATGGCCCGAATCCATAATCAAAACACATGGGTCCCATAATATCCTGAACATAGGAAGGATAGCGAAATGAGATGCCGTCATCACTCATAATATCAGCCCCAGCACGTGAAGATTCCAACAAAAAAGCATTTCCATAATCAAAAAAATACGTTCCACGGGCTGCATGTTTGTTGATGGCTTCTGCCTGCCTTCTTAAAGAGGATTCAACTTCCTTCTTAAATTCCTCCGGTTTTGCTGACATGAGTTGATTTGATTCTTCAAATGACAATCCAGCCGGATAGTAACCGCCTGCCCAGGGGTTGTGCAACGACGTCTGATCAGATCCAAGGTCAACGTAGAGTTCGTGTTGTTCAAAAGCTTCCCAAACATCAACTATATTACCCAGATAAGCGATTGAAACCACTTCCTTTTTTGATTTGGCTTCATCAACTCTCGAAATAAGGAGATCCATGTCATCAACCATTTCATCGACCCAGCCCTGTTCATGACGTTTGGCTGCTGCTTTGGGATTAACCTCTGCAATAACAGAAATATAACCGGCTATATTAGCTGCTTTGGGTTGCGCTCCACTCATGCCCCCAAGGCCCGAACTTAAAAACAGCTTACCCTTCACCCCTTCTCCATGTTTTTCTATTTTCCGCCCCGCATTAAGCAGAGTGATTGTTGTACCATGTACAATTCCCTGTGGACCAATATACATATATGATCCGGCTGTCATTTGGCCATACTGAGTAACCCCCATCGCATTGTATCTCTCCCAATCATCCTGTGAAGAATAATTTGGAACCATCATTCCATTGGTAACAACCACACGAGGAGCCCATGGATTAGAGGGAATGACTGACGATGGATGTCCTGAATACATTTGAAGCGTTTCTTCCTGTGTTATGTTGGCAAGGTATTGCATAGTGAGGAGATACTGTGCCCAATTTTGGAACACGGCCCCATTGCCACCGTAGGTAATCAGTTCATGAGGGTGTTGCGCCACCCTGGGATCCAGGTTATTCTGGATCATCAACATGATCGCTGCAGCTTGTTTACACCTGGCCGGATATTCATGAATAGGTCTGGCCTTCATCTCATAAACAGGTCTGAACCGATACATGTATATACGACCATACTGCTCGAGTTCATGATGAAATTCCTGGCCCAACAATTCATGATGCCTCGAAGGGAAGTAGCGCAAAGCATTTCGAATGGCTAGCCTTTTCTCACGACAAGTTAAAATATCCTTTCGCCTGGGGGCATGGTTAACCGACTTGTCATAAGAAGGCTTAGCTGGCAATTCATCAGGTATACCCTGAAGGATTTGTTGCTGAAATTTCATTATTGGACATTTAATTTTTCTAGTAAAGCTGGCAACTCCCTCAAGGCATACCCATAACCAGCCTTAAATATCTCATCAGCATGACTTAAACTAAACCCGCTAAACCGGGATAGACGGGGAGGTTCAAGGAATATATCACAAAGTTTTCTGCTGACCAAGGTATTGCCATTGATTGCCAATAAAGCGCTACGTTCCATCAGGGCCTTAATATTGGTGAGGTCTGGCTGGTATCCCCCAGGGTTGCAACTGATCCCAACGAGTGTATTTACTTTATCACGAATTGCTTCAGCGGGAAGGTTATTCAATATACCGCCATCCACATACATTTTCCCATCTATTTGTACAGGCTGGAAGATGACAGGGATACAGGCAGATGCCATGATTGCCTTCACAAGAGGACCTGAACTAAAATACATGGTTTTCCCGGCTTTGATCTCTGTGGCTGTTGCATAAAAGGGCCGATCAAGATCTTCAAACGAATCAGGTAAATGATTCGTAAGGAGATTACCTAAAATTTCGATACTAAGAAGCCCTTTCCAGCTAAAACTGGGTTTAAAAACAGAAAGTAGTTTTGTTTTTTTGATGATATCCAGAATAGAATCAGGAGAATAACCTGAACAATACAGGGAGCCAACAATAGCACCTGCACTAGTACCTGCCAGAACATGTGGAAATAAGTCAAATTCTTCAAACGCCTTGATGACGCCCAGGTGAGATATCCCTCGCGCCCCACCACCCGTCAAAGCAAAACCGATCATAGCTCAGCAAATGGAAATATTTCATCCACCCTGACTCCCTTTTCTGTATGTTTTACGGTGCAGCACTCGTTGACCGGATCATGCTGGAAGACCAGGATAAATTGTTTATCGGCAGCCTCGTTGAGGAACTTAGCTTTCTCCTCCAGAGTAAGTAACGGGCGGGTATCATAACCCATAACATATGGAAGCGGGATATGTCCGACCGAGGGAAGAAGATCGGCTACAAAAACAAGAGTTTTCCCTTTGTATTGAATTTTAGGTAGCATCTGCTTTTCAGTATGTCCATCTACAAATATTATATCGAAAGGAAACTCATCATTATTTTCACGGACAAACCGAAGGTGACCTGAATCCTTCATCGGCATAATGTTTTCGCTCAGGAATGAAGCCTTCTCTCGAGGATTTGGATGGGTAGCCCAGGCCCAGTGATCTTCATTCGACCAATAGGTAGCATTGGAGAAAGTAGGAACCAGCGTATCACCTTTACGTTGAATACCACCCCCACAATGATCAAAATGCAGATGAGTTAACATCATATCAGTTATATCATCAACATCTGTATTCACTCTATGGAGTCCCTTCTTCAACGAATCATCTCCATGGAGGAAGTAGAAACTAAAAAACTTGTCAGATTGTTTATTACCAATACCATTATCCACCAGAACTACCCTCTTTCCTTCCCGAACCAATAAAGATCTCATGGCCCAGGTACATAGGTTGTTGTCATCCGCCGGATTTGTACGTGACCAAAGTGACTTAGGCACTACACCAAACATTGCACCCCCATCCAGTTTAAAATATCCGGTATTTATCAAATCAATCTCCATGAGCAATGCCAGCAATTAACAAGACTTCCTGAATTAATTAGAAAAAATCCCCATAGAACAAAATTTTTCTGATCGTTTAGCAATGAGTTTTTCCTGTTTTATAGATTTCAGCTCATTATAAGAATCAAGAATGGTTTTTTTCACAGACTGAATAGCCGATTTTACATTGGCATGAGCACCTCCCAGGGGTTCTTTTATCACTCCATCGATCAGCCTGTAATCCAACATATCTGCAGCAGTCAATTTAAGTGCTTCTGCGGCCTGCTCCTTATATTCCCAACTTCTCCAAAGGATAGATGAACATGACTCGGGTGATATCACGGAATACCAGGTATTCTCCATCATAAACACGCGATCACCGATGGCAATTCCCAAGGCCCCACCCGATGCTCCTTCGCCAATCACTATACATATAATAGGAACTTTTAACAGGAACATTTCTTTCAGGTTCCTGGCAATAGCTTCTCCCTGACCGCGCTCTTCCGCCTCAATTCCCGGATAGGCACCTGGTGTATCAATAAGCGTAACCACAGGGATGTTAAATTTCTCTGCTAAAAGCATGAGGCGCAATGCTTTGCGATAGCCTTCGGGGTTAGACATACCAAAATTCCTCATCTGACGCTGCTTAGTATTCCTTCCCTTTTGCTGACCAATGATCATAAACGGTTGACCCGCTATGGTTGCCAGCCCACCGACCATAGCAGGATCATCCCTTACGGTCCTGTCGCCATGGAGTTCAATAAAATTTGAAGTAATACCATAAATATAATCGAGGGTATAAGGCCTTTCAGTATGACGGGATAGCTGAACCCTTTGCCAACGTGTGAGATTTTTGAAGGTATCCTTTTTCAAATGCTCAATTTTTTTCTCAAGTGTTTTTATGGCATCTGCCACATCTGTATCACTGTCTTTGGCTAGTTCTTTCATGCTGGTTAATTTTTCTTCCAGCTCATGGATGGGCTTCTCGAATTCCAATAGCATCTGCTTCCGTTAAAGGTACAAAACTAAAGGAGAATTGCTCATTCCAAAGGATGAATCCTCTTTTTTAGTTTGTTCTGAAAATAAATTGAACAGCCAGTCGAGCCATTATATGTTTTGTTTCAACCAATACTTTCTGCCTTAGGATAAGAGAAGAAAGAATAATCATTATCCAGTTCCGGAACAAAAAAATATCAGCTACTCTTTTGTATATACTGATCGTCCTGATAGCTTTGCATCTCTTTTAGGCGAATGGCCTATTATTTGGTCTGGTAGTTCAGTTGGTTAGAATGCCTGCCTGTCACGCAGGAGGTCGCGAGTTCGAGTCTCGTCCAGACCGC
>Ga0114931_10002475_pt1 | contig 23486 bp, 20 predicted proteins | sample 2SBtaG_FD_89579 | JGI IMG/M metagenome (GOLD analysis project Ga0114931, IMG submission 89579) | Deep subsurface microbial communities from Kolumbo volcano to uncover new lineages of life (NeLLi) - 2SBTROV14_V59a metaG | ecosystem: Environmental > Aquatic > Marine > Volcanic | place: Kolumbo... | reverse complement strand
GGAACTCCGGTGAAGAAGTGCTCCAATAGTTCCAGAGTTGATGCCCCCCAGAAGGCGATCAGAGCAATCACAAAGAGAGTGAGGTACTTCTTGAAGACATCAAATTTAGTCACTTTATACTGCTCAATATAAACGTAAGTAAGTTCACTAACGGTGAAAAACTGAAGTGTGTCGAATATTGCCTCATCTAAATTTGAAGTTTCACTACCAAATCCTAATACTCCGATCGTTTTGAGAACTATTCCTGTGGAGATGAAATAAACAGTTACCAGTGCAAACATAGAGAGGAGTGAGACAAATATAGCCGTTCTCAGGGTATTAATCCTTTCGGAAATAAATACCTCCGACATAATAAATAGCAAAATAAGAGCGGTAAGATGGAGGAGTCTTACAATATCTACTCCTATAGCTGATCCCTCTGGAGCGAAGACTGGAAGCTCTGGATCCAGAACTTTCAAGATCTGAAAAACCCCCATGAGTGCAATAGTGGAAAAGACTAATATTGGCCAGTCCAATGCATTGATTCCACTGTTCCTGCGTCTAAAAAAGAGAATAATTGCAATCGAAGTAGTAATTGCAAAAAAAATTATTGCTATACCTAACTTTACTGGATCCACATTTATTAATAAAATTCTTCATTAATAATTTCTACGGACGAATATGAAAAAGATTTACAGAACTTTAGGAATTTTGTTTCATCCTAATAATTGCGTGAAAAAATACCCGTTTTATTATTGCAGGAAGAGTGTGAAGCCGAGTTCTCAACTCTTTTGCCTCCACAAATATCTCTTTGTCCTCTGATTCTTGAACTTGAAGATTCTTGTATTTATATGTATATTGAGATATACGTTCAGCAGATCGAAGATTGATATTTCCTATCAAGCTGGGATTATGAGCTTTTTTTCTATTCTCCCAATACTCATCTCCTTTGGCATAGTCTACGAGGATAAATTGACCGCCATTTGCCAATCTCACAAAAGAAGTCAAAATTTCTCCAAGTTCAGGATAGTCTGATAGACAGAAGAAGGAGCTTATCGTATCAAATGCATCTCTCCTGAATGGAGGTGATTTAAACGATCCATTGATTCTCTGGGACTCCTTACAAATATGGATCCTTAAGCCCTCTAGCGAAATATCTAAAACAACTGCCATTCTATAAAGATCGATCTCTACATTAGATTGGATGAATCCGGCTCCACCACCAATATCCAACCAATTTGATTGTTCAAAAAGACGTCTATCTTTCTTTACCACATACTTGACCATGTCTGACCGTGTTCCTCCATCAAGAAACTTCCGGGCTCTCTCCTCATCTTGCCAGTATTCAAAGAGTGACTTTTCATCTCCAGTGAAGTATCCATCTCCACTCACAAAAACAGTGATCTATTCTGAGATCATAAATATAGGGGATCTCAACGGGAAATTTTGTTGCAGGGGTGCAAAAAACACAGTATAAATATCATAAATATGCAACTATGAATTGGATACCCTTGAGTGAGAGGAGCAGAGAAGGAAAGAAACCATTCACATTCTGGTTTGATATTGAGCTAAAAAGTGAGTTGAAGAAGAGAGCAAGTTTACTGAACACTACCACAACCGATCTTCTGAATCGGGCTGTCAAATTTTATCTTGAGAGAGGATATCTCGATGGTGCTGAAGATGGTCAGGTTGTATCGTCTTCCATGATTGCTCAAGATATCAAGGCAATGGCAAAATTTGACGATGAGATCACTTCATTGTCCAGCCAGCTCAAAGGATTGCAGTTGCAGGTCAATGGATTGGAGGGTAGTTTTAATGAATTTCAGCAGAAGCTTCGCGAAGATCCAGTTCCAACCAAGGATGAGTTGAGAGTCCACGTCCAGAATATAGTTGGAACTTATTTTTCAAGCCAATTAGCTCCCATCCTCCAGAAAATCAATGATGCATTGACAAAACTCGAGGAATAATTGTACTTTCCTCTTCCTATTCTTTTATATCTTTGAAACTACAGGTTAGGTTATAATATGAGTCATCTACGTATCTACAATTCTCTGACGAATGATACTGAGGAGTTTGTTCCACTGGAGGATGGAAAGGTGAAAATTTACGTATGCGGTCCGACGGTCTATGATCATGCGCATATGGGTCATGGGAGATATACTGTTGTTTTTGACTTCATTCGACGGGCTTTAGAGTTCCTCGGATATGACGTGTTTTTTGTCTCCAATTATACAGATATTGATGATAAAATGATCACAAGAGCTAATGAAAGAGGGATTTCCATTGAAGAACTGGCAAGGGAGATGATTGCAAGTTTTGAGGAAGATATGAGAGCATTGAATGTACGTCCTCCCACAGTAAGACCGTACGCTACCCACCATATTCAAGAGATGATCGATATGGTTCAGAATTTAATTTCCAAGGGTCATGCTTACAGCAATGAGACTGGAGTGTACTTCAGGGTCTCCAGTTTTGCAGACTACGGTAAACTGAGTAATCGTAATCTTGAGGAAGCCTTGGCTCAATCCAATGAGTCTGAGATACTTTCTAAGGAAAATCCTGCTGATTTTGCTCTCATGAAACAGTCCAAACCTAATGAGCCCTTCTGGGAAACTCCTTGGGGAAAAATGCGACCTGGATGGCATATCGAATGCTCAGCTATGTCTACCAAGTATCTAGGGGAGCTTTTTGACATGCATGGAGGTGGTCAAGATCTTCTCTTTCCTCATCATGAGAATGAGTTGGCACAATCAGTCTGCAGTACGGGAAAAGCTTTTGTCAGATACTGGCTTCATAACGGATTTCTAACATCTAACAAGGAAAAAATGAGTAAATCACTTGGTAATTTCTTCACCTTGAAAGAAATAATGAAAAAGGGATACAGTGGCGAGGAAATTCGTTTCTTCATCCTCACTGGTCACTACCGCAAGCCCCTAGAATTTGATGAAGATGCACTAATAAGTGCTAGGCAACAGTTGAAAAAGATTAAAGAAGCTAGGGATATTCTTGAACAGTTGGTATTGGCAGAGGGTGATATTGTTCAATCTGAGGGTATCTCCGCGCTTGTAAAGAGTAGCGAAAAAGCAATCGAAAGCTTCAGAAATGCCATACTTAATGATTTCAATACTCCAGAAGCATTGGCTGCACTCCATCCTTTCATTAAGGAGATTAATTCCTTCGCAAGGTCAGAACTCTCCATTCGTGGGACTACAGTTGTCGATGTTCTTGCTAGACTAAAACGAATGCTCTCAGTTCTAGGTATTGCAGAATCAGAGGGGGATGTAGATAACGCTGAAGTTGGAGGACTTTTAGATCTCATCATCACCATCAGAGGTGAGGCTAGAAAGAAGAAGGACTGGGCAACTTCAGATACAATTCGTGATAGATTAGAGGTTTTAGGTTTCTCCCTTGAAGATGACAAAGGAAAAACTGTTTGGAAGAGGGTGTCCAGTTGATCTGGTGCGACCACTCCTATACATCCATGTTTTCAAGAAATGTGTTTTACTGACAATCCCATTCGGTGAATGTCCTCTTCTGCTATCTGGTGAGCGCAACAGAAATAAACCTCTCATTCGCATAGTATTTTGTGGGACTGATAGGCAAGGTCATCAATCACTTAGTTGCAATTCCAATATTTCTTCTCGTTGTAGGTGCCCAGATTTTGGTAATAATTTTCGATGCTATTTTTCCCAAAAGGTTACAGGAGCTTATTCCTCTTCTTGATATGAACAGGACTCTCTTTTCTCAAATCTCTTTGCTCTTCTCAGATCCTGAAAAACGAGCAGCTGAACAAGCTTTGAAAGAACTAGAGGGTGTTGTTGATCAAGTTGATGAGGTCGTCCACGGCTATGCTATGAGAAAAGGGATCGGACAGAGTGTTGATTTTGCTCTCTCTGCAGTTGCCTTAACTGCATTTGGGATTCTCGCACTCATCCAATCATCAGATAATCCTGTCCTTTACCTTTACCTCTTTGGATCGTCTTCAATGGCCCTCTCTACATTTGCAGGGTTATTTGGTCCTCCATATGCCCTCTGGGAAGCCAGTAGGGATTATGCCCTCAAAATGGGAAATTACAGAGGAGCATCGATTTACAAGACTTTAGAGTCATTGGTTGCAGTTCCTTTCATAGGTTCAGCAGCAGGTTTTCTTCTTCTCGATATGCCTCCTGTTGATGCAGAATCTCTTGTAGATTTCAAGAATGAAGTTGGTGGACAAATCGAAGAAGTGCAAGAGAAACTCAACACTTTAATTGGAATAGACAAAAAAGCAGTCTCCAAGAAGACAATGAAGATGATCTCTTCTTTGATGGAACAGAGTGATAACAATCTTTCAAATTTAGATTTCAGAAATCTACGAGAAGAGAAAGCAAGGGAATTCGCTCTGAATTACTACCAGCAAGAATTCTCCTTACGACCTTGGAAGAGGAAGCGAGCCGTAAAGAAATTTGCTCAGCGGCATCATCTCACTGTTGAAGAGGCAGAGGGAACATTAAGAAATATACAGGCAAAAATTGATCTGGGACAGGAAGATGAAGATCTTGTGAATAATGTCATGATTACGGGAGCACTAAAAGGTATTATTATGAAAGAACAAGAATACAGCGAACAATACGGTGATCTAGAACTTGGGCAACTTGGGACAGGTCTTGCCTTTGGAGCCCGTCAATTTCTCTCTGATCATTATTCAAGAATAACTCCCTGGGATCGTTTGCTTGGTAATCTTAAAGGATTGTTCATTTTTCTTATATCTCAACCCTATATCCTCCTCAAGGCATATGTCCAGTATTCCAACATGTTCTATGACTATTGGGTCAATTTCTTTGCAGATAATCGAGGTACCAATCTATTCTCTGTGCTTAAAGGTAGATACCATGAAGTTTATGTCGAGCTGGGAAAGCTACCCACGAGTATCAGATCAAGATTCTCAAAGAAAAACGAGTCGAAAGATGCTGACAACGGGCATGAAGAGAGGAGAACGAAGGTTAATCGAAGACAACAATTGAAGAGGATCGGAAGAGTTACTGTTAAAGCACTTTTGGATCTGATTTTTGTTCCTTACAAATTTTTGAAATGGATACTACTCACACTCCTTGGGAAGAATGTAGATAATCGCACCAAGCTTGCACAGGAGATTGCAGAAGCAGCACTTACCTCTATGTATGATGAGCTATTCGCCAGACTTGTCATGCAATCAAATGTTTCATCATCGTTCTAAATTGCAAAAGAACGATTTATAGCTTAGATATTAGATGAAAAAATAGATGAAAGAACCGTATCTGGCTTCTGTCCAGAATATTGATATTGAATTTGGTTATACCCTTGTTCTTATCAAATACCTCGCCCCCAATTCAGTCTCGGGTGTTGAACTAATGGGAGTTGATGCAGGTCTCAGTTGGCTACCCAACAAGTCACTCCGCCTCAAAAAAGAGAAACAGGTAGATGATGAATGGTCAATGTATTCAGGAACACTTCAACTAAAAGATAGTTGTGAATTCCGTGGTAGATCTTTTGATGCTGATGGTGAGTACTGGGAGATTGGTGAAAATCATAAAGTACTAAAACAGGACGATGGCAGCATCAAGCTCGTGACATTAGAAGAAGTCAAAAAGACTATCGACTATAGAAAGTATCCACCTGTCGAGTGGATTCCTTCAGTCGATAGCGCAGAAGGAAGGATCCGCAAGGATAGAAAGGGGAAAAATTCTACTCAGTACCTTGTTGATTCAATCATCTACGTTCACGGATGGCTAGAAAAACCGAAAGTCCTCCTATTACTCCTCCCGACCATTTTACGGAATAATCGCCGTAATCTTAGACGAATAGACAGTGCAATTGCTGATTCTATAGTACTTCCACTGTTAAAGATTTTTTATGAGATCATTATGGAGATAAGAATTACAGACGAAACTCAAGATCCTAGGTTGCTTCCTGGAACATTTGCCAAAAGAAAATATGGCGAAACCATGCTAGAAATACTTGACAAAATTTCGACCTCACCTATCTTCAATCCTGATATCGAGATGACCGAGGATGAGCGTTTTCTTGATACTTTCAAACGAATGAAGTTGCTTTTTACATTAATTTAGATGAAGTCTATGAAGAATTTTTTCCAAGTGACATCTTCATCGCTCCTCTCCATAACCGCCTTCTTATGGAGGTAGAGTGAGATCCCTAAACCCACAACCGGTCCAACAATCGCTACTACCCATAGAATAAACGGTAGAAGAAATGATAAATCGCCTAATGCTTCAATAATTGACTGATGTCCAAATTTAATAAGAAGTGAATCATAAAATGCTGGATAGATTACGATCATAATTGGCCAGACTAACCCGAAAATTAAGTAGAAGGAAGTAAGACGATACATAAGATCCACATCTTGATTGGTTATGAACACTTCAAGAATTGATTTGTCATAAGGATAATTTGAGAGAAGAATCAATGAAGGTCCTATAATAATCCACAAGAGATATAATGGGAGGTAGTATTTTTTGTAATCTGATGTTGGATATGCCACAATCTGTCATATCCTCTCACATTAATTAATGTGTACTTCGTTCTTCTTAATTACTACTCATATTTCCATCTGAATGTTTTTATCTCACGACTCCTTAATTCATATACTTTGCCTTCACAGTACCGTTTGTTGGCTGAATCCATGATCAGTGATGAGTGGTGTGAATCGATTCGCAATTACTACATAAATGAGTTTACTGATCCAGAATTTCCAAGATTAAAATTTCGGTATATCAAGCTCTATGGATACGATAATGATACGTGTAAGACAATGTGGTTCTACTTGCACAGGATTCTGAATCGCAGAGCTTTGATCAATACTTCCCTAAAGGAGAGTATTGTCAAGATCATTGAAGATGGGATCTATCCTATTCGACTCTTCTTTTCTGCATCGGAATGGAGTTATCCCTATCTCATACACGGATTAAAATCTAGGCGGACTCGATACCTCTCTCCCGGAATTATTCCAATTGAATCTGATATAGACATAGAATCATCAAAGGTTGTTGCAAAGACTCTTATTGAGAAATTTGACTGGAACTTCAAATTGGTTTATAGTGGGAATAAATCAATTCATATTTGGTACTATGAAGTTCCTGGATTCCAGAATATTCAGACTGTAGAAGAGGATCTCTCGTTTCGAGAAGAGATTTTTAAACAGGTCTCCGCATCTGCTCCCTTCGAATTAGACCGTCGTACTACTGTTGATAGTTATCGAGTACTCCCTGTCATTGGTTCTTTGAATGGTTTTACCATGCGACCAGTTAAGGAATTCCAACCTGAAGAACTGTAAAGCTGGAGACTACCCTCGCTCTATCGAGCGTTTCCCCGATTCATTGCTCATTGAGTTACCTCTCACGTAAAGAAGCCTCCAGCGATATCAAATTCTCTCCGTCGTATTCAAATATTCGTATCTTGTTCTGTAGGATTAATATATTATTCCGAGAATCCTGAGATATCAGATGGCATCGGAAACTGTGATGTACATGTCACTTCTTCTCATCGGGATGTTGGCATTCGGATTTTTCTCCTACTCATTTGGCAATTATTCTGGATGGGCAGATGAGCAAACAGCAGAGTCAAATCTCAATGATATTATGTCAAAAGTTTCCCTAAGGATTGAGGGACTTCTTAACAAAGCAAATGAGCTGAAAGGATCTGGTTCAGCTGGGAGTACAATTGCACTAAATGCGAGTTTAGATATTCCAGTGACCCTAAATGGTGAATCTTATAGTATTTACTTTGTTGTGGACGGACAAAATAATGTCTACTTGACTGGAAAGATCTCACTCAAAAACCTTGTTCAGACATCAATTAATATGGGAATGATCAATTCAAGCGTAACATTTCATGGGAGCTTCAGCTCATCAGGTGGATCTTCTCCACGTTTGTCGTATGTGTATAATGTTAATCTCGGAACAGAAACTATCTCTTTAACAAATTAAAAAGAGTAGCTGTATTCCTGATCATAAAATATGTATATTGAATCCCCTGTTCCCTTATCTTGAATCCTATGCATAGCGCAAAGATCATCTGCATACTCCTGCAGCTCTTCTGGAATTTGACACGAGAGGAGTGGATCTCTAAGAGCTAGTTTAGCATCTCTCTTTATCTTCCAAATTAATTGATTGAACTCTATCAGGAAATCATCCATATGCACATTAGTGGAATACTGTGGAAAAGATTCAGTATGGACTGAATTCTTGAAAAGAAATCTATGCAGATAATCTGTCACGAAAGTAGAGATTGGTGCGAAGAGAATTAGGATGTTTCTAAACGTTCTCCTCAATGTACGCATTGCAGAATCCTGCGACGCTTTAGAGAACTCCCCTGTCCGATTGTAAGCTCGGTTCTTCACTAATTCAAGATAGTGTGATGCAAATATCTCCTGAGTAAACTTACGAAGGGAGCGAGCAACTTCCTGAAAATTTAGGGTTTCATAAGATGTCCTGATCTTCTGGGTATACTTTGAGAGTTGTCCCTGCATCCATATATCTGTTGGATGAGAGACTTCTCCACCTTCGCCGAATTGTGAGATAAACCTCCCTATATTGTACAGCTTTGTTATGAACTTAGCAGTACCCTGAAGGTGTTTTTCATTGAATCTCAGATCAGATCCATGTGACACTTCTAGAACTCCATAGAGCCTAAGGACATCAGCACCATAAGCCTCGAGGATCTCCATCGGATCTACCGAATTCCCTAATCTTTTTGACATCTTAGTCCCATTTGCAGTTACTACATGCCCTGAAATCCACACTCGCTTAAAGGCTGGTTTCTCCAATAATTGGTAGATTCTCAGGACACTGTAGTGTAGCCAAGTTCGCACGATATCTTTTCCTTGAGGTCTGATGTCAGCTAAATATTCTCTGCTAGAGGCTATATTGAAGAACTCCTCATCTCGCACATTCTCAGGATACATCGATGTGTAAAGGGCAGAAATACTTGAGTCCATCCATGTGTCAAAAGTTCTCTCCTCTCCTCTAAAAGCAGAACTTCCACATGTTGAACATTTCTTAAATGGTGGCTCATCCTTCCAAGGCTGGTAGTATTCTCCACCCTCTGGGAGATTTGGATGATCATTAACGCAGTACCATAATGGAATTTCGGTTCCATAGTATCTCCTTCTCGAAATTGGCCAATCAATTTTAATTGCATCCATCCAATTCTTCCAAATCTGGCGGGAGCTCTCGGGAAGGAATTCAATATCTGCACCAATTACCTTGAGAGTATCTGTAAATTGCATTTGTTTAAGATAAAACTCCTTCTTTCCCAGAAATTCCACCTTGGCTCCTGAACGATCTGAGTAAGGTTGCCGGTATTGGTATTTCCCTAAATCATCCAATACCCCTAGTTCTTCCAGATCTGCAATTATCTGTCTCCTTGCATTTTCAATTGACATCCCCTCGTATTTTCCTGTGTCTGGGGCCATTTTTCCCTCTTCAGTAATTACATATCGTGGTTTGATCCCCTTACTTCGGAGGATCTTGATGTCCATTAGATCACCAAAGGAGCATATCTGCACCAATCCAGTTCCATATTCAGAATCAGCTTCATTATCAGGAAGGATAGGTACTGAAATACCTACCAAAGGGATCTCCGCCTCCTTCCCTTCCAGATGCTGGTATCTCTTATCACTTGGGTTGTAAACGATCAATCGTATTGCAAGAATGAGTTCTGGACGAGTAGTTGCAAAACTATATTCCTCTCCATCTGCAAGAAATTTTATTCGGTACAATCGATGACTCTCCTCCCGATACTCGATTTCTGAATCTGCAATAGTTGACTGTAATTTAGGATCCCAATTGCTCGGACGCTCATCTTCGTATATCATTCCCATGTTCCAGAGATCTATGAATGTCTTCTGTGTAAGGCTCCGGTATTCGGGTTGATCGGTTTTGTACACCCCCTCCCAGTCGAACCTGTTGCAACTCATTCCTAGCCTGTGAGCTAATTCTAGAATTCTTAAACCATATTTCTCGAGAACCTTCTGGCACATGAGAATGAACTCTGTTCGAGGAGTCTCAAACATGCTTACTCCAAATTCTTTTTCAGCAGCAATCTCAATTGGTAACCCATTCCTGTCTAGACCAATAGGGAAGAGTACTTTCTTTCCCAATAGTCGCATAGTTCGTGCGATTATATCTATCTGGGAGTAGTGAATCGCACCTCCAATATGCCAAGGGGCATTTGTGTAGGGTGGTGGTGTATCTATGGTGAAGAGTTCTTCTGCTCTGAGATCATTCTTGTTCAGTGTGTAGAGTTTTTCTTCTTGCCATTGTTCAAAGATCTCAGACTCTATTCTCCCGTGGAGGTATCTCTTTGGAAGTTTCATTTTGTCCACAATCTTCTCTTGTTTCTATGTATTTTGATTAGTGTTTGACGATAATAGATCACCTATTAGTAATTTTATTGTATATTCGAAGAATAAAAACGTTTTCAGTTGGTGTCAGAGTAGAAACTGGTGATCTTATATTTCTGAATCTTTGTCAGATCAATCTCAAAACCTGATACTGGAACCTCGATTCCATTCATTTCAAGAATCTCCAACTTTATTTCACCTATGTGCCCCACTCTCTCTCCCTGAACTCGAATCTCAGCGATTCTTCCATCCATGAAGAAATTACTTTCCCCTACCTCAAGTTCATAGTCAACGCGTGTGAGATTCAGGAGGGTGTCAAGTATTCGATGTGCTGTTTCGAAGGTCTCATCAGCACCTGCAAGAATGACAGCAACAGAGGTATAAGTTTCAATTTTTTCTCCATTCTTTCTCACTGACTCTCCTGTCTCGAAGATATGGTGAGGTGTTGGTGTCTCAGAATTGCGCGATATGAATCTGATTAGACCTGGGAGTAAATCAGGTCTGAGATATCCATAAGTGCGAGTCACTGGATTCTTGAGAGACACTACAACTTCACTGGCATAATCTGCAGGACGCATCACCTTGCTTGTAATTGTTCCCTCATCAGTGAGGTTGTAATTTAAAACCTCCTGAAGACCAGAACCGATCAGGATCTCTCTTATCATATTCTCAGATTCAGTTGACTTTGGGAGTCTTCCGGGTGTAAAAATGTTGGCAGTAGTGGGTTCAATTTCATTGTAATCCTTCGCAATTGCCACCTCCTCAGCTATATCTACCCAGTGAAGGATATCACTTCTCCATGGTCCATACTCAATAGTCAGAATGTCTCCATTGATTGTAGCATTGTGTCTCCTCTTCCTGAGTAAGGTTTTCATCTGCTTCTTAGTGAACTTAGTTCCAAGGTATCTATTTATGTCCTTTACATTTGCAGTGATAGATTCAGCCTTCAACGGAGGTGTGATCTCCTTACCTAGACCATACTCCTTAGGATAGTTTACCTGTACGGTTTCAATAGTTGCTCCCCTGTCGTGCAAATTCTGTGCAAGTAGTGAGATTACAACAATGACTGCCTGATGATTAGTCCCAGTTACCTCAACGAGTATATCTGTAGTCTCTTCAGTCACTCTCCCAACGTCATTTGAGTTAATGATAGGAGGAAGCGACAGAACGCCTCCCCTTGATTTTAGGATCGGAACTTCTTCGAAGCTATCTAGGATATGCCGGTATTCTCTTCCTTTTTGATGTTCTTCCATAATCTCATCAATTGTCTTCTCTTCATCAAATTGGAGGGGAATGAATTTGAATGTTCGTGGAACAGTACAGTACTCAATTGGCGATTGTATCATATGAAGATTATAGATACCAATCGAAGTTCTTTTTCTCTTTCTACCAAATGAGAAATCTACTTTGTCCTGAGTCTGGATGAGTTGCTTGATGAGGAAATTATCGAAGGTAAGCCCTTTTGCAACAACTGCTGCAATATAGGGACGGATCTCCTTAAGCTTTTTGTCAACAGATATAATATACTCTGATGGTGGAAACTTAATTTCTGGTAGTCCTTCAAGATTTATTCTCCCTCTTGCTTCTCTGGCTATGCCCTCTGCAGACCAAAGATCAGGTCGGCTGGCTGTCTTTATATCTATGGCGACTTTTGTATGACCATTCTCATCTAGCCCCTCTGGTTCAGAATCAACCTCTGACTTTGTGAATGCGATAATCTTGTCGAGTTCAGGTGCTGACAGGGGTTCATTCAACCCCATGAGTCTACTTATATCTTCTATTGAAACGTCTATTGTGACCATCTCTATTCCTCCACACTAATTCCTGAGCTGACCTCAACATCTCGAATCCACTGGAGATTCTGCGAGAATAATTCTCTGATATCTGAAATTTCATTCTTCACCATGAAAAGACGATCAACTCCAAGGCCCCATGCGATTACGGGGTATTCAATTCCAAAGGGTCTAACCACTTCTGGTCTAAAGATCCCTGCTCCACCAAACTCAATTCTTCCCAGGGTTGGATGCTTAGCAGAAAGCTCTACTGAGGGTGAAGTAAACGGATAATAGTCTGGTCTGAAACTTACTTCTGTTGCTCCTGCCACATCTATAGCGAATGTTCTGAGGATCCCAAGAAGATCTCTGAAGGTGATATTTGGATCACACACTATCCCCTCCGCTTGATAGAATTCTACTCCATGGGTTGCATCGATTGAATCTGGTCTGAAGCACTTTGCCAATGAGAAGTACTTTGCAGGTGGTGTAAGTTTTGATAATGTTCTCGCTGAAATTGCAGTACCTTGAGGTCGTAGGAGATACCGTGCAGCTTTTTTGTAGTTCCACTTGTACCTGTGTCCCTTTGATCCGGTTACCCACCCATCTTCATGAGTTTTTCTTACATTCTCGACATAATCTTCTGAAATTAGATCTCCATGTGTGGGATTCTCAAGTAGGAAGATATCACTGTCCTCTCTGGCTGGATGATCCTGTGGTGAGTATAGTGCATCAAAATTCCAAAATTCCTGCTCAACCATAGGTCCTTTCATCTCAACGAATCCCATCCCGATCAATTTGGTTCTGACATGATCATGAAAGTGCCTATAAGGATGATACTTCCCCGGATTCAACTTCCTGGGTTTTGATTTGATGTTGTAAGGTTTGAATGTGACCGTCTTCCACTCTCCTGTAGCAATCATCTCAGGGGTCACTCTTGAGACCTCTTCCTTTACAAGTGCATTTTTGAGATCCGTCTTGCTAAGGATAGCAGTAACTTCAACACTTTGCTTTTCAATAATGTCCGCAAATCCTCTTTTTATAATTTCTTGCTCAAGCTTAGGATCAATTCGCTTACCATTCTTGATATTTTCCAATGCCTCTTGAAGATCGACAGAAAAATTCTCTGCTTTCTTCATATCAGCGAGTTTCAAGTTTCCTTTTTCGATGGTGATGAGTCCAGCCTTACGCAGAATACCTATTGCTGCTCTGGAATCCCCTCCGTCAAGTGGTACTTGAGCCTGAATATTCTTCATCAATAAGTTGCCTTTTTCCATCAAGGTCTCAATTAGTATTCGTTCTGGCAGTCCATTCGAAACCTCTTTTCCCCTTTTTGTGAGTTTATAGGACTTACTTGTTCTTATCTGTCTTTTCACCAGTCCTCGTTCTGCAAGGTCCGGAATCAGTGAATCAACCTTTCCACTTGGAAGGCTCAAGCGATTAGAAATTTCCGCAGGAGTTGTCTTTCCATTGGTTAGTATATCTTCTAGAATTTTATGTTCATCTGGTGTAAGTACGAGCGATTTGCTCATGAATCTTCCTCCTCTATGTTACCTGACTTCCGCGATGATATCGTGAAACTGTGGCAGTGCTTTATTGTGTAAATTACAAGGCATCAAACCTCTTTATACATCACTACCTGACATATGGGGCTTAAAAGCTTAATGTTGAATAAAGGTTTATCTCCTATTCGAAAAAATAATAGAGAACACTCAATAAGAAAGTTATATTCAGACAAATTTTTAGGTAGGAGAATCAATTGTATGTTGTGTTGCAACGTGGGAAGATCTCATTAGAGAACTTCAAAGATTCAATTAAACAACTTGAAAAAAAGGTTGAGAACGGTCATCCTGCCATTGCAGTAAGAACCGTATTTGGCAATAGGCTGAAAGAATTAGCATCTGCTATGAAGGAGGTCATAACTGAGTCTCATGCAAGTTATGATATCCGTATGCAGACTGTTATAGATTCTGCATTCGAAGTCTATAGTTCTGTGAGGCTCTTTAAGGAGAAGGGAATTGATGTCTCAGAACTCCTTCCTCATTATGAGGTTGCTATACGGTATGCACTTTCAAACAGCGACTTGCTCAATTATTCTAATCGAACGACCCAGATGGATAAGTTCATGAAAACTCCCATCTTCGACAAAATCTCTATTAAAGAACTCTCTTCACTTCAATTTAATTCTGATTTCGTTACGTGGAAAGAGAATTTTCGAAGAATTCTTGAAAGAGTAGATTTCATGGGGAAAGTTCTAAGGAATGTGAATTTCATTGAATTCGAGACATTTAAGAGAATACTCTCAAGTTATTTCGGTACCATTTTCGATATTGAAGAAATTGTCAAGAATCTTGATTTCAACTTCTATATCCAAAATATTGAAACCTTGGAATATGATCCCAGTTCGTTCCTCCTTGTTGAGATCTATGAACTCTTTGGATTGCAGGTCTATACTGCCTATCTAACAGTCGAGAGATTTAAAGCAGCAAATTTCAAAAATGTTCTAGACTGGATCACTGTTGACGAATGGAATCAGTATACTCTTCTAAGGGATGTGTCCACAAGATTCAATTCCTTCCATCAGTTGGTTCAGGAGCAGATGGTGGGATTATCCTCCCATCCAGATCTTCGTTCTGTAATTCATGGTGAACATCCACTTATCGAGAGATACCTGCTTCTCATCAAGTACGTGAGATTCTTCCTAAATCTAACTGAGATTCTCAAAAGAGTAGTTGTTAATCCTACGCCTGCAGATAGGAGAGAACTGGAAAACCTTTCCCAACAGATTGAATCTATTGTGGATCGAAATATCTTTCGCTCTAACGAAGAGGCTCCTGTTCTCCTTGACCAGAAATTCCAGGTATTGCTTACCCGGACTCTTATTTTGAGTAATTTTGCTCTTGCAGTTTACTACGAGAGTAGTCCAAATCGCCTAGATAACCTGTCTGAAAATATATGGAAGAGGTTCTCTGAATTTCCTATTGACTACAACAATTTTGATGTATACTTAGTGCGTCCTGTAATCTACGCTCTTCTAGGAACAAAATTGCAGAAGCATGAATATCTTAGTCACTGCGTAGAACTCCTGAAATCTATGGAAGATGTGATAAGCAATGCACCTCCCTATCTAAGGTTGAGCTACTGGTTTTTCAGCTACATGATCCTCCTGATTTCTCAGGATGTTCCTTTTATGGATTCAAGAAATGGTATTTATCAAATCTTCTTCGAAGAAAATCTTTTCATTCCAAACAAGAATCTTGTCAATGAATTTGAGACTTATCTCTCCTATATAGATGCATACGAGAAAGCAATATCGGAGAATACCCTCAAACCCTCTTTGCCTATGGAGATACAATTCCGAAATCTGTCACTATCCTAAGGAAATTTCTATAGGCATTTCAAGACAATTGAAGCGTATTGGCTGACCAACAAATACATTGAATTACAGGTTCCTGTATTTGGTTCCCCGTCAGATTGTATTTATCTCTAAAGTTCAAATTATAAGTAAGAATTTGCTCAGAATATTATGGCTTTGAGTCTCTTCCGAAAGTACAGTCTTGTCTCAAGTTTTCAGAATCTTGGTGAACGTATTCTCTTCACATTTGGATCACTTTGGGCCGATTATAATGGAGCAAGTGCTAGTCAGGTTGGAATAATGCTTTCCCTCCAAAATATTCTTGCATTTGCAGGACAAAATATCTTTGGAAGGTTATCTGATCGTCATGGGAGAACTGTAATCCTCCTCTTCGGATTTATGCTCTCAGCTCTCACTTCTTTTGCTATGTTTCAGGTTTTTTCACCTCTTCTTATTATCCTCGTCTTCTCTCTCTACAACATAGGTTATTCTGCTGTGCAACCCTCATGGAATGCACTAATTGGAGATAGCTTTGACGTGGATAAACGAGCGAAAATGCTTGGAAACATTGGGGCTTTTGCTTCACTTGCTGGAGGGATCTTCTACCTTATGACTGGCAATATCAGTCAGCAATTCAGTAATCCTTATGTTTTCCTGTTTGGAGTTGCTGCAATAAGTTTCTCGGGAGCATTCGTGAGCGTATTTCTTGTCAGCAGGACAAATGACTATCCACAGAATCTGAAAAATAGAAAACAGAGTCAGAACCTCTTCGAACCGCTTCAAATTCATTCATTCCGAAGGTTTGTCTTTGCAGATGCTCTCTTTGCATTTTCGATGTCAACGACCTGGCCCCTCTTTCCTCATGCCACAAATAACTTGGCCAACTCCCAACAGGTTGCTATTATCTGGTTTTTTGCTTTCCTTGGGTTCAGTGTGACAGCTCGGTACAACGAGAAGTTGAGGGATGTGTTTAGGAAATACAGGTACACCTTCTTCTTCTCCCGATTTTTCCTCTTTTTGGTACCAATTGGCTTCGCCTTCGCGACTGATTGGACACATCTCCTGCTGGTGAGAATACTTGCAGGTACTACATTCGGTCTTTACTCCATTACTCAAAAGGACTATATTCTCGACACTTGCAATACAATCAACAGACCTGATGATCGAGGGTGGTTTTTAGGCACACATGCATTCATATGGGGAATCATGACTTTCCTTGGTTCACTCTGTTTTGGATTCTTCGCAGACTATGCATTGCACAACGTGGGGTACTCTGAGCTCTTCTTATTGACCTCTCTCCTACGTCTGATATTCTCCTTTGCATTTCTCACTATTCCTGAACCTAGTGTAAATTAATATAAATCATTGATCCAAGTTCCTGCAATGTCACTCGGAACAATCGAAATGACTAACACGGAGGGGGATGCGAAACCAGTTGTTCTCATCGTCGCTCCTGGGAGTGGCATCGGGAAAGTTCTGGTACCTTACCTTATCGAGAACGGTTTTCGGGTAATATCCATCGGTTCAGAGCAAAGTTCATACTTTGTGAATTTTCTCATTTCACAAGGAATCGATATAGAGCATATACAGGTCGATTACTTCTCGGAAGAATCCATAGTGAATGCATTCACAGAATTGCGTGATCTGGCCCCCCGGCTGTATGGGATGGTTCACCTTACAGGGGGGAGCCTCTATAGTTGTGATGCAGATAATTATACCTTAGACGAGTTCAAGAAAGTTATTGACCTCAATCTCACCTCTGCCTATCTCATCGGTAGGGAGACTTTCAAGTGGATGAAGGAGAACAATGGTGGGAACATGGTATTTTTCGGGTCTACCACTGGGAAAGAACCTACTACAGGGAAACTTGCGTATGCAGTTAGTAAAGCTGGAGTTCATATGTTGGGTCAAGCTTTTGCTCTAGAGGGTTCGAAGTTCGGGATAATATGCAATACTCTTGCTCCTGGGTATGTGATGACAGACCGTCATGTGGAGGAATTGAATGATTATGCAGACAAGAATAATCTGACAATTGAGGAAGCTATTCTCAGCAAAGTTCGAAAGAAAAACCCCTTGGGGGGTATTCTCAATGTCGAGGACATCCTTCCAGTAGTGAAACTTCTCTTGGAAACGACGAAGATGCAGGGTCAGGTTCTTACCATTGATCTAGGTCAAACAAATCTGTAAAAGATAGCTGTTTTCTGGTAGATATTCGTGGTGGATGGTACTAATCTTTAATACCGACTCCGAGTAGATCAACTAGGAGAGAAAGCATTGACAGAGGTTGACTACACATTTAAGATCCTTCTTCTCGGTGATCCAGCAGTTGGAAAGACTTCACTGGTTCAAAGGTTTCTCCATGGAAAATTCACCAAGGATTATATTACAACTGTAGGTATGGAACCATACAATCACTACCTTGATCTCGAAGACAAAAAGATCCTCCTTAACCTCTGGGATATCGCTGCTGGTTCTCTCTTCACCTCAATCCGCAATCTTTTCTTTAAAGGTGCGAAAGGTGCATTAATCGCTTTTGATCTCACCAGACGAGATACATTTGAGAATATCGAGGTCTGGTTCGACGAAGTCTCAAAATTTTCCCCAAATTTAAAATTTATTCTTGTTGGTAACAAGAATGATCTACGGGAGGATCGTGTTGTCTACCGAAGAGAAGGAAATCAGAAGGCAAGGGAAATTGACAGTTGCATAGGATACATTGAGACCTCTGCGCTAACTGGTATGCGTGTCGAAGAAGCATTTATGAAAATGGCTGAGGATCTTTACAAAGTAAATTCAAAAGGGTGAAATGGCATGACAGTTTTGGAGGAATTTGAAGACCCCATTCTTTTCATGATCAGTTACAATTTCGATGGTAGGTACATTGTAGAAGTAGCAACGAGAGAGAAATATGTGGGTCTGTACAAAGATGTTGGGAATTACCTTCTCGCCCATCGCATTGATGTCAAGGACTCAGAGGTTCCTATCGCAAGTTACGAATACAAGGGGAAGATCTTGAGAATACATCGAGCGAAAAGTAAAATAAAAGTCTATCTCACCGAAAGTGGACCTGAAGGTTGGGTGTTCTATGAAATGAGCTTTGATGTTCCTCCCAAATCAATAAATGGTGCATTCTTTGATGGAGAACACCTAGTAACCGTCTCAGTCGTTGACGCCGATTTTGATCCTCGATCACGCATTAATATCTATAAGATCAAAGGAGTGCAGAGATTCGAACATGTAGGAAAGGCTTCATACTCCGATGAGTTCACTTCTGTTGACATTGAGGGTGACACGTTGGTTGCTGGTACTCGCAAGGGGACATTCTTGCTCTACCGCTTGAAAGGCAAGATGTTGAAGTCAGATGTCGAGGTAGAATTAGTTGCAAAAGAGCGATTCAAAGGTTCGATAGAGGCTGTGTCAGTAATCTCTCCAAGAGAGTTCATTCTGGGAACCAGTAGGGGAGAGGTGATTCTCGCCTCTTACAAGAAGGAGATAGAATCAGTGAGTCTGTCAATTGGGGATCCTTGGGCTGAAAGCCGGACTGTCAAGGGGAAGATTTCCGCAATGGTCAAGTTGAGTGATCTTCAAAGAAAGTACACAAGGCTTGATCTCATTGCAAGTACAGCTGAGATCCACCATTACGATGGAAAGGCAGAGGCTACTGGTGGGGTGATTGAGGTCTCTGTCAAAGGCGAGGACACATTCCAAATGAATTTCCTTGGAAAACCTCTCAAACTTGTCCAGCCATACATGAAGGATCTGATCTACGTCCAAATTGACTCCCAAAATCTAGAGCTCAAAGAGGATTTCTTTGAGTAAACTTTAGATAGACCTACAAGTATCAGAATTATGGTTCATTGCGTAGTTACTGGTGCCACTGGTCTTGTTGGGGGAACACTCACCCGTATGCTACTCAGCGAGGGTCACGATGTAACAGCACTCGGGCGCAATACTGAGAAATTAGCAAAAATCGATGGTGCGAAAACTGAGGTAGTTGATATCTCCGACAAAAAATGGGGTTGTTCCTTTCCTAGCAACGCAGTATGGTTCCATTGTGCAGCAGCGCTCACAGGTTCTGATCAACATGGTCTGGACTCAATTAATGTTGAGGGTACTCGGCACGTCATCGAACATTTCAAAGAGAATTCTGGACGCTTGCTCATCTTCGTGAGTTCCATAGCAACCTATTCCATCACTGAGAAAGCTCCACGAATTGAGAACTCTCCTCAATTACCTTTCACACCCTATGGCAAAAGTAAGGTTGCTGCAGAGAAAATTCTGAAGGACAGTGGAATCCCCTTTGTCATCGTCCGCCCACCATTTATCGGTGGACCGAACGACAAAAATGTTCTCGAAGAATTCGCGAGAAGATTGGAGACTGGAAAACTACCATTAATTGGCAGGAATGGAATGCTCGGTTATGTGGATGCAAGAGATCTCTCCAAGGTGATGATAGAAGCTATGGACAATGAGAAGATGCTGAATCAAGCAATAAATGTTCAAGGTCAAGCGGTTGGCTTTCACGAATTCATTTATCTGCTCAGCGAGAAACTTGGGGTCGAACCTCCCAAGCATAAAATTCCGTACTTCCTCGCATACTTGGCTGGTCTCTTTATGGAAATCAAAAATGGACTGAGGGGAAAAAGCTCGAACAGAGGACTCTCGAGATACAGGGTCAGGACACTCTCCGCGGTTCGTTGCCTTGATACTTCCCTTCTTCACTCACTCATGAATTTCAACCCCATACCTCTAGAGAACTCCATCGAAGACTGGTTGAAGACAAGGTAGTTCATGTCCACTTTCTCCAAATCACTTGAGATATGATTACAAGTAAGGTTCTGATGAAATACCGATTAGAGATTCTCTCTACTATTATTCACTAGTACAAATAAGTTACCTCATACAATTGATGGTACTGACTATAACTTCTCCAACTTGCGCACCTCATTCCAATCCTTGAGAATCTTTTCGAATAAGCCCTCTCCATATGAACTTAACACAAAAGTTTTCCGTATACGACCCGCAACTTCTTTCTTCGTTACCTCAAGAACTCGCTCCCTCTCAAGTCGATTGAGTACTCCATATACTGGGCCATCTGCAATATCCGCAGCAAGAACAAGAGAGCCTCTCAACCTCTGAAGGATTTGGTACCCATATGTCCCTGGATTAATACTGATGTAAGAAATAATGAAGAGTTCAAGCAGGCCCTTTAGCATCTGCCCTCTCCACTTTTTATGGAGTTCCTCACTCATCTTCATTCCTCCTAAGTACGGTATACACACAATAGACTGTAATTAAGGTCTCTAGTATAAAGTACCAACCTGTGACAAATCCCGTGTTATAATCGTAGTATATTTGCAGACCTTTGCTCTCATCAACAGTATTGCCACCGTAAAGAGTAAAATTATAATCCATCCAAATTATAGCTTCCTTCTGTACTTCCAATGAGAAGACATAACGGATGTACCCATTGATAGAGGTTTGAATCGGTTCCAACGAGCGATTTGCTGTAGATGTGTCGTACGTAATCTTGAAGTCAAATATACTTTTCTCTGGAATAAATACTTGCATCTTTAAAAAACCCGATGACTCTGCCTCAAATAGTATTGTAGTAGCCTCATGCAATGAATAGAACTTCTGACCATCTTTTGTATTTTCTGGAACATGGATGGTGAACTGGGAATTTGAATTGTGCAGCAAATAAGAGTTGATCATTAAAGAGGAGATAGACAGAACTACAACAAGAGAAAGAATCAACCTTAGTTTAGCAAAGTCTATTTTATAGGTGTGCTTCTGAACTTTGAAAGCCGCTACTAGATTGGAATGACCCGATAGAATAATTAGCACATTCCACATCAATAGAAAAATGACCAAAAACATCAACCAAAAATAAACATTTGATTCTTTTCCAAGATACGTCTCTATTGGTACAAATAAGACCCCAAATATATTATAGACAGTAAGAGAGATAATGAACAAATTTCCAGATACAAGTACTGTCAGTACATCAGCTTTCTTCCTATGAACATAGACAAGAGCTGTAATTCCCCCAAATATCGGGAATAAAACCCAAGTGTATTGCTGAGCTTGAATATATGAATTGAAAATTGACCCTATAGATTCATGATTTAGATGAAGCAATTTAAAATCATCTAAACCATCAGTAAAATGAATGGGTAAAACCTGTGGATACACGATTCCGGTAAAAATATAATGTGCAATTTTTGGCAGTCCCTGCTTCCTCTTTACAAGAAACAGCTGAATTCCAGTAATGACAGTTACCTCAACCACAAACAAAGCCATCTTCAATTCCCAACCATCTATTGCAGAATACTGCTGTGAGCCTGCTATGATCAGTACTAGTGCTGCAAATAAGGTATATGACCCACCTACAATACCAATTGGAAACGACATCCTCTCAATAAGTATTCTTCGTGGATCATGGGTCGTGAATGCCCAATTCCAGAATCCTGTAAGCAACAGAACAAAATAGAAAAATGCAGAGCCTACCAGTAGTAGTTTATTCGAATAAAGTGACTGCGGAAGGAATAAGTCAGCACCTTTTCCATACATTAGCAAATCAAATGGGTAAAGAAGAAACATAGTGAAGAGCATCAGATAACTAAGAACCGGGACTGCGGCAGAAGTTATCCCGATCCATGGTCTCCTCTTCTCAATATCATAATTCTTAATCACATCCTCTGGTCTTCCAAATTTTTCGTATACCTCATTGAAGTCTGCTCCTTCATCAAAGCGATCATAGAGATCTGACTCAATATCTGCCACATGATGCTCTAAGGATTTTCCTTTGTACCCCATTTGAAATAACACGAATGATATCTTTTCCAGATATTTCTCAATTCCATTCATACTCATCAGTGATGAGTAATGATATAAAAATATACTCATCAATAATGAGTAGAATGAACAACATTTCATGCAATTTCTTCTCCTTTAAATTTGGAAGTCCCTTTGAAACACAATTGTAGTTGTGACCACTAGATTTCCTCATCATGTATAAATTTCAAATTAAACTATTCGATCATCCTTGAGGATATTGATTCTCACCCTCATCCGCTCAAGAAACTACACATAGCTCTTCGAATATAGGTGAAAGGACAACCCACACATTGTACATGAGTTGGAGACATAATCACTCTTAATCTTTGCACGAGTAGACTATAATCAATGAAATTTACCCTCAGAAAGCACATCTCCTTAATTCACAGACGGCACTTACGAAAAGAAAATTCCGCCTTCAGTGCTCTGGTAAGGAGGAGATATAGAAACTATTTTTAATCCTCTTGCAGTAGAAGGAAATGTCTTTCTTGAAATCCAATCGGATTATACAAGAAACGCGCAGTTGGCAGAGTAGCTATGCAGCGGCCTGCAAAAGTATACAAAGTATACTGTAGTGAGCCGTGGACACGCGTGCAAATCGCGTACTGCGCTTAAAATTGAGTGCTTTGAGAATTTGTTGTTTTTTAGAATATTGCACGTTTCTATCGCATATAAACTGAATATGCTTTCTAATTAGGACGATCCATATCTTGTGAACTCTGAGATATTTTTTGTCATGAAGGTTTGACCAAGAAGACCATAGCCCCCTTAATCCCAATAATTTCAATGCACTATGTCCTCTTATAATTCTGAAGTTCAAATACCTTAGTTATTCATGGGAGTTATGAAACTGAGATTCACTCTCGTTCTTCTACTAATTCTATCGGTAATACAAGGTCAGAACCCATTGGTTTATACTAATCTGGCTGGAGACACACAAGATTTACCTATCAACAAAACTATAGTGGTGGAGATCTTTGCGACCTGGTGCCATAACTGCCAATCCCAGCACCCAGATCTGAAAGAAGTCTACTCCCAGTACAATTCATTCCCGCTTTATTCACTCTCCTCATCTTCCAGCGACAATATAACTGATGTCCTTTCGTACAATGTCACCTATCCATCACCTTGGACACTAGGAATTGACAATAATCAAACAATC
>Ga0114931_10002474_pt1 | contig 23488 bp, 18 predicted proteins | sample 2SBtaG_FD_89579 | JGI IMG/M metagenome (GOLD analysis project Ga0114931, IMG submission 89579) | Deep subsurface microbial communities from Kolumbo volcano to uncover new lineages of life (NeLLi) - 2SBTROV14_V59a metaG | ecosystem: Environmental > Aquatic > Marine > Volcanic | place: Kolumbo... | reverse complement strand
GAATATCAGGTCACCGGTTTCTTCGAACTGGTTGCCTGTATCGCCAGCGCTTATTGCCTCACGAAGTTCTCCGACTTCCTCTTCGAGCTTATCCAGCACCGGTTCCACTGTAGGCCAGTCAAATCCGGTACGTGCCGCCCGTTTCTGCAGCTTTTGCGCTCTTTTGAGAGCCGGTAGCGCATGGGCGACGCCTTCTAGTAAGGACGCTTTTTCCTGATTTGTTTTATCGTCACGTTCTTCCGACTTGGCCTGTTCCCAGGCTTCGTTCAGACTGGCTTCATCGGTGTAGTCGGCATCGGCAAATACATGGGGATGGCGACGCACCAGCTTGTCGCTGATGCCGTTGACCACATCGTTGAAGTCGAACAGCCCCTGCTCTCTGGCCATCTGGGCATAGAACACCACCTGGAACAGCAGGTCACCCAGTTCGTCCTGCAACTCTGCCATTTCACCGCGCTCGATGGTATCAGCGACTTCGTAGGCTTCTTCCAGGGTATGGGGAACAATGCTGGCGAAAGTCTGTTTGATGTCCCAGGGACAGCCACTGCGGGGGTCCCGCAGGGCAGCCATAATTTCCAGCAGACGCTTGATGTCGGACATGGTTATTTTGACGCAGAGCCACAGAGACACGGAGAATAGAGAATTAAGAATTTAGAATGAAGAGTTATCAATTCTTTCCCCTCTGTGTCTCTGCGGCTCTGTGACAGTCTTGTGCTTTTATCCCAACACACTTCGCGTCTTTGCGACTTTGCATCAGAAAAGATGTTTAAAATTCTCCCCGCACACCCACATGGGCATCATCATCCAGCTCGTAATCGGGGCCGTTGTTGAGCTCGTATTGCATGTGGCGGAAGCCGATATAGGCACGCGCACTGGGAGTGACTTCCAGCTCGATGGCAAAACGGTATTCGCTGTACTGGGTCGCGTCGCTGAAGCTGGTGATTTCCGGGGCCACAAAACCTTCCGCCAGGAAAGCGATCGGTGTGGACGATGGAATCACGTATCGAATCTGTCCACCCACTGCCAGGGCACCCACCTGCTGATCCGGGCCATCCAGTTTGGCACCGGAAAGTTTGAAACCCACGCCAAACTGGAACGGTGAATTATTGTTGGCACTGTTACCGGTAATCATCATCGTGCCACTGAGCATCAGGTCGTCGGCTTCGTTGAAAAACGCACCCAGGCCAATATCTGCACCGCCATAACCGAAAGTAGATGATTCGGTCAGATAAATCAATTCTGCGGTCTTATCCGCCAGACGCAGATCGACACCACGGGCGTAGACATGGCTGCTGGCGGTAATGAGTAGAACGGCTGCAAGTAATTGGCGCATAGCTTTATCCTGAATTGAGTGATGAATAGAAATTAGTGACGCTATTGTAAACCAATTTTGGGCCAGCTTAATTCCCTGAATGTGAAGCGCCACAAAAAAAGGCCGCAGCATGCGGCCTTTTTTCAGACTTATACCACCTGGTAATAAATGTTCTGCGGGTGGTTAGCCTGGGCAAAAAACAACCAGCGTTCCGCTAGCAGGCCAAAATATTGCACGACAAAGGCGGCCAGCAGGACTTGCAGGCTGCCACTGTTCATGCCTGAACTGAGCAGCACCAGCGGCACCAGGAATACCAGTACCATGGACACCCACTTGATGGATTTCATGAACCACAGGGATTTACCGTGGCTGTATTCACGGGTGTTGTAGGAACCACCCATGGCGCCCTGGGATTTCTGCTGGATCTGGTTATGGCGTACACCAATGGCGGTCTGCACACTGGACTTGAACTTGATGCGGGCATTGCGAATCAGCATGGCGGAACGGATAATGAAACCGGCCACGGTGATGATAATCGCCCACACCGCATAGAACTTCATCAGGTCCGGCGCCACCTTGGACGAATAGGCCGTGGCCAGGGTAAAGCCGGAAGCCGTACCCAGCAGCAGGTAATTGATGACGGTCAGGGGGGAAGCCCATTCCTGCAGGAATTTAATCGCCGCGTAAATCATGCCGGTACTCAGGAACAGCAGGAATACTGCCACCGAACCCAGCGCCCCCACCAGCAGGCTCAGGTTCAGGTCCACACCGGTCGAGGTGGTAAAGATCACCATGTCCCAGCCCATGTAATGCATGACGCCATAAACAAACACGAAAAACATCACCAGTGGCAGGATAATAACTTCACGGGACAACCAGGAAGTTCGCCACATGGCAGCAGCACGCCAGGCACGCTCCGGATGCCCCAGGTGGAAGAAGGAAGCCGCCAGGCCACCGATTAGAAATACCAGCGCGATTAAACTACCGAGACCATAGAACAGGCTCGAATCCTGGGCCGGTAGAAACTGGGCCGCAGAATAGGACTGCCCGGTAAACAGCGCCAGAAACAGGCCCTGACCCACACCAATGAGCGTGGTTAAAAATATGACTGAAAATGCAGGATGCATTGTTAGTTCTCCTGATAAACGGGGTTAGCAATTGCAGGGAAGCGAGTACGCTTCCCTGAGCCCTGCCGTTGAGTATTACCAGCTGGTGGTATCGTCCAGCGTGGGAGCATCCACCGGTCCGGAAGGTTTGCGCTCTTCTTTCTTCAGTGGGTTATCGGCACGCACCAGCTCATCCTCGTGGATGCGCATGCGGGTCTTGCGCCGCGGTAAATAATGGTTGGCCGGCTTGGTGCCCCATTCCGGCATCAGCGGATAACCGCCTTCTTCACGGATGGTGACTGACACTTCCGAATCCGCGTCATGCACATCGCCGAACAGACGCGCATTGGTGGGACAGGCCAGCACACAGGCAGGCTTGCGCTCGGATTCCGGCAGCGCCTCATCGTAAATACGATCCACGCACAGAGTGCATTTTTTCATCACCTTCTGGTGCTCGTCGATTTCACGGGCGCCGTAAGGGCAGGCCCAGGAACAGTATTTACAACCGATGCATTTGTCGTAATCCACCAGCACGATACCGTCTTCGGCACGTTTGTAACTGGCGCCAGTGGGGCACACGGGCACACACGGCGGATCTTCGCAGTGCAAACAGCTCTTGGGAAAATGCACGGTTTCGGTATTGGGGAAACAGCCCACTTCGTAGGTCTGCACACGGTTAAAGAATGTCCCGGTAGGCTCGGCGCCGTAGGGATTGTCATCGGACATGAATTCGGCCGAGCCGGATGTGTTCCATTCTTTACAACTGGTGACGCAGGCGCTACAGCCGACACACACGTTTAAATCAATTACCAGTGCTAGCTGGGTCATTTCGCGCCTCCTTTAACAAATTTACCGGCGAAGTAGCCAATCCAGGATGGGCGTTTACCGGTGCCGGGCATGGCCGGCATGGTTTCAAACTGGGGGAAGGTTTCATGCGGCTCGTCGTCTTTAGCCTTGTAGATGCGCACACGCACGTCGTACCAGCCGGCCTGGCCGGTGACCGGGTCGGAATTGGACAGGTGCTCGCCGTCGTCATTAGCCGGTAGCTCTTCCGCAATCAAATGGTTGAGCAAAAAGCCTTTCTTGGACTCGTTGGCATCCTTGTCCAGGTTCCAGGCGCCGGATGCCTTGCCGATAGCATTCCAGGTCCACACCGTGCCGGGTTCGACCGCTTCGGAGAAGCGCGCCATACAGCGCACCTTGCCGTGCATAGATTCGACCCAGATCCAGTCGCCATCAGCAAAGCCGTGCTTGTCACCCAGGCTGGGATGCACATGCAGATAGTTATGGGCATGAATCTGGCGCAGCCAGGCATTCTGGGAATCCCAGGAATGGTACATGGCCATGGGCCGCTGGGTAATGGCATTCAGCGGATAGCGCTGCTTGTCGGTGAGCTGGGATTCCAGGGTTTCGGAATAGAACGGCAGCGGATCGAAATGCTCACGAATACGCTCCCGCAGGTGTTCCGGCGGACGGCGGTCACCGTACTTGCCTTCCGCGGCCAGGCGGAATTTCTGCAGCACTTCCGAGTAAATATGGATATTGATGGGCTCGGCATAGCGGGTCAGGCGATGCTCCTGGGCCCACTTGAGATAACCCATGTTCCAGTTACGCATGTACTGGTAAGACTTGGGCAGATGGTACTGGTAAACACAGTTGTTTTTCTCGTACATCTCCCACTGGTTGGGATTGGGCTCGCCTTTCATGAACTTTTCGCCGCCCTTGCCACGCCAGCCGGCCAGGAAGCCGATACCGGAACCGGGTTCGGTTTCGTAATTAACGATGAAGTCGGGGTAATCCCGGTATTTGCGCTCGCCGGTTTCCTTGGTGAAAGCCGGCAGCTTCAGACGGCTGCCCATTTCGATCAGCACTTCCTGGAACGGCTTGCACTCGCCTTTCGGCGGCACCACCGGAATACGTACCGAATCCACCGGGCCGTCGAATTCGGAAATCGGCCGGTCCAGCATGGACATGGCATCGTGGCGCTCAAGATACGTGGTATCCGGCAGCACCAGGTCGGCATAAGCGGTCATTTCCGATTCGAAGGCGTCCGCCACGATCAGGAACGGGATCTTGTAATCGCCGTTGTCGTCCTTGTCGTTGAGCATCTTGCGCACGTCTTCGGTATTCATGGACGAGTTCCAGGCCATGTTGGCCATGAAAATCATCAACGTGTCGATCTTGTAGGGGTCGCCACGCCAGGCGTTGGTGATGACATTGTGCATCAGGCCGTGGGCCGCCAGCGGGTATTCCCAGGAGAAAGCCTTGTCGATACGTACCGGCTGCTGGTTTTCGTCCACGAACAGGTCGGCCGGATCGGCGGGCCAGCCCAGTGGCATGCCGTTTAAGGGTGTTTCCGGCTGTACGGCTTCAGGTCCCTTGGGGGGCTTGGCGCAGGGCGGAACCGGACGCGGGAACGGCGCCTTGTGGCGGAAACCGCCGGGACGGTCGATGGTGCCCAGGATGGACATCAGGATCGACAGGGCACGGATAGTCTGGAAACCGTTGTAGTGGGCCGCCAGGCCACGCATGGAATGGAAGGCCACCGGGTTACCGGTGATGGTGTCATGCTCATTACCCCAGGCATCGGTCCAGGCAATGGGCAGCTCGATTTTCTCGTCGCGAGCGGTGATACCCATTTCATAGGCCAGGCGTTTGATGGTTTCAGCCGGGACGCCGGTAACATCTTCGGCCCATTCCGGGGTGTACTCTTCCACCTGCTCTTTCAGCAGCTGGAATGCGGGTTTCACCGTGGTGCCATCAGGCATGGTGAATTCACCCAGCATAAACGGGTCGGCGCCTTCGGTGTGGGTTTTCACCGGCGCATCGGTGAGGCGGTCCCACCAGTATTCGTTCATGGGATCGAAACAGCCTTCTTCCACCGGGTCCTTGGTGCGAATGAACATGCCGAAGGCATCGGATGCTTTATCCGTATTGATCAGCTGGGCCGAGTTGGAGTACTGCACCAGGAACTCACGATCGTACAGTCCCAGGTTGATCAGCTCGCGGATCAAACACAGCAACAGTGCACCATCGGTACCGGGCTTGATGGGTACCCATTCATCCGCAATGGCGGAATAACCGGTGCGCACCGGGTTGATGGAAATAAACCGACCGCCGTTGCGCTTGAACTTGGACATGGCGATCTTGAGTGTATTGGAATGATGATCTTCCGCGGTACCGATCATGACGAACAGCTTGGCACGATCCAGGTCCGGACCACCGAATTACCAGAACGAACCACCGATGGTGTAAATAATACCGGTAGCCATATTCACCGAACAGAAACCACCATGGGCCGCATAGTTAGGTGTACCGAACTGCTTGGCGAACAGGCCGGTGAGGGCCTGCATCTGGTCACGACCGGTGAACAGGGCGAACTTTTTCGGGTCGGTTTTGCGGATTTCACCCAGGCGATCTTCCATCATCTGGAAAGCCTGGTCCCAGCTGATTTCATCAAACTGGGCATCGCCACGGTCACTGCCTGGCTTGCGCAGCAGGGGCTTGGTCAGGCGCGCAGGAGAATACTGCTTCATGATGCCGGAAGCACCCTTGGCACAGATGACACCCTGGTTCAGCGGATGTTCGGGATTACCCTGGATATAACGGACGTCACCGTCGCGCAATGTGACACGAATACCGCAACGGCAGGCACACATATAACATGTGGTGTTCTTTGTTTCGATGCGATGACCGTCATCAGGAGAAATTTTCATAGACCAAACCTGTTTGGAGGAGTTGAGCAAATTATAGGCACATGCAGCCCGCCTGACTAATCACGATTGTTAAGATATTCATAAGTTTATTAAATAAGTAATTGCTTATTTACCGGCTAATTTGACCCGGACCAATCCCGCCCGGTTTCTGGGCAGCCATTGTAAAGCCATCGCAAGTTGATGATTATCATAATTTTTTATCTACACCGATATACCTCTTCCAGCCGCCGGCCTATTCCTTTAGTGATATAAATTTTTTATGAGGAATACCACAAGGGCCGGATTCTACCCGAGCCACCGCCCGGAGCAGGGTTTATTCGAGAAAATCTGGCGTATAATGCCTGCATGAACCAGCTAACCGACAGCTTTGGCCGCAAAATTGAATACGTGCGCCTGTCCGTCACCGACCGTTGTGACCTGCGCTGCGGTTACTGTATGCCGAAAAAATTCCACGATTTCCATGAGCCGGAAGAATGGCTCAACTTTGATGAAATCGAACGTGTCATTGCCGCCTTCGCCCGTCTCGGTACCCACCGGGTACGCATTACCGGCGGTGAACCCCTGGTACGTAAACACCTGCCACAGCTGATAAGCCGTCTAGCTGCCCTGCCGGGCCTGGACGACCTGTCCCTCAGCACCAACTGCACCCGCATGAGTAAATATGCCGCCCCCCTGGCCACTGCGGGGATTCAGCGCATCAACGCCAGCCTGGATAGCCTTAACCCCGATACCTTTAAACAGCTCACCGGCGGCAAGCTGGATAAGGTCATCCAGGGGTTGATGGCGGCCAAAGCCGCCGGCATGAGCCCGATCAAAATCAACATGGTCCTAATGAAAGATGTAAACGACCATGAAGTGGAAAGCATGGTGGAATTCTGTGCCGAACACGGGTTTACCCTACGCTTTATCGAAACCATGCCCATGGGGGACACCGGCAGGAACGCCAGCGAACAATATGTCGACCTGCAACAGATCAAGGCGCGCCTGGCACAACGCTTCGAACTGGTACCCGGGGTAATGCCTGGTGGCGGCCCGGCCCGCTACATGAAAGTTCAGGGCACCGACATCACCATCGGTTTCATCACCCCTATCTCGCAACATTTCTGCGAAACCTGTAACCGCGTTCGCCTGTCGGTGGATGGCACCATCTATACCTGCCTGGGGCAGGAAGACAGTCTCGCCCTGCGCCCGTTGCTACGCGTCGGCGCCAGCGATACAGAACTGGAACAGGCGATTGCCGCTGCCATTGATGCCAAACCGGAACGGCATGAATTCCGCGAAAACCCGGACAAGGTGTTGCGCTTCATGTCCTACACGGGCGGTTGATCCGTAGGTCCGAATTTATTCGGACATTGCCACCCTCTGAACATTGTTGTCCGAATGAATTCGGGCCTACATCCATTCCCTAAAACACCTGCTTGGTGCCGAACGACACTTTAAAGTTGTCATCGTCAATCGCATAGCCGGCATCCATTCTTAGATCCACATTAACGAACATCGGCAACTTCCAGCGGAACCCCAGGCCTATACCCTTGTTCAGGCTCGGGCTTTTCATGTCAGAAAATTCAGCGTAGGTATTCCCCAGGTCGAGAAAATAGACATAGCGGAAAGTCCTAGCGAACGAACTGGGCATAATGTATTCCATGTTAATCAACAACAGGCTGTTGCCCTCGAAACGATTGTTATCAAATCCGCGCAACACCCGGTTGCTGCCGAGTGTATAGGCGGCGTCATCCAGGATATCGCCGGTGGAGTGCCCCAGACGCGTCCGCACATTGAGGTTTTCATCCGGGCGGGATTTAAAGCGATAATAACTTCGGTAATACAGTTCCTGGTTGGTAAAATGGGATTTACTACCAAACTGTTCATCTGACAGCAATAACTTATAACCGTATCCCTTGCCACCACGGTTATAGGCATACTGGTGCACATTATCGAAGCCGTACTCAAAGTTCAGCGCCAGGGCATCGGTATCATCTATCACACCATTGTCAAACAGCTCGACGCTTTGTCGCTGCATGTAATCAAAACCCAGTACACTAAACCAGCCATTACTACGGCGATCGGCATTCATCCAGCGAAACAGTTTCATGGTAAGACGCTGGTCCTTGCGATTGATAAAGCCACTGACCTCATTATCATCCACAGTATTACCCTGGGCGATTTCCATATCCACGCGGTAAGGACTGTCGAAAATAAACGGGTAGCGGTAACTCATACGTTGTTGCCTTTCCGTGACACCGTGAGTCTGGCCCTTGTTCTCCGCCACCATAGATAAACTGTGATTCAAACCAAACAGGTTATCCCATTGCACCTGCACACCGATACTTTGCTCGTCATCCTGCAACTTTGCCCGCGGTAGAACTATCCAGTAAAACTTCTCTACCACAACAATAACCAGCGTCAGGTCATCATTCTGGGTTAGCGGGTTAAATTCACTTTCCAGGTAATAGTCCACCGAACGAAACAGGCGCAGGTCCATAATGCCCTGAATGGATTTTTGCAGTGCATTCTCGTCCAGCTCATCGCCCGGTGCCAGGTACATTTCCCGGAACATGACGGATGGTTGTGTTACCTGGTTACCTTCGAACCGAATCGCTTTAATAATTTCTTCTGCCGATACCCTGTTACTCAGCAGCAACATGCCGAGCAGGATAGCCAGACTCACCTTCTTAAGCATATTATTTTTGAAAGCCTTTCTCCCCATTGGTGCAGCAGCAGTCCAGCGACAATAAACGCTGTGCCTACAAGAATGGTCGAAGTTAATGCTTCATGGTTAAACAGATTTCCCAGCACCAAAGCCATCACCGGTGTAACCAGGGTAATCAGTGCAACACTGGATGCACGCAGGTTTGACAACAGATAATAATAGCTAACGAATCCTACGACCGAACCCATCACCCCCAGATACACAATCGATAATAACGGCTTTAGTGGTAACTGTGTCGGCCATTCACCTTCGAACAGGATATAGCTAACAAAAAACAGAGGCAACGCAAACACCAGGCCACCGGCAGTTATGGTCAGGGCCGGTAATTTTACATCCAGTTTTTTCACCCAGACCGAGCTGATGGAATGTAGCGTAACCGACAACAGTACGGCAGAAATTCCCATGGCAGCAAAATTCCCAAAACTAATCTGGTCGTAAAAGATACTTACCAGGCCAGCCATACCCAGCAAAGCGCCGAATATTTTCCACGGCGTAAAAGCTGCTTCCTGGAGTATCCATTGTGCGAGAATAGCAGTAACAATGGGCGTAAGCCCAAACACCACGGATATCAAACCCGAGGGAATATACTGCGCACCCCAGTAAACCGCCAGCATGGCACCATAAATTGCGACACCGGCGGCGCTATACACATAGCAGGCCCGAGCATGCAGTGGTGGCGGACCAAAACGCAATAGTGTTAATACCAGTGCCAGCATTGCGCCGATGGTCATACGCGCGGTAATCCCGAACAGGAATCCGACCTGTTCGCCACTCCATTTAATAGCCAGTGGTGTCGTCGACCAGATCAGCACAACGCCGATATAGGCAAGCATTATCTTAAGCGTTTCTTTATTCTTCATTTTTCTATCGCCCAATAAAAAAGGCCGCAGATCTGGTGGGATCTGCGGCCTCTGGAATTTAACGGTATTATTACTTATGTATGGTATTCAAGACGCGCAGATGCCTGCCAGCACACCACTTAATTCGGCGCACCAATAGAATTGCAGACATTGACAGGTTTTCAGTTATCATGGGGCAAGATTGTGTGAATTAATCGCTCATGTCAAGCTATAATGCTACAGAAATTCTGGTTCGTGCAGAAATTCACTCAGCCGGTGAGTTACCTGGGCCGACCCAGCATTAAGCGGGCGAATGAACCTGGCAGTATTAACAGCGCGGTTATGACATATTATAACCTGAATCCGTGACTTCACTACGGCACAGAGCACAAACTCTTTATTCCACAGCGGTTTAAAAAATACCCGCTTAACCTGAGGGTGAAGCTAAGATTTTTTAAAATCCACTGTGAAACCAGTATCTTGCACTCTGTTATCCGCATTGAAGTCACGGATTCAGGTATAAGTACACAAACCTGTCTGTTTACATTCGGGCAAGTACAAAAACCGTTATGGGTAAACCAGTCGGATCAACATTATGGCAATAAAGAATATAGGGGTTGTGGGTGGCAGTGGATTCATTGGCACTCGTATTATCAATCAGTTGATTGAAAAGAAATACCGCGTCAGGGTAATTACCCGCCAGGCTGAGCATTGCAAACATCTGGCCATACTGCCTGACGTCGAGATTGTCGAAACCGATGTCTACGACCAGACCCGCCTGGATCGATCATTACCTGGCCTGGATGCGGCCATCAACCTGGTGGGCATACTCAATGAAAGAGGTCACAACGGGGAAGGCTTCCGTAAAGCCCACGTCGAACTGCCTCGCAAACTCATCAACGCCTGCCACCAGAACAAGATCCATCGTTTGCTGCATATGAGCGCACTCAATGCCGATGCCAGTGCCGGTGCCAGCCAGTACCTGCGCACTAAGGGTGAAGGTGAAAACCATGTGCACGCCTTCGCCGGCAACATCAAGGTCACCAGTTTCCGCCCCTCGGTAGTGTTCGGTCCGGAGGACAGTTTTTTTAATCGCTTTGCCGAGATACTGCGCATCACCCCCTGCTGCCTGCCCCTGGCCTGTGCCAGCTCACGCATGGCACCGGTCTATGTGGGCGACCTGGCCACCAGTTTCGTCGAAGCACTAACCAACCCGGCCAGCTACGGCAAACGCATCGAACTATGCGGCCCCAGAATTTATACCCTGGCGGAACTGGTGCAGTACACGGCCAGACAACTGAAACTAAAACGCAAGGTTATACCACTGCCGGACTGCCTCTCGAAACTCCAGGCCTTACTGCTGGAATACGCCCCGGGAAAACCCTTCTCGCTGGACAATTACCATTCCCTGCAGGTGGATAGCGTGTGCTCGTCTGTCAGCCCGATGAAAACATCTCTGGAATCCATTGTCCCCTGGTATCTTGGTAACCAGGTGACGGAATACAAGCTGTCTCATTACCGTCAGTCAGCCGGGCGGGATGACTACACAAGCAACCCGGATGATTGATCTCTCAACAATGATATACTCAGGAATTCCAGCACCGCAGATGTTTATCAGGATAATTTAATATGGAAATTTTCAGAAATACCGAATTCATTCAGTCCCTCATACGAATGACCATCGGCGCCCTGACCTACATCTATATGTCCTATGGCATAAACAGTGGCTATTTCCAGTTCCCGTATGAAACCCTCAACCTGATCACCATCATTTTTTTCAGTTTCACCGGACTGACTACCCTGAGCATATTCCTGATACCCACCTCGCTGCTGCGCCGTTATATTTCCCTGAGTTTCGATATCGCCAGCACCACGGTTGCCGCCAGCTTAACCGGGGGTATTAACAGTGCCTACGTACTGGTATATCTGTGGATCTACATCGGCTATGGCACCCGCTATGGCAAGAACTTTATCCTGACTTCTGTTGCGCTGACTTTCATCGGTTACAACTATCTTATTTTCTCCCAGGATGGCTGGGCGATTCTGACCCTGGATGCGATTGCGTTTTTAATGCTGATTATCGCCCTGCCATTCTATCTGTATACCTTACAGAAACGCCTGCAGCTAGCTTACAATGAAGCCGCGCAGGCCAACACTGCAAAATCAGAATTTTTAACCGCCCTTACCCAGCAAATACGCACACCAATATCCGGTGTCGTCGGCATGATCAACCTGCTGAACAAGACCCCGTTGAATAACCAGCAGAAACAATACATCGAGGCCCTGAACCAGTCATCAGAATCGCTACAGGAAGTCATTGAAGACGTAGCCGATTTCACCCTGATCGAACAGGGACAGATTAAACTGCGTCAGAAAAGCATTAACCCGCGGAAAATCATTTCATCTGTTGCCCATAGCCTGGCACCCATGGCGTATGAAAAAAACATGGACCTCAACTGTTATATCAACGAGAATTTTCCCCAATATGTCTTTAGCGACACCCACCGATTTCGACAGCTAATTTCCAATGTATTGCGTGACGCAATCGAACAGAATGAAGCAAAACAGATTTACTTATTTGCCAATTCCGGCAATGTGGATAAAGAAGGATGGATTTATGTCTGTATCGAAATTCATATCCAGCAATCCAGCGACACCCGCCACGGGGAAACGACTTCCAGTACCGGGCAGCATAACCTCTCACTCCGATTAAGTTCACAGCTGGCACGCCTGATGAACGGTAAGTTCGATGTAAAATATTCCAGCGACTCCATGCCCAGTTACCACCTGACATTCCGTTGGCGCGTGGACAATATCAATGCACCCCTTGATGCCATTAAGTTCAATGGCAAGCGCATTCTCATTTTCGACCAGACCAGACAGTCACGTGTAAACCTGGAGCGTTATGCCGAGCAGCTGGACATGGAATATTATTCAGCCAGCCAAAGCGAGAATTTCCTTGCCCATCTTATCTGGACCCGAAAAAAGCAGCAGCCTTTCGATATGGTTTTAATTAGTGATAGCCTGGACCAACCGGCCGGTAAAAACATTTTCCTGATGCTGCACGAACACATGCCCGATGCGCCCGTAATTCATGCTACCTACCAACAATTACTGGAGAAATTCTCCGCCAATGAATTCCCCGGTGTTACCACCACTTTGATGAAGCCGGTGTTGCTGAATAATTTGACCGAGACCTTAAAAACTTTACTGCTACAGTCCAGTGATGCCAGTGTGGTTACCCGCATGCCGAAATACCGCGTACTCCTGGTTGATAATAATGAAGTGCATTCAGATATTCTGCATGGCCAGCTGACCGATATGGGACATGAGACGGACATTGCCACCAATGGCGAGTCCGCCCTGTATACCCTGAGTCGGCATCATTACGATATTATTTTACTGGAAGTGGATTTACCGGATATCAGCGGCATCGAAATTGCGCGCCAGTGGCGCCAGATGGAACATGACACCTGCATCCCGATCATTGCCATCACCGCTGACAATAGTGAACCGCATTATGAAATATGCATTCAAGCCGGTATGAATGATTTACTCACCAAGCCCATTAACGATGACATACTGACGGATACCCTTATCAGAATCATGGACACCAGTCAGGCAAGCAACATTAATTAATTCTAAGGAAACTCTGATTAATTCAGCGTTTCCGCAGCACAAGGCTATGCTGCCATATTCAATGGCTGTTAAGTCATTGAATATGAACCTGAATCTGTGACTTCACTACAGCACAGAGCACAAGCTCTTGGTTCCACATTGAAGTCACGGATTCAGGTATGAAGAAAAAGGTAAAATCGCATTTTACCTTTTTCGTGCTCTAATCATTCACGGATGAATTCATCAGAGCTTCGCTAATAGGCCGCCTTGCCACGCTGAATCACGATCAGCTTATCAAAGATAAGCCCTGATACCTTCTTCCAGGACAGCGTAATTTCCTTAAACTCTATACCTGAAATACCACTCGAGTTTATGGCATTATTAGCAACCTGTTAATTTGAGGACACATACATGTCTGTCGTTTCTTTCAACCCCCCCGTAAGAACCTTGATGGGCCCAGGCCCGTCCGATGTCCACCCACGCATACTGGAAGCCCTGTCACGGCCCACCATCGGTCATCTTGACCCATCTTTCGTCAATATGATGGATGAAGTCAAAAGCCTGCTGCAATATGCTTTCAAGACCAGTAACGAGCTCACCATCCCGGTTTCCGCCCCCGGCTCGGTCGGTATGGAAACCTGCTTCGTTAACCTGGTAGAACCGGGTGACAAGGTGATCGTATGCCAGAACGGTGTCTTCGGCGGGCGTATGAAAGAAAACGTGGAACGCATCGGTGCAACTGCCATCATGGCGGAAGATGAATGGGGCTCGGCGGTAGACCCGAATAAACTGGAAGCCGCCCTCAAGGCCAACCCGGATGCCAAACTGGTGTGCTTTGTTCATGCCGAAACCTCCACCGGGGCAAGCTCCGATGTAAAAACCCTGTGTGAGCTGGCCCACCAGTACGACTGCCTCACCATAGTTGACGCCGTCACTTCTCTGGGTGGCAGTGAACTGCGGGTGGACGACTGGGGTATTGATGCGATTTACTCCGGCACCCAGAAATGCCTGTCCTGTGTCCCCGTAATTTCCCCGGTTAGCTTCAACGAGCGTGCCATCGAAGCCATCAAGAACCGCCAGCACAAGGTGCAGAGCTGGTTCCTGGACCTGAACCTGGTGATGGGTTACTGGGGTGGCTCCAGCAAACGCGCGTACCATCACACTGCACCGGTTAACGCCCTGTATGCCCTGCATGAATCCCTGGTAATGCTACAGCAGGAAGGCCTGGAAAATGCCTGGCAACGCCACAGCCACAATCACCTGGCCTTTCGTGCCGGCCTGGAAGCCATGGGCCTTCGCTTTATCGTGGACGAGGCCCATCGCCTGCCGCAGCTGAATGCGGTCACGATTCCCAAAGGAGTGGATGATGCAGAAGTCCGCACGCGTTTGCTGAAAGAGTTCAATCTGGAAATCGGTGCCGGCCTGGGTAGCCTGGCAGGTAAGGTGTGGCGTATCGGCCTGATGGGTCACAGTAGCCGTGCCGAAAACATCATCCTGTGCCTGGGTGCTCTGGAAGCCATTCTCAGCGACATGAATGCAGACATCAGCACCGGTGTCGTGATTGCCGCAGCACAGGCAAAACTTTAATCAACGGTCATAGCACGGGCACTGGGATGTGCGCCTGCTCACCACAATTTCCTGCCCTGTTCCTGCCAGCTTAGCAGGTCCTGTTGAAATTCCGGCGGACCGTAACCGATCACCTGCTGCTGTTTCTGGAACTCCCCGTCTACCACCACCTGTTCGGTGTAAATCAGCGGGCGAAAATGTTTTTCCGAAAACTGCTTCAGCCAGTTCAGTGCGCGCGGTGGAATGCGTTTGCCCACCGGTACCGCCAGGTCAACCGGGTGCCCCTCCCAGTCCAGCTTGTGAAATACCACGATGACTTTGGCCTGATCCGGTTTTAACCAGTCCGGCAACGGGCTAGCGGGAATGATCCAGCCGCAGTTGAAATTATCACAGGGATCGAGGGGGCGATTAGCGTATTCATCACAACCGCTACCGGTACTATGGGGACAGGGCTTTCCCGGATACACGTCCACCCCGCCAATCACCATACGCACCCAGCCGTCACAGCAAGCTGTGCAGGGCTGACACTGCCTGGTGTTTGCTTTGCTCAAACTCACGAACCTTTTTTAGTCATCGGACATTCATAAACCGGACATTATCTTAACATTGATCAGGGTTTTGATTTTATAATCCCGGTATGAAAACCTACCTGGTCGGCGGTGCCGTACGCGATAAACTCCTGGATTACCCGGTGCACGAACGAGACTGGGTAGTGGTCGGTGCCACCCCGGAACAGATGCTGCAACTGGGCTACCAGCAGGTAGGCAAGGATTTCCCGGTATTCCTGCATCCCGAGACCCACGAAGAATACGCCCTGGCTCGCACCGAACGCAAAACCGCGCTGGGTTACAAAGGCTTCGTGGTTCATGCCGATCCGGATGTGACCCTGGAACAGGACCTGCAACGCCGTGACCTCACCATCAATGCCATCGCCATGGACGAAACCGGTCAGCTGGTAGACCCCTATCACGGCCAGCGGGATCTGCAACAGAAAATCCTGCGGCACGTCTCCGAGGCGTTTAGTGAAGACCCGGTGCGTATCCTGCGAGTGGCCCGCTTCGCCGCCCGCTATGCCCACCTGGGATTTACCCTTGCGGATGAAACCCTGGCACTGATGCAATCCATGGTGGCCGCCGGTGAAGTGGATGCCCTGATCCCGGAGCGGGTATGGCAGGAAATGCAACGTGCCCTGGGCGAACGCAACCCGGAAGTGTTTATCCAGGTATTGCGCGACTGCCATGGGCTAGAAAAAATCCTGCCAGAAATCGACTGCCTGTACGGCATTCCCCAACCGGAACAGTTTCACCCGGAAATCGATACCGGGGTACACACCATGATGGTGTTGCAACAGGCCGTGAAACTCTCCCACAAAACCACGGTACGCTTCGCCGCCCTGGTACATGACCTGGGCAAATGCCTGACCCCGAAACAATACTGGCCGAGTCATCGCGGTCACGAAGAAAAAGGCGTACCGGTCATCGAGAAGCTGTGCCAACGCTTACGCATACCCAACGAACACAAAGACCTGGCGGTACTGGCATCGCGGTTTCACCTGAACGTCCACCGGGCCTTCGAATTGCGCCCCGATACCCTGGTAAAAATCCTGGAAAAACTCGATGGCCTGCGCAAACCGGAACGTTTCGAGGATTTTCTACTGGTGTGCTCCGCCGATATCCACGGCCGCAAGGAACTGGAAGACCAGCCCTATCCCCAGGCGGATTATTTTCGCCAGGCGATGGCGACAGTAAGAGACGTGGACATCAGCGAATTAAAACAGCAAAACCTGGATGGCAAAGCCATGGCAGAAGGGATTCGGCGGTTGCGGGTGGAGGCGATAAAAACATTAAAGGAGAAAAAAATTTAAAAGACTGTCACAGAGTCACAGAGACTCAGAGATAATTTGATTGAGAGCTGAAGAACTCTTAATTCGAATACCTCTGTGTCTCTGTGACAAAGCATTTGGCTGTTAGCTTTTCGCCTCGCCCAGCCACTGGTTCACCGCCGCCACGTCTTCTTCGCCCAGGATGCCAGCCGCCTGTTTCAGGCGTAGCAGGTTGATGATGTAGTCGTAACGTGCCTGGGAATAATCCCGTTCGGATTTGTACTGTTCCCGTAACGCCGCAAGCACTTCCACTGCGGTGCGGGTACCGACTTCGAAACCGGCCTGGGTGGCTTCATATGCTGTCTGGGTAGACACCAGCGCCTGTTTCAGGGCTTTCACCTGGGCGATGGAAGTGGTGAGTCCCAGGTAGGCATTGCGAGTACTCTGTATTGTGGCTCTTAAAGCCTTGTCACGTTCGGCGCGGGCTTTTTCTTTATTGGCCACGGCTTCGCGTACCTTGGCACTGGTGCGGCCGCCGGAGTAGATGGGCACGTTCAACTGCACGGAGATACTGGTGTCAGTGGTATCCTTGTATAAACTGCCGCCGTTGGGGCTGGTGTAGTCCTGGGCCAGTTGCAGGTCCAGAGTGGGATAATGATCGGCACGGTTGGCCTTGACCGCTTTCTGGGCGATTTTATAACTTAGCTCCGCCGCCTTCAGGGCCAGGTTGTTCTGTTTCGCCGAGCTTACCCATTCATCAATACTCTGCGGGTCCGGCACCAGCAGCGGCAGGCTATCACCTACCGGCATCAACTTGTCCGGCTCCTGGGCGATGACGCTGCGCAGGGCTTCCTTACTGTTAGCCAGGCTGTTCTGGGCGCTGATTTCCTGGGCCACGGCCAGATCGTACTTGGCCTGGGATTCTTTCACGTCGGTGATGGCGATCAGGCCCACTTCGAAACGTTTCTTGGTCTGTTCCAGCTGGCGCGCAATGGCTTCTTTTTCCGCCACTGCATATTTCAGGTTATCGCGGGCGTACAGCACATTGTAGTAAGCCTCCGCTACCCGCACGATGAGATCCTGGCGTGCCGATTCCACCTGTGCCAGCCCCAGTGCCTCGGTCAGCCTGGCCTGGTCCAGCTGCATATACAGCTTATACCGGTACAGAGGCTGGTCCAGGGTGAGGCTATAACCATCGGTCTCATATTTGATGGTGCGGTTAGGATTGAAAGTGGTGTTAGAAGAGTTTTCGGTCTTGTCCCTGATATGGCGGTAGAACACCCCCAGATTGACCTGGGGCAGCAGGGCGGACCTGGCTTCAGGCCGGGCTTCCTGGGATGCCTGGTAACCGAATTCCGCTGCCTGGATATCCGGATCATTTTTTTTCGCCAGCGCATAGGCCGAGCTGAAATCCAGCCCGAAGGCGGGCAGACTCATCAATAACAGTAGTGTTGTTGTTAGTGGTTTGATTGTTGTATTCAATGGTATCACCCTGTTGATATTCAGTTATTACCGGATTAACGCTGCTCTGCCATTCCGGGGCTCGCTGTCTAATTCAGGGATGAACTAGACGGCGCTCCGCTAAAACACAAATGCCGGTTTCTTCTCTGCATGAACCAGGTACCTGATGCAGGTTTCAAACAGTTTTTCCTCGGCCCATTCCTGCGGCCCGGTGCGTGTGATGAGCATGGCTTCCATCACCGGTGCATCACCACAGATGACAAACAGTCGCCCACCGGGTTTCAGTGCCAGTTTGAATTGCTCCGGAATTTCGTACACGGCGCCGGTTACCGCAATCACATCATAGGACTCCGGCGCTATGGATTCTGTGACAGCATCACACACGCTGAGTTTGATATTACTGAAACCCATGGTTTCATGTTTGAGCCGCGCCTCGCCAACAAAGGTGGCATTGACATCCATTGAATCCACCTGTGCACCCAGATGTGCCAGGCAGGCGGTGACATAACCACTGCCGGTACCGATTTCCAGCACATGATCAGTAGGACGTATAGCCAGCGACTGTAACATGCGCCCTTCCACCACCGGCGGCATCATGGATTCACCATCCCCGATAGGGATTTCGGTGTCGGCGTAGGCCAGTTCGCGGTAAGCAGTCGGCACAAAGGCATCCCGGGGTATCTGGTTGAGGGTCTGCAGGACCCGATCTTCCAGCACATCCCATGGACGTACCTGCTGTTCCACCATATTGTGGCGCGCCTGCTCCAGATCTAGATGACTCATGTTTCCCCCAAAATATTATTTGTAATTCCGGCGCATGTCACCTTGCAGGGCCTGCCCGGTTGTTATTTCAAGCAGTTGTCATTCTAACCTCTGATGTACGGCTTGGATAGAAGTTATGCGTGGTTGTATGTTGCGCGGCAATATCTGGCATAATAGCGGCAGTTGTGAAGCGGGGGTCCGCGCCGTTTTGTCTTCCAGCCACGCGTTTTTCTCGAGGGCTTGCAGACGGGACCGCGAGGCGAGATACACCCTTTGAACCTGATCCAGATCATACTGGCGTAGGGAAGCTTCGGTAAGGCTCCTCCCCATACCGTGGCCCCTCTCCAGGAGGAACCATCATGAGTGCTATTCCAGAAGATTTTATTCGCAAGACCGCCACCCTGTCCGAACAGGTGACCCGGCCATTCCCCAATTCCCGCAAGGCTTATCTACAGGGCTCCCGTGATGACCTGAAAGTCGGCATCCGCGAAATCCTGCAGGACGATACCCCTGCCAGTTTCGGCTTTGAAGTGAATCCACCGATACCGGTATATGACACCTCCGGCCCGTTTACCGATCCGGACATCCACATCGACCTGCTCAAAGGCATGCCGGATGTGCGCAGCCGCTGGACCGAGGAGCGCAACGACACCGAACAGCTCAGCGGCCCCAGCTCGGAATTCGGCCGTCAGCGCCAGGAAGACCCGGAACTGGCCCAGCTGCGCTTCGAACACATCCGCAACCCGCGCCGCGCCAAAGCCGGCAAGAACGTGACCCAGATGCACTATGCGCGCCAGGGCATCATCACCCCGGAAATGGAATACGTGGCGATTCGCGAAAACATGCGCCTGGATGAATTACGCCGCGACCCGGCTTACGCCAAACTGCTGAAACAGCATGCCGGCAATCCCCTCGGCGCCAGCATCCCGGAACAGGTCACACCGGAATTCGTGCGCGACGAAATCGCCCGCGGCCGCGCCATCATCCCCGCCAATATCAACCACCCGGAGCTGGAGCCCATGATTATCGGGCGCAATTTCCGGGTCAAGATCAACACCAACATCGGCAATTCAGCAGTGACCTCCTCCATCCAGGAAGAAGTGGAAAAAATGGCCTGGTCGGCCCGCTGGGGTGGCGACACCCTGATGGACCTGTCCACCGGCAAGAACATCCACGAAACCCGCGAATGGATTCTGCGCAACGCCCCCATGCCTATCGGCACCGTGCCCATCTACCAGGCACTGGAAAAGGTCAACGGCAAAGCCGAGGACCTCACCTGGGAAATGTTCCGTGACACCCTCATTGAGCAGGCGGAACAGGGGGTGGATTACTTCACCATCCACGCTGGCGTGCGCCTAGCCCATGTGCCGCTGACTGCCGACCGGGTTACCGGTATCGTCTCCCGCGGCGGCTCCATCATGGCCAAGTGGTGCCTGGCCCATCATGAAGAGAGTTTCCTGTACACCCATTTCGAAGACATCTGCGAAATCATGAAAGCCTATGACGTGTCCTTCTCTCTCGGCGATGGCCTGCGCCCCGGTTCGCTGGCGGATGCCAACGATGCCGCCCAGTTCGCCGAGCTGGAAACCCTGGGTGAGCTGACCAAAATCGCCTGGGAACACGACGTACAGGTCATGATCGAAGGCCCCGGCCATGTGCCCATGCAGATGATTAAAGAGAACATGGACAAGGAACTGGCGGACTGCTTCGAGGCCCCCTTCTACACTCTCGGCCCACTGGTGACCGACATCGCTCCGGGCTATGACCACATCACCTCCGGCATCGGCGCCGCCAACATCGGCTGGTACGGCACCGCTATGCTGTGCTACGTCACCCCCAAGGAACACCTGGGGCTACCCAACCGGGAAGACGTGCGTGTCGGCATTATCACCTACAAGATCGCCGCCCATGCCGCCGACCTGGCCAAGGGCCATCCCGGCGCCCAGGTGCTCGACAATGCCATGAGCAAGGCGCGTTTCGAATTCCGCTGGGAAGACCAGTTCAACCTGGGACTGGACCCGGAACGAGCTCGGGAATACCACGACGAGACCCTGCCCAAAGATTCCGCCAAGGTAGCCCATTTCTGTTCCATGTGTGGCCCTCACTTCTGCTCCATGAAAATCACCCAGGACGTACGCGACTATGCCCGCGAGCATGGCCTGGCAGAGGAACAGGCGCTACAGCAGGGCATGCAGGAAAAATCGGTGGAGTTTATCCAGAAAGGTGCAGATATTTACCAGAAATCCTGATCACCCTACGCACCAGAAAAGCCCGCATTGTGGGCTTTTTTTATGCCTGAATTCCAGCAGAGCATACCCCGGCATGCTACATTCATTAAAAACAGAAGCAAAAAAACCGGCTAATTATTCAATCAAATAACACATGCCCAATTATTTTCATACTTTGAAACGCCAGATATCACAACTGCTAGAAACGGTGGATATCAACGAACCTCACCTGCAGGAATTCCTGCAGTCCGTGGACGAGGCCTATCGCAAGTATGAACGGGTGCAACAGACCCTGGAGAATTCCCTCACCGAAAGCTCGGAAGAGCTGGTGCGTACCAACGAAGAAATTACTGCCGTGTTCCAGGCCATCCCGGACCAGTTGTTACACCTGGATCAAGACGGCCGCATCATTAGCTACAAACCCGGCACCCAGACCCATCACTACCTGATTTCCGACAAGCTCATCGACCAGAACCTGGAGCAGGTATTCAACCGGGAAATCGTGCCCAAATTCAAGGAAGCCATCCAACAGGTGGTGCAACACAAACCCTCGCTGGTGTTTGAATTCATCATCGTTCACGACAAACGCATTTATTATTACGAAGCCCGCATCATGCGCGTGCGCAGCAAACAGGTCATCGCCCTGATCCGGGATATTACCGAACGCAAACGGGCCGAAGAACAGATCGCCTACCTGGCGTTTCACGACAGTCTCACCGGCCTGCCCAATAACCGTCTGTTCAAGGACCGATTGCAACAGGCCATCGCCTATGCCAACCGCAACAGCAGCAAGGTCGGGGTCTTGTTTATGGACCTGGATCGTTTCAAACTGATCAACGACACCATGGGTCATCGCGTCGGTGACAAATTATTGCAGGCAACCGCCGACCGGCTCATGGAAGCGGTTCGCGGTTATGACTCCATCGGCATTAATGCCGGCCAGGTGATCCAGGCGCAAACCTCGGTAGCACGCCTGGGGGGCGACGAGTTCACCATCCTGCTGGAAGACATCAACAACCTGAAAGATATTGTGCGGGTTGCCGATCGACTGACAAAAACCATCTGCAAACCCATTATCATTGATGATCAGGAAATCTACACCTCAACCAGTGTCGGTATCGCCATCTATCCGGATGATGGTGATGATGTCGACATACTGCTGAAACATGCCGACACTGCCATGTACCATGCCAAGTCCCAGGGACGGAACAATTACCAGTTTTTCAACGCCACCATGAACGAAGCCTCGGTGCAACAGTTCACCATGGAAAACGCCCTGCGCAAATCCATACAGAACAATGAACTGTGCCTGTACTACCAGCCCCAGATCAATGTCGTCAGTGGTGAAGTGGTAGGCATGGAAGCGCTGATCCGTTGGAAACATCCTGAACGGGGTTTTATTTCTCCTTCAACCTTTATTCCACTGGCGGAAGAAACCGGCCTGATCATGGAAATCGGTGAATGGGTATTACGGGAAGCCTGTCGCCAGGGTGCCGAATGGGAACAGCAGGGCTATCGGCCCGTGACCCTGTCGGTTAACCTGTCCGCCAAACAACTACGAGACGAGCACATCAACGAACTGATCGTAAAAATCCTGTTCGAGACCGGCATGAACCCTAAAAACCTGGGCATCGAACTCACCGAAAGCGCATTGATCCTGGACCCAGACATCGCCCATCAACGTCTCACCAGCATCAAATCCCTGGGCGTCAAATTATCCCTGGACGATTTCGGTACCGGTTATTCGTCCCTCAGCTATCTCAAACGCTTCCCCATCGATACCCTTAAAATCGACCAGACCTTCATCCGCGATATCAACAATAACCACGAAGATGCCTCCCTGGTAAAAGCCATCATCGCCATGGCCCACGGCCTGGGACTGGACGTGGTTGCCGAAGGCGTGGAACACCAGGAACAACTGGAATTCCTGGGTGAGAACACCTGCGACACGATACAGGGATTCCTGTTTAGCCGGCCACTGCCGCCGGCGGACATCAGCAAGATGTTGAGTATTGAAAACTGAATAACGGATAAAGCGTTGGTCCGCTAATACACGCAAATGAACGCAAATGGTTTTATGAAAAATTTTTTCGATTAATGACATTGCATTGCACGGTCGCTAGCGTGCTTATGGAATCCTATGTTGGCGGGGATTGAAACTGTCCATTGGCGTTGTTAACCAGGAGCCGACAATCACGTGAAATTCACATTCACTTCCTGATAGCAGACATTGCGCATGGAGAAAGAGATTTTAAAAAAGGCGAGTGCCTTCTTCGCGAAAGAAATGAAATAAAATTTGACTTCATCAGAGACGAATCAGCGCATTACCCGGTCGCCGTTTTATGCCG
>Ga0114931_10002472_pt1 | contig 23491 bp, 17 predicted proteins | sample 2SBtaG_FD_89579 | JGI IMG/M metagenome (GOLD analysis project Ga0114931, IMG submission 89579) | Deep subsurface microbial communities from Kolumbo volcano to uncover new lineages of life (NeLLi) - 2SBTROV14_V59a metaG | ecosystem: Environmental > Aquatic > Marine > Volcanic | place: Kolumbo... | reverse complement strand
GGCGGCGCGCGCGATCAGCCGGTACACGTGGTCGACGTGGTTGTGGACGTTGCCGTCGGACAGCAGTCCGAGCAGGTGCAGGGTGTCGCCGCCGACGAGGTGCTTCCACACCTCGGTCTCAAAGGCCTCGCCGCTGCGGAGCGCGTGGTTCACCCGCTTGGCGCCCTGGTCGAAGACCCGGCCCGCCCCCATCGCGTTGTGGCCGACCTCGCTGTTGCCCATGTCGGCGTCGCTCGGCAGGCCGACCGCGGTGCCGTGGGCGGCGAGCGGCACCCACGGGCAGCTCTGCATCAGGTGGTCGAGGTTCGGCGTCCGGGCGGTGGCGAACGCGTCGTCCTCTCCGCGCCGGCCGAGGCCCACGCCGTCGAGGATGCACAGGACCACCGGCCCGTCGCGGCGGGGAAAGGTGGGGTGGGGAGACAGCGGCTCGACCATTGGGGACTCCGGGGCTCTGGGCTAACCTGTCTCGTGGCCCACTCGCGGGCCAGTCTCCGAGGAGAGCCTGCCTCATGCTGTGGATCGTGCTGCTCGCCGCCTGCTCGCGCACGCCCGCGATCGAGTCGGTGTCCCCGGCACAGGTGAGCCAGGGGGCGACGCTCACCGTGCACGGCTCGCACTTCGGGCGGGGCACGAACGCCCACCTCGTCGGGGGCAGCGGCGAGCGGGTGCCGCTCGTCGTGCACCGCGACAGCACCGAGCAGCTGGAGGCGAAGCTGCCGGCGCGGGTGCGGAGGGGCCAGTGGACGCTCGTGGTCGGCCGGTCCGGCCAGTCGGTGTGGCTCGTGGACGCGGTGCACGTCGTGCCGCCTCGCGAGGAGCCGGCGTGCACCGACGCCTACACCGCGAACACCGAGATCTCGCTGGCCCGCGGCGAGGTCGTCATCGACCGGTACTACCCGAACGGCGACAAGGAGCACGTCCGCCTGGGCCTCGACGACGTCCGCCGCGTGGAGCTGGAGCACGCGCAGCACGCGGACGGCCCGTGCAACGCGATCTACCTGCGCACCGAGGACGGCCGTCGGGTCGTGTTCCACGACGACCGCACCGCCGATCTGCGCGGTCGCGCCTGGCGGGTCGCGCAGTCCATGGGCAAGGAGCTCGAGGTCGTGGCGCCCGACGGCGCCGCGATGAGCGACTGAGCCGCCTCAGAGCTCGACTTCGTCCGGGTCGCCCGCCTTGTCCTTCGGGCCGAACTTCAGCCGCGCCTGCACGCCGATCCGGGTGATGCTGCCGGTGTAGGTGCCGTTGGCGTCGGGGTAGAACCAGCGCGGGTCGTTCTTCGGGCCGTCCGCCTCGACGTTCACCCCGAAGCCGCTGTCGGTGATCATGCGCTTCTCGAGGATGTGCTGGGTGAGCGAGGCGCCGATCTCCAGGTAGGGCGTGGGGTCGACCGCTACCAGCCCGGTCAGCATCAGGTCGTTGGCGTCGTAGTTGTTGGGCGAGACCGCCTTGTCGGGGATCGCCGAGTGGTCGAAGAGCAAGCGCCCGCCGAGCACCAGGTAGGGGTTCACCCGGCCCTTCACGTCGAAGCCGCCCCAGTAGGTGTCCTGGTTGGCGCGCGCGAGGGGCGAGGACTTCTCGACCGCCGCGGCCAGGTTGTCGGGGTGGTCCGCGTCCGGGTTGCGGGCGGCGACGTCCGAGATGGTGATGTCGTAGTTGTCGAAGGCCGACCAGCCGACCCAGCCACCGAGGAGCGTGACGTCCATCGCGGGGATCGGCTTGACCAGCACCGAGGCGGACAGGCGCGCGGGCAGCTTGTAGGCGACCTCGGCGGCGGCGTTCACCTTGGTGTAGCAGATCCCGGTGGCCTGGGCGGCGAACCGGCCGAGGGCGTCGGACTCGGGCGGGCAGTTGAAGTGCAGCACCACGTCGCCCTTGTGGTCGAGCTTCACCCCGTTGACGTAGGAGATGCCCACCGCGAGCTTGTCGGGGATCACCTTGACCCGCACGCCGACGTTGAAGGTGAACCCGGTGGCGGTCAGGTTCCCGAACTGCGCGGTGGTCGCGTAGTGCGGATCCTGCACCTGGTCGTTGGTGTAGCCGCTGTCGCCCCCGGTCTGGTTCTCGATCTGAGCGTCGAGCGAGCTCAGGATCTCCTGGTCCACGCGCGTGGTCCAGCTGCTGAGCACGAGCGCGGCGCCGGCGCCGATGGCGACCCGGTCCTGGATCTCGTAGGCGGCGCCGAGCATCGCGTACATCGCCTGGACCTTGGCCTGGCGCAGGTGGTAGCGACCGAAGCTCGCGGTGGGCGGGACCGGGTCGTCCTGGGCGTACTGGTCCATCGACGGGATCTCGTCGACCACCTGGCCGCCGCGGGCGTCGGGCACGAGCACCGAGGCGCCCACCCCGAGCCCGTGCACGCCGAAGTCGGTGGCGGCCCCGACGAAGGGCACCACCCCGAAGGACTTGTACACGTCGGTGCCCGAGTAGCCGTAGGGATCGGTGCGGTCGTAGGTGACCTTGCCGATCAGCGGGGCGCCCTCGATCATCACGCGGGTGCCGGAGGAGGCGGCGAGGCCGGCCGGGTTCCACCACACCGCGGAGGCGCCGGTGGCGGTCGGGGTGCCCCAGGGCCCTCCGATCTCCAGGTTGTCGAGCGAGGCCGCCTGCGCGGGGCCGGCGAGGAACAAGGCGAGGAGCAGCGTCACGGGCATCCTCCCGAAAGGATGGGCAAAGGCGACGGCCCGCACAGGGCGGGCCGTCTTACAGGAAGGCACCGCCGGAGGAGACGAGGCACCCTGCTGTGGGTTGTGGAAGGGTTCTACCGGCCGAGCGTGATGTCGACGCCAGTGCTCACGCCGCTCGGGTCGCGGGTGACGCTGGCCTGCTGGACCGTGAGGCCGCCGAGGCTCGGGAGGGGGAGCTGGATGCTGCCGAGGAGGCTCATCAGGCTGTCGATGGGCAGCATCTGCTCGAGGAGCGCGGTGGTGGCCTCGTCGCTCGCGCCCCAGTCGCTGTCGCGGACCTGCATCACGAGGTCGGGGGTACCGATGTCGAGCCGCAGGGTGCCGTTGTGCACCGAGAGGTTCAGGTTGGCGTAGACTGCGACCGCCGCGTCGAGGTGGGTGCCGAGGTCACCGTCGGGGGTGTCGACCTGGACGTCGAGCTCGCCGATCTGCATCTGCAGGCCGTGGTCCTTCTGCACGATGACCGGCGGGAGGTCGGCGCGGGTCTTGATGGTGCCCTGGGAGGCGCCGAGCGGGGTGAGCATGTGCGGGTCGAGCGAGCCGTCGTCGGTGGAGAGCTGCATGTCGAGCAGCTTGGCGCCCCAGGCCTCGAACATCGTGCGGTTGAGCAGGTCGTCCGAGAGCGCGACGGACAGGTCACTGGAGGCGTCCAGCGTCGGGGTGCCGGCGGGCGCCGTCAGGTAGCCGGGCGCGCCGTGGGTGCTGCCGGGCATGTTCACGTCGAGGTCGAGGCCGAGGGCGATGCCGTCCGGGTCGACGCTGGCGCTCGCGAAGTCGCCGTGGACGGTCAGGGTCTTGCCCTGCACGTCGGTCTGGAAGTCGATGCCGAGCTGGCTGAGCTGCTGCTCGAGCAGGCTCGGGAGCTGCTGGTCGAGCTGGTCGGCGAGCAGCCGGTCGACGATCTGCATCACGCCGTCGATGACCGTGGCCTGCTCGATCTGGTCGGGGACGAAGTCGATGTTGTAGCCGAAGCCGATGAGGTTGACCGCGGAGCGGTCCCAGCCGACCACGAGGTGGCCGTTCTGGGCGTCGACGGTGGCGTAGCCGCCGAGCTCGACGCGGTCGGCCCACAGCGTCGCGTCGGTGCTGTAGTCGATGCCGATGGCGCTGCCCGCGGCCTCGAGCCCGACGTATAGGTTGGGGACCCACACGCTGATGTACAGCTCGCCGTCCATCGGGGTGACCTCGATGGACAGCCGGTCGAACCCGATCTGGGTGACGGAGGCCGAGAGGTCGGCGACCGTGGTGCCCTGCACGTCGTAGGAGGTGGTGTAGACCGGGTTCGAGATCTGGTCGGCCACCGTCTGCGGGGTGAGCATGTCCGACGCGGCGTCGAGGATGTCGCGCAGGCCGCCCTTGTTCACCCGGAGGTCGAGCGCGTTGTCGATGGGCTGGCTCGCATTGCCGTACTGGCCGGCGAGCACGCCGTGGCGCACGAACAGGTGGTTGCCCAGCTCGTCGGTGCCGCGCGCCTCGACGATGTTCACCCCGCGGGTGAGCGTCGTGGTGCTGGCGTAGCCGCCGGTCGACAGGGTGGCGGGCTGGCCGTTCACCGTCACGTCGGTGAGCGCCTCGGCCTCGCCGGAGACCGGGATCTGGCCGTCGGACAGGAAGGCCGCGGCGGCCGGGTTGTCGAGGGTGAGCAGCGGCTGGGCGGTGGTGTCCACACCGGAGAGCTGGCTGTCACTCTGGCAGCCGGCGAACAGGGCGACACCTACAAAAGCCCACAGAGCCTTGCAAATCATAGTTACAACCCCACAGCAGAAAGAGTGGCCCCATAGGGGGCGGCGCCCGTCATATGCCCGCTCGTCGAGTTGTTGTCAAGTAATTCCCCGGATCGGGGCTAGATCACCATCTCCTCGGATCGGTCGTAGGTACGCCCGATCTGGAAGGGTCGCAGGGACACCGGCTGGCCGTCCACCTCGACGGTCTGCAGGTCGTGCCCCGCCTCGGCGAGGCCGCGGGCGACCAGCGCGGTGAAGGGGCCGAACATCGCGCCGTGGCCCGAGAACCCCACCAGCCGCAGCAGGTTGGGCACCTGCCGGTCGAAGCCGAGGAAGGGGTTGTGGTCGGGGGTCGTGCCGTAGAAGCCGGCAGTGGTCGCGGTGATCCCCCCGAACTCGGCGAGCGGCGGGAGCACCTCGGCGATCTCCATCCACAGGGCGTACGGGGTGCTGTCGAAACCGCTCTTGTGGGAGAACTCGGGGGCGATGGTGTCCTGGTCCTCCAGGGAGAAGTCGAGCTGCGGCTGCACGGCGTGCTTCTTGCCCAGCAGCAGCGACTCGCCGTTCTCGGGGCGGCAGTAGGCTCCCGTGGGGGTGATCACCAGCGGCAGGGAGGCGAGGGTCCGCGCGTCCATGGAGCCCTCCCGCTGCAGGAACCACAGGTAGCGCTTGAGCGGGTCGACGGGCAGGGTCTCGCCGCCGAGCACGGGCGCGGTGCGCCAGGTCCACGCGTTGGTGCAGTCGACGAACAGGTCGGCCTCGTACTCGCCCTTGGGGGTCTGCACGGCCACGAGGCGCCCGCCGGCGTGCCGTGCGCCCTGGACCGGCGCCTTCTGCAGGAGGACCGCGCCGCGATCGACCGCCTGCCGCGCGGCCTCGCCGTAGATCACCTCGGGGCACAGGAACCCGTCGGTGGGGCAGAAGGTACCGCCCACGCAGGCGTCCGGCGCGATCCACGGGAACCGCGCCACCAGCTCGTCGGCCGGGAGCGTCTCGACCTCGGCGAGCCCCGCCTCGTGCTGCATCACGACCCGGGCCTTCGCCGCCTCCCAGCCCGCCGCGTCGCCGACGAGGAACAGGTAGCCGTTCTGCACGAGCGCCCGCTCGCCACCCTCCATCCCCTCGGCGAGCTCGCGGTAGTAGCGCACCGAGTACCGCATCCCCTTGACCGTGCCCGGGGTGGAGAACTGCTGGCGGATCCCGGCGGCGGAGCGGCTCGAGGATCCGGCGCCCACCCACGCCGCCTCGAGCAGGGTGACGTCGAAGCCCGCGTCGAGGAGCTGGAGCGCCGTCAGGGTGCCGGTGATTCCGGCTCCGACGATGACGGCTCGAGGGCCCTGACCCATTCGATCCTCCCGCTGTGCGGCTGTAAGAACCGGTTATGACGAACTGCCACGACCCGTGGAGGCTCCGATGAGCAGTCATCCCGAGACCTCCTCCGAGCCGCAGCGCGCGCAGGCCGACAATACCGGCATCGGCGCGGCGGGTGTGGAGGACCTCGCCGAGTTCGACGCCGAGAAGCTGCGGCACGCGTACCGTGTGGCCGTTCGCTCCCGCGCCCTCGATGAGCACATCGTGCGCGTCGTGTCCCGGGGCGAGGTCCAGTTCGCGATCTGGGGCCCGGGCGAGGAGGTGCACGGGACGGCGACGGCGCTCGCGCTCTCCGAGGTGATCGAGGCGTCGCACTTCGGGATCGTCCCCCACTATCGGTCGGGCTGCCTGTGCTCGATGTGGTGCGAGCTGAACGGGATGGAGGACTTCAGCCTGCGCGTCCTCAGGCAGCAGTTCTCGCGCGACACCGACGGCATGAGCCGCGGCCGGCAGATGGTCTACCACCTCGATCTGCCCGAGGTGGGCATCCTGCCGGTGCAGTCGCCGGTGGGCATGCAGCTCGGCAAGGCGGCCGGCTACGCGCTCGGCTTCCGCGATCGCGGGATCACCGACGGCCTGGCCATCGGCGTCGTCGGCGACGGCACCACGGCCGAGGGCGACATGCACGACACCATGAACGCGGCGAGCGTGTGGAGCCTGCCGCTCATGGTGATGGTCACCGACAACGACATCGCGATCTCCACCGAGCCCGGCCAGGGACGGGGCATCAAGGACTTCCGGTCCTACGCGCGGGGCTTCCACCTCGGGTATTTCGAGTGCGACGGGCGCGACTTCCTGGACGTGTACGAGACCACCCTCGCCGCCGCGACCTACGTGAAGGAGCAGCAGAAGCCGTGTCTCGTTCACGTGCACAGCCTGCCGCGGTTCAACGGCCACTCCTCGGCGGCCGACGTCACCTTCGACCTGCAGCAGGACGACCCGCTGATCCACTTCGGCGAGCGCCTCGTGAAGGTCGGCGTTCTGGAGGAGGGGGACGTCCTGCGGCGCCTGCAGGGCAAGAGCGGCCGCGACTTCTTCGCGCACCACGCCCTCGGCGCGGTGATGGACGCCGAGAACGACGCGGTGAAGGCGCTGATCGACCAGGTGCGCTCCGAGCCCGAGCCCCCCGAGGACTCGATCTTCGACCACGTCCACGCACCCTTCCCCGAGGTCTCCGAGACCGAGCACGGACAGGGCACCACCGTGGTCAGCTACGCCGGCGCGATCCGCGCCGCCCTCGACAAGCTGCTCGCCCGTCACGGGGGCCGCGTGGTCGGCCAGGACGTCGCGCGCCTCGGCGGCGTGATGCAGGCCACGGCCGGTCTGCTCGCGCGCCACCCCGACCAGGTGGTCGACGCGCCGCTCAACGAGCCGCTGATCGTCGGCACCGCCATGGGCTACGGGCTGCACGAGGGCCGGATGGCCCTGCCCGAGATCCAGTTCGGCGACTACTCGCTGAACACGCTGCACTGGCTCGTCCACCTGGGCAACCTGTACTGGACCACCAACGGCCGCTGCGCCACCCACGTGATGCTGCGCATGCCCACCGACCCCTTCGGCGGCGGCGCGGTCTACCACTCGATGAGCGTGGACGCCTACTACACGCCGGTCCCCGGCCTCGTGGTCATCATGCCGTCGACCTCCTTCGACGCCCACGGCCTGATGCTCACCGCCGGCGAGTACGACGGCCCGGTCGTGTGCCTCGAGCCCAAGTGGATGTACCGCCAGACCCTCGGCCCCGCCTTCCCGGGCGAGCCCACCGATCCCGACGAGATCGGTGCCCTGAAGAAGCGGATCATGCGCGGCGACGTCCCCGAGCTACCCGACGTCCACGTGCCCTTCGGAAAGGGCGCGGTGCGGCGGTCCGGCACCGATCTCACCGTCGTCGCCTGGGGCCGCGCGGTGTGGACGGCCCTCGAGGGGGCCGAGCGGCTCGCGAAGGAAGGCGTGCAGGCCGAGGTGATCGACCTGCGCACCCTCGTTCCCCCCGACATGGACCTGATCCTCGACTCGGTCGGCCGCACGGGCCGCCTGCTCGTCGCCTCGGAGGACCGCACCTTCGGCGGCTTCGTCCGCCAGATCCAGGGTGCCGTGGTCGAGGCCCTGCCCGGCACGCCCACCCGGTCCCTCGGGATGAAGCCGGTGCCCGCGATCGCCCAGTCCTCGAAGCTCGAGGAGGCGACGATCCTGAACCCGGACGACGTAGTGGTCGCGGCGCGGGAGATCCTCGAGGTGCAGGTCGGCCGCGGTGGGCGAGCCTTCGACTGGGTCCCCCCTCGGTACTTCATCGGGTAGTCGGGGGCCGCTGCCGCAGGACGAGACCTGCGGGGCCTCCCCGTGCACCCACGTGCGGGTGCAGCTCACCGGCCTGCTGCGCTGGGTGGGGCCGACCGTGGTCCGAAGAGCTGCCGTCGGGTCGAACCCGATCGAAATGCGTCCGTAGAACCGCTGTTCTTAGGCCTCCGAGGAAATTTCCGCTAGGTGGGGGGGGCCCTGGATGGCTATGTTGACTCGGGTTCCGTCCCACTGGGCCCCTCGAGCTCCTCCGAACATTCATGGCGAGGCGATCATGCCCAAGAGCCGGAAGACGACCACGAGTCGTCCCGTCGACACGGATACCACCACCGGCACTGCGTCGGGACACGACATCTTTGCGACGAACCCCCAGGACCTCCTCGACCAGGTCGAGGAAGAAGAACAGACTCCCACCCTCAAGGCCTTCGACGAGTCCGGCTACGAGCGAGGGCGTCAGCTCGGCAAGGGCGCCTTCGGGACGGTCCACCAGCTCGACCCCACCCAAGAGGGCGGAAAGAAGATCGCGCTCAAGACGCAGCACGGGAACGAGGGCGACCTGAAGGACGAGGCCGAGGCGCTCGATCGGCTCGGCTCGCACGAGAACATCGTGGGCTACGAAGGCGTGGGGACGGACGACCGGGGGAACTCGACCCTCGCGCTCGAGTTCCTCGGCGGGGGCGACCTCGACGACATGCAGGAGCAGCTCGCCGCGGCCTACCGGGCTCGCAAGATCTCGCACGAGCAGTACTGGGGCACCCTGCAGTACCTGATGCAGGGCATCACACGCGGCATCGGCCACATGAACGACGAGGGGATGGTCCACGGCGACCTCAAGATGGGCAACGTCGCCCTGGACGACGAGACCCTCACGCCGAAGCTGGTCGACTTCGGCACCGCGCGGGACTTCGATGATTACGGCGGCACGATGACGCCGGCGATCAACTACGCGCCCGAGCGGTCGCAGAGGGGGGGGCGGGACGTGGGCTTCGCCTCCAAGGTGAAGGAGACGAACGACATCTACTCGATCGGCCAGATGAACCACTACGCGGCCAAGGGCGAGTTCCACGGTGCCGACGGTGGCCACTTCGCCACGATGCAGAGGCGGGGCGCGGACTACGACGCCGCCATGGCGGGCACCTACGACAGCCCCTTCCAGCAGGAGACCGCACACGACCGGTTCCTCGCCGAGACGATGAACCCCGACCCCGAGCAGCGGTCGACGGCCCACGAGGCCCTCCAGAGCGACTTCCTCACCGACACCCTCCTCGATGAAGAGGGCGCCAGGGGCGTGCTCGCGCGGATGCTCGAAGAGCGCACGTCGTTGGTGCCCACCCCGGAGAATGAGCGGGAGTCCACCACGGACAAGTGGACTCGGCACTACGGCGCGGCGAAGACCGACGAGGAGCTCTCGAAGGAGAACGAGGAGGGTCGCGCCGAGCGGCTCGCGCAGGCCCGCGTCCAGAACAAGCAGGACAAGCTCTCCAAGCGGAAGGCCCTCAAGCAGGCCAAGCAAGGTACCTCCAAGAAGGACCAGAAGCAGAAGTCGGCGATGCTCGAGGAGCTGAGGAAGAAGACCAAGGGCACCCGCAAGGCGCTCGACAAGGACGCCACCAAGCGCCGCAAGCGCCTTCGGTAGGTCGCGGTCGGCCTGACGGGATCCCTGGAGTCCCCCGACGCGGTCGGCTCCGTCAGACGTGGATCCCGAACCGCCCCAGGAACCAGAAAGGTCGCGAAGTCCTTCACCGGCCCCTCGGCGATCTTCAGGATCGGGCTGACTGGGAGGGGAAGGGCCAACACGCCGTTCATGCCAGGCACCTTCACACCCTTCTCGGTGTGCTCCAGCGCGGCGCGGGCAGCCACCGCCTGCCGCGTGCGCTCGATGATCGCGGCGACGCGAGCCCGCACCGCGGCGGCAAAGGCGCGCACCCGCTTCACCCCGGCGTCGATGATCCCTTCCCAGCTCCCTTCCGCGTGGCTTTCAGCGCGTCGTGTGGAGGAACGCGGTCGCCCGGCGTCCCCCGTTCGACGAGTCGACGTACGACTCGGGCCCGAAGCTACCCTTCGTAGATGCCGATGTAGGGCAGGTTCCGGTAGTACTCGTCGAGGTCCAGGCCGTAGCCGACCACGAACTCGTCGGGGATCGAGAACCCGATCCAGTCGACCGGCACGTCTGCCCGCCGGCGCGCCGGCTTGTCGAGCAGCGCGGCCACCTTCAGGGACTTGATGTCGCGCACCTGCAGCGTCTTCAGGATGTAGGACAGGGTCAGCCCGGTATCGACGATGTCCTCGACCACGACCACGTGGTGGCCCTTGAGCGGGGTGCGCACGTCGTGGGTGATCCGCACCTGGCCGCTCGACTCGGTGCCCTCGTAGCTGGACACGCCGAGGAACGCGCACTGCACCGGCCCGTCCATCGCGCGGATCAGGTCGGAGAGGAACACGATGCTGCCCTTGAGGATCCCGAGGCAGATCACGGGCTCGTCGCCGTAGGCGGCGCGGATCTCCCGGCCGAGCTCGGCGACGCGGGTGGCGATCTGCTCGGTGGAGAGGAGCACGCGGGGCTTGTCGGACATGGCAGTCTCCCGGGCGGAGCGCCGCCCTAACCCACCCGGGGGCCCTCGGAAGGAAATGACGGGGGCGAGGCCCGGTTGTGCGTCCGATGTGCGCGGCGGGGGCCGCGCGGGATAACGACGGCTGGACCCCGAGGAGCCCATGAGCAACGCCGCCGCCTTCTCCCCCGACTACACCGCCGCGCGGGCGCGCTTCCGGTCGTCCGCCCTCGCGCTGGGCTGCGAGCTCGAGGAGCACGCGATCGGCGAGCAGGGGCCCGACGGCGAGGAGCTGACCCTCGATCTGGCGCGGCTCGGCGAGGCGAGCGCGCGCAAGGTGGTGGTGGTGTCCAGCGGGCTGCACGGGGTCGAGGGGTTCCTCGGCTCGGCGGTCCAGGCCGCGCTCCTGGAGGATCAGCTCGGTGGGTGGCGGCCCCAGAAGGACTGCGCGCTCGTGCTGATCCACGCGCTCAACCCCTACGGGTTCGCGTGGATCCGACGGGTCGACCAGGACAACATCGATCTGAACCGCAACTTCCTGGTCGACGACGAGGTCTACGAGGGCGCGCCGGGGCTGTACGAGCCGCTCGACGAGTTCTTCAACCCGCGCCACCCGCCCAACCCGCTCGAGCCCTTCAAGCTGCGCGCGGCGCTCAAGATCGTCCAGTTCGGGATGCCGGCGCTCAAGGACACCCTGCCGGTCGGGCAGTACGAGTACCCCGAGGGGATGTTCTTCGGCGGCACGGGGCCGTCGAAGACCCAGCAGATCCTCGACCGGGAGCTGCCACGGTGGTTCGGCCAGGCCGAGCACGTGCTGCACGTCGACTTCCACACCGGGCGGGGCAAGTGGGGCACCTACCTGCTCGTCGCGAACCGCGAGGCCGACGACCCACGCATGGCGCGCCTCCGCGAGATCTTCGGCGACGTGATCGAGGACTGGGCCCCGACGGAGACCCTGTACACCATCCGCGGCGGGTTCGGGACCTGGTGTCAGCACAAGCTGCCCCACGTCACCTACGACGAGCTGACCGCCGAGTTCGGCACCTACTACACGATCAAGGTGGTCGAGGCGCTCCGGCGCGAGAACATGGCCCACCACTACTGCACCCCGGGCGACTCGGCCCTGGAGCGCGCCAAGGAGCAGCTCAAGGAGACCTTCGCCCCCGCCGACACGGCGTGGCGGGAGTCCTGCGTCGCCCAGGGGCTCGAGATCGTCGGCAAGGCGATCGAAGCCACCTTCGGCTGAGCCGCGTCGTCCTGCCCCCGACCCGGGCGGCGTCCCTGCTGCTATCGTGTTCGCATGGGCTTCTTCCTGATCTCGACGGCCGGGCTGGCCGCGGGCTGCGGCCCGTGCGGCACCCTCGACATCGGCGGCGAGTCCGGCTTGTCGGTGTTCATGGGCGACCAGGTGATGGACGGCGACGTGACCGCGGTGGCGCCCGGGTTCCTCGCGGTCCTCGCGCCCTACCGGGTGGACGGCGGCGTGCCCGAGGGCGGAGGGGACGGCCCGCTCGACGTCACGCCCGTCGATCTGGGCGAGGGCGTGGTCGCCTACACCGTCGCCACCGACGGTGCGCTCGACCTCGTGCTGCTCCGCGACCCGGGTGCGCCCACCTCGCTCCAGCTCTCCGACGGCACGACCGTCGACACCGACGCCGCCCTCGCCGTGGTCTCCGTGCAGGGGCCTCCGGTCGCGCTGATCGCGCGCGGGACGGCGCTGTCGGTCGACGGGGCGATCCGGGTGACCGGCGCCACCGACGGCACGGGCTTTGCGGAGAACTGATCGTCGGGGAACGATGTCGAGGCAGAGACGTGTCGATATGAGTGTCCTTGCGCCCCGTGCCGGCGCCGCCAGCTTGGAGAACGCCGTGTTCCGCACCGTGAAGGCCCTGCTCGTCCCCCTCGCCGCCCTGCTGCTCGCGCTGGGGCTGGCGAGCCCGGTGAGCGCATGGGCCCAGGCCTGCCCGCAGTCCGCCTACCAGGGCGGTACGGTCGCCGAGGGCACACGGGTGCGCGTCGTCGCGATCTCCCCGGGGGACGCCTACTACCCGCAGCGCGACGCCGTCGTCGGAAAGACGGGCCGCGTCGACCGGATGGACCCGTCCGGGTCGAACACCGACTGCTGGTTCGGCGGACAGTTCCACGGGGACGACGGGGTCGACCGGTACTTCTACCAGGTGGCGCTGCAGATGCTCCCAGCGAGCGGCTCGGCGTGCCCCGCGGGGGCCTACACCGGTGCCGCGATCACCAGCGGCACCCGCGTGCGGATCCTCACCGTGTCGGCCGAGGACGCCTACTCGAAGAACCGGTACACCGTCGAGGGCAAGGTCGGAAAGGTCGACGGCACCTGGAAGAAGAGCGGGTCGCCCTGCTGGTACACCGGCCAGTTCTACGGAGACGACGGCACCAGCTTCTACTTCTACCAGGCCTCGGTGCAGGTGATGGACGCGAGCGGCGCGGGGATGTGCCCGGCCGGATCGGCGATCGCCGACGTGCCCGAGGGCGCGCGGGTCAAGGTGCTCGCGCTCGGCAAGGACGACGCCTACTACGCCGACAAGGACCGGATCGTCGGGGTGACCGGCAAGGTGACCGACGCGCTGCACCCCAACGACGGGTGCTGGATGGGCGGCGGGGTCACCGCCGACGACGGCACCTACTATTACTTCTACAAGGTCGCCGTGCAGGAGGTCGACGGCCAGCCGAGCGGAGTCGTCGGCGGGATCGTCGGTGGCGACACGGAGTGCCCACAGGGCAGCTACCTCGGTGATCCGCCGCCCTTCGGTGCGCGCGTGCAGATCCTCGCACTGTCCGACAAGGACACCTACTACAGTGCCCGCGGCCAGGTGGAGGGCAAGGCGGGCCGCGTCGACGGCGTGTGGACCCGGGTCGGCTCCTCCTGCTGGTACGGCGGGCAGTTCCAGGCCGACGACGGGAGCATGTTCCAGCTCAATCAGGCGGCGGTGAAGGTGCTGCAGACCTCCCAGCAGACCACCAACGCGGCCGCGGCCTCCTGTCCCCCCGGATCGGCGACCGGCGTGCTGGCCGACGGCACCCCGGTCAAGGTGCTCGCGGTGCACCCGGAGGACAGCTACTACCAGGACTCCGCGCGGATCACCGGCGAGACGGGCAAGGTCACGGGCGACCTGCACCCCCAGGACGGCTGCTGGCTCGCCGGCGGGTTCACCGCGGACGACGGCACCTACTACCACTTCTACAAAGCGGCCTTCGTGCCGGTCTCCCAGCCCGCCGAGGCGCCGCCGGCCACCACGCCGGCTCCGGCGCCTGCCGCCCAGCGGTTCATGGGGGGCAGCATCCCCAACGGCCAGCGGTTCCGGGTGGTCGCGATCGCCCAAGACGACTCGTACTACGCGAAGCGGGCGAGCATCATCGGCAAGCACTGCACCGCGACCGCGGTGATGCCGAGCCAGGAGCCGGGCTGGTACAGCGGGCCGACGAAGTGCACCGACGGGAGCACGCCCTACTTCTTCAAGGTGGGCGTCGTCTTCGAATAGCCTCTCGCGGGGCGGATCGTAACGGCTCGTCAGCGTGACTCGCCCCCGTGGCGCGGTGGGATATGTTCGTCCGTCTGTCGCACGAGCCGCATGGTGACGGTGTCCCCCGAAGGAGCGAACACATGGAGACCCCGCGATCTCGCGCGCTCGGGTGGGTGGGCCTCGTGATCGGGGCGTACCTGTCGGGTGCCTGTGCGCCGCACACCGTCCCGGTGAGCGCGGCCCGGGTGACCGGTCCGGATCGGCCGTGGCAGCCGCCGGCGGACGAGCCCGACGCGCGGCAGGCCATCGCGGCGAAGGTCACCGCGAGCTCCACCGAGGGCATCACCCTCCCGCCGCCGGATGCTCCGGTCACCCTCGACCAGGTGATCGACCTCGCGCTGAAGAACAACCCGCGCACCCGCGCCACCTGGGCCGCGGCGCGAGCGGCGGCCGCCGAGGTCGGCTCGCGGCGGGCCGGCTACTACCCAGAGATCACCCTGTCCGGGCAGGCGGGCACCCAGCGCCTGCAGTTCAGCTCGTCGATCATCATCCAGCGCAGCAACGTGGGGCTCACCGCCGGGCTCACCTGGCTGCTCTTCGACTTCGGGGGCCAGCAGGCGCGGGTCGCCGAGGCGCGCCAGGCGCTGCTCGCCGCCGATTGGACGCACAACAACGCGATCCAGGGGGCGGTGCTCCAGGTCGAGCAGGCCTACTACGACTACCTGGCGGCGCGCGCCCAGGCCGAGGCCGCCGAGTCCAGCGCCAAGGACGCCCAGCAGAACCTCGCCGCTGCCCAGGCGCGGGTCGATGCGGGCGTGGGCACGCGGATCGACGTGCTCCAGGCCCGCACCGCTCGCTCCCAGGCGCAGCTCGTGCTCGAGTCGGTGCGCGGGCAGGAGCAGGCGCTCCGGGGTGCCCTCGCCACCCGCCTCGGCGTGCCCGTCGACACGCAGGTCGAGGTCGGCGACCTCCCCGCGAAGCTGGCGATCGGCGAGAAGACCGAGGCCATCGACACGCTGATCGAGCGGGCGAAGACCCACCGCGCCGACCTCGCGGCGGCCGAGTACGCGGTGGCCCAGGCCCAGAGCCGCCGGCGGCAGACCCGCGCCGACGGACTGCCCCTGCTGTCGCTCTCGGGCAGCTACAGCCCCACCTGGTACCTGCAGTCCCCCTCGGCGGGCGCCCCCGCGGCGTGGTCCTTTGGCAACAACTACAGCGCCGGGGTCACCCTGTCCTTCCCGCTGTTCAACGGGTTCGAGAACCGCCACGACATCGCAGCGGACCAGGCGCGGGTCGACGTGGCCGAGGCCCAGGCGGAGGACTTCGCCCAGCAGGTCGTGCTGCAGGTGTGGACCAGCTACTACGACGTGCAGACCGCGGCGCAGCGGGTGCGCACCACCCAGGACCTGCTCGCGAGCGCCACCGAGTCCGAGGAGGAGGCGCAGGCTCGCTACCAGCAGGGGGTGGGCAACATCCTCGAGGTGCTGTCCTCCCAGAGCGCGCTGGCGAGCGCCCGCGCGCAGGACGTCCAGGCCCGGGCCGACTGGCTCGTCGCCGTCGCTCGGCTCGCCCACGACACCGGCGTGCTCGGTCCCGCCGCCCAGGAGTCTCCATGAGTTCCGCCCGACGCGCCACGCTCGCGGCCTTGCTCGCCGCGGTCGTCGCCGCCTGCTCGGGTGGTGGCGGTGGACACACGCCGGGCCCGGTGCCGGTCACCGTCGCCGAGGCGAAGTCCCAGACCGTCCCGGTCGACCTGCACGAGGTCGGCCACGTGGAGGCGTCCTCGACGGTCTCCGTGCGCGCCCAGGTCACCGGGGAGCTGCGGGACGTCGCGTTCACCAAGGGCGACCACGTGAAGGCCGGCGACCGACTGTTCACCATCGACCCGCGCCCCTACAAGGCGGCGCTGGACAAGGCGCAGGCCACCCTGGACCGCGATCGCGCGCAGGCGACCCAGGCCAGGGAGGAGGCCGCCCGCTACCAGACGCTCGCGAGCAAGTCCTACGTGAGCAAGGAGCAGCTCGCCAAGCTCCAGGCGGCCTCGGACGGGGCCGCGGCCGCGGTGCGGGCCGACGAGGCGGCAGTGCGCGCCGCGAAGCTCGATCTCGACCACTGCACGATCCGCGCGCCGATCGACGGCCGTACCGGGCGCCTGTTGGTGCACGCGGGCAACCTCGTGCGCGCCAACGATGCCGCGCTGGTGGTGATCAACAAGCTGAAGCCGGTCCAGGTCACCTTCGGCGTCCCCGAGCAGTTCCTCCCGAAGCTCCTCGCGCGGAGCCAGGAGGAGCAGCTCGTCGTGAAGAGCTCGCTCACCCGCGACAGCGACGAGACCCGCACCGGGCTGCTCTCCTTCATCGACAACACCGTCGACCCGTCCACGGGCATGGTCACCCTCAAGGCGACCTTCCCCAACGACGACGAGGCCCTGTGGCCCGGGCAGTTCACCGATGTCGTCCTCACCCTGAGCCAGGAGGAGGGTGCGATCGTCGTGCCCACCCAGGCGGTGCAGGACGGGCAGCAGGGCAACTACGTGTTCGTGGTCAAGGGGGACGCCGTCGACTCGGTGCCCGTCGAGGTGGAGCGCACCGCCGGCAGGCTCAGCGTCATCCACAAGGGCCTGCAGGCTGGAGACATCGTCGTCACCGACGGTCAGCTCCTGCTGCGGTCCGGGTCCAAGGTCACACCCAAGCCCACGCCGGAGGGGAGCTGATCAACCCGACCGAGCTGTTCATCCGCCGCCCCGTCATGACCACCCTGGTCATGTTCAGCATCCTTCTGTTCGGGATCATGGGCTATCGGCTGCTTCCCGTAAGTGACCTTCCGAACGTCGATTTCCCGACGATTCAGGTCTCGGCCAGCCTGCCCGGCGCCAACCCGGACACCATGGCGGCGGCGGTCGCGACCCCCCTGGAGCGGCAGTTCTCGACCATCGCGGGCCTGGACTCGATGACGTCCAGCAGCGCGATGGGCTCGACCGCGATCACGCTACAGTTCGACCTGAGTCGGGACATCGACGCCGCCGCCCAGGACGTGCAGGCGGCGATCTCCGCCGCGGGCGGCGATCTCCCGCAGGACATGCCGAGCCCGCCCACCCTGCGCAAGGTCAACCCCGCCGAGTCGCCGATCATCTACATCGCGCTCACCTCCGCCACCCTGCCGCTGTCGACGCTCGACGAGTACGGCGAGACGATGATGGCGCAGCGGATCTCCACGATCAGCGGCGTCGCGCAGGTCTCGGTCTACGGCTCCCAGAAGTACGCGGTGCGGATCGAGCTCGACCCACGGGCGCTGCGTGCGCGTGGGCTGGGCATCGACGAGGTCGCGCAGGCGGTGGCCCAGGGCAACGTGAACCTGCCCACCGGCACGCTGTACGGCCCGCACAAGGCGTTCACCGTGCAGGCCGACGGGCAGCTCCGGGATGCCGCCGCCTTCCGTCCGCTCACCGTCGCCTACCGCAACGGCGCGCCCGTGCGGCTCGGCGAGCTGGGGCAGGTCAACGACAGCGTCGAGAACGACAAGACGGCGGCGTGGTTCATCGACCACCGCGCGGTGATCCTAGCGGTGCAGCGCCAGCCGGGGACGAACACCATCGAGGTCGTGCAGCGGATCCGCAAGCTGCTGCCCATCTTCCAGAAGGCCCTGCCGGCGAGCGCCGAGCTGCACATCGTCCACGACCGCTCGGAGTCCATCCGGCACTCGGTGAACGACGTGAAGTTCACGTTGCTGCTCACCCTGTGCCTCGTGGTGATGGTGATCTTCCTGTTCCTGCGGAGCGTGTCGGCCACGCTGATCCCGGCGTTGGCCCTGCCGATGTCGATCGTCGGCACCTTCGCGGTGATGTACCTGTTCGGCTACAGCCTCGACAACCTGTCGATGATGGCGCTCACCCTGAGCGTCGGGTTCGTCGTCGACGACGCGATCGTGATGCTCGAGAACATCGTGCGCCACGCCGAGAAGGGCGAGAAGATCCTGCAGGCGGCGCTCATCGGCTCGCGCGAGATCGCGTTCACGATCCTGTCGATGACCCTGTCGCTGACCGCGGTGTTCATCCCGATCCTGTTCATGGGCGGGATCCTCGGGCGGCTGTTCCACGAGTTCGCGGTGACCATCGGCGCGGCGATCCTGATCTCGGGGTTCGTGTCCCTGTCGTTCACCCCGATGCTGTGCCGCTACCTACTGCGCAACGAGCACGAGCGGCAGCACGGATGGGCCTACAAGGCCGTCGAGCGCGTGTTCGACGCCTCGCTCGCGGGCTACGGCCGCGGGCTGGGCTGGAGCCTGCGCCACACCAAGACCATCCTGTTCGGGTCGCTCGCGGTGCTCGTCGCGACGGGCTTCCTGTTCGTCCGCATGCCCAAGGGCTTCCTGCCCACCGAGGACCAGGGGCTGATCATCGCGTACACCCAGGCGCAGGAGGGCACCTCCTTCGAGGCGCTGAAGGTGCACCAGCAGGAGGTCGCGGCGATCGTCCAGAAGAACCCCTTCGTCGCGTCCTTCGTGTCTTCCTGCGGGGCGCGCGGGCCCACGGGCAGCAACACCGGCATCCTGTTCATGCACCTGAAGCCGCGCGGCGAGCGGGCCTCGGCCGAGGCGATCATCGGGATGCTCCGCCCGAAGCTGTCGCAGGTCATCGGGATGCGGGTCTTCATGCAGATCCCGCCGCCGATCCGCATCGGCGGGCACCTGACCAAGAGCCAGTACCAGTACACCCTGCAGGGCCCCGACCTAAAGGAGCTGTACGGGTCGGCGACCAAGCTCGAAGAGAAGATGAAGGCCCTCGACGGGCTCACCGACGTCACGAGCGACCTGCAGATCAAGAACCCGCAGCTCGACGTGAAGATCGACCGCGACCAGGCCAACGCGCTCGGGATCACCGCCCGGCAGATCGAGGAGGCGCTGTACAACGCCTACGGCCCGCGCCGGGTCTCGACGATCTACACGTCGAACAACGAGTACGAGGTGCTGATGGAGCTGCTCCCGCAGTTCCAGGAGGACCCGGACCAACTCGCGCTGCTCACCGTGCGGTCGCAGTCCGGGAAGCTCGTGCCGCTCCAGGCGGTCGCGCACCTCGGCAAGAGCCTCGGGCCGCTCGTGGTGAACCACTCGGGCCAACTCCCGGCAGTCACCCTGTCCTTCGACACCGCGCCGGGCGTGTCCCTGAGCGAGGCGACCGCGAAGATCGAGGCGCTGTCGCGCAACGTGTTGCCCGACGATATCACGACCTCCTTCCAGGGCACCGCACAGGCGTTCCAGTCCTCGGTCAAGGGCCTCGGGATGCTGTTCCTGGTGGCGGTTCTGGTGATCTACATCGTGCTCGGGATCCTCTACGAGAGCTTCATCCACCCGATCACGATCCTCTCGGCGCTGCCCTTCGCCGCCTTCGGGGCCCTCGTGACCCTGATGATGTTCAACGTGGAGCTGTCCGCCTACGCCTTCGTCGGAATCATCATGCTCGTCGGCCTGGTGAAGAAGAACGGGATCATGATGGTGGACTTCGCGCTGGAGGCGCAGCGCGGGGGCGCGCACGCCTACGACGCGATCTACGAGGCGTGCATGGTCCGGTTCCGGCCGATCATGATGACCACGATGGCCGCGCTGATGGGCACGCTGCCGATCGCGCTCGGCCTGGGCGCCGGGGCGGAGGCGCGGCGGCCGCTGGGCCTGGCGGTGGTCGGCGGGCTGCTGTTCTCGCAGTTCCTGACCCTGTTCGTGACCCCGGTGTTCTTCCTGGTGAACGAGCGCCTGAGCGAGTGGCTGAAGGCGCGGTTCACCCACCCGGAGGAGCGCGACGTGGCGCCGCCGGAGACCGGGGAGCTGCAGCCCGCCGCGCGGTAGGCTCAGGTCGCGCTTAGCAGGCTAGCTGCTCGCCGAGGTGTACGACGCGAGGCTCCGCTTCCACGCGAGCCGGCTGCCGACGGCGAAGAGCAGCGCGGCACCGGCCGCGGCCAGCACGAGGTGGACGGTCCAGGCGCCGCGTAGCGCCATCGCGGGGAAGCTCGTGACCACCCCGACGGGGACCACGATCACCAACAGGACGCGGACCCAGCCGCTGAAGATCGCGAGTGGCCACCGGCCCGCGTCCGACACGCTCATCAGCAAGAAGCGCAGGTTGTCGACACGGACGAACTTGAAGCTGGTGCAGATCGCGAGGATCCACAGGCCGTACATGGCGACCATGCCGCAGGCGAACAGGGCGAGGGCGACGAGGACGTCGTCAGCGCCCGGGCGGGTCGGGAGGTGCCACAGGCACCAGGCGCCGAGGCCGATCCCGGCGAGCGCGTCCCACAGGCGGGCGGGCGCCATGCGGCTCGCGGAGACCAGAAGCTGGGCGTCCGCCGGCTTCATGAGCAGCAGGTCCAGGGTGCCCTGGCGGATCTGCTCGACGACCGCGCCGAGGTTCGGCTCGAAGAACGCCTGGACCACGCTGCTCATCACGAGGAAGAACGCCATCACCAGCAGCGCCTCGGGCAGCGTCCACCCGGCCACCTCCTGGCGGTGCAGGTAGACGAGGAGGAGCGCCGCGACGGTCGCGCCGGTGCGGACCACGCCGGTCAGCCCCTCGAAGATGAAGTCGCTGCGGTACTGCATCGCCGTCGCGAGCGAGATCCGCAACAGGGCGGCGGGGACGCGGAGGATCCGGCCGCAGTCAGGCACCATAGGCTCCGTAGCGGCGCAGGCCGCGGCGCCAGGTGAAGGCGGCCAGCGCGGCCAGGGTCAGGGTCCAGCCGAGCTGGATCCCGATCTGCGGCAGGGCGTCGCGGGCTGACAGGAAGCCGCCGAGCAGCTCCACCGGCACCGCGAGCATCCCTCGGAAGGGCAGCCACTCGAGGATCGGCTTCCAGGCGGCGGGGAAGACCGCGGTGGGCGCGAAGTAGCCCGACAGCAGCCCCCACGCGGCGAACCACACGCCGAACAGGCCCATGGACTGGTCGAGCCAGAAGGCGAGCATGGCGAACAGCGCCTGGATCAGGAAGGAGAGGAGCCACGCGAGCGCCACGCTCACGAAGAACAGGCCGAAGGCGGCCCAGCCGGGCGCCTTCCACAGCTCCGGGCGCCACCACAGCAGCGCGCCGACCAGCGGCGCGAGGATCACCATCCGGAAGTGCATGGCGACGACCATTGACACCGCCTCGTAGGTGAGCGGATTCAGCGGGCGGAGGAGCAGCGGCGACAGGCCGCCGGTGCGGATCAGGTAGTTGAGCTGCCACAGGATCCACGCCCCGGTGAGCTGCCGCACTACCAGCGTCGCCGCGAAGTAGCGCGCCATCTCGACCTGCCCGAAGCCGGCCACCGGGCCCTGGGCGGCGACCGCGTTCCACAGGGCGAGCATGATCAGCGGCATCGTCGCGGTGAGCACCCAGATCGCCATCTCGGCCCGGTAGGCGACCACGTCGGCGAAGCCTACGCGGAACAGGGTCGGCAGCGCGCGGAACAGGTGGGTCACGGGCGGACGGCGAGCTCCCAGGCGCGGGTCCAGTCGAGCCAGCCCGCGGCGTCGAGGATCACCTCGACCTTCCAGTGCAGGTACTCGTCGCTCGCGGCGAAGGACGGCGCCGGGTTCGGCGGCATCTGCACCTGGCCGGTGATCTCGATGGGCACGCCGGCCTTCAGGGTGCCCGGGCCTCGCAGATGGACGGTCTCGTCCCACACGCTGTGGGTGTAGGTGTGGCTGTTCGTCCCCGAGCCCGAGGTGCACCGCTCCTGCGCGTGCAGGCGCGCGCGCACGGCGTCGAGCTTCACCTCGGTGCGCGGGGTCATCCGGAGCCGCACGTTCAGGGTGTCTCCGCCGCGCACGTGGTCGGGGCCCACGGTGAACTCCACCTCGCCGAGGCGGCGGCTCGCGAGGACGTTGCGGAGGAACCGGCTCAGGACGAACAGGGCGACGCCAGCGAAGAGGACCGGTACGATCGCGAAGGGGATGGCGCTCACCCAGTCGCCGTGGAAGGCGGAGCCGAAGCCCACGCACATGAACACGCCGGCGAAGGCGAACACCCCGAGCATGATCGCGGCCACGGCCCCCGACGCCACGCCGCTGGCGCTCGTGGCGCCGGTCTTCTGCAGCGGGCCGTGGTCCAGGGCGGGGACGCTCGGGTCGTCGACGAGCACGAACTCGGTCTTCGCCTTCGGGTCGAGCGCCCAGGGGATGTCCGCGCGCGCGGTGAGGTACCAGTCCACGTTCAGGTACTGCCCGTGGTAGGTCAGCGGCCCGTTCGGGACAGTCAGCTCGAAGGGGTGGACGTGTTGCTCGCCCGCCTTCCACTCGCCCTCGAACAGCGTGGTCGGGTGGTTGGGGCCCGAGCGGTTGTTCCCGGAGCCGTGGGTGCGCCACTGGCTCGCGATGGTGAGCCCGTTGCACTTGCAGTCGGTGTTCACCGTCACCCCGACGAAGCCGGAGAGCTTTTCGCCCGGCTTGTAGGGGCGGTCGGGGTGGTCGAGGACGATCTCCAGATCGCACTTGGACATGCGGAGGCGCTCGGGGTGGCGGGGACGGCCCAGTCTAGCAGCGGGTCGGCGGGCGGTAGGGTCCGACGGAGGAGTTGGATCGGGATCGCGGTCGGAGCGGTGCAGCGTCCGGCGCGGTGACGCCCAGGTCGGCCAGCTCAGCGGCGAAGCCGTCGACCAGGGCGCGCGGATCGGACTCGATGTCCGCGTCGGTGGCCACCCCGATCCCGATCTCGCCGGCATAGGACAGGACGCTCACCTCCACGCGGACGTCGGCGGCTTGCGGGACCCAGAAGCGGAGCCCGGCCAGGGGCGATCCCGCCAGGGTCAGGCGCGTCGACGGTCCGGGGACGCTGGTGGCGACGAGGCTGCCCTTCATCGCGAACAGGGCGATGGCGATCCGCTGCACGAAGGCGGGCACTCGCCCGATCAGGTTCAGGATCGCGTGGGCCACCACCGGCTCGGGGGTGCGCTTGATCGCGGTGGTGCGCGCGTGTGTGACCGCCAGGCGCCCCTCCAGGGTCGGCTCGTCCGCTGGGATCGCGAGGTGCACGAGGCCGAAGGCGTTGCCCAGCGACAGGGGGATCTGCGCGGCAGGCGCGCACTTTCGCCTGGGTGGTGGCCCACCTGGCCGGATCTGCGCGGCAGGCGCGCACCTTCGCGTGGGTGGTGGCCCACCTGGCCGGATCTGCGCGGCAGGCGCGCACTTTCGCCTGGGTGGTGGCCCACCTGGCCGGATCTGCGCGCTGCGCGCGCACTTTCGCCTGGGTGGTGGCCCACCTGGCCGGATCTGCGCGGCAGGCGCGCACTTTCGCGCGGGTGGTGGCTCACCTGGCCGGATCTGCGCGGCAGGCGCGCACTTTCGCGTGGGTGGTGGCCCACCTGGCCGGATCTGCGCGGCAGGCGCGCCCTTTCGCGTGGGTGGT
>Ga0114931_10002471_pt1 | contig 23496 bp, 7 predicted proteins | sample 2SBtaG_FD_89579 | JGI IMG/M metagenome (GOLD analysis project Ga0114931, IMG submission 89579) | Deep subsurface microbial communities from Kolumbo volcano to uncover new lineages of life (NeLLi) - 2SBTROV14_V59a metaG | ecosystem: Environmental > Aquatic > Marine > Volcanic | place: Kolumbo... | reverse complement strand
GCCGCGCGCCGTGATGCCGCCGCCGAGCACCATCTCGGGAGCCGTCAGGTGAACGGCGCCACCGCCCGCGCCCGCTTGACCGATCTCGCCCGCCCAGGCCAGCGCGCCACCACCGCCGCCGAGCGCCGGGGCATAGACGCTGTCGAAGCTCTCGCCCGCCGGTCCCGGACCATCGTTGACCGTGCCCAGGCCACCATGGCTGCCACCCGCATCCGGCGCCGACCCGATGATGCCGGCCGGCGCGCCGCCATCGCTCATCGCACCCGCGCCACCGGCATAGCCCTGCCCGGAGACGTCGATCGCGGCCCCGCATTCAACGCGGATCTCGCCGCTCGCCGTGACCGCGACTGCACCGCCCGGCGCCGGGACCAAGGTGGCACCGGGCAGCAGCACCAGCGAGCTCGGCGCGAGCGGCTCGAGCACGGTGAACATCCCCTCATCGAGGGTGACGTCACGACCGGCGACCGCCAGCGCGTCGAGCGTTTGATCACCGAGCAAGATGAGGTCTGCGGGGGTGGTGACGGTGGCCTGGTAGACACCGACATTCCCCGCATAGTCATAGGCCTCGATGCGCAGCACGAACAGGGTACCCGGCAGTGCGCTGGCCGGCGGAGTCCAAGTGAAGGTATCGCTGATCGTGGTCGCACTTTGGTACGCGACCCGCGCCTGCTCCACGCCATCGACCAGGAACACGTAGCTTTCGATCCCTTGATCGTCGCTGAAGTTGATCGGCACCGACAGCGGGCGCGAAGGACGCACCCGATCGCGGTCGTAAAGACAGGGTGCTTCGACCACCGGCGGCGAGGCATTGACCCGCGGCACAAGGTGCACGGTACGCGCCAGTGTCACCTGGTTTCCGAATCGATCCGTGACTTCGACGCTCAACGCAACATCGCTCGCCACGCTCACCCGTGGCGCTGGGATGTCCAGGCTGTAGGGCTCGGCGGTGACCGCGAAGCTGCCGTTGCCCAGCCGGAAACGAACCTCGGAGACGCCACGGTTATCACTGGCGCTCACCGCTGCTGGGATCAGCTCACCAGCCGTGAAGCTGGCACCCGCTGCCGGGCTCAGGAAGCTGGCCACCGGCAGGGTCTGGTCGATGGTCCAGAAGGTGCTCTCCACCAGCGCCGTCATGGTGTTGCCGGCCAGGTCGCGCACACCTTGAACGCGCAGCCGGTAGTGGTGATCGGCGAGTAGGCCGAAGGCTGCGGTGAGCACCACCTGCCGTCCGCTCGGGCGGAGCTGGAAGGTGGTGGTCACCCCCGCCGACGCACTCAGGTCATAGAGCTCGAGCGCGGGTCCCGACAGCGATGCGAGCTCGACCGGCTCGGAGAAGGTCAAGAGCACCGGGCTGTCGATCGTCACCTGGTTCTGTGCGTCGCGCGGCAGCAGGTCGATCACCGCAGGAGCGATGACATCCGCGGTGGTGAAGGTGGCCCGCACGCGCTCGGCGAGCCGGCGGCCAGCGAGATCGACGATGCTCTGGTTGACCACCACCTCGTACAGCGTGCCGCTGTCGTAGGGCGACAAGGGGGTTACGGTCACGGACCTTCCGTCCGGCGCGAAAGAGGAGATGATCGGATGGATACGGCCGGCGCCGAGCGCCAGCACCGTGACATCACTCGCCTGCCAGCGCGCAACATCGATCGGCTCGCTGAAGGTGATGGTGATCGGTGTGCTCACCGCCACGTCACGCGTGCCCGAGGCCGGCGTGATGGCCACCACCTGCGGGTCGGCTTCGTCGAGCACCAGGTCGCCCAGGTCGTCGATCTCACCGTTGCCATCGATGCGACCAAAGACCTCGAAGCTGCCCACCCCGAACCGCTGTTGCAAGGTGAGATCCCAATCCGCCAGCTTGACGCCGGCAAACGCGAAGCTGCCGTCGGAAGCGATCTGGGCGAATTGAAAATCGCTCCCTTGGCGCAGCGCCGCCACTGTGTCGACCGCTGGTGTCACGCCGTCGGCGGCCAGCACCCGACCGCGCACGAAGCCGGTGGATTCGAGCGCCACGCTCAGCGCCAGCGCCTCGCCTTCGCGGCTCAGCAGCGCTGAGGCCGTGCCGCGCAGATCGCGCAGCGGGTCGCGGGCGATCACTGCGATGCTGCCTGCGGGCACCTGGTCGAAGCCCACGCGGTCGTCGGCGCCCGTGCCTCCCGTGCGCACGTCCATACCCAGCGCGCTGCGGCTGGTGAGGCTGACCTCGGCACCCGAGACCGGGTTGCCAAAGCTGTCCGCGACGCGCACCGTGACCGAGCCGAGCGCCACCATTTGCAAATCGAGCGCCAGCTCCGCACCTTCCGCCGGCAGCACGCTGCGCACCACGGCCTGGTGGGGTCCGCCCAGCTCTTGCGCGCGCAGCTCGAAAGGTTCCATCGCCAGCAGGCCATCGAGGAAGAAGGGGTTGTCGAGGGTGGCACCGAGCAGCACGCCGTCGCGCAGACTCTTCATGCGCACATTGGCGTTGGGGAACAGGCCACCGGCTGTGCCCGGCGGGGCCAGCACCGATCCCCGCACGGCACCCAGTTGCGCGAGCACCAGGTCGAGCGTCACAAGCTGGTCCTCCATGGCGATCGCGCCCTCGGCGGTGGCGCTGCGCCGGCCCTGGGGCTCGCGCACGCTGAGCCTGAAGCTGCCTTCCGGCACGCCACCGAACAAGAAGTGTCCGGCCACATCGGTCGAGCTCAGGGTGTCGAGGGTGAAAAAGGGCGTGGTGCTCACCAGGCGCACTGTGGCGCCCGCCAGGCTGGCACCCGCCGGGCCGTCCAGCACCCACCCATCGACCTCGCCGCGCGCTTGCAGCACCACGTCGATGGCCACCAGGTCGTCTCGGGCTGCGATCCCCGCTGGCGAGCTCTCGCCGAAACGGCCGCTTTGGGGATCGAAGGCGCGCACCCGGTAGCTGGGCGCAACCGGCAGCAGGCGGAAGCGGTAGCGCCCGTCGCTGTCGCTGTCGATGGTGTCGAACAGCGCGCCGCCACGCAGCAGGCTGATGCGCGCGCCGGCCACCGGCTGGCCGTCGACCGGGCTGGTCACCTGCCCCGCCACCTCACCGGTGGGCTCGAGGGCGATCACCGCCTGCACCACCTCGCCCTCGGACGCCAGCACGCCGCTGGTGCGGCCGCCGAGGCCACCGAGCGTCGGCGCTTGGGCACGCAGAGCAAAGCCACCGACGAAGACATTGTCAAACGAGAAGTTCCCGTCGACATCGGCATTGGCCGTCAGGGCGCGACGCGGGAAGGCCTGCTCTTGCAGCGTCACCACCGCGCCAGACACGCGCACGCCAGCCGCGTCTTCGACCAGGCCCAGCACCGAGCCCTGGGCGGGCAGCACGATGTCCGCCCCCTCGATCTCCTGGCCGCCCCGGGCCAGCGCCCCGGTGATCTGTGCGGTGCGGAAAATGGCACCGTCGCGCGCGGCGGTGATGATGAAGGCGCTGATCGGTACCAGCTCGAAGGCGTAGCGTCCTTCAGCGTCCGTGACCACATCAAAGCTGCCGAGCGCACCCGCGCGCATGGCCACCCGTACGCCGGCCACTGGCGTTTCGCCATCGAAGTCGCGAACTGTGCCACGCACGGCACCGGTGGTCTCTTCGAATACGATGTCGTGCACGTTCTCTTGCCCGTCGTCGAGCAAGGTGCCGCGGATCAGACGCTCGCCATGGAAGGCGTTGGAGACGAAGGCCTGGTAATTGCCGACCAGCATGCCGGAGATCAGCAGCTCGCCGAGGGCGTCGGTTTCTACCGTCAGCGGCGTCTGCGCCAGGCCGACCAGGCCCAGGCGGGTGGTGGTCGGGCGCCATTGCACCTGCGAGCGGATGCCCACCAGGGTGCCATCGGTGTTGCGCACAAAGGTTCTGAGACGCACATTGCCGCGCTTGAAACGGATGGTCATCGAGGGTGTATCGCCCGGGAAGCGCACGGTGGCGAGAGCGATACCACCCACCGCGCCGGCGATCGCGTGCACGGCATGCGTGCCGACGCCGATGTCGCGCAACACGAAGCGACCATCGGGCCCGGTCACCGCCTCGTGGTTCCAGCGCACGGGATCGGGATGACCACGGCCGATGTGCACCAGCGCACCCGCCACCGGCAGGCCATCGAAGCCCAGTACCTGGCCGAGAATGGCGCTCTCGCCCGCCACCTGCTCGACGAACACCAGATCGCGCGTGGCCATGCCGCCCGCGAGCAGGCTGACACTGGCGCTGGTGCGCTCGAGGGTGCGCGGATCCGCGGCCTTGATCACCACCTGCGTGCCGGCCAGCACGCCTTCGAGCCGGTAGCTGCCGTCCGCAGCGCTGATGGTGTTGGCCTGTTGATCGTCGGCCCAGACGATGGCGCCCGCGACCGGCTCCACCGTGCCGCTGAGAAGCTGGCGCAGCACCCGCCCCTCGGCCGTGCCGCGCTTCTCGCGCAGCGGTACGGATACATCACTGGTCTGGTCCGCGGTGACGGTGAAAAACACCCGCCCGCCGGAGGCTGCGGTCTGCGGATCGAAGACCTCGACCTCTGCCACCCCGGCGGGGACGATGCCAAAGTCGAAACGGCCGTCGATACCGCTGTTGGTGCTGCCGACAAAGGTCGCGTCGACATAGAGCGCCAGCACGGCATTCGCGATCGTGCTCAGGCCGTCGGCGGTGGTCACGGTGCCGGTCACGCCACCCACCGGCGGCGCCGCAGCGCGCACCAGCACCAGGTCACGCAGCGCCAGAGCGCCGGCCGATGGCAGCTCGACGGTGGCGAAGGCGAAGCGGCCTTGGTCGTCGTTGGCCGAGATCTCGACCGCGCCGACCATCACGTCCGCGGCATCGAAGCGCCCATCCGCAGACACGTGGGCCAGCCGGCCATCGTCGAACACCGGGTTGTTGACCCGCACCTCGAGACCGGTGGGCACGCTGCCATCGTCATACAGCACGCGGCCTTCCACCCGCCCGCGTCCGACCATCACCACATCGAGCTCGGTGACCTCTGTGACCATGCGCACCCGGCCGAGGGCGTCGCCATGGGCCAGATCGCTGGGGTCGAAGGCCGCTAGCCGGAAGCGATCGGACAGATCACAACTGCTCGCGCGCACAAAGCCGAAATGGAAGCGTCCGGTGGCATCGGCTCGCACGGCACCGGTCTTGTGCTCCACGCATTCATCACCGCGCAAGGGGGCCTTGTCCCACTCGAAAAGCTCCACCACGGCAAAGGGCACGGGCGCCCCGCTGCCACCGATCACCGTGCCCTCGACCACCCCGCCGGGTACCGTGGTGGTGACTTGAAACGGCACGCTCTGCGACACCAGCAGCGCGCCATCGGCGCTGGCCACCCCGGCCACTTGCAGATCGGTGGCGGTCGGACCGATGGGGTTGTCGAACACCACGCGCACCAGGCGCAGGTTCTCAGACGGCGTGCCCGTGGGTCCGGAAAGCTCGCCCGCGCTCAGCGCCCCGCCATCGGAAACCAGGCCCGGGAGGCGGAAGCGATCGGCGTCGACCGTGGCCAGCGCCGCACGGTCGACATCGCGGCTCAGCAGCACGTCGACCACGTGGCCGGTAGGATCGGCATCGATGTTCTGGCGCGCTGCCACCGCCACGAACGGTCGTGGCGCGAGCGTGCCCACGGTCGACGCCAGCGTCTCATCCACCACCCCGTCCCCGAAGCGGTCGACTTGCAAGGTGAAGGTGCTGGCCGTTTCATCCACCACCACCTCGGCCAGGTCGCCCGCAGCGAGTGACAGGCCGCGCCAGCGCACGGTGCGCAGCGTGCCCGCGACGCTTCCCGCCAGCAGCAGATGCAGATCGCCGAGCCCGGCCGCGGTCGCTGTCACCCGCACGCGGTAGCCGCCCGCTTCCGGACGCGAAACCCAGGCCAGCTCGCCGGCGGTGCCCAGGTCATAGAGCGCGCCAAAGGGCAGATCGCGCACCGCGCCAGGGCCCAGGCCCGACATCGAGCGCTGAGAGCTTTGGCTGGTGAGCTCGAGTTCCCTGTTGTCGCCGGTGGCAACCACCGCGAGCTGTGGCGGCAGGAAGGCGGTGGTGGCATACAGCCGGTCAGCCATCGCCTCCGCCGAGGTGATCGTGGCCTCGGCCGCGAACACCTGGGCGAAGCCGTCGGCCAGTAGCAGGCCTTTGTCGCCCAGCCGGCGCAAAACGTCCCACTCCGCATCGCCCTCGCGCACGCTCTGCCACTCGGCGGCGAGCACCGCCAGCGCGTCGAAGGGATCCTCGCCGATCTCGATCTGGCGCGCTGCTTGCGCCAGGCGGTAGGCGCGGTGCAGCACGGCCGCACCCACCACCCGCGGCAGCCCGGGTGCCAGATCCGAGGCGCGGGCAGTGGCCAAGGAGTGGGCCAGGCCGAGCAGAGACAGGGCCGGCTGGGTGATCGCGGCGGGCACCATGTCGCTGACCAGCCGCGGCAGCACGATCGCATCGGGGGACAGGGGGATGCCATCGGTCGACACCCCGACCGAGAACTCGAATTGCGGCGAGATGCTGCTGCCACTGCGCACGGTGGCGGCCACCACCTTGCCGGTGCGCATCGACTGGAGGTCAAAGGTCACGGTCTCTGCGTCGCCCGGCGCGAGCGCGGGGATGGTGCGGCTGCTCGCGCCCACCACCGAGACCCCCGACAGCCCCGCTTGCGGCAGGCTCAGACTGAGCAGATTGACCGGCGCCGTACCGATATTCGAAACCGTCAAATGCAGCGGATACTGCTCGTCGCGACGCACGATCTCGGGGTGGTTGATGGTGACCTGAAGCTGTGGATCACGCACCACCACCGCGCCCAACGCCTGGCCCGAAATGGCCCTTGGTCCTGTTGGCAGGCCGTCGAGTACACCGTCGATATCAATCGTGACGACATGTGTGCCTTCGCGCAAGCCCTCGAGCAGCAGCTCGGCATCGCCCTCGGCCTGGGCCACCAGGAAGCTCAGGTCATCGGCCGTGCCCAGCGCGCCGTCGGGCCCTGGCATGCGGATCGGTACCGGCACACCGAGCGGTGTCGGCGGCTCGGTCTGGGCCTGGCGCAGGCCCGGCGGCACGGTGATGCGCGCCGCCAGATCGCGGAGCACCAGTGGATCGCCCACGGGCGCACCGTTTTGCACCATCAGCATGACCGAGAAGAATTGATGCAGCAGGGCGACGTCGGTGGGAATCGCGATCACCCCCACCAGCGGTGCGGGTGCAAAGCGGACGAAACACTCGTTGAGGTTCGAGGGCGGGCAGCCGCCGGAGGGAATCTCCAGGGTCGCATCCGGCGCGGGCGGCAGGTCGAGGCGGAAGGGCACCAACTGCGGCGGGTTGAAGCGCGCTGAGGGCGGCGGTCGCCAGCCGCCAAAACGCCCGTGCGCCGGAACCACCACACCGGCGGACGGCGAGGCCGGAAACTCGAAAACCACTTCGTCGCCGTGGATCCCGAAGCCAAAAACGAAACGGAACATCTGGAAGCTGTCGTCGCCGACCACGATGCCGTAGCTGCGGATCTCGTCCAGCGTCAAGGGCCGCGAGGTCACGCGCGTCACCAGCACCTGGGTCACGCGCACCACGGCGCTGCGCGGCGTGGCATAGGCCAGCAACGTGCCGCCATCGACCAGCCGGATGTTCTCGACCAGGTATTCACCCTCGAGACGCAGGCTCGGGATGCGCAACGGCTCGCCGGGCAGGGACTCGAGCACCAGAATGCCGTCGATCTCCGGACCCCGCAGGTCCGCGCGCACGCGCAGGCCGAGCGGCACGGCAGCGAGCCCCGGATCAAAGCCCTCGAGGGTGGTCGTGAGCAGCGTCGGCGTGTCGAAGGGAACCGTCTGGCTCTCGGGCGACACCGTCAGCCGCGTGCCCGAGATCGGAAGTTGCCCCGCGCCAAGCGGCTGAGCCGAAATGCAATTAGATGTATTGAGAATACCAATTAGAACAAAGAAAACAGCGCGGAGAACACTGTCGCAAGGACGAGGCATCTTACGTCTCCTACACGTCCGACCCGAAATCGGGCTCCGAGCACCGTGAATCCAACCGAGCGCCGCCCCAGAGGACGGCATTTCGTACCCTGGCGGGCACCGAAGAGAGGTGAAGTCTTACACCAAAGGGTGAGAGAAGGCAAGTCTTCTTCTGAATTCCCTCACATGGCGGCCGAGAATGCGCAGCAGATCGAGATCCAGTCTCAGAATCAGCCCCCCCGGGGCACGGCATGCCGTGCCCTTGCATCCGTGCCTCCAGCTACTTCGCCACGGGGCCTCATGGCTTCGCCGCGTCAATGAAGTGATCGGCCAGACGCACGGACAGCGCGCAGACTGCAAACGTTGGGTTCTGATATCCCGCTGTTGGAAAATTGCTGGAGGCGCTGACGAAGACATTGGTGGTGTCGTGGACGCGTAGGTTGGGGTCGACGACGCCCGTGGCAGGGTCGCTGGAGATTCGAGTCGAGCCTTGCGGGTGGAGGCCGGGGTGGACGAGGAGTCCGCCGCCGGCATTGCGCCACTCTGGCCATCCCTTGGTCTGGTAGTCCTGCTCGGCGACGGTGAAGTCCTCGATGTAGCCGAGCTCGTCCTGGAGTACCTGTCGGGCAGTGTCAAAGGTGGCGCGCAGGGTCTCGGTATCGGCGTTGACCCCGTTGGCGCTCAGCGTCTCCCAGTCCACCCGCACCCGTCGCTGGCCGAACACGTCCGGCTTCATTTCCGCGGGGTCCGCCAACGTGATGCGGCTGTTGGGGTCTGGCTGGGGCTCGGTGTTGACGTAGAGGCCAACGCTCGAGCCCTGGCTGCCGACCAGGATGCGGAAATCGCCCCGGTCGGGGTGGGTCTTCAAATACGCTTCGGTGGGCACCAGGCCCGCGATAAAGGTGGAGAAGTATGGCGGACCGCCGGGTAGGCTGCGTGGTGAGAAGTAGAAGTCTTGCACACCGCGCGGAAGCTTGCTGGTGAGTGAGAACGAGGCACCCGGTGCCATGTAGGGGTTGTCCATGAAGGTGCGGCCGAGCTCGCCCCCCTGGTTACCGATGTCGTTGAGCAGGAGAAAGCGTGTTGATTCGATCCCGCCGGTACAAATCACGTAGTTCTGTGCCTCGACATACCATTCGTTTCCCGGCGTGCAGCTCGCGGTCAACGACCCAACCTTGAGACGCGTGGCGCGCCGCGACGCACCTTCGGGTGCCATTTCTAGGGTCAGCGCGTTGGCGTTGAAGAAGATGTCGACGTAGGGTGAAGCGTTGACTTTGGGCCCGTAGGCATTGCCAAAGTGAATGGGGTTGAACTGCAGGATGCGGGTGCGCAGCGGGCTGCCTGGCGGCAAGCACATCTGCTCGAGGTCGAACTGCGGGTAGGAATCGATCCAAAACTGCGGATTGTCGAACTCGAAAGCATTGAGCTGCATAACGGCGGCGGTCACGCGCCGGTAGTAGCGGTCGAGGATCTGGTCGAAGCCTGCTGGCCACGCTGCGCCACGGTGAAACGGGCGTCCACCGAGATCCCAAGGCTCCAAGGGCCAGTCCCAGCCTCCCCAGTGATTGGCGGTGCCGCCAAATTCGCGCAAGCGTCCAGCCCACGGTCCGCAGCACAGGTAGTTGTTCGCGCGCACCGGCAGCAGACCGGCGAGAACACCCGGGTAAAAGAGACCCTGGACGTCGCAGGCGGTATCGAGTCCTGCCGCTGCAGCGAAGGCACGTTCGATGCTCGGCTTCTGCATCTGACTCTCGAGCATGACGACCTTGAGCGGACGGTGGGTTGGCGCCCCATCGATGAACTCGAGGGCCAGCGCGAATGCGGCGGGCCCACTTCCAATCACGCAGATGTCCGCCGGAATGACCTGTCCGGACTGAATCTCGGAGGTGTCTTTAAGCATCGCGGTCTCCCTCAGAAGGTTGCTGCGGTTTGGGCGTCCACGCAGCGACTGGGTGAACCGCGCCGGCGGTCGCCGCCGGCAGTCGTTGCCGGCAATCTGTCGATCATTGCGGCCAATGATAACACACGCGATCGCGAATGATGTCCGGAATCTGCGAACAGAGGACAACGACCACGCTTGCCGGTTCCTCGCTGTGTTTCACCGGATCGAAACCCATCATCTGCCAGCCCCCCCGGGCACGGCATTTCGTGCCCTTACTTCCGGACGTGGTGCTACGGACCTCGTGGGGTGTCGGTCTTGGGGGTTGGCACGCCGAGATGGCGGCGGAAGAAAAGGATCATGCGGCTGTAGAGGCTTTCGACCACTTCGGGGTCGGTGAGCATGTGGGTGAGGCCGGGGAGAGGGACAAAGTCGTGCGGCTTGCCTGCGCGGAACAACGCGTTGGACATTTTGAGGCCATGGACGAAGAGCACGTTGTCGTCGGCCGTGCCGTGGACGATCATCAGGGGTCGTTCGAGCTGGCCGGCATAGGTCAGAACGTTGCTCACCTGGTAGGCCTCGGACGTTTTCTGGGGCAGCCCGAGGTAGCGTTCGGTGTAGTGGGTGTCGTAGTCCTGCCAGTCGGTGACCGGTGCGCCGGCCACCGCGGCTTTGAACAGATCGCCGCGCAGCATCACCGCCATGGCTGAGGCGTAGCCGCCGAAGGACCAGCCGAAGATGCCGACTCGTTTGAGGTCGAGCTCGGGCAGGCGCTTGCCCAGGGCCTCGAGGCCAGCGACCTGGTCGGCCATCGGCAGTGTGATCAGGTCGCCGTGCACCGCGCGCTGCCAGGAACGGCCGCGGTTCGGCGTGCCGCGGCCATCGATCGAGACCACGACAAAGCCTTGGTCGGCGATCCACTGGGCCAGGTAGTAGCGGTCGCGCGTTCGTTGCACCATCTGGCTGGTGGGGCCGGCGTAGATATGAACGATCACCGGGTAGCGGCGGTGCGGATCGAAGTCGCGCGGGCGGGTGATGGCGGTGCGGATGTTGCGCGCGCCGACGCTCAGCCACTCGGTGGTCGGGGCGTAGTCGCGCTCGATCGCCTGGTCGGCCAGCTCCCCGAGCCGCGCGCCGGCGCGGTCGGTGACCAGAGCCTGGCGCGGGCCGTTTGCCGGGGCGCGGTGAAGAACGCGCAGATCGCCGTTCTTCGACACGGTGGCACGGTGGTTGCCGGGCGTTTGGGTGAGGCGCACCGGTGCGCCGCCTGCGAGCGGCAGTCGCCACACCGCTTGTGTGGTGGGCTCGCTCGAGGCCTCGACCACCAGCGAGCCATGCGCCTCATCGACCTGTGCCAGCCGGCGGTAGCCGAAGGCCACATCGGTCAGGGTGCGCAGCAGGCTGCCGTCGCTGGCACGGAGCTCGAGCTGTTTGCCGCCAGCGCGCTCCGTGCTCCACAAAAAACGCGCACCATCCGACAGCCAGCGGGGAACGTCCTGGTCGAGATTGAGCCAGGCCGGATCCTTCTCGACCAGCAGCGTGCGGGTGGCACCGCTCGCGGGGTCGACGCTGAGCAGGCGCAGCTCGGTTTGCAGGCGGTTTTCCACCACGATGCTGAGGGGGCCATGCTCGGGCCAGCGAACGGTCGTCAGGTAGGGGTAGGTGCTGTGGTCCCAGTCGACCCAGATCGGTCGCTGATGCTCGCCCGCGTCGATCGACAAGATCGCCAGACGCACCTCGGCGTTGGCTTCGCCCGGACGCGGATAGGCCGACACCTGCGGCGCATGGTCCGGATGCATGGGGTCTGCGATGTAGATCCGACCGACGCTCGCGGTATCGGTGCGCTGGACCGCCATCCGCCGGCCATCGGGGGAGAACCAGAATCCATGGTCACGGTCCATTTCCTCCTGGGCCACGAACTCGGCCAGGCCCCAGGTGACGGTGTCGCGCCGGTGGCTGGTGAGCTTTTGCTCCGTGCCGCTCTCAAGGTCCAGCACATAGAGATCGCCGCCGACCCCGTAGGCCGCGTGGCGACCATCGGGCGAAGGACGCGGATCGATGGGCGCGCCGGCCGGCACCGCCACCTCGCGCACTGTGCCCTCGCGCACTGTGCCACCCGTCACCTCGAGCACGAACAAGCGACCCGAAAGCGGGATCAGCAGTCGCTTGCCGCCGTCCATGGGCCAGTAGCGTGCGATGCCGCGGGCGGTCAGTCGCTGGCGTTCGCGACGGGCCTTCTCTTCGGGCGTCAGCGCCTCGGCCGCGCCCCCGAGCAAGGTCTCTGAGCGCGCCAGCAGGTGCTCCTTGCCGGTGGCCGGGTCGAAGAGGAAGAGGTCGCGCACCGGGCTGGTCCCGGGCGAACGCAGGAAAAACACCGCCGAGCCGTCATCCGCGACAGCGATCGCGGTCGGATGGCCGAGCGAGAAGCGGTAGGTCTCGGCATAGAGGCGCAAGAAATCGGGGTCAGGGATCTGCGCGGCAGCGCTGATGCCGGCGCCCATCAGCGCGCCCGCCAGCCATGCCACGAAAACCAGCAGGCCAGTGTGGTTCGCATGGCGGCTCATGGCAGGTCGCTGAGATCGCGGATGATCGGGTCGAGGGTGAGATCGCGGTCCTCTGCGGTCATAACAGCTCCTTGATGACGTTCGCGGCAGGTGCCGGAAGGGGTGATCACGATCCTACCAAGGATGCCGCGGGAGCCAGCCGCATGCTGGGCAGGGCAGGTGCGTTGGGCAGGTGCCGTTGGGCAGGTGCCGTTGGGCAGGTGCCGTTGGGCAGGTGCCAGCCGCGTGTACGGGGTGCAAACCCTGCTAGGGTTTCGGCCGCAGTTGGTCTCGACCTTCCCGCGCGCCCCGATGAACCCTGTCCGCGAGCGCTACGCGCAGGCGCTCCCGCGGCTGCCACTCTGGTCTGGAGGCATCGATGATTCACCCGTTCCGCGTGTCCGGTATCGCTTTTTGGGCGTTCTGCCTCTCTCTCCTGATCGCCCCTGTCACCTCCGCAGCGGAGGTGACCAGACCCGCGACGCATGGCGCGGATGCCTCCGCGGGTGCGCGCTTGTTGCGCATGCCGGCGATCAGCGCCACGCAGATCGCGTTTGTCTATGCCGGTGACATCTGGATTGTTGCCCGCGAGGGTGGCGAGGCGCGTCGATTGACCACCTTCGAGGGTCTGGAGACCGATCCGCAGTTTTCGCCCGATGGCGCCTGGGTGGCATTCACGGGGCAGTATGACGGCAATACCGACGTCTACCGGGTCCCCACCGAGGGCGGCGAACCCAGCCGCTTGACCTGGCATCCCCTGCCCGACTCCGCGCGTGGCTTCACCCCCGATGGCGCACGGGTGGTTTTTGCCTCGGGTCGCACCACCACGCCGCGCCCCATGCCCCGCATGTGGACCGTCTCGGTCGATGGCGGCTTGCCCGAGGTGTTGCCCATGGCACGGGCCGCCAGGATGTCGTTTTCCCCCGGCGGCGAACGCATCGCGTACCAGCGTGTGCAGCCATGGGAGAGCGAGTTCCGCAACTACCGCGGGGGGCAGGCGCAACCGATCCGGGTGCTCGAGGTAAGGAGTAAGGCGGTCACGACCTTGCCGTGGCAGGGCAGCAATGATCTCTCCCCCGTGTGGCTTGGCGATACCATTTTCTTTCTCAGCGACCGGGATTTCGCCTCCAATGTCTGGGCCTACGACCTCGGCAGTCATACGCTCTCGCAGCGCACGCATTTCAAAGACTTCGATTGCAAGCGCCTGTCTGGTGGCGCGGGTGCCCTGGTGTTTGAAAACGGTGGCTACCTTTTTGCCTTGGACGCCGCGGGCGGTGCGCCGCACCGGGTTCCGATCGTGCTGCACGGGGACTTCCCCTGGGCCCGGCCACATTGGCGAGACGTGTCGTCGATGGTGGTCGCTGCCGGTCTCTCGCCGACCGGCAAGCGCGCTCTGCTCGAAGCGCGGGGTGAGGTGTTCACGGTGCCGGCGGAAAAGGGCAATACTCGAAACCTCAGTCGTTCATCCGCTGCCGCGGATCGATCGCCGGTGTGGGCGCCGGATGGCGAGCACATTGCTTGGTTTTCCGACCAGAGCGGCGAGTACCAGCTCGTGATCTCTGACCAAACAGGCGGTGCACGGCGTACCATCGAGCTCGAAAAGCCGACGTTTTACTACACGCCGCGCTGGTCGCCGGACAGCACGCACCTGGCGTTCGGGGACGCGGACCGCAGCCTGTGGGTGCTCGAGGTGGCGACCGGCCAGGCGCGCAAGATCGACAACGAAGGCTTCGCTCATCCCATCCGCTGGATCTACCCGGAGTGGTCGCCGGATTCGAAGTGGATCGCCTACAGCAAGCGGCTGCCCAACGAGCTCGATGCGATTTTTGTCTACTCGCTCGAAAGCGGTAGCTCGCAGGCGATCACCGATGGGCTGTCCGATGCGCATTCGCCAGCCTGGGACGCCAGTGGGAAGTATCTTTACTTCTTGGCCAGCACCGACCTCGGCCTGAACGTCGGCTGGCTGGATCTCAGCTCCTATCCGACGCGTACCACCAGTGCCATCTACGTCGCTGTTTTGGCCCGCGACGAGGCATCACCTCTCGCACCCGAGAGCGACGACGAGGAGGAGGCGAGCACGGATCCCGCGAACGACGCACGAGACGCAGAGAAAGGAGCGGGCGAGGAGCAAGACGGCGGGGAAGCGCCGGCCGTACGCATCGACTTCGCCGGTGTCGGGCAACGCATTCTCGCCCTCGATGTGCCACCGCGCGCCTACCTCGATCTGGTGGCCGGGGTCGAAGGTACGGTGTTTTTTCGCGAGGCAGTGCCCAACGAGCCCGGGCAGCGGCTGCATCGCTACACGCTCGAGAAACGTGAGAGCGAGCAGGTGCTGGCGGGCATTGCATCCTTCTCGCTGTCGGCGGACGGCAAGAAACTGTTGTATCGCATGCCCGACGGCGGGCTGTTCTTGGCCGATGCAGCGGGCGAGCCGAGTGCCGGTGAGGGCGCGCTCGATGTTTCGGATCTGCGCATGAAGATCGATCCGGCCGCGGAGTGGCGACAGATCTTTCGTGAAGCGTGGCGTTTTCAGCGTGATTACTTCTACGTCGAGAATGTGCATGGCTTGGATCTCGATTGGGCCTACGCCACCTACGCTCCCTGGGTCGAGCACGTGCGGCATCGGGCAGACCTCACCTATGTGCTCGATATCCTGGGCGGCGAGACGTCGATCGGCCATTCGTTCGTGTCCGGCGGCGACCTGCCGGAAGTGGAGCATGTCGGCGTCGGCCTGCTCGGCGCCGACCTGGAAATCGCGGAGGGCCGCTACCGCCTGGCGAGGATCTTGGCCGGCGAGAACTGGAATCCGGCACTGCGCTCGCCGCTCTCGGGACCGGGTATCGATGCCCACACGGGCGATTACCTGCTGGCGGTCGATGGCGTGGAGCTGGTCGCGGGCATGAATCCCTACGCCCTTTTCGAGCGCACGGCCGGGCGCCAGACCGTGCTGACTCTCAACGACAAGCCGCAGCGCGAAGGTGCCCGCGAGGTCACCGTCGTGCCGGTCGAAGACGAGATCGCACTGCGCCAGCGAGACTGGGTCGAGGGCAATCGCAAGCGGGTCGAGGCATTGTCGGATGGCAGGCTGGCCTACGTTTGGGTGCCGGATACCGGCGCTGGCGGCTACAACAGCTTCACGCGTTACTTCTTCGCGCAAACGGATAAGAAGGGCGCGGTGATCGATGAACGATTCAACCAGGGTGGCTTCATCGCTGACTATATTATCGACTATCTTTCGCGGTCGTTGTTTGGATATTTCAACAATCCCGTGGGCGACCGCCAGCCCTTCACCGCACCCAACGCCGCCATCTGGGGCCCGAAGGTGATGCTGATCAATGAGATGTCCGGCTCGGGGGGTGACATGTTGCCCTACATGTTTCAGGCGGCGAAGATCGGGCCGCTGGTCGGCACCCGTACCTGGGGCGGGCTGGTCGGCATATGGGATGTGCCGCCGCTGGTCGACGGTGGCCGCATGACCGCGCCGCGCGGCGGTTTCTACGACATCGACGGGAAATGGGCGGTGGAGAACCGAGGGGTGGCACCGGATATCGAGGTCGAGCAAGATCCCGCCCTGGTGGCGGCCGGACAGGATCCGCAACTCGAGAAAGCGGTCGCCACGGCGCTCGCGCTGCTCGAAACCGAGGGTGTGCAATTGCTGCCCCAGCCGCCGGACCCGGTGCGCGTCAAGCGCCCGCAGTGAGCAGCGGAGACTGCTGTGCCCGCTCGGCCGGCAGCCTCGCTTCGCAGCGGGTGATCGCTACGTATGGTGATAGCTACTCGTAGCGCAGCACGCGCATGGGCTGGACGCGCGCGGCCTTGATCGCCGGTAGCAGGCCGGAGGTGAGGGCCACCAGGCCCAGCAGTAGCAGCGATCCGGCGAGCACCACAGGGTCGTACCCCTCGAGTTCGAAAAGCTGGGAGCGTGCGAGCCGGCCGAGGCCGAGGGCGAGCGCAATGCCGAGGAAGGCGCCGAGCAGTGTCATGCGGCCGACCTGCGCGAGCACCAGCCCGCGTACCTTGGCTGCGTCGGCGCCGAGCACCATGCGCAGGCCGAGCTCGCGGGTGCGCTGCGACACGGTGTAGGCGAGCACGCCGTAGAGACCGATCGCTGCGAGCAGGGTCGCGACCGTGGCGAAGGCGGCTGACAGGGTGCCCAGCACACGGTCGGACAGCAGGCTTTCCCGCACCTGCTGCGGCATGGTCTTGAGCGCCTCGACCGGCAGGTTGGGGTCCAGGCGTGCCATGACCGGTGGGATGGCTGCCAAGAGCCGCTCGGGCGCACCGGCCGTTCGCAGGTAGAAGGTGATCGCGCCGAGTGCGTCGTCTTGGCGGTAGGGCGCATAAAACACCGGAGGGGTTGCGGTCTTGATCTCGCTGTACTTGACGTCAGGAACCAGGCCGATGATCTCGATATCGAGATCGACGTCTCCGGTGCTGGTTGCCATGCGTTTGCCGATGACCTCGCGACCGAGATGGAACTTCTTCGCGAAGGCCTGGTTGATGATCGCCACCTTGGGTGCCTTCGCCGTGTCGGCGGCGGTGATCTCGCGGCCCGCGAGCAGCGGTACGCCCATGGTGCGAAAGTAGCCGGGACCGATCTCGTTGTACCGCGCGTTACGATCGGTGTCGGAGTCGGCTTCGAAGCCTTCGACGCTGACATCAGTCCCCCAGTTGCTACCGGTGAGTACGGGCACCAGCGAGGCGGTGACACGCTCGACCCCGGGGATCGCAGCCAACGCCTCTTCGGCCTCGACGAATAGGGTGCGAGCTCGCGCGGGGCTGTAGCCGTTGAGCTCGGGTGAGATGGCGAAGGTGGCGAGCCGGTCGACCTCCAGGCCGAGGTCGATCGAGCCGACCTTGGTCAGGCTCTTGGTGAATAACCCTGCCGTTACCAACAGCGCCGTCGACAGCGCGATCTGCGCCGTCACCAGCGCGAAGCGCAAGCGTGCCGCGGTGCGCGCACCCGAAGGCTGTCCGGCCTGGCCCTTGAGGGTCGAGGCGAGATCCAGCCGGGTGCTGTGAAGCGCCGGAAAAATCCCGAACAAGATGCCGGTGCCAAGAGCCAGTAGCGCCGCGAACAGCAGCATCGATGGCTCGACGCCGAAGGCGAAGCTCGCCACCGCGTCGGCGGGCAAGAGGCTGGCGATCAGCGCCAGGGTCCAGCGTGCCATCAGCAGGCCGGCCAGGCCACCGAAGGCGGCCAGCAGGCAGGACTCGGTGAGGAGCTGCGCGATCAACCGGCTGCGGCTGGCGCCGATCGACAGCCGCACCGCGATCTCGCCGGCGCGCGAGGCGGAGCGCGCGAGCAGCAGGTTGGCGACGTTGGCGCAGGCGATGAGCAAGACCACTGCGGCCACCCCGAACAGCAGCATCAGCGGCGCGCGGGCTTCACCGCGCAGCGAGCTCTGCCCCTGCGCGCCCTCGGTGATGGTGAGCTCACGGGCCAGGAAGCGTTGGAGCGTCGCCTCGCTCATGCCGTGCTGAAGCGGCGCCTCGACGTTGGCGAGGATGGCACTGTAGGGCACCCGGAGTGCGCTTCGTGCCTGCTCGATGCCGACGCCCGGCTCCACGCGGGCGAACAGATAGAGCCAGTATTTGCGCCGGTTCTCGAAGCCCTCCCAGCCGGGTGACATCAAGCCGCGCAGGGTGACCGGCACGAACACGGCCGGCCGCTTTCCGAGGGTCGTACCGCGAAAGCCAGCGGGCGCGACGCCGAGGATTTGCAGCGTCTGGCCGTTGACCACAATGGTCTTGTCCAGTACCTGTGGATCGCTGTCGAAACGGGTGCGCCAGTAGCCGTGGCTGAGCACCGCGACCAGCGGCTGGCCGATCACCGGATCGTCCTGCGGGCCGAGCAGGCGACCCAGTGCTGGCTGCAGGCCGAGGGTCGGGAAGTAGCTGCCAGAGACCAACATGCCTTCACCGCTGAGTGTTTGCCCCTCAAAGGCCAGGTTGGCGCTGAAGGTGCGATGGGCGGCGAGGCCGGTAAAGACGCCCTGCTCGCGTTCGAGGTCACGGAACATCGGGTAGCTGAACACCTGGTCACAATCACCCGCGTTGTTGCACGACTGCGAGCCTGGCTTCGGGCCCGGCGCCCCCAGGTTCACCAGTCGTTCGGGCGCGGGCACGGGAAGCGGGCGCAGCACGATCTGGTCGAAGAGCGAAAAGATCGCGCCGTTGGCGCCAATGCCGAGTGCCAGCGAGAGGATGGCCACGGCGCTGACCAGGGGTGTCCTCGAAATCGTACGGAAGGCAAGCTTGAGATCATGCATGGGAGGATTCCATGGTCATGGTGAGGCCTCGCTCAGCCCGCATGGCGCGCCATGCGGGCTGAGCGAGACGATCCGGTCGCTGGCGTGCCGGTCATGGCACCCTTTCTTGGACGTCTCGACCGCCGCAAAGGTTTCGCCACCGCACGATTGAAACGCCGGTCAAGAGGCGCAGGTGCGCAGGAGCGCGCGCGCGCGGCCGGGCTTGGCAGGCCACGCGCCTGGGGTCTGGGGCCGAGCCGGGGCTAGCATTGGCATGCGTGGGCGCGCATCGATCGCCTGCTCGGCCGACGGTATCAGAGTCGGGCTCGGGGTCATCGAGCGATCGGCGGTGCGCTGCGGCGTGGACTCGCTTTGTGATGATGGCCGAATCAGCGCTCCGCACCGCGTGCTGCGATCAGTTTTTCGACCACACTCGGGTCAGCGAGGGTCGAGATGTCGCCCAGTTGGTGGTGATCGCCAGCGGCGATTTGGTGCAGGATCCGGCGCATGATCTTTCCGGAGCGGGTCTTGGGCAGGTCGGGCGCGATCTGGATGCGGTCGGGTGTTGCGATCGGTCCGATCACCGTGCGCACCTGCTGCTTGAGCGCGCTGGCCAGCGCCTCCAGATCGTGGTCTTCGAAGGCGGGGGTCAGGCGCACATACGCGTAGATGCCCTGGCCTTTGACCGCGTGCGGCACGCCCACCACCGCGGCTTCCGCCACGGCGTCGTGGGCGACCAGTGCGCTCTCCACCTCGGCGGTTCCCAGCCGATGCCCGGCGACGTTGAGCACGTCATCGACACGACCGGTGATCCAGTAGTAGCCATCTTCATCGCGCCGACAGCCGTCGCCGGTGAAGTAGAGGCCGGGATACTGCGAGAAGTAGGTCTGACGAAAACGCTGGTGATCGCCGTAAAGCGTGCGGGCCTGGCCTGGCCATGAGCGCCGGATGCACAGGTTTCCCGAGACGTCGTTGCCGTCGAGCACGTTGCCCTCTTCGTCGACCACCACCGGTTCGACACCGAAAAATGGCACGGTCGCCGCACCGGGCTTGGGGGCGATGGCGCCGGGCAGCGGGGTGATCAAGATGCCGCCGGTCTCGGTCTGCCACCAGGTGTCGACCAGCGCGCAGCGGCCCTCGCCAACCACGTCGTGGTACCACTGCCAGATCTCGGGGTTGATCGGCTCGCCGACCGTGCCCAGGATGCGCAGGCTGCTGCGCTGGTGGCGCTTGACCCAGGCATCGCCTTCGCGGGCGATGGCGCGGATGGCAGTCGGCGCGGTGTAGAAGATGGTGATGCCGAGATCATCGACCATCTGCCAGTAGCGGCCCGCGTCGGGGTAGGTGGGTACCGACTCGAACATCACCGTGGTGGCGCCATTCGCCAGGGGCCCGTAGACGATGTAGCTATGGCCCGTGATCCATCCAATGTCGGCGACGCAGGCGTAGATATCGTCGTCATGGAGGTCGAACACCAGCTCATGCGTGAGCGCCGCGTAGACCAGGTAGCCGCCGGTGGTGTGCAGCACGCCCTTGGGCTTGCCGGTCGAGCCGGAGGTGTAGAGCACGAACAGCGGCGACTCGGCGTCCATGCGCGCTGGCGGGCAGTAGCCCCGGTGCTTGCGCAGCTCGTCGTCGAGCCAGTGGTCGCGTCCGCTGCGCATCGGGACTTGGGTATCGGTGCGGCGCGCGACGAGCACCGTCGCGACGCTCTCGAGATCGCGGATGGCGTCATCGGTGGTTGTTTTCAGCGCGATCGCCTTGCCGCCGCGCAAGCCTTCGTTGGCGGTTACCACCAGTTTGCAATCCGCATCGACGATCCGGTCGCGCAGCGATTCGGCCGAAAAGCCGGCGAAGACCACCGAGTGCACGGCGCCGATGCGGGCGCAGGCGAGCATGGTGTAGGCCAGCTCGGGGATCATCGGCAGGTAGATGCACACCCGGTCACCGCGCCGTACGCCGTGCGCGCGCAGCACATTGGCCATGCGGCAAACGTGGCCCAGAAGCTGGCGGTAGCTGATGTGGGTGTAACTGCCGGGCTGGTCCGCGGCCCAGATGATCGCGGTCTTCTCGCCCTGGTGGTAGGCGTGGCGGTCGACGCAATTGCAACTGGCGTTGAGCTGGCCGCCGCCATACCAATGAAAGTCGCCCGCTTCATCGTCCGACAGCGTCGCCCTTTGCGGGGGCTCGAGCCAAGCGAGCCGCTCGGCCTGGCGCAGCCAGAAACCTTCCGGGTCGTCGAGCGATTCGCGGTAGAGACGTTGGTACTCGGTGCGCGAGCCGATGTGGGCGCGGCTGGCGATGGCGGGTTGGACCGGGATCATGGGCAGCTCCTTGGGGCGAGGTCCGCACCGCAGTGGCCGGTCCTCGGGGGCGAGGCGGAGACAGAGGCGGAGACAATAGCAAGCGCAGCGCCGAGGCGGCGTCACTGTGGATCGGATCGCCGTGGATCGGATACCCTGGCGGCGTGGTTTCGGACCGTGATCATGGGTTGGACGTAGGGCCGAGAAAGGATCGAACATGCTCAATCGCCATGAACAAAGATCTGTGCGGCATCGTCTCTCCTTGCTTTCTGCGTTGGCCGGGCTCGGCGTCACGCTGTTGGCGGCTCCGGGTGCTGCGGCGTCGCCGCCGTTTGATCCGCGACTCGACCCGCAGGCGGTCGACTGGCGCATGCTGCGCTTCCACGCTTCCAAGCTCTTTGTCAGCGCCAATGCCGAGGTGCGCTTCGAGCGGATGCCGGCGAGTGCAGCGGCCGCCGAGCTGAGCGCGGTGCCCGAAGGCAGCGGCCGGTCCCCGGGCGGATCCCAGGTGGTGCGGCTGCATGTCGAGAGCAAGCTCGGGGGCAAAGAGACGCATGAGGACGTGTGGTTCGACGCAGCGGATGGCAGCGCCCTCGAGCGGCGCAAGGAGCGGCTGGGGAAAAAGCCCTACATCGCCACCGTACGCTACGGCACGGACGGTGTGTATCGCCATCGCATCGCACCGGCCAAGGATCGCGAGGCGCACGGGCCGCGCGAGCGCTGGAGCGGTCTCGAGACCAGCTTCGAGCCCTTCGACCGAGCGTCGGGCGGCTTGGGCGAGGATTCCCCACAGCGCCCGGTGATCGAGCCGCTGGCGCTTTTTTATCTGGTCTCTGCCGCTCACCTCGAGGCGCCGGGCGACCGGCTGGAGACGGTGGTTTTCTCGCGCCATAGGCTGGTGCCGATCCGCCTCGAGGTGAGCGGTATCGAGCAGATTCGGGCGAATTTCGAGGACCGTACGCAAGCGCGCACCGAGCGCCGCCGCGGGCCCATCGAGGCGCTCAAGATCCGGGTCGAAGACGCGGGCGGCGCCGACAGCGACTTCAGCTTTCTCGGTCTCAGGGAGGGCGTCGAGATCTTCGTCGAGCGCAGCTCTCGCCTGCCGGTGCTGGTGCGTGGCAAGATGCGCATCGTCGGCCGGGTCGACATCGCCCTCACCCATGCTGAGCGGCGCTGATCCCGCGCTGGCTGGCGAGCAGCCCCCGACGAGCAGCCGCCGACGAGCAGCCTGTGCACACACCCAGCGCCTGAAAGGAAACGCCATGTCGAGCCAGCCTGCTGTGATCAGCCACGAGTTGTGGGACCGCCCGCCGCTGGAGCTTGCCCGCGCGCTCCGCGCTGCCGGTCTGTCCCGGGGCTTTGTGGTCCTGGCAGCGGACGGTGTGCTGCGCGCAAGCCATCCGCTGCTGGAGCCGCTCGCTCAGGCGGTGGCGGCGAGCCCGGACTTTCATGCCCATGAGGCCTGTTTCTTCGCAGTCGGCGCGCGCAGCGGTCACTTGCTGAGCGCGTTTCTGCACGATACGCGCCGTGGCCAGGGCTCCGGCGGACTGCGCTACTGGCACTACGACACGGCCGGCGACCTGATCCGCGATGGCCTGCGCTTGTCCCAGGGCATGGGGCAAAAAAGCGCGCTCGCCGGGCTGTGGTGGGGGGGCGGCAAGGGCGTGATCGCGCGCGATCCCGCGGTCGACAGCCACGATCCGGCGCTGCGCGAACGGATCTTTCGTGACTACGGGCATTTTGTCTCCAGCCTAAACGGCTGCTACATCACGGCGGAAGACGTCGGGACCACACCCGCGGACCTGGCATGGCTCCATGCCACCACACGCTTCGCCACCTGTGTGTCCGAGAGTGTCGGCGGCAGCGGCAATCCCAGCGGTCTGACCGCTGCCGGTGTGGTGGTGGCGATGGAGGCGGCGCTCGACCTGCTCGGCCGCGGCTCGCTCGCCGGCAAGAGGGTCGCGATCCAGGGGCTGGGCAACGTCGCCGGCTTCATGCTCGAGCGGCTGCTCGAGAAGGGTGTCGCGCACGTGGTGGCGACCGATATCGATGCCGCTCGCGTGGCCGCTGTGCGGGCACGCCACCCTGACGCACCGCTCGAGCTGCGGGTGGTCGCAGAGGGCGACACCGGGATCTTCCAAGAGGCCTGCGACGTGCTGGCGCCCAATGCCATCGGTGGCGTGCTCGATCCCGAGACCATCGCCATGCTGCGTGCCCCGATCGTCTGCGGATCGGCGAACAACCAGCTCGCGCGACCGCTGCGCGACGGTGAGCTGCTGCGCGCGCGCGGCATCGTCTACGTGCCAGATTTCCTCGCCAACCGTATGGGCATCGTCAACTGTGCCAACGAGCAATACGGCAGCTTCGAAGGTGACCCCGCGGTCGAGGCCCATCTCGCCCGCGATACACCGACCGGCATCTGGCAGCGCACCCGCGAGGTGCTTCAGCGCAGCGCGGAAAGTGGCCGTTCGACGCATGCCGAGGCCGAGCGTCTGGCCGCGGAGCTGATGGCCGAGCCGCACCCCCTGTGGCCGCATCGCGGTCGCCGCATCATCGACCACCTGGTGGCCTCGGGCTGGGCCGAAGGCGCCAGCGACTGATTCCCATCG